>OCAT01000764.1_pt1 | contig 23957 bp, 23 predicted proteins | sample 1538311 | NCBI WGS metagenome assembly OCAT01 (sample SAMEA2580287, study PRJEB22360) | human gut metagenome | biome: human gut; feature: human-associated habitat; material: faeces | place: Denmark | collected 2008/2010
CCCCTGCGCCCGCCGCCCCCCGCCGCCTCCCGCCCTCTCCCGATGACCCGCTGGGCCGCGACTACGGCGGCAGCGCGGGCGTGGAGGACGCCGCCGCCGAGGTCCGGGCGCTGCAGCGGAAGGGTCTGCGGGTCTCCGCCGTCTTTATGGGCGAAGACGCCAGCGCCGCCGACGCCTCCCGCATCTACGGCAAGAACATGGCCCGCATCCGGGGCATGGACCAGCTGGCCCGGGCCGCAGGCCGACTCATCCAGAACGAGATACGGGAGCTGGGCGACTGAATCATAATAATGTACGGGGCCGCTGTGCAGTTGTATCTGCTGCCAGCGGCCCCGTATTTTTGTTGTCGCTCACAACCATCTTGTTTTGCATTGCAGAAGAATCAAAAAGTTTTTTGGTTCATCAGCAAACTTATAGTTGTATTCTGGCACAATTTATGATATACTACAACCAACGAAGGGCCGCACACCTACACATCACCCCGCGCCCACAGGAAGGAGAACCGCTATGGATGCCGCACGTTATTTTGAAGAGATGCATCTTGCCATGTCCAGCCAGAAGCCTGAGTACCGCCTTGTGCTCAGCGTCAAGGTCCAAGACCTCGGAGGCGCAGACGCTTATCTCGAGCTGCGGCAGGAGCCGGTCAGCGGCAAGGCCCGGGTGTTCTATTCCACGATGGGACGTCAGAAGCTGAACTTCCAGCTCGTCCGCAAAGGGTGGCAGAGCTGCCACAACGCCTCGGGCGAGCTGACGGGGCGCTTCCCCGCCACCGCCGACGGTCTGCTGGCCCAGACGGATTTCTCCGCCTTTGTCCGGGACGACGCCCTCGACAGCGGCCGGATGGCGCGCATTCTGGACGTTCTGGCCCATACTGCCGGTGGTTGTGGGACGGTCGCCCCCTCTGCTGCCCGGGAGGGTGCGCTCATCACGGTGGAGCGGTTCGTGGGACGTCACGCCCATTGGAGCTATTGGAGCACCCGCGCCGCAGAGCAGCTGAACATCGCGGCCATCCTCTGCTGGCTGGGCGACTACCTCGCCGGGGCCGAGCGCCGCACCCTGCAAAGCTGCCCGGAGGCCATGCAGCTTGCCGCCGCATGGCAGGCCGCGCTTTTCGCTCCCCTGCCCCAGACGGCTCAGCGGCCTCAGCCTGTACAGTCCCGGCCCGTCCGCCGTGCGCCCGCCGTCGAGAATCCGCGCTGGCAGAGCATCCTCGCCGTGCTGGCGACGGTGTAACAGAAAGGCCTCCCGCGAGGGGAAGCCTTTACAGTCATAATTCTTATTTCCATCCTCTGGCCGAGGGGTCGAGCATTTCGGCGGCGGAGTAGATAAGGGCGTTGCAGATGGCCGCAGCGACGTTGCTGCCGCCCTTGCGGCCCATCGCCACGATGGCCGGTACATCATGCTTTTCGCAGACGGCGAAGAGCCGCTCCTTGCTCTCCACCACGTTCACAAAGCCCACCGGCACACCGATGACCAGCGCGGGCCGCAGGCCGCTTTCGATTTGTTCTGCAATCGTCAGCAGAGCCGTGGGCGCGTTGCCGACGGCGAGGATGGCCCCGGGATGCTCCTGCGCTGCCTTTTTCATCGCTGCGACGGCCCGGGTGGTGCCAGCCTCTTTTGCGGCGGCGGCCACCTCGGGGTCGGCCATATAGCAGCAGGCCGTGCCGCCCAGCTTCTCCAGACCGGGTTTGGTGATTCCGGCCAGCGCCATATTCGTATCGGTCACGATGACGGCCCCGGCGTGGAGGGCCTTGACGGCCTGCTCCACCGCGCGGGGGGTAAAGCGGAGATTCCGCGCATAGTCGAAGTCGGCGGTGGTGTGGATGACCCGCTTGACCACGGCTTCGTGCTCGGGCGGCGGGGTCAGGCCCATCATTTCCAGCTCTTCGGTGATGATGTGGAAGCTCGTCCGCTCAATGTCAGCGGGTAAATGATGCTGCGGCGTCAATATTCTATCCCCTTTCGTGCTTTTATCCCCTTCTGGTAGGGGTGGCGGTGACATTTCATCTCGGTGGAGTAGTCGGCGGCGTCCAGCATCCACTGGGGCGGCGTGTGGGCCGTCAGGACGCACTCACATCCGGCAGGCCGTTCCAGAACGGCCTTTTTTAATAGATCGACATCCACCATATCCAGCTCTTCTGCGCTCCCGGCTTCGTCCAGTATCAGCAGGTCGGCAGGCTGTGCTATGGCGGCGGCGAGGTTCTGGTTTTGCAGGTCCCGGGTCGCGGCCTTTTCTTCCGGCGTCATCTGAAAGACGAATTTCTGCCCGGCCTTGCCCCGGTAGATCTCCGCGCCAAGCTGGGCCAGAAGCGGGATCTCGCCGCTGTTCCCGCCCTTCAAAAACTGGACGATGACCACCCGCTTCCCGGACCCCAGCGCACGGAGCGCAAGACCCATTGCGGCGGTGGTCTTTCCCTTTCCGTCGCCCCAGTACAGATGCAAAAGTCCCTGTTCCATTCAGCGCTTCTCCATTCCCATCGCGGCATACACCGCGTCCATATCCAGCGCCCCGCGCACGCCGTCGGCCAGGATGTCGAACTGCTGGCGGCGGTACTCTTCCATCGGGATGAGGGCCGCGTCGGAGGGGTCGATGCCCTTCCGGCGGCAGAGCCAGCCCGCCAGCGCCTCGGTCAGCGTACCGGTGTCGAACAGACCGTGGAGGTAGGTGCCGAACACATCGCCCTGCACACAGCCCTCCCGGCCTCCGTCGGGGTAGTGGGCGAAGGGTTCGCCCTCAGCCTCGGTCACGCCGGTGTGGATCTCGTAGCCTTCCAGCTCTGCACCCGCAAAGGGGGCGGCGGCGACGGTCGCTTTGACCTGTGCGCGGCGCTTCTGCTCGCTGAACACGGTCCGGGTGGGCAGCAGACCCAGCCCCCGCAGAGTCTGCGGCCGGCCGCTCTCGCTGCCGGTGGGGTCGTCGAGGGTCTGGCCCAGCATCTGGTAGCCGCCGCAGACGCCCAGCACCGGCGTGCCTTTCGCGGCCAGCTTGAGCAGAGCCGTTTCCAGCCCGCACTGCCGCAGCCAGAGCAGGTCGTCCACCGTGTTTTTCGTCCCCGGCAGCAGGATGAGGTCGGGTGCGCCCAGCTCATGAGTGTTCGAAACATACCGCACACCCAGCAGCGGGTGCTGTTCCAGCGGCATGAAGTCCGTAAAATTGGACAGATGCGGCAGACGGATGATGGCCGCGTCCAGCGGCTTTTTGCCGTCCCGCATCTCGAGGCGCTGGCTCAGGGAGTCCTCGTCCTCGATGTCCACCTTCAGGTACGGTACGACGCCCACCACGGGCAGATGGGTCTTTTCTTCCAGCATCGAAAGGCCGGGGCGCAGGATCTCCACGTCGCCACGGAATTTATTGATGACAAGTCCCTTGATGCGCCGGCGTTCTTTTTCTTCCAGCAGCTCCACCGTGCCGTAGAGCTGGGCGAACACGCCGCCCCGGTCGATGTCGCCCACCAGAAGCACCGGCGCGTCCACCATCTCGGCGAGGCCCATGTTCACGATGTCCTCGCTCTTGAGGTTGATCTCTGCCGGGCTGCCCGCGCCCTCGATGACGATGACGTCAGCCTCCTCGGCGAGGCTGTCATATGCCTTCAGGATGTCCGGCACCAGCTGCCGTTTCGTGCGGAAATACTCCGACGCTTTCATCTGGCCCCGCACCTCGCCGTTGACGATGACCTGACTGCCCACGTCACTGCTGGGCTTCAGGAGGATGGGGTTCATCCGCACGTCCGGCTCGACACCGGCGGCCTGCGCCTGCACCACCTGCGCCCGGCCCATCTCGAGGCCGTCCTTGGTGACGAAGCTGTTCAGAGCCATGTTCTGGCTCTTGAACGGCACGGCGCGCAGGCCGTCCTGCGCAAAAATGCGGCAGAGCGCTGCGCAGAGCAGGCTTTTGCCTGCACCGCTCATCGTACCCTGCACCATGATGCATTTTGCCCTGCTCATCCCAGCACCTCTTTCATAAGTTCCAGCAGCCGGGCGTTCTCGGGGGCCGTGCGCACCGCCGTGCGGTACCACTCCGGCCCGAGGCCCGGATAATTCGCGCAGCTGCGCACCTGTGTTCCCAGCGGGCGAAGCCTTTCGTTCAGGTCGGCGGGCGCACGGAAGAGCAGATAGTTCGCCTTTCCGTCGATGACCCGCAGGCCCAGCGCCCGCAGGCCCGCCGTCAGAACGGGCCGCTGCCGGGCGATAAGGGCGCGCACCTCGTCCACATAAGCGGATTCTTTCAGGGCCGCGACGCCTGCCGCCTGTGCCAGACTGGACACGGCCCATGGCTGGCCCGCTGTCTGCATTTTTTCCAGAAGCGTTTCGTCGCCGCAGAGGCAGTAACCCAGCCGGACGCCGGCCATGCCGTAGAGCTTGGTGAAAGCTTTCAGGATGACGAGGTTCCCACTTTCCAGCAGAGGCTTCGCGGTCCACCCGTCGGCGTCGGGCAGAAAGTCCAGAAAGCACTCATCTACGGCCAAAATCGTGCGGCACTCCCCGCACCGGCGCAGCAGCTTTTTCACCAGTTCGGGTGAGGCCAGCTGCCCCGTCGGGTTGTTCGGCTGGCAGAGGAACACCATGTCGACGCTCTCGTCCACGGCGTCCACGAGGGCGTCCGTCGGGGCGAAATCATTCGTTTCATCGAGGAAGAAGCGTTTCACTTCGCACCCCACCGTATCCAATGCAGAGGCGTACTCGGCAAAAGTCGGGGCTGTCACCAGCGCCTTATGGGGCTTTACGGCCCAGACCAGCCGGAAGATGAGGTCCGCCGCGCCGTTGCCGCAGAGGATATGCTCCTGCGGCACACCCTCGGCCCGGCTCAGCGCCGCCCGCAGGGTGCGGCAGAGGGGGTCGGGGTAGCGGTCGGCCTCCGCCAGAGCCTCCCGGATGGCCTGCGCCACCCCCTCGGGCAGACCGAGTGGGCTGACGTTCGCCGAAAAATCCAGCGCGTCGCGGCCAAAGCGTTCGCGGTAGCCCATCCAGTCACCGCCGTGGACCAGTTGTTTCATCCCAAGAACCCCCGTATCGCACATCCAAACGCCAGCGCAAACCCGCTGGCTACATACATCATCCGATCTGCCCGCAGAATATCCTCCGGCTCGATGGGCCGCAGCGGATCGCCGATGGTGGGCTTCGGGTAATATTCCCCGAAATAATAGGCCGGCCCGGCCAGCTGGACGCCCAGCGCACCGGCGCAGGCGCTCTCAGTCTGGGCGCTGTTGGGGCTGGCGTGATTGCGGCGGTCCCGCCGCCAGATACGCCACGCGCCCTTGGCGTCATTGCGGGTGAACGCCGCCGCCATGATCCAGAGCAGCGCCGCCAGACGGCTCGGGATATAGTTCGCCACATCGTCCAGTTTTGCGGCGGCACGGCCAAAGTAGAGATATTTTTCGTTTTTGTAGCCCAGCATGCTGTCCATGGTGTTGATGGCCTTGTAGGTCAGGGCCAGCGGCGCACCGCCCAGCAGCATATAGAGCAGCGGCGCAATGACGCCGTCGCTGGCGTTCTCGGCCACCGTCTCCACCGCCGCTTTGGTCACGCCCTCGGCGGTCAAGGCTTCCGTGTCGCGGCCCACGATGCGGCTCACGGCCTTCCGGGCGGCGGGCAGGCTGCCTTTTTTCAGCTCGGCATAGACATTCATGCTCTCCTGCATCAGCCCCTTCGCGGCCAGCGCCTGCCCGCACCAGAACATCTGGACGGCCAGCCCCAGCAGGGGGTGAAGCATCGCCGCACCCCAGCAGACAAGGCCCGTGAGCAGCAGCGTCCCCACCGGCAGGCAGAACGCCAGCACCGCGCCGCCCAGCAGCTCGCCCTGCGGCGTCTTCGGCAGGCGGGCGCGGAGGAATTTTTCCAGCCGGGAGATGGCTTTGCCCATGTACACCACCGGGTGGGGCAGCCACGCCGGGTCGCCGAAAATGGCGTCCAGCACGAAGCCTCCCAGCACAGCCCAGGCGGTCATCATACGCCGGCCTCCGCGTCTTTCGTGTACTGCACAGTCTTCACGAGGCGGAGCTGGCGCTTCTCGGCCCAGTCGGCGGCGTCCAGCACATAGCCGCCCGCGTTGGGGCCGCACCACGCATAATAATCGCGCCTGGGCAGGGCGTACCGCTCCATGGCCGCCATCTGGGTGCCGCCGTGGGCCAGGATGACCAGCAGCTCTTCGCCGTCGGCCAGCGCCTTGTCCACCAGCGCAGAGAAGGCATTGCAGATGCGGTTCGAGAAGTCGTCCTTCCGCTCACCGTCGGGGCATTTGCTCTCGCAGTTGGCCTGCACCCACGCCTGATAATCGGCGTCGTGCTCCATCTCGACGTAGTTTTTGCCCTCGAAGCTGCCGAAGCACATCTCCTGCAGGTCCTTCACGACCACAAGCTCTGCCTCCGGGAAGAGCACCCGGGCCGTCTGGGCCGTCCGCTGCAGCGGGGTGATATAGACCACCTTCGGGTCGATGTCGGCCCGGCGCAGCTGGCTCAGGCCCTCCGCCGAGAGCGGGATGTCGCGCTGGCCCTGATAGCGCTTCTGGGCGTTGTATTCGGTCAGGCCGTGACGCAGCAGATAGATCAACATTGGGGTAATTCTCCTTTCAATACCGTCGGGATGCCGCAGAACATCTGCACCACGCAGTCGGCGCGCTCTGCCAGCAGGCAGGCCAGCCGTCCGGCTGCCTCCCGCCCGGCGCGCTCCTCAGCATCCATCGGGACAACACCGCCGCCGACCTCGGTGGCGATGACAATATCATATTCCGCCAGCTCCCGGGCCAGCGTTTCGAGCTGCTCCGGGGTCTGAGTCTCGGCGGCGGCGTCCTGCACATCGGCGATGACGCTGCCCCGGAAGTTCCGCGCAAAGGTGCGCTTGCCGCTGTAGAGCGGCCCTGTGATGAACATCATTTACAGCACTCCTCCCCACTGGCTGACGGCCAGCGCCGCCAGCATCCACAGTTCGGCCCGCTGCAAAAACCACCCGGCCAGGTCGCCGGTGATGCCGCCAAACTGCTTTTTTGCCACGAAATCATAGCGCCACAGCGCCAGAAGCGCTGCTGCCGCCAGCCCGCCGCCGCCCAGCGCCGTCAGCGCCAGGATGAGCAGAGCCGACAGGCCGCAGAGGAAGCGGCGGACGGTCTGCTTGTCGGCCGCTGTAGCGAAGGTATGGGCGAGGCCGGTATCCTTCGCCAGCGGGAATGCCGCCACGGCAAAGCCCGACAGCGCCCGTTCCAGCACCAGCGCCAGCGTCCAGCACAGGCCCGCCCGGGGCGTGAACCGCACACTGCCGCAGAGGCCGAAGTAAGCCGCAAAGTAGCAGCACAGCCGGATGACAGCGAAAGCCCCACAGTGGGAGTCTTTCAGGATCTCAAGCTTTTTTTCCCGGTCGCCGTAGCTCGAGAGGGCGTCGGAAGTGTCGGCGTAGCCGTCGAGATGGATGCCGCCGGTGACGGCCACCGGCACGAGGCAGAACGCCGCCGCCCGGGCCAGCTCCGGCAGGGGCAGGACGCCGCAGAGACTCCACAGCCCGCCGCACACCAGCCCGATGAGGGGGAAGGCGCACATGGCGTACCGCATATTTTTTTCGTTCCACTCGAACTGCGGCACCGGCAGGGCCGAAAACATCGCAAAGGCCACCGCGATGGTCTGCAAAACAGTCACAGCTTTTCTCCCCCTTTGTAGTACACCGGCAGGCCGCAGACCACCCGGCAGACGTTGTCCGCCCGGGCGGCGAAAGCGTTGTTCACCTGCGCCAGCGCCAGCAGATACTGGTCGGTGTCGCCTGCGTAGTCGGCACCGCCACTGAACACCTCGTTCGATACGACGATAAGGTGATCACACCCGGCGGCGAGGCGTTCCAGCCCGGCCAAAACGGCCTCGGCGGTGTGCTTTCCTGCCCCGCCGGGGCTGTAAAGCTCGTTGGCGACGAGGTTGCCGAGGTCTTCCAGCAGGACGGTCCCCCGGCCGGGCAGAGCCAGACGGTCGAGGTGGAGCGGGCATTCCAGCGTTTCGAACTGCTTTTGCGCCCGCATTTTCCGGTGCTTTTCCACCCGGGCGGCGCACTCGGCATCCCAGACCTGCATGGTGGCGAGGTAATAGCGGGGCAGGCTGGTCTTGAGCACAAGGCTCTCGGCGTAGGCGCTCTTGCCGCTGGCCGCACCGCCGAGCACCAGCGTCAGCATCCCGCACCCCCCTGCGGCGGGTAGGCTTCGATGCCGCCCTCTTCAAAGGAATAACAGCCATCGTAGACGGCCAGCGCCATGTCCCACAGCGGGATGGCGGCCATCGCGCCGGTGCCTTCGCCCAGATGCAGGCCCGCCGTGATGAGGGCTTTTTTGTTCAGAGCGTCCAGCACCAGTTTTGCGGCCGGCTCGGTGGAGCAGTGGCTTGCAAAAACAGCCTTGGCCGCCGCCGGGCAGAGCCGGACAGCGCAGAGCGCCGCCACACAGCTGATGAAGCCGTCGGCCAGCACCGGCACACCTTCCAGCGCCCCGCCGAGGAAGACGCCGCAGAGCCCGGCAATATCGAAACCGCCCAGCTTCGCCAGCACGTCCAGTGCATCGGCAGAGTCGGGCTGATTTTTTGCGATGCCGCGATGGATGGCGTCGATCTTCCGGGCAAGTCCCTCGTCCGAAAGGCCCGCGCCCCGGCCCGTCATCACTTCGACGGGCTGGCCCAGCAGCACAGCGGCCACGGCGCTGGATGTCGTGGTGTTGCCGATGCCCATCTCACCGGTGGCCAGCAGGCCGACGCCCGCTTTCTTCTGCTCCTGCACCAGCCGGATGCCCCTGCCGATGGCCTCCACAGCCTCAGCCCTGCTCATAGCCGGGCCGAGGGTGAAGTCTGCTGTGCCGGGGGCGATGCGGCAGTCGAGGACGCCCGGGACCGGTTCGCCCGCGATGCCCATATCCACCGGCACCACCTCGCACCGGGCGGTCTGGGCCATCCGGCAGACGCTGGTGCGGCGGGCGGCGAGGTTCTCGGCCACGGCGCGGGTCACGCTGCTGTCGGTCTGGCTGACGCCCTGGGCCACCACACCGTTATCGGCGCAGAGCACCAGCACCGCCCGGCGGGAAATATCCAGCTTTGCGCTGCCGGTGAGGGCGGCGGCATCCTCGATGGTCGTTTCCAATCCGCCCAGCCCGCCCAGCGGCTTTGCAAGGCTGGCCCAGTGGGCGTGCGCCGCCGCCCGGGCGGCTTCGTCCGGCGGCGTGATGGCCGCACAAAGGGCGGCGAGTTCTGTCTCAGTCATGGTCTCTCCTGTAATTTTCAGCCGCGGCGGCAAAGCGCTGCGGCAGGGGCGTACCCGCCCAGTACAAATGCGGGAAGCCCGCATAGAAATGCTCGTTTACAAATCCGCACCGCCACTCTGCGCCGCCCACCGGCTTTTTTGCCGCGAGGGCCGTGCCGTTGGCGGTGGAATCCCAGTGGTGGAATTCGTGGATGGGAAAGCTCTCCCCGGCCCGGAAGAGCATACTGTCCGAGTCTGCGCTCAGCGCGGCATAGCCGAAGCGGACGAGACGTCCGGCATCTTTTGCTTCGCCCGGCAGAACGCCCGCCATCGGCCAGCTCTGCCCCTCGGCGTCCGTGAGGCTCTGCCCCAGATAGAGGAAGCCTCCGCACTCGGCCGCCGTGGGCAGGCCGGACTCGATCTTTTGCTTTATCTCGCGCAGAAGCGAGGTATTTTCACTCAATTCTCTTGCGTGAAGTTCCGGGTAGCCGCCGGGCAGATACAGCCCGCCGATGTTTTCCGGCAGAGCCGTGTCGCGGAGGGGGCTGAAAAAGACCACCTCTGCCCCGGCGTCCCGGAAGGCCTCCAGCGTCTCGGCGTAGGTAAAGCAGAATGCCTCGTCCTGCGCCACGGCGATGCGGACGCGGGCCGGAGGCGTCTCCGGCTCCACCGGCAGGGCGGGCGGCTCCTTTTCGCAGAGGGCCAGCAGACGGGGCCAGTCGATGTGCTCCTCCGCCGCGTCGGCCAGAAGGGCCAGCTTCTGCTGTAAATTTTCCACTTCCGCCGCCGTGTAGAGGCCCAGATGGCGGGAACCGATGACGGCCTCCGGGAGTTTCGGCAGAAAGCCCAGCACCGGCAGACCCGTCTCTTTTTCCAGCATCGGGGCCAGCAGAGCGTGCATCCGTGCCGTGCAGTTGTTCAGCAGGATGCCTGCGATGTGGCTGGGGGTGCGGAAGTTTTTCAGCCCGTTCAGCTCTGCGGCCAGCGTCAGGCTCTGACCTTTCGGCTCCACCACCAGCAGCACCGGCAGGGCGTAGGCGATGTGCCGACGGCCACGGCCCTGCTCAGGTCCAGTGTGTCGGCCAGATGCCACGCGCTGGCTCTGTCGCTGACGCCCCCGAGGCCGTCGTAAAAGCCCATAGCCCCCTCGCACACCGCCGCACCGTGTCCGGCGGCACCCTTCGCGTAGAGGGTGCGCACCGTCTCGGGCGCAGAAAAAAAGAGGTCGAGGCTGCGGCTCTCCACCCCCAGCACGGCCCGGTGGAACATGGGGTCGATGTAGTCCGGCCCGCTCTTGAAGGCGCAGGGCGCACAGCCCCGCCGCTTCAGCGCCATGAGCAGGGCGCAGGTCATGGTGGTCTTGCCGCTGCCCGAGCGGGGCGCCGCCAGCAGAAACTGTATCATGTCATTCTCCTGTGATGAGGTAGATGGGGTTCTGGGCCATCATCAGATGCAGCCCGCCCACGGCTTTTGCCCGGCTGACGGCGATCTGGCTCACCTGCACGGTCCGGCCTTTGGCCGTCAGCGCGGCCACCGCCGCCGAAAGGGTCTCAAGGGCGATGGCCGACACACAGATGCGGGCGTCGGGGTTCTTATCCAGCGCGGCGTCCACGATGGCGGCAAGGCTGCCCTTGCTGCCGCCGATGAAGACAGCGTCCGGCGCGGGCAGGTCCGAAAGGGCAGCGGGGGCAAGCCCCTCCACGAGGACGAGGTTCCGGGTCCTGAATTTTTCGCGGTTGGCTTTGATGAGCGCACAGCCCTCCGGCCTGCACTCCACCGCGTAGACCCGGCCCCGGGGCGCGGCCAATGCCAGCTCCACGCTGACGCTGCCCGTCCCGGCCCCCACGTCCCACAGGATGTCTTCCGGGCGGACGGCCAGCTTCGCCAGCACAGCGGCCCGGACTTCCTGCTTGGTCATGGGAACGTCGCCCCGCTCGAAGGCTTCGTCCGGCAGGCCCGGGGCGCGGCGGGGCAGTCCCTCCACCGCCTCCACGAGAAGGACGCTCAGGCTGTTGAAGCGGCCTGCGGCCAGCTCCTTGACGCTGCCGCGGAAGAGCTTCTCTTCCGGCGTGCCGAGGCACTGGCCCACGACGCCCTGCACATCCCCGAAGCCCTCTGCCGCCAGCTGGGCGCAGAGGGTGGCGGGGTCTTCGCTGCCGCCGGTGAGGAAGAAGGTGGGTCTGCCCTGCATACACTCGGCCACCGGGTCGCAGGTGCGGCCATGGGCCGAAACAAGGTTCCACCCCTGCCACGGACGGCCCAGCGCCGCCGCCAGCAGCTGGATGCTGGAAAGGCCGGGCAGCACCCGGGCGCGGACGCCGAGGGCCTCCAGCTTTTCCATCATAGAGGACGCGCCGGAGTAAAAGCCGGTGTCGCCGCTGTAGACCAGCACGGCGTTCTCTGCGCCGGAGGTCTGCAGCAGCTCTGCCACCTCGTCGGGGCGGTAGGCGGCGGCGCGGTTCTCGGTGCAGCCGGCAGGCAGAACTGCCAGCAGACGCCGTGCGCCCAGGATGAGGTCGGCCTGCCGCAGTGCGGCCAGGCCCTGAAGGGTCAGGTTCTCCGGCTGGCCGGAGCCCATGCCGATGAGAGTCACGTTCATCTTATCATCTCCTTGCAGCGTTTCAGCACCTCGGAAGCCGTCTCGCCCTGCTCGGGCGGGCGGCGGATGACCACCAGCTGCGCCCCGGCAGCAGAGGCGGCGGCGGCTTTTTCGTCGAAGCCTCCGGCCGCGCCGCCGTCCTTTGTGACGAGCCAGCGGATATGGAACTGCTCCATCATGGCCTGATTGAGGGCAAAGCTGAAGGGGCCCTGCATGGCGATGATGTTGCGGTGGGGGATATTCGCCGCCTCGCAGGCCGCGATGCTTTCCAGCGTGGGCAGGACGCGGGGGTAGAGCCGCTCGGGCGGGATGGCCGCAAACTGCGCCAGCTCCTTGGCCCCGGTGGCCAGCAGAAGGTTGCCCTCTTCTGCAGCCAGCGCTTCTGCCGCCTGCTTTGCGCTCTCAAAGACGAGACAGTTTTCCGGCAGCGGACTGGCCGGGCGCAGCAGGCGGAGGTATTCCACCCCGGCCTTTTCTGCCGCTGCTTTGATGTTTTTGGTCGCCTCCACCGCGTAGGGGTGGGTGGCGTCGATGCAGAGGGCGGCATCCCCTAAGAGCGCGGCCATCTCATCGGGCAGGAGCCGCCTGCACCGGACGGTGATGCCGGGGGTGCTCCCCTGCTCTTCCTGCCCCAGCGGGGTGGCCACGCTGACGGTGACTTCGATGCCCAGTGCCGCCAGCTGGCGTGAAAGCTCCCGCCCCTCGGTGGTGCCGCTGAAAACGACGACGTTCATCGGCGGTACCCCCGCGGCGTGACCATCCGCCCGCTCAGCGCGCGGGTGGCGGCGTTGCCCACAAAGACGGTGGTGAACATATCCACCTCGGTATCCCGGAGCTGGCTGAGAGGCAGGATGTGCTTTTCCTGCCCTTCCCGGCCGATGTTCCGCACAGAACCGCAGAGGGTGTCCGGGGCTTTGCCGTTTGCCAGCAGGACGTCCACGGCCCGGCGCAGATAGTCCGGGCGGCCCTTGGAGGAGGGATTGTACAGCGCCAGCGCGAAATCGCCCTGAGCGGCGCAGGCCAGCCGCTTTTCGATGACCTCCCACGGCGTGAGGCGGTCCGACAGCGAGATGACGCAGAAATCGTGGGCCAGCGGCGCACCCAGCACCGCCCCGCCGCTGAGGGCGGCGGTCAGGCCGGGGACGACCTCCACGTTGACGTCCGGGTACTCTTCGGCCAGCTCCAGCAGCGGGCTGGCCATGCCGTAGACCCCGGCGTCGCCGGAGCAGACCAGCGCCACGTCCCGGCCCGCCCGGGCGGTGTCCAGCGCCCAGCGGCAGCGGTCGATCTCCCGGGTCATGCCGGTGGTGTAGCACTCTTTTTCCGGGTAGAGGGGGCGCACAAGATCGATGTAGACCGTATAGCCGCACAACACCTCGGCCTGCTGCAAGGCACTCTGCGCCTGCACGGTCAGAAACTGTCCGCCGCCGGGGCCAAGCCCCACGACGAACACGGTCTTTTTACTCTCACTCATTGCTCTGTCCTCCAATCGGGTGCAAAGGGGCGGACGGCCAGCGCCAGCGTCACGCCGCCGCCTGCCGTTTTGGGCAGAAGGAGCGTCCCGCCCGAGGCTTTTACCGCCGAGCGCTCACAGACGTTGTCCACGCCGGTGACACTTGCCACAAAGGCCGACGGGGTGAACTGTCCCGGCACGGCCCGCAGTTCGTCGGCCGGATAGAACGTGATGGGCCAGCCGTGGGCTTTGCAAAACGCTGCAAGCCCCGGCTCATCTTTTTTCAGGTCGATGCTGGCGGCTGCGCAGACCGCCGCCGGGCTGAGGCCGGACGCGGCACAGAACGCCGCAAAGGCTTCTTCCAGCTGGCGGGCCGTCGTGCCGCGGCGGCACCCCACCCCCAGCACCCCGATGCGGGGTACGAGGTGGAGCGCCTCGCCCTGCGGCGTGAGGGTCAGGGCGAAGTCGGCGGCTTCGGGTGGGTCAGCCTTTTCCACCCCGGCGGGGGCCTCCCCCGCCACCGGCCACGGCGACCAGTACCGGACCGTCTGCCCGGCCAGCAGGGCGCCGCTGACGCGCTTGATGCGCTCCGGCTCAAGGACAGCGCAGTTCTGGGCCTTGGCCCAGAGGTCCACGGCGAAGAGGCCGTTGACGTCGGTGGCCGTCGTGATGACCGGCACCGCGCCGCACGCTTTTGCCAGCGCCCGGGCCAGCGCGTTGGCACCGCCCAGATGGCCCGACAGGAGCGGCACGGCGAAGTTTCCGCCCTCGTCCACCACCACCACCGCCGGGTCGGCGGCCTTGCTCCTGCAGTGGGGCGCGATGGCCCGCACCGCGATGCCCACAGCTCCCACAAAAATCAGGGCCTCATCCTGTGCAAAATGCTCCGCCGTCCAGCCTTTCAGGGTCACGTCTCCGCCGCAGCGGCTCACGCTGCCGGGCAAAGCTTCCGCCAGCCGATGGGCCAGCGCCTCGCCCTTTGCGGTGAAGGCCAGATATGCCCGGCTCACTGCCCGGCCTCCGTCCCCTGCCGGAACTCGGTGGTAAAGGCGGGGTCATAGAGCTTGCTGCGCTCGTAGTTTTCGCCCAGAAAGTCGCCTACGACGATGAGGGCGGTCTTGGTGATGCCGTTTTTGCGGGTCTCCTCGGCCAGTGTGGAGACGGTGCAGCGCACCACCTTCTGCTCGGGCCAGGTGGCCTTATAGACCACAGCGGCAGGGGTATCGGGGCGGTAGCCGCCGCTCTCGAGAAGGGCCTGCTGGACTTTGTCCACCAGCCCGATGGAGAGGAAGATGACCATGGTAGCCCCGTGAGCGGCCAGCTTTGCCAGCTGTTCGGCCTCAGGGACAGGAGTGCGGCCCTCCATCCGGGTGATGATGACGGTCTGGCTCACGTTGGGCAGGGTGTACTCGGCACAGAGCGCCGCCGCCGCGCCGCAGAAGCTGGACACGCCCGGTGTGTCATCGTAGGAGATACCGTCGGCGTCCAGCGCATCCATCTGCTCCCGGATGGCCCCGTAGAGGCAGGGGTCGCCGGTGTGGAGGCGGACCGTGGTGCCTCCGGCCTTTTCGGTGGCACGGATGGTGTCCAGCACCTGTTCCAGCGTCATTTCCGCGCTGTTATAGATGGTACAGCCGGGCTTCGCCAGCCCCAGCAGGGCTGGGTTGACGAGACTGCCCGCGTAGATGATGCAGTCGGCATCGGCCAGCAGGGCCGCGCCCCGCCGGGTGATGAGGTCGGGCGCACCCGGCCCGGCTCCTACAAAATGGACCATATCTTACCCCTCCTTCACCAAAATCGTTGCGAAATAGCCCGCCGACCGGGCCGGGTCATAATCGGCCAGGTCGGGCCAGACCTCCTCGTTCGGCAGGCCGCAGTTACAGACCATCGCGCTCCGGCTCAGAAGCCCGGCGTCGGCCAGCGCGGCCAGCGTCTCGGGCAGCTGACGGCCCGATTTCATCAGCACTTTTGCGCCCGGTGCGGCCAGCACCTCAGCGGCGCAGCGCCCCGGGGCGATGGTCAGCGGCTGGGCCCCGCCCCCCGCCCCGGGCCGGGCCCGGCAAGACCATTTTGTGCTCCATGCCGCCCGTCAGGGACTGGCCCAGCCGGGCCGCAGCAGCGCAGAAGCTCGTCACGCCGGGGAGCATCACGGTCTTGCAGCCCTCGGCCTCCAAGATCTCCTGCAGGTAGCCGAAGGTGGCGTAGACGGACACGTCGCCGAGGTTGAGCATGGCGACATCCTGCCCGGCGTCGAGATATTCTTTCACGGCCCGGGCCGCCTCGATGTGGGCGGCTTTCTGCACCGCCGGGTCAAGGCTCATGGCGAAGCGCAGCGGCAGGATGGTCTTGCCGCTCAGATCCACCGCACCTTTTGCAATGTCCAGCGCCAGCATCCCACCCTTCGGGGTCTGGGGCGCGGCGATGACCGGGCAGTTTTCGAGGCGGCGGACAGCCTGCAGGGTCATGAGCTCCGGGTCGCCCGGGCCGACGCTGACGCCGTAAAAAGTGCCTATCCGTTTTTCCATTCGTCCAGCAGCTCCTTTGCAGTCCTGGTCTGGCCCAGCGGGCCGTATTGGTTCGAGAAGAGCACCGCGCCCACCCGGAACGCCCCGGCGGCGCGGCGGTCGAGGTGGAGCTGGATGGCGTCCAGCAGGCTGGACAGCACCGGCTCTCTCATCTCTGCTCCGTCTAAGATCTCCATACAGGCGTCGGTGGTGGCCGCGTTCATCAGGGCCGCGCAGACGTCCCGGGACGCACCGCAGAGGGCGGCGTGGGCGCAGAGCAGCTCGGTGCGGCAGTCGGCCGTGCGGGAGTGGGTGTTCATGACGCCGCCCGCCAGTTTGACCAGCTTGCCGATGTGGCCCACCAGCACCACCTCTTCGAAGTGGGATGCCGCCGCCATATCCATCGTATCCCCGATGAAGTTCGAGGTCTTGACCACCGGGATATTCTTCAGGGCGGGCATCTTCTCGTGGAGATAGTCGAGGCCGTAGTTGCCCGGGGCGAGGATGAGCCGCCGGGGGCTTCCGGCCCGGAGCGCCGCCTGCCCCATTTCCAGCTGGATGGTGTCGAGGATGGCCTGCTGGCTCATGGGCTCGACGATGCCGCTGGTGCCGAGGACGCTGAGGCCCCCTTCCACGCCCATGTGGGGGTTGAAGGTGCGCTTCGCCGTTTCGGCCCCGCCCTCGATGGAGATGGTGACGTCAAAGCCGCCCGCGTACCCGGCAGATTCAGCCTCTTTTTCCAGCGCTTCCTTTATCATGGCCCGGGGGACGTGGTTGATGGCAGCTTCGCCCACGGGCTGGTCGAGACCGGGCTTTGTCACCCGGCCCACGCCCTCACCGCCGTGGATGCGCACCTCGCCGGACAGCTCGGGCCGGAGGGCGACACTGGCGATGACCGGCAGGCCGGTGGTCACGTCTACATCGTCGCCGCCGTCCTTCCGGATAGCGCACTCGGCCCCCTCGCCGGACAGGCGGCAGAAGATAGGCTCTACCTCCACCACGATGCCCTTCGGGGTGCGGAGGGCCACCGTCTCGGAGGTGCGGCCGGTGAGCAGCAGCCGTGCTGCGCCCGCCGCGCCCAGCGCCGCACAGGTGCCGGTGGTATAGCCGCAGCGCAGGAGTTTCTGGCCGCTGCGGACGTAGTGCTCGAAGAGCGGGCGCTTTTCCTCCGGCGCTTTTTCTTCGCCGTAGAGGAATGCGTACTGCTCATCGGTCAGAGCATAAATTTTGCAGATGTTTTCCCGGGCAAAGGCCTTTTCCGGCGTCATGACGTCCGAGACGCCCGCCGCCGAGACGCAGACGACCTTGTCGGAAACTTTCTGCGCCAGCTCCAGCTCGTGGAGGCTGAGGATGACGGCCATCTTCTTGTCACGGGCGAGGCTTTTCAGGATGGCCAGCAATTCGGCCTTGCCCTTGATGTCGAGGAAAGACGTAGGCTCGTCCAATAATATCAGCTCCGGCTGCTGGCAGATGGCCCGGGCTAGCAGGACGCGCTGGCGCTGTCCGTCGCTGATGCGGTTGAAGTCCCGGCCCGCCAGCGCCTCGGCCCCCACGAGGGCCAGCGCGGCATGGACCTGGCGCTTATCTTCTGCCGAGAGGACACCCAGCCGCCCCGTGTAGGGGTAGCGCCCGGCGGACGCCATCTCGAAGCAGGTGGTCAGCTCGGTGCGGCGGGTGTGGGGCACCATCAGGGCCATTTTGCGGGCGCGCTCCGGGCCGGAGCAGTCCGCGAGATTTTTGCCGTCCAGCAGCACAGCGCCCCCCTGGGGGGCCAGCTGCGCTGCCAGCGTCTTGAGCAGGGTGGATTTGCCCGCGCCGTTGGGGCCGATGAGGGTGAGGATGCTCCCCTTCCCGACGCCGAGTCCGATGTGCTCCATCAGGGGTGTTTTGCCGTAGCCGATGGCAAGGTCCTCGGCGCGGCAGTAGAATTTCGGATCGCTCATTCCCGGCCCTCCTGTGTCTGGCGGCGCACCAGCAGCCAGATGACCACCGGCGCACCGAAAACCGCCGTCACCGAGCTGATGGACAGCTCAGTGGGCGCGAACAGGCTGCGGGCGATGAGGTCGCAGAGCAGACAGAACGCTGCCCCGCCCAGACAGCAGCCCGGCAGGACATAAAGGGGCTTTGCGCTGCCCAGCAGGTTCTTGACCAGATGCGGCACCGCGATGCCCACAAAGGAGATGGGGCCTGCAAAGGCCGTCACGCAGGCGGAAAGCAGGCTGGACAGCAGCACGAGGGCCGTCGAGAAAGCCCGCACCGGCACGCCGACGCTCCTGGCGTAGCTCTCGCCCATCTGGTAGGCTGCCATGGGCTTCGAGAGCAGGAACGCCGCCGCCAGCGCGGGCAGCACCACGCAGGCCGCTGCACCCACGTTGGCCCAGGTCATGCCGGAAAAGCTGCCCATCGACCAGTTGTGGAGATTGACGATGTTGGAGTCCTGAGCGAAGGTCACCACGATGTCGGTGACAGCCGAACAGATATAACCGATCATGATGCCGCAGATGACGAGGATGCTCATCCGCGGCACCCGCCGGGCCACCACCAGCACAAAGGCCATCGCCGCCATCGAGCCTGCAAAGGCAGCGATGATGAGGGTGGCCGAGCCGGTGAGCAGCCCCCGCTGTAAAAACACCACCATCGTCAGGGCCACCGCCAGCTTTGCGCCGCTGGACACGCCCATGACGAAGGGGCCGGCGATGGGGTTTGCGAAGAAGGTCTGCAGGAGGTAGCCTGCCGCCGAGAGGGCCGCGCCCAGCAGCACGACCATGACCGCCCGGGGCAGACGGAGCTGGAGCACGATGCCCACGGCCAGCGCATCTTCGCCCCGGCCCAGCAGAGCCGCCGCCACCGCGCCGGGCGTCAGGGACACACTGCCCCAGAACAGGTTGAGTGCAAACAGCACCGCGACCCCCGCCGTAAGGGCGAGGTACGCGAGGCTGAGGCGGCGGGTGGTGGTCATGACAAAGCTCCTTTTATACGATGCGCTGTAAGAAACGGAGGGACGCCGGGTCGGGCGAGCCCTCGGTGAAGACGAGGTTCATATCCGAGATGAGGTCGGCCAGCTCCATGCTCTGCTGAAAGAGGCTCTGGGCCGTACACCAGCAGTCGCCGGACTGGACGGCCTTGAAATCTGCCAGCATCGGACATTTTTCGATGAGCTGGTCACGGGTCTCCATCACGCCCTCGATGGTGCTGTTGTAGATGAGGACGTCGGCGTCTTTGGCCCGGGCGTAGAAGGTCTCCAGCGGCAGTTTGATGGTGGACTGGGCCGACGTCTCCCCCTCGAGGTCGTCGAAGATGTAGACGCCGCCGGCCATCTCCACCATCTGGGCCACATAGTCGCTGGTGCGGCGGACGGTGATGAGGTTATTCGTGGTGATGGAGAAGAAGGCCGCGGTCTTGCCCGTGTTCTCCTGTTCGAGGATGGGGGCCACCTGCTCCACCTTCTGGCGAAAGACCTCTTCCGCCATCTCAGTCTTATTCAGCAGGATGCCGTAGAGCTTGAGCCACTCCATCCGGGCCAGCGGGCCGCTCTCGTAGCTCGATCGCTCGATGAGGACCGGCACGCCGAACTTTTCCAGCTGCTCCTTGACCTCGGGGTCGTGGAGCACCATGGTGTTCTCGATGGCAAGGGTGCAGCCGGCGGCAAGGATGCGCTCATAGTCCGGAGCGCTGTACTTGCCCGCGTAGGCGATGCGGCCCTCCTGCATGGCCTGTCTGGCCTCTTCCACATACCAGCCCTCGGCCTTCGTGCCGGAGAGGGCGATGCTGTCCAGCGCGTCCAGATGGACGAAGAGGTCCATCACCGAGGTGGAGACGAGATAAATATGATCCAGCGGCTGGCGCAGCAGAACGACGTCCTCGGGCAGGTCGTCCACCTCGGCGGCCCCCTCGGGGACGACGAGGAACCGCCCGGCGTCCGGGATGTCGATCATCACATAGCCGCCCTCATAGCAGTCGGCGGAAAACTGGGTGGCATAGTCCAGCGGATAGCTGTGGTCGAACACGAGGGATGCTGTATTGGCCGGGGCGGTCTTGTGCTGCCCGCAGCCCGCAAGGGTGAGGGCGGCGGCAGGCAGGGCTTTCAGAAAATTGCGGCGTTTCATGGGCTTTAACCTCTCAGTCTGCTTCGCAGACAGCTCCCCTACCGAGGGGAGCCTCTGGCGAAGAGGGTAACTTTTCAATTTTGCCAAGGCCTCTCCTCGATAGGAGAGGTGGCATCGCGGAGCGATGACGGAGAGGTTTAATTCAGCGTAAAGGTCAGCGTATACTCGATCTCATGCGGGGTGCTCATGGCGACGGTATCGCCCACCACATCCAGCGGGGTGTCGAGAGCCGCGACGGGGATCTCGAAGGTAGAGTTGCCCTCGGTGTTGGTGGGCAGATACTTTTCGCCGTCCACCAGCATATAGTCGTAGTTGGGGCTGGACCAGACGATGGTGGCGGTCATCCTGCCGTCGGCCACGGTCAGGGCCGCAGGGCTTTCCACGGTGGCGCGGCCGGAGCCGCCCTCGAGGGTCACGTCACAGGTGTAGGTGCCGTCGGCAGGTGCTTCCGCCGCAGCAGGCTGGGCGTTGGCGACACGGACGGTATGGTCGTACCACTTGCCCTTGGAGCCGAGGATGGCCAGCTGGAAGTCCTCATCCAGAGCCTCCACCGGGATGTCGAAGCCGTAGACCTCATCGGACAGGCCGTCGCTGTAGGTGACGGTGTCGGTGGTGGGCTGGAGCCAGTCGGCCTCGTGGGCCTCGGCGTCAGCGGCCATGCCGACGTAGAGGTTGACGATCTTCTTGGAGACGAGGCTGACGTGGAAGGTCATCTGACCGTCCTTCACAGTCAGGGTCCCCTTGCCGTCATTGGCCTCGTTGGCATGGAACATGGAGCTGTCGGTGTCAAAGTCGGCGGTGTAGACGCCGTCGGGCAGAGCGGCCTCTGCCGCCGGTTCGGAAGCAGCCTCGCTCACGGCGGAGGAAGCCGCCGCCTCGGAGGAAGCGGCAGAGCTGGCCGGGGCGCTGGATGCGCCGCAGCCGGTGAGAGAACCAGCCAGCACAGCGCCGGCCAGCAGAAGAGCAAATTTATGGTTCAGTTTCATGATGATATACCTCGAAGTATCTATTTTACAGAAAAGATTATAACACGCAATGGCCCGAATTCAAAGCAGGCCGAAAAAGAAATTGCCCGAAAAGGCACTCCTTTCCGGGCAATCATAAACTTATGCTCAGCCGTTCAGGGAATCGACAGCGGCCTTGGTGTGTGCGACGTAGAGCTGCTGGATGTCAGCGATCCCGCCCAGACCGGCGATCTGGCAATCGACAGAGTCGAATTCGCCGGATGCCTCGAACTGGCTCTTCCAGGAATCCTCGTCGTCGCCAGCCATATCGTTGTTGGCGTGGTCACCTGCAACGACCATCAGGGGACGCAGGACGACCTTGGTGTAGCCGGCGGCCTTGACAGCCTCGATGACGTTCTCGCAGGCAGTCTCCTCCGGCTCACCCTCGACGGTGCCGATGAAGACGTTCTTGTAGCCCAGAGCGTTCATCTGAGACTGCATCTGGGTGTAGCTCACCTTTGCGGTGTGAGAGGTGCCGTGGCCCATGAAGACGAAAGCGGTGCCGTCCTCAGCAGCGGCGTCCAGACTGTCGAAACCGGCGGTCTTGACGGCCTCGGCGGTGATGGCCTTGGCGACAGCTTCCTTGTCGGCGTTGATGACGGTGGCATCGCTGCCCACCTCGCCCAGCAGAGGCTCGGCGATGGCGACGGACTCGAACTTATCGCGGTAGCTGTCCACCATCTCCATCATCTCGTCGTACTCAGCGCCATGCATCAGATGGGTGGGCTGGACGACCAGATTCTTCACGCCGTTGGCAACAGCGCGCTCCAGAGCCTGCTCCATGTTGTCGATCTTCTCGCCGTCACGGGCCTGGACATGGTTGATGATGATCTGTGCGGTGAAGGCGCGGCGGACAGACCAGTCGGGGTATGCGGCCTGGATGGCGTCCTCGATGCCCTTGATGTCCGCTGCGCGGCTGTCGTTGAAGGAGGTGCCGAAGCTGACGACCAGGATCTCCTTGTCGCCGATGTTGTCCTGGTTGCGGGCGTCGTCCTTGGAGGCGTCGCCGGTGTCGCGGCCAAAGTAATCGGGGTCAGCCTCTTCACCCTCGACCAGCTCCTTCTGGGTGTCGGTCAGGGCGTCCCATGCGGCCTTTGCGGCCTCGCACTGAGCGTCGGTGTTCTCGTTGTGCTCCTGCACATAGATGGCGTCGATGAGGTCTGCCACATTCTTTGCTGCCATTTCATCAGCCTCCTCGCTGCTCACTTCGCTGGCGGCAGCAGAGCTTGCGGCGGTGCTGCCGGCGGCAGTGGAAGAAGATGCACCGCAGCCGGTGAGCACACCGGCACACAGGGCCAGTGCGGCGGCAGCGGCGGTGACGCGCTGCCAGTTCTTGTTGGTTGCCTTACGCATTGTTTGAGTCCTTTCTGTTGTGTGGAATGTACGTTTCCGATAGAAAGGGTACGAAACGGGGGCCAGCTCAAACGAAAAAAGAGCCTTTTCACCGCGCGGAAGGCACAGCAAAAAGACCCTTTGAATGTTCGGGCTTTTTGGTACGACCAATTCCTCGTGATCCGGAGCCGGACGCTCCTGTACCAACAGCGGGCAGGTTTCCTGACTGAAAGCTCACCGCCCGCTGCCGCCTTCCCAGAGGCAAAGCCTCCAGTGACCGGCGCTGAGCGCCAAGGCAGCGGACTCCCTTATCACAGTGACGAGATCGCGCGGGACTCGCACCCGCTTCCCTTTTACCCTCCCGGCCGGGGACGAAGCCCCGGCGGCAGGCACCTGCTGTTTTCTATTCAGACGAGGTGAAGTATACCACACTCCGCCCTAAAATGCAATATCTCAGCCCTCCTGCGGCACGACCCAGACCATGCCCAGCGCTTCGAGCTTTGCGATGCGCTCCGCCGTCAGCTTTTTCTCGGCACAGGCGTAGTTTTCGCGCATCCGGCGGACCCAGTCGCCGAGGCAGAAGCCGTCTTCGGTCTTATAGTTCACCGGCACCAGCAGATTGCCGTGGGCGGCGCAGTACTCTTCGGCACGGCGGAACGCCCCGGCCCACTTGGCCTCCCGGGCGTCCCACTGCATCCCGATGGCGTCCAGCAGAGCGATATGCTCCGGCGTCACCTGGAACGAGCCGGGCCGGGCCTTGCGGGCAGCCCGGAGGTTCGAGATCCAGACGCCCAGACGGAAGCCGTTCTCGTCCACATATCCGGCAGGCACGAGGAGGCTGCCCTTCTTCTCGGCGTAGAGCCTGGCGCTCTGGTAGTTGTCCAGCCAGTTCTGCTCCCGCACGCTGTACGCGGGCGGCACCGGGGCGCTGAGGCGTCGGCCTTTTTCGCCCTTGAACAGCTCTCTCAGGGCCGCGCGGCGCTCGGCGGAGAGCTTTTTGCCCTCCCGCAGCATCTGCTTCTGACGGGACAGCCAGCTGCCCAGCCAGATGCCGTCCTCCGTCCGGTACTGGGCCGGAACGGCCAGACTGCCGTGCTCCTTTTTGTATTCCACGGCCAGCTCGTAGCGGTGCTGCCATGAGTCGGTCTTTTCCCAGTTCATGCCCAGCTCGTCCAGCAGGGCTTTCCGCTCCGGCGTCACCCGGGCGCTGCTGCGCTCGGGGTTCTGCCATGCGTACCGCTGGCGGGACACCCACTTGCCCAGCAGGATGCCGTCTTCGTCGGTGTACTCGGTGGGGACGTCGAGGTTCCCGTGGGCGGCGTGGTACTTCACGGCGGCCTCGTAGGCGGTCTGCCACTTGCGGTCGTTCCGGTTCGTCCAGTCCACTCCCAGCGCTTCCAGCTTTTCGATCTGGGCGTCGATCAGCACACCTTCTTTATAAGCGGCGCGCTGACTGCCCAGCCAGACACCCAGCGCCATGCCGTCCGGCGTGACATACTTGACGGGAATTTCCAGCGTGTGATTTTCCAGATAATACTGGACGGCGGCGGCATAGCTCTTCTCCCAGAGGATGCTGCCGGTGTCCCACACCATGCCCAGTGCCTCGAGGCGCTCGACGCGGTCTGACGGCAGGTTCCCGCTCAGATAGCGCTGGCGGTTGTAGACGATCCACTCGCCCAGCGCAAAGCCGTCCTTATCCTTATAATGGACCGGCACCAGCAGGTCGCTGTGGCTGCCGCGGTACCGCCCGGCGCGAGGACTGGGAGC
>OCAT01000766.1_pt1 | contig 23915 bp, 16 predicted proteins | sample 1538311 | NCBI WGS metagenome assembly OCAT01 (sample SAMEA2580287, study PRJEB22360) | human gut metagenome | biome: human gut; feature: human-associated habitat; material: faeces | place: Denmark | collected 2008/2010
TACAAAAATATATGTTTTTTGTGTTATTTATCTCTTGACATCACACCGCTGGACTATATTAGGAACAAATACTTTTAATAGTCTTTTTCATCTTTTCAATATCCAAAGGTTTCGCCAAATGAGCGTTCATACCCACGGCAATGCACTTTTCAGCATCTTCCTGGAATGCATTTGCTGTTATAGCTATGATTGGTATTGTTTTTGCATCTGAACGTTCTAATGATCTGATTTTTCTCGTAGCTGTATATCCATCCATCACAGGCATCATCAGATCCATCAGAATTGCATCAAATGTTCCTGCTGGTTTCTCTTTAAACAATTCCACTGCCTGCTGTCCATCTTCCGCCTCTGTGACAGAAATACCCTCATCTTTCAAAAAGAATACCTCAATTTCTCTGTTGAGTTCATTATCCTCTGCCAGAAGAATACGATATCCGGACAGATTTTCCCTTGGTAATTCAGACATTTCCTGTACAACTGCAGGTTCTTCTGCTATTTCAAAAGGTATGACCACATGTATGGTAGTGCCCTGATTTTCCACACTGTCAATCTGAATGGTTCCGCCCATGCGATCAAGCAGTTCCTTTACAATCGCCATGCCTAGTCCGGTACCTTTATACTGCGATCTTGCTCCCTGATCAGCCTGAACAAATGGATGAAATATATTCTTCAGAAAATCCTCTGACATTCCGATTCCCGTATCTTTTATAGTCACATCTACCAGCACTCTTTCATCGGATTCTTTCTCTTCTTTCAAGAAGCAATCCACTGAGCCATTTTTACGGTTGTATTTAATACTGTTTGTAATCAGATTTAAAAATATCTGTTTTACATGCAGGGGGCTTCCGGTAAGATTCGGATATGGAATCGAATAAGGATCATCCATAAAATGAATCGTAATACACTCTTTATCTGCCCTCATCTGTGCAATGGTTTCCACCTCATGAAGCAGATCCGGCAGATAAAAATCTTCTTTCGGAATTTTTGTTTCTTCATTTTCCAGTTTACTCATTTCCAGTGTGTCATTGATCAGCGACAACAGATGGTCTGCCGCTACTCTTGCCTTAAGACGGCTGGAATCCACCAGTGTTCTGTCCTCCGGGTGCTTCATGCAGATATCCATAAGCCCGATAATTCCATTCAATGGTGTCCGCATATCATGGGACATTCTGGAAAGGAAATCTGATTTACTCTGGTTTGCTTTTTTCTCGCTCTCCAGGGCAATAGTTTTTTCCACCAGTTCATTTTGGTCCAGAATCAGATTCCAGTGTTCGATCATTCCATCCGGTTTGCGGATTTTGTGTCCCCTGTCCTCAATATATTTCCAGGATCCATTTTTGCATTTCATTCGATATGTGATTTCATAATGATCCGCTTTACTATACTGCTCCAATGCCTGTGCAATTCCCTGTTCCAGATCGTCCGGATGCGCCAGGTCAACAATCGTCCCTCCAGAAGCTTCCATCAATTCCTCCGGAGTATCATATCCCAGCATCTGTGCAAAATGCTCTGAGACATACTTAAAAGAATATTCCGGATCATCATTGCTGATTTTCACACCACCCGGCAGTGCAGATGTGATCATGTCCAGCTGATTCTTAAGTTCCTGGTTTACTTTTTGCAAAGAATCTTTATAAAAACGCTCTTTCTGCACGATCTCATCTATACTTCGGAAACCAAGGAACGCAAAATGGCTGCCTTCCTCGTACTCTTTTACAATATGTACCTGAAAACAGGACAAACCTGCTGCATTTGGTGACGTCTCAAAAGAAAAATGATATTCGTCTTCTGTTTCAAAATGCTTTTTAATCACATTACTGTCCAGTTCCCGACGCATTACGTCACGAAATTCCGGAAGTGCAAATGCAGAAGCATAGGCATCCACATAATCTGAAAATGCTTTGAACTCTTCATGTTTCTGGGCATGATTTGTCTCCTGATTAAATACAAACTCATACTCATCCGTATCCAGATTCAAAACAAAAGCTGTCGTATAATCACGGCTCAATCCTGACAAAATCCTGTTCTTTTTTATCAGTTCCTGCTTATGAGTAATTTCAACCTGTTTTTCTTTATCAATCTGCCGGACAACATACAGAACATTTGTAACCTTACCAGATGGGTTCCGTTTTTTTACAATAAATCTTGCCAGATGCCAGGATCCACTTTGTGCCCGGTATTCGACCGCAATACTTTCCGTGTCTTTCAGCCTGTCAGCCAGAGTCGATGTATCAAAGAACTTTTTCATCATTTCCTGATGCTCCCCATCAACAATTGTATTGATAGCATGCTGGAAAGCTTCTTCCGTTTTTCCATGCTTGCCTGTAAGTTTATGCATCTCGTTGCCAGCAGATATTTCTTCATAAGTTCCTGTTTCCAGATTCATTCGGTAGATCAGCCAGTATAATTTACTGATGGAATCAATGATTTCTCCATTCAGATTTGCAGTTTCCAGTGCATCCTCAAGTGCCTTCATCATTCTCAGGTTTTCACGGACACTTCCCATATGGCACCCCACATCAGATAACAGATTCATGGACACCATATTCTGATTCAGATCCGGGTTATCCAATCCAATGAAGCCTATAAATTTATGATTTGTATAAATCGGCACAGCAATCAGAGCATGAATATTCTGAGGCTTTAAAATTTCATATTCCTGTGGGGTTTCTTCTGCTATTTCTTCCAGGTCATAAATGATGATATTTTTCTTCTGGATAAATGTTTCCACCCAGTTCTGCATCAGGCAGACGGGAACTTTCTGCAGATTCTGTATCTGCGGTTCGATTCCCGAGGCACACCATTCAAATGTATTTTTAAAACTTTCTTTTTTTTCTGAACTCCATTCAAAAATATACGCTCTGTCTGCTGCTGTGTATTTTCCAACGCTCTTCAGTATAGATAGCGTAATGTCATCCAGTTGTTTTTCATTCTCTGCCTGACTCATGGAAGAAATCTTATGAAGGATTTCATCCATGTAATACAATTTACTTTTTTTATCATCTCTGTATTCTTCCATATCACTTTTCCCCAGTTTATAATTATTAGCCGCCTGTCTTCTTGCTACTTACGTATGCTCCAATTGGGAAACAACAACTTCTTTTGCTTCCTGTTCGATATCTGCCCAGTCATATGCCGTCAAAATAATAATGCCTGTTTTAACTGTAGATAACTCTGGTCTTCAAGGAACTTTAATGTAAATCTCTGAATCAGTGCTTCGCTGTGAAGGCGTCCCAAAACAGCCTCATAGTTTCCTCCGATAGCTTTATAGCACTCCTGCATTGTCATCTTTTAGCCCTGTCAATTGTATTCCACTAATTCATGAACCTCTGCTAATCATTATGAACATACCTTAAAATCGTTTTTATAACTTCCTCAATCACAATCGGCTTTGACAAATGTGCATTCATTCCTGCATCCAGTGATGCCTGAACATCTTCAGCAAATGAATTGGCTGTCATTGCTATAATAGGAATGTTTTTTCCATCCGGTCTGTCATTCATCGCCCTGATTGCTTTTGCCGCTTCATAACCCTTCATTTCAGGCATCATGATATCCATCAGGATTACATCAAATGTGCCTTCCGGATGATTTCTGAAAATCTCAACAGCATTCTTTCCATCTACAGCTCTTTCTACATTCATTCCAAACTCTTCCAGCTGCACGGTCGCAATTTCTGCATTCAGCTCATTATCCTCTGCAAGAAGGACTTTCACACCTGTAAGATTTACCTTTTCAGAAAAACCTGTGTCTGAATTATTACATTCCTTATCTGTAATTTCCAGAGGAATATCCACAGTAAAAGTGGTTCCACCATGCTTTTTGCTTTGCACGGAAATGGTTCCACCCATCATATCTACATACTTCTTTACGATAGCCATCCCCAGTCCAGCTCCATGGTACTGCGTTCTCACATCGGAATCTTCCTGTGCAAATTTCTCAAAAACTTCTTTTGTAAATTCCTCACTCATGCCAATACCAGTATCCGAAATGCGGTAATGCATATTTATATATCCATCCCCGCCCTTTTCCTGACACCGGGCTTCAAATGTAATCGTCCCTCCATCCGGAGTGAACTTCACGGCATTGCTCAGAATATTAACCAGCACATCTCGCAGACGTACAGGATCCACAAGTACATTTGGGATCTTTGCTTCTTCACGCTGGATCTTAAAGCTGATATCCCTGTTCGTAAGAAAGCCTTTTGTAATATCCAGTGCAGAATCTGTGATACTTTTCAAATCTGCCGGTACCAGATTGTATTTCACTTTTCCACTTTCCACGCGAGTCAGATCTAATACATCATTGATCAGCGACAGTAAATACTCTGAACTTTCATCAATCTTTTCCAGACAATTTTTCACTTCGTCTGACGGATTCTTTTTCATTGCAATACCGGTAAATCCCATGATTGCATTCATCGGTGTTCTCATATCATGGGACATATGTGACAGAAATGCTGTTTTTGCCTTGTTTGCAGCCTGCGCATACTCTGCCAGTTCCGCCATTTTCTCAGCCTCCTCCTGGGCTGCCTTCTGAGCTTTTTTTCTTGCACTGAGACGCGTTGCTATCACAGCCATAGTAGTCAGCAGCCATCCGAAAATAAGAAGGACCCAAACAGTAACAACAGGATGTAGACGGATCCAGTCAACCAATGTCAGCTCTTCTGCTTTGCATGTGGTATACTGTGCTGCTAGATCTTCGACAAGATTTTGGGGCATGGCATACATTGCTTTCGTCAGAATACCAGCCAGCGCATGGTTCTCTGTTGACGAAACTACCATGCGGTAGGTGAATGTAGGCTGTTCCAGCAGCGTATATGTCATGGTACCCGTAGTGTCACTATTCACAAACGCCTGTGCCATGTAATAGTAGACGAAGGCAGCATCGGCTTTACCCTTACAGACAGCTTCCATCATTTCCTGCCGGGTACTGCACATCAGCTTTTTTGCACCGGGTGCCATTGCATCTGCAATTGAATTTGATGCTGTCTGATCAACCGTAGTAACAACATTGATTTCTCCATCAAAGTCACGCCGTGTCACCCTTGCCAGCTGCATTGTAATGAAAGGTGCAGTAATCCCCCATTTTTTCGTCTCAGCATAGTTATCTGTTTCCAGGCGTGCATCGATACTTATATCTGTGGCTTCCTTATTTTTCTGATAAGCAATATACTCATCTCTGGTGGCAGGTGTAAGAAACTCATAGGAAATCCCGGCATAGTCTGCAATTTTCCGGAAGTAATCCGGGATAATCCCCTTCATCTCACCATTTTCATTATAAGAATATGGATAACGGGACGGATCACACAGAACATGAAGCGGGTTGTCTTTGGAATATTGTGCAATAATACTTTTTTCTTGCTCCGTATATTCCAGATTCTTAGTTCCTATGCTTTCATAATTTTTATTGTAAAGCGTCGTTTTCCAGTCACCCTCAACCGCATTCATCTGATCGATCGCATAATTGATCTCATTCAGCAATTCTGTATTGCCCTTTTTAACAATGACATAGAAATCGCTGCTGCCAAATTTATCCGCGATTCGCTCATTGTTTGTTTTTCTCAGAGAACTGGTAACAATCGCATCAACTTTTTCGCTCTGAAGGGCTTCCTCCATCTCTGCGGTCGTATCAAAATAAGATGGAACATATGTAAATCCTTTGTCGTCTGCAAAATCCGCAAACTCTTCATTCCGGGTGTTTCCGTTCAAAAGCGCCACACGCATACCGTTGTAAGTGCTGTAATTGCCGTCCACAATCGTGCTGTTGTCACTGCGGACGGTCAGCATCCCATAATTGGTTCCGATCGGACGTGAAAAATCAAACTTTTCTTCTCTGTCCGGTGTTTTGCGGGCAGATGTTACCATGTCAATCTCGCCATCTTCAAGCATCTGCTGCATATCATCCCAGCTCTGATCGTATCCGACATATTCGTAATCTACATCCCAATAACGAGCCATCAACCGAAGGAAATCATAGCCATAACCGCTACGGTTCCCCTCTTCATCCATCATATGGTATCCATCCATGGCAAAGAAACCGACTTTGACAGTTTCATGCTGCGAACTGTCCTCGGCTGCATATGCAGTCTGGGGAGAAAATATCATACACACGCATACAAAAACCAGTAACACTGCCACATATTTCTTTGCTCTCGAAATCATATTAAATCTCCTGTCTGTCTATCTGTCAAATATATTTCTCTATACATCTTCCTGTCAACCTCCTGATTTCATAAAATTGCACTGCCGCATCAAATCCATTTATTACTATTCAATGACCTGCGGTTCGGTACCCCCGCCAGATTTTATACTTCTGATCGTCTTTTCCAGCACCTTCATCTCAACCGGTTTTGAAACATGAGCATTCATACCGGTTGCCAGAGAATGCTGAATATCCTCTGAGAATGCATTGGCGGTCATGGCAATGATCGGAATCTCACGGGTAAAAGCATCAAAGATTTTATCTTTGAAATCTGCTGACATTCCTATTCCATTATCCCTGACTAAGAAACGGTACTTTGCATAGACGGATGAATTTGTTTCACATTCTTCTACCAGAAACTGAATTTATCCACCTTCCTGCGTGTACTTCACTGCATTAGAAAGCAGGTTGCTGAAAATCTGCATCAGGTGAAGCTGATCCCCGTTCACACACTCATGTCGGATATTTTTCTTTGTTGTAAGAGTCTGTTTCTTTTCATCTATCTGTGAATGAAATAGATTATTGATTTCCTGTATAAAATTCAGAATAGAGAAATCATCGTATTTAAAAACTGTTTTTCCTGCATCATGTCTTATTAATGACGTCATACCAATAACTGCATTCATAGGAGTACGTATATCATGTGACATATTAAACAGAAAATTAGATTTTTCAACACTGGCTGTTTTCGCCTGCTCCAATGCTTTCTGCAGTTTTTTATTTAATTCCACTACTGTTTTTTCCGATTCCTGTGTCCTGTGCAGTAACATAATCATAAAAACAAATCCAGTTAAAAGCAAAACAATCAGTAAACCGTAGCCCCATAGTCTATATAACTTTTCATTGCTATTCCAGCCTCATTTCCGTCTTCCGGATAAATCTCAGTCACTACGCCGTCTGGTGCAATCTGAATACTCTGGATATAATCTGCCATCATATTCTCCGCACGATATCAGCCTTCCTATGATCTGCATACGTTACTGCGTTTAATTCATCTCTTGACCTTATCAAATCCCTTTGACTGCTATCCGCACGAATGCCTATATTCGCCAGAACAACCAAACCGATTTCCTTTACACCTGCGTTTTTATCTGCTTCATTTTTATATTTTAGCAGCCACCAATTATTGCCTGTTTTAGTTTCTTTTTAATCTCCAAAAATGAAAAAAGCATTGTCATTGCAGACAATGCATCTTTAACGTGGCAACTGGCTACCATTTTACAGGCCCTATAGCTTTGCGTCGCAGACTTTCATCTGTTTTGCCGTTTTTCTTATTATAGCTTTTAAACATATGAAAAAAAACTGATTTTATTATACTCTAATGCTCGACTATGTACAAGAAAAACATTACCGTTTTAACGCCTAAAAGCAAAAAAAGAACAGCCGATACATATACTCAAACTGTTCTTCTACTTCTGAAGTCCACGCAGCATTGACATCACTGTTTCCTGCTCATTTGTACTCAGATCGTTCCATATCTTTAAAACTTCTTTCTGCTCTTCTGTCAGATTCTCTGAATTACCTTCCTGAAAAAACTGTAATAATGTCACGCCTAATGCTGTACATATTTTTTCAAGTGTGATCAGCGACGGCAGGTTTTCCTGCGCCATGATTTTTCCCAGCTATTGAAGATGAAAATAAAAGACAAGAAGAACTGGATAAGCTGAACGCTACCCAAGAAGAATGGAAACTGCGTGCTATGGTAACTACGATAGGTTGTCATACCATCGTTAAGAAGGGCACTGAAGGTAATTCCATCAAGACATATGATCTGACATGATTTTTGCAAAAGAAAAAGAGCCCTTATGAGCTCTGAGTTCTTGGTGGTCTGGGTGGGAGTCTGCTTAGTATGTTAAACCGTGCAACCATTACACTTCACCATCGCATACTCCCAGACCAAATATTAATATATATTCTTTTCTCATCGAATCAAGTCCTTTCTTGCAAATATGTTTGACTGCATCATAAATCAATCCAGAAACTAGGCAATTCGACAATGCTATTTCCAGGCAAAAGAAAAACCCGTAGAACCGAAGTTCTACGGGTATCTTACGTTTAGACAAAATGTTATCTTGCAATAACAAATCTATATTCAGATTGTATTACTCGATGATTGTAGCAACACGTCCTGATCCTACAGTACGTCCACCTTCACGGATAGCGAAAGATAATCCCTGAGCCATAGCAATTGGGTGAATTAATTCGATAGTCATTTCTACGTTGTCACCAGGCATGCACATTTCTGTTCCTTCTGGTAATTCGATAACACCTGTAACGTCTGTTGTTCTGAAGTAGAACTGTGGACGATAGTTGTTGAAGAATGGAGTATGACGTCCACCTTCATCTTTTGTTAAAACGTATACCTGAGCTGTGAATTTTGTATGGCATGTGATTGAACCTGGCTGGCAAAGAACCTGTCCTCTTTCGATTTCATCTCTCTGAACACCACGTAATAATGCACCAATGTTATCTCCAGCCTGAGCTTCGTCTAACAGTTTACGGAACATTTCTACACCAGTTACAACAACTTTTCTTGTTTCTTCTTTGATACCAACGATTTCAACTTCGTCAGATACGTGAAGAACACCACTTTCTACTCTACCAGTTGCTACTGTACCACGTCCTGTGATAGAGAATACGTCTTCGACTGGCATTAAGAAAGGTTTGTCTGTGTCACGCTGTGGATCTGGAATGTAGCTGTCAACAGCATCCATTAATTCCATGATCTTATCTCCCCATTCTCCGTTAGGATCTTCAAGAGCTTTTAAAGCAGATCCCTGGATTACAGGAATGTCATCTCCTGGGAATTCGTATTCATTTAATAATTCACGAATTTCCATTTCTACTAATTCTAATAATTCTTCATCGTCAACCATGTCACATTTGTTCATGAATACTACGATGTAAGGAACACCTACCTGACGAGATAACAGGATATGTTCTTTTGTCTGAGCCATTACACCATCAGTTGCAGCTACTACTAAGATAGCTCCGTCCATCTGAGCAGCACCAGTGATCATGTTCTTTACATAATCGGCATGGCCTGGGCAGTCTACGTGAGCGTAGTGACGTTTTTCTGTTTCATACTCAACGTGAGCTGTAGAGATTGTGATTCCACGTTCTCTTTCTTCTGGAGCCTTATCGATATTTTCAAAATCTACTGCTGCGTTTCCTGCTACACGTGCAGAAAGAGTTTTTGTGATTGCAGCTGTTAAAGTAGTTTTACCGTGGTCTACGTGTCCGATAGTACCAATGTTGCAATGAGGTTTGCTTCTCTCAAACTTTTCTTTAGCCATTTTAAATGTCCTCCTTATTAGGCCCGTTGGGGCAATTACAATAATGATCTCTAAACTTCAAAATATAGTGCCCCGGCTAAGGGCTGTCCTAAATTTGATTATATTTCATTTAAACAAATATTTCAAGACTATTTTGACAAAATAGCCCCGAAATATTTATATATTAATTTTTCTTACTTATCAGCAAGTACTTTTTCCTGTACGTTCTTTGGTACTGGTTCGTATTTTTCAAAGAACATAGAGTAGTTACCACGTCCCTGAGTTCTAGAACGTAAGTCTGTAGAATATCCGAACATTTCAGATAATGGAACGAATGCACGAACCATCTTACCGCTCGCGATATCATCCATACCTTCGATACGTCCACGACGAGAGTTGATATCACCGATAACGTCTCCCATGTATTCTTCAGGCATTGTAACTTCGACTCTCATGATTGGCTCAAGCAGGATAGCTCCGGCTTTCTGCATAGCCTCTTTAAATGCCATAGATCCAGCAATGTGGAAGGCCATTTCACTAGAATCGACATCATGGTAAGATCCATCATATACTGTAGCTTTCACACCAAGTACTGGGAATCCTCCTAAGATACCAGACTGAGCTGCTTCTTCGATACCTTCTCCAACTGCTGGGATGTATTCTTTAGGAATAGATCCACCAACAACTGTAGATTCGAATTTGAACAGTTCTTCTCCGTTGGCATCCATTGGCTCAAAATGAACTTTACAGTGACCATACTGACCACGACCACCAGACTGTTTAGCGTATTTGCTGTCAACGTCAACGGCTTTTGTAAATGTTTCTTTGTATGCTACCTGTGGAGCACCAACATTAGCTTCTACTTTGAATTCACGAAGCAGACGGTCAACGATGATTTCCAGATGAAGTTCACCCATTCCGGAAATGATTGTCTGTCCTGTTTCCTGATCTGTATGAGCTCTGAATGTAGGATCTTCTTCAGCCAGTTTTGCAAGTGCTTCAGACATTTTACCCTGATCACCTTTAGTTTTAGGCTCGATCGCTACGTCGATAACTGGTTCTGGGAATTCCATGGATTCCAGAATTACAGGATGCTGTTCATCACAGATTGTATCACCAGTTGTTGTAGATTTGAAACCTACTGCAGCTGCGATATCTCCTGAATATACGATATCTAATTCTTCACGCTTGTTAGCATGCATCTGTAAGATACGTCCAACACGCTCTTTTTTGTTCTTTGTTGCATTTAATACGTAAGATCCTGATTTGCATGTTCCAGAGTAAACACGGAAGAATGCAAGTTTACCTACGAATGGGTCTGTCATGATCTTAAATGCTAAAGCTGAGAATGGTTCATCATCAGATGAATGTCTTTCAACTTCGTTACCATCTTCATCGACACCTTTGATAGCTGGGATGTCTGTTGGAGCTGGCATAAATTCGATAATAGCATCCAGTAATTTCTGAACACCTTTATTTCTATATGCTGTACCACAGCATACTGGAACTGCTTTACATTCGCATGTTCCTTTTCTTAATGCAGCTTTTAATGCATCAACGCTTGGTTCTTCACCTTCCAGATATTCCATCATCAGATCGTCATCTAATTCACAGATCTTTTCAACTAATTCTGTATGATAAAGTTCAGCGTCTTCTTTCATATCTTCTGGGATTTCAACGATAGAGATGTCTTCACCTTTGTCATCATTGTAGATGTAAGCTTCCATCTCGAATAAGTCGATGATTCCTTTGAAGTCGTCTTCTTTACCGATAGGTAACTGAAGTACTACTACGTTAGCTCCCAGACGATCTTTCATCTGATCAACTGCTCCGTAGAAGTTCGCACCTAAGATATCCATCTTGTTGATGAATGCCATTCTAGGTACGTTATAAGTATCAGCCTGTCTCCATACGTTTTCAGACTGAGGTTCTACTCCACCCTTTGCACAGAAGACTGCTACTGATCCATCAAGTACACGCAGGGAACGTTCTACTTCAACTGTGAAGTCAACGTGACCTGGAGTATCAATGATATTGATACGATGCTCTAAAGCACCTTTTTTAGGCTTGCAATGATCCTGCAGTGTCCAATGACATGTTGTAGCTGCAGAAGTGATTGTGATACCTCTTTCCTGTTCCTGCTCCATCCAGTCCATAGTAGCAGTACCATCATGAGTATCACCGATTTTATAGTTTACACCAGTATAATAAAGGATACGCTCTGTTGTTGTTGTTTTACCAGCATCAATATGAGCCATGATTCCGATATTTCTGGTTCTCTCTAATGGATATTCTCTTCCAGCCAAGATTTTTTCCTCCTATAAGTTTTAACATAGAAGCATATCTGGCAAGACGCCAGAACAGATTCTTGAAATTAGAATCTGTAATGTGCGAATGCTTTGTTTGCTTCTGCCATCTTGTGCATATCTTCTTTTTTCTTTACAGATGCTCCTGTATTGTTGGAAGCGTCAAGAAGTTCTTTTGCAAGACGTTCTTCCATTGTTCTTTCTCCTCTTTTTCGTGAGAAAGTTGTGATCCAACGAAGCGCTAATGCCTGTCTTCTGTCTGGTCTAACGTCGATAGGCACCTGATATGTTGCTCCACCGATACGTCTAGCTTTTACTTCAAGAACTGGCATGATGTTGTTCATAGCTTCTTCGAATACTTCTAAAGCTGGTTTTCCAGCTTCTTCTTCGATACGGGCAAATGCTCCGTATACGATTTTCTGAGCAACTCCTTTTTTACCATCTAACATAATGTTGTTGATTAATTTTGTCACAACCTTATTGTTGTAAATAGGATCTGCTAATACGTCTCTTTTCGCAATATGTCCTTTACGTGGCACGGTTCTTCCCTCCTTAATAATCATTAATTCATCGGTACTCATACTTAGTTATTGCATGTTCGTGCAGGACTTTTATATCTCCTGTAACCTTTGTAGGAAACAATAAAGTTCCGGCACAACTATACAAGGTAGCGTTTAATTACGCTGCTTTGTACCAATTTAGTTTTGTTTTATTTTTTCTTAGGTCTTTTAGCTCCATATTTGGAACGAGCCTGCATTCTGTTAGCTACACCTGCTGTATCAAGTGTACCTCTAACGATATGGTAACGAGTACCTGGTAAGTCCTTAACACGACCACCACGAATCAGAACAACACTATGTTCCTGTAAGTTATGTCCTTCACCTGGGATATAACTTGTTACTTCGATTCCGTTAGAAAGACGAACTCTGGCGATCTTACGTAAAGCAGAGTTAGGCTTTTTAGGAGTTGCAGTTTTAACAGCTGTACATACACCTCTCTTCTGTGGTGAGCTTGTGTCTGTAGCTTTCTTCTTTAAAGAGTTAAATCCTTTCTGAAGTGCTGGTGCTGTAGATTTCTTTACAGATGTTTTTCTCCCTTTTCTAACTAATTGGTTAAAAGTTGGCATTGATTTCACCTCCATACATGTTTTCTACTGTGGTTACTTAAATTCACCTTGTGACTATACATGCACTTCTTGGTTTTGCTCCCCAAAAAGGCATGCTAGGCTATTATAAAATGCCTGCATGCCTTTGTCAAGACCTTTTCCCAAGATTTTTATTAATTTCTATATATTTTTATCTTTTTGGAAATCTCATTCTATGGATCTTATTCGAAATCTTTTCTTATCCCACTGTCTTCAGAAATGCTTTCTCGTCACATCTCTGATATCGACCCTGACAGCTTCTATTCTGATTTCTTTTCTTGATCTCAATGTTTCGATTTCTTTGTTATATGGCTTCTTTACGCCATTTTCTTAATATATAAAAATCAATCTCTTATTCTTGAGAAAATATTCAGTTAATAAGTTCCAAATTATTTTGTTAACGGGTTACACTTTGCTTTAGTTACCAGTTACAAATTTTTTAAATGCTCCACCGGTCAGCTGATTGAATGTTTGTTGATCTCTTATCTGAATCTTTCTTGTTTGGATTCCTCGTCTCTTGGAATCTTTCTTGTTTGGATTCTTTTCTTTGATCATCTTCTGATCTTATCTTAAGATCTTGTTCATTCTCTCTATTCTTCGTATTATCTTTATGAGGTTGACTCCTTTACCGTTCTATCCGCTTCTAGGACTCTTATGTTCTCTCCCGAGATCATAATATCCTGTTGAGTCAGTCTCATGATTCCCAATCATCTTAATACTTCTGATCCATCAGCTGCCGGTTTTAAAGGTCTTTCCGTTAGCCTTATGGAGCAACTTGGGCGATTCTCCTTTCTTTTAAAACTTATCTTTTATTTGTTGATTTTATTATATCAATATCTGTTTACTTTGTCAATTAAATAGTTTTTTCAGATTTCTTAAGAATTTTACATACAATAAACAGATTATAGTTTGATAGACTGAAGTTGGTGGAATATTATAAAAATGGTTATCTGTCTGCGACGCGCTTTCGCTCTTGGTGCTGACAGGCGGAAGATAAAAGTTCTTTACACACGCATCTTCAATAATTCAAAATATTGTTACTATCCACACTATAGACTTCTGGTATATGATAAAAAATAAATAAAAAACCACAAACGCAGCATTGGAATTTTGCCATATTTTGAATAAATTCGCAGCCCAATTGGACGATTGTCTGAGCTTCAGAGACTCTTGTCTTAGATAAACTTCAGAGCGAGTTATCGTAGGAAATTGGGCGGATAAGCGATTTGTTCAAAATATGAGCAAAAATTCCACCGCTGCGTTTGTGGTTTTTTATTTATTTTTTATCATATACTCAAAGCCTTCAGTTGGCCAACTAAAAATTCAAATTATTCTTCAATATCAAATTCTTCATCATCGAAATCGATTTCATCTCCGATCGTGAAATCATTTTCGTCTGTGCTGATCTTGACATCTCTGTAACGTCTCATACCTGTTCCGGCTGGAATCAATTTACCAAGGATTACGTTTTCTTTTAATCCTACTAATGGATCGACTTTTCCTTTGATTGCTGCATCTGTAAGAACTTTTGTTGTCTCCTGGAAAGAAGCTGCTGATAAGAAGGAATCTGTTGCCAGAGATGCTTTTGTGATACCAAGCATGATCTGATCTGCTGTTGCAGTCTGAAGACCCTGTTCTTCCATCTCTTTGTTTCTCTTCTCAAGTTCTAATACATCAACCATTGCTCCTGGTAAGTATCCTGTGTCTCCACCGTCTTCGATACGTACTTTCTTAAGCATCTGACGTACGATAACCTCAACGTGCTTGTCGTTGATATCTACACCCTGTAAACGGTATACTCTCTGTACTTCGCGGATCATGTAATCCTGTACTGCACGGATTCCCTTGATTCTTAATAAATCGTGAGGGTTGATAGAACCTTCTGTAAGTTCATCTCCGGCTTCAAGGATCTGTCCTTCCTGTACTTTCAGACGAGATCCGTAAGGGATCAGATATGTCTTCACATCGCCAGTTTCTCTGTTTGTGATGATGACTTCACGTTTCTTCTTTGTATCTTTTAACTGCACTTCTCCACCAAATTCTGCGATGATCGCAAGTCCTTTTGGTTTACGTGCTTCAAATAACTCTTCGACACGAGGAAGACCCTGTGTGATATCATCACCGGCTACTCCACCGGCATGGAATGTTCTCATTGTAAGCTGTGTACCTGGCTCACCGATTGACTGTGCTGCGATGATTCCGACAGCTTCTCCAACCTGTACGGCCTGACCTGTTGCCATGTTGGATCCATAACACTTCGCACAAGCTCCAACTCCAGATTTACATGTTAACATCGTACGGATCTTAACAGATGTATATCCTGCATCACAAACGGCTTTCGCACGTTTTGGTGTGATCATGTGGTTTGCTTTTACAATGACTTCACCAGTTTCTTTATTCACAAGCTCTTCTGCTGCGTATCTTCCTGTGATACGTTCTTCTAAGCTTTCGATAACTTCCTGTCCATCCATGAATGCTTCTACATACATTCCTGGAATTTCTTCTCCTGTACCTTCACAGCAGTCCTGTTCACGAATGATCAGATCCTGTGATACGTCTACCAGACGACGTGTTAAGTATCCTGAATCGGCTGTACGAAGGGCTGTATCGGACAGACCTTTACGAGCTCCATGCGCTGAAATGAAATATTCCAGTACGTCAAGACCTTCACGGAAGTTAGACTTGATCGGTAATTCGATCGTACGTCCTGATGTATCGGCCATCAGTCCACGCATACCTGCTAACTGTTTGATCTGCTGGTTAGAACCACGGGCTCCGGAATCGGCCATCATGAAGATGTTATTTAATCGGTCTAATCCTGTGATCAGTTTATCTGTTAAAACGTCATCGGCGTCGAACCATGTCTTAACAACCGCTTTATAACGTTCTTCTTCTGTCATCAGACCACGTTTATACTGTTCTGTAATGAATTCTACCTGTTTCTGTGCATCTCCTAAGATCTGAGGTTTCTCAGGTGGCACTGTCATATCGGAAATGGATACTGTTAAGGCTCCTCTTGTAGAGAATTTGTATCCGATCGCTTTAATATCATCTAAGACTTCTGCAGTCTTTGTTGCTCCATGAATGTTGATACATTTATCAAGGATCTGTTTTAACTGTTTCTTTCCTACGTGGAAATCAATCTCATATGCTAAAGCATTCTCTGGTTTGCTTCTGTCTACAAATCCTAAATCCTGTAAGATGATCTCATTAAACAGGATACGTCCAAGTGTACAATCTACAATCTGAGAAATAGGATTTCCGTCTTTGTCTACACCTGTACGTCTTACTTTGATCTTAGAATGAAGTGTGATCACCTTATTTTCATAAGCTAAGTATGCTTCGTTCTCAGATTTGAAGTATTTACCTTCACCTTTGTCTCCATCTTTCTCTAATGTCAGATAGTAGATACCAAGTACCATATCCTGAGAAGGAACAGCTACTGGACCACCATCAGATGGTTTTAACAGGTTGTTTGGTGATAACAGAAGGAATCTACACTCTGCCTGTGCTTCCACAGATAATGGAAGATGGACAGCCATCTGGTCACCGTCGAAATCGGCATTGTATGCTGTACATACCAGTGGATGCAGACGGATCGCTTTACCTTCTACCAGGATAGGCTCAAATGCCTGAATTCCCAGTCTATGCAGTGTCGGTGCACGGTTTAACATAACAGGATGTTCTTTAATGACGTCTTCTAAGACATCCCATACTTCTGGCTGAAGTTTTTCAACCATTTTCTTTGCTGATTTAATGTTGTGAGCTAATTTACGCTCTACTAATTCTTTCATAACGAATGGCTTGAATAATTCGATCGCCATTTCTTTTGGAAGACCACACTGGAAGATCTTTAAGTCTGGTCCTACTACGATAACGGAACGTCCAGAATAGTCTACACGTTTTCCTAACAGGTTCTGACGGAAACGTCCCTGTTTACCTTTTAACATGTCTGATAATGATTTTAATGCACGGTTTCCTGGTCCTGTAACTGGACGTCCACGTCTACCATTATCGATCAGGGCATCAACTGCTTCCTGTAACATTCTCTTTTCGTTTCTTACGATGATATCTGGCGCTCCAAGTTCTAATAATCTCTTCAGACGGTTATTTCTGTTGATGATACGTCTGTAAAGGTCATTTAAGTCAGATGTAGCAAAACGTCCACCATCTAACTGAACCATTGGACGGATATCTGGAGGGATGACTGGAACTGCATCCAAGATCATCCATTCTGGTTTATTCTCTGAGTTGCAGAATGCTTCTACAACTTCCAGTCTCTTAACGATTCTGGCTCTCTTCTGACCTGTCGCAGTTTTGAACTCATCCTGTAAGGATTTTGCTTCTGCTTCCAGATCAATGGCCTGAAGCAGTTCTTTCACTGCTTCAGCACCCATTCCTACGCGGAATGTATCTCCGTATTTTTCATACGCTTCTCTATATTCTTTTTCAGTTAATACCTGTTTATATGCAAGATCTGTATCTCCAGCATCTAAAACGATATAGCATGCGAAATATAAAACCTTTTCCAGTGTTCTTGGTGAAATATCAAGAATCAGACCCATACGGCTAGGAATTCCTTTAAAATACCAGATATGAGATACTGGAGCTGCTAATTCGATATGTCCCATTCTTTCACGACGGACACTTGCTTTTGTCACTTCAACACCGCATCGGTCGCAGACAACACCTTTATAGCGAACTTTTTTGTACTTTCCGCAGTGACACTCCCAGTCCTTTGTAGGCCCGAAGATCTTCTCACAGAAAAGCCCGTCTTTTTCAGGTTTTAATGTTCGATAGTTGATCGTCTCAGGTTTCTTTACTTCTCCTCTAGACCACTCACGGATCTTTTCTGGGGAAGCCAACCCGATCTTAATTGCATCAAATGAAATTTTATTGCTTTGATATTCATTGCTTGATTCCATCATTTAAGGCTGCTCCTTCCTAAATTGCTCGCCAATCTACATGATTGTGTTATCTTCACCTTCTGATAAGTCTCCGTGTTTATATCCTAAAGCACCGAGTTCAGATTCGCTTTCTTCATAATTGTTGAAGACACCGTCTCCTTCGATCATTGGTGCAAGATCCTGATTTGCATCTCCACCATCAACATCTTCTCTTAATTCAACTTCTTCAGCGTTCTCGTCAAGAATTTTAACATCTAATGCCAGTGACTGGAATTCTTTTAATAATACTTTGAAAGATTCTGGAACACCTGGTTCAGGGATGTTATCACCTTTGATGATCGCTTCGTATGCTTTCACACGACCTACAACGTCATCGGACTTGAATGTCAGGATCTCCTGAAGTGTGTATGCTGCACCATAAGCTTCCAGTGCCCATACCTCCATCTCTCCGAAACGCTGTCCACCAAACTGAGCTTTACCACCCAGTGGCTGCTGAGTTACTAATGAGTAAGGACCAGTAGAACGTGCATGGATCTTGTCATCTACCAGATGATGCAGTTTCAGGTAATGCATGAATCCGATTGTTACAGGGCTGTCAAATTCTTCTCCTGTACGACCGTCTCTTAATCTTACTTTACCAGTTGTATCAATTGGTACACCCTGCCATTCTTTTCTATGGTCTCTGTTTTCATATAAGTAATCCATTACATCATCGTTAACTTTATCACGCCATTTCGCGTCAAATTCTTCCCATGATGTATTGGCATAGTCATTTGCCATTCTTAATGTATCTGCGATATCGTTCTCGTCTGCACCATTGAATACTGGTGTAGCAACATTAAATCCAAGAACTTTTGCTGCTAAGGACAGATGGATCTCTAACACCTGTCCGATATTCATACGTGAAGGCACACCTAATGGGTTCAGTACGATATCTAATGGACGTCCGTTTGGTAAGTATGGCATATCTTCTACTGGCAGAATACGGGAAATTACACCCTTGTTACCATGTCGACCAGCCATCTTATCTCCTACAGAAATCTTTCTCTTCTGAGCAATGTATACACGAACGCTCTTGTTTACTCCAGGAGGAAGTTCGTCTCCATTCTCTCTTGTGAAGATCTTCGTATCCATAACAACTCCGTAAGCACCATGTGGCACTCTTAAAGATGTATCACGGACTTCTCTTGCTTTCTCACCGAAGATCGCACGTAACAGTCTCTCTTCAGCTGTTAATTCTGTTTCTCCCTTAGGAGTAACTTTTCCTACCAGGATGTCACCGGCACGTACTTCTGCACCAATACGGATGATACCGTTATCATCTAAGTCTTTTAAGACATCTTCACTTAATCCTGCAAGATCTCTTGTGATCTCTTCCTGACCAAGCTTAGTATCTCTGGCTTCTGCTTCATATTCTTCGATATGAACAGATGTGTAAACGTCATCCTGTACCAGACGCTCACTTAACAGTACCGCATCCTCGTAGTTATATCCTTCCCATGTCATGAAACCGATCAATGGATTCTTACCAAGAGCCATCTCTCCGTTGCTTGTTGAAGCACCGTCTGCTAAGATGTCTCCCTTTTCTACTCTGTCTCCTACAAATACGATTGGACGCTGATTCATACAGTTACCCTGGTTGCTTCGTGCAAACTTGATAACATTGTACTCATCTCTCTGACCGTCATCATTACGAACTACGATCTTTGTACTTGTAGATCTTTCTACGACTCCGCCATTTCTTGCTGTGATGCAGACTCCAGAGTCATATGCAGCCTTGGATTCCATACCTGTTCCAACAACAGGAGCTTCTGTAGAAAGAAGTGGTACTGCCTGACGCTGCATGTTAGATCCCATCAGCGCACGGTTGGCATCATCGTTCTCCAGGAAAGGAATCATGGATGTAGCTACTGAGAATACCATCTTTGGAGATACGTCCATTAAGTCAAGGTTTACTTTATCAAATTCTGATGTATCCTCACGGAAACGTCCGGATACATGAGTATTTACGAAATGTCCATCTTCGTCAACAGGTTCGTTCGCCTGTGCTACTACATAATTATCTTCTTCATCAGCTGTTAAATAAACAACTTTGTCTGTAACAACTGGATTCTCAGGATCTGATTTATCCAGTACACGATATGGAGCTTCGATAAATCCATACTCGTTAATTCTCGCATAAGTAGCAAGAGAGTTGATCAGACCGATGTTAGGTCCTTCAGGTGTCTCGATCGGACACATTCTTCCGTAATGTGTATAATGTACGTCACGGACTTCGAATCCGGCACGATCACGAGACAGACCACCTGGTCCTAATGCAGATAAACGTCTCTTATGTGTTAACTCAGACAGTGGGTTGTTGTGGTCCATGAACTGAGATAACTGAGAACTTCCAAAGAACTCTTTCACTGCTGCTGTTACTGGTTTGATATTGATCAATGACTGTGGTGAGATAGATTCAATATCCTGAGTTGTCATTCTTTCACGAACAACTCTTTCCAATCTTGAAAGACCGATACGATACTGGTTCTGAAGCAGTTCACCTACAGCACGGATACGACGGTTTCCTAAGTGGTCAATATCATCATCATGTCCAATTCCATACTCTAAATGGATATTGTAGTTGATGGATGCTAAGATATCTTCTTTTGTAATATGTTTTGGAATCAATTCATGAATATTTTTCTTCAGAGCTTCTTTTAATTCTTCTCCTTCATATCCTTCTTCTAAGATCTTCTCTAATACAGGATAGAAAACATCTTCATGAACACCGATCTCTTCTGGATTGAAATCTACATATTCAGCAAGATTTACTTCCATGTTGGAAAGTATTTTTGTAGCACCTTCTTCTGTCTGGATCATAACACTTGCTACGGCTGCGTTCTGGATCTTATCTGCAAGTTCCATGTCCACATTCGTTCCAGCTTCTGCTAATACTTCTCCAGTTGTTGGATCTAAAACATCTTCTGCTAAGATAAATCCACTGATACGATTTCTTAATGCTAATTTTTTATTGAATTTGTAACGTCCAACTTTCGCAAGATCATATCTTCTTGGATCGAAGAACATGCTGTTGATCAAGCTTTCCGCACTATCTACAGATAATGGTTCTCCCGGACGGATCTTCTTATATAATTCTAACAGACCATCTTCATAGTTATCAGATGGGTCTTTTTCAATACTTGCAAGGATCTTTGGTTCTTCACCAAATAATTCTTTGATCTCTGCGTTTGTTCCGATACCTAATGCACGGATCAAAACTGTGATAGGCACTTTTCTTGTACGGTCTACACGTACATTGAATACATCATTGGAATCTGTTTCATATTCAAGCCAAGCACCACGGTTTGGAATAACTGTGGAAGAGTATAACTCTTTACCAATCTTGTCATGAGCAATTCCATAATAAATTCCAGGGGAACGCACTAACTGACTGACGATAACACGTTCAGCTCCGTTGATGATAAATGTTCCTGTTGCTGTCATTAAAGGAAGATCGCCCATAAAAATCTCATGCTGCTTGATTTCATCAGTCTCTTTATTATGAAGTCTTACTTTCACTTTTAAAGGTGCAGCGTATGTTGCATCTCTTTCTTTACATTCTTCAATTGAATATTTGACGTCATCTTTACATAATTGATAGTCAACAAATTCCAAGCTTAACTGATCGCTGTAATCTTCGATTGGGGAGATATCTTCAAATACCTCTGCTAATCCTTCTCTTAAAAACCAATCATAGGAATCCTTTTGAATTTCGATCAGATTTGGTACTTCAAGGACGTCATCCTGTCTGGCATAGCTGATTCGCATCCCTGTACCTGATTTTATTGGCTGTATTCTGTTCTTTTCCATGGACGTTTTTCACCTCTTGATCTAAACCTGGTTTATATACTACATCAACTGTAAGAAACCCTCTATCTTACTATATCTTTCTTACAATCTTATTCTTAATTTTACATAGAGTGTGGGCAGACAAACCCACATTAAGACATTTTCTTATATTACCACATAGAATTTATCATGTCAATAACTATTTTTAAATACATGAAAAAAGCACCTGAAAATGTTTCTCATCTGCCTTTTTCATTAAATTCTTCACTTCTTTTCACTCTTACCTTGTAATAAAAAGATTTTGTATATTACACTAGTCATAAACAAAGGCGTTGTAAACAGATATATGTTTATAGCGCCTTTTGCATTTATTAAGAAAGGAAATCTTAACGTGGGAATCACTTTAAAACACAACAAACTACTTTTGGCCGCCCCATGTGCTGCATTTATTGCTGGGTTGATCTGGGATAAAGTATCCTCAAGAGTTGCCGTTGCATCTATCTTTATCGGTATGATCTGTGGACTCATTGCTTACTTTATGATTCCTGATGATAATATTAACTATTTTGTTGGTAATGTATTTTCTCTTTGTGTTCCGATTGTTGTTATCATGATCGGCTCTCTATTCGAGAAAGAACATTTTGATTTTGAACAATTAAATTATTTATTCTAATTGTCTATGTATGGTTTGCCATTGGAATTGCAGTGATCAGTGTATTTGCAATTCGAGAATTGTTTAGCTGGTTCAAGGTTCCAAACGAGCATATATCACAAAGCATTCAGAAAGGACCGAGAAAAAATTATGAAATGTAATGTTGTTTGTATACAAACTTATCCAAAAATGAATCAGAAAGAGGAAAATCTTTTTCATATGGAAACGCTTCTTCGCAAAGCTATGGAATCTCATCCAGATACTCAACTCATTATTTTCCCTGAGCTTGCTGTTACTGGTTATCAATGTGGTAAAAATTTTAAAGACTTGGCAGAAACTGCCACGATCAACTCTACATCCGTAAAAAAGATGAGTGCCTTAGCTAAGGAATTTCATGTTCATATCGTCTATGGAATGGCTGAAAAAGAAGAAGATATCCTTTATAATTCTCAGTTTTTCATTGATGACACTGGTGTTCTTCTTGGAACTTATCGCAAAGTTCATTTATTTGATTCCGAGAAAAATTATTTTACACCCGGAGATCAATTTAAAGTATTTAATACAAAGATTGGTCGTATCGGCTTGTTTATCTGTTATGACGCATTCTTTCCAGAAGCTGCCAGAAGTCTTGCTATTCAAGGAGTGGATCTCTTAGTTAATAGTACAAACTGGGAGAAACCTTATGACTACGATATAGCAAAACAAATGAAGCATGACTATTATACAATGTTGACGGAACGTCGTCCAGATGTTTATATTGCATGAATGAATATTGTGTCCTATCTTCTCTTTTTACGAGAAAGTTTTTATAAAAAAATAGACAGTGCTCTTTTTCATAAGAACGCTGTCTATTTTTTATTTTACTTATTTTTCCATAATATATTCTATAAGTTTATCTGAAAATTCCTTCACCACTGTATCTGCCTGATGGAGATCTTGTTTGATCGCTCCTTCTGGTGCATATCCAATGCATTTCATTTTGGCAGATTTGGCTGCCTTTACTCCTGCTTCGGAATCTTCGACCACGATACAGTTTGCCGCCTTCTGTCCAATTGCCTCAGCCGCCTTTTGAAAGATTTCTGGATCCGGCTTTCCGTTTTCACATTCGGAACCGCTTATAAATGCTTCAAAGCAGTCTGTAATTCCAAACGTATTCATATTTGTCATGATATCTTCTTTCAATGAAGACGATGCTACTGCCAGATGAAATCCTTTTTCCTTTAATGTACGGATCAGATCAACAACCCCCGGCATCGGCTTTAGTCCTTCCTGGTCGATCAACTCTTTTCTGGTTTTGACCCACTGATCTATATAATATAGAACTTCTTTATCAAGACTTTCAAATTCTTTCTTCATCTCTGTCCACATATATTCATGTGTTGTACCCAAGAACTTATCATGGTAATGCCAGTCAACTTCAATACCTGCTCGTTTTAAGATGAGATGTTTTGCTTTGACATTAAAATATTCTGAATCAGCGATCACACCGTCCATATCAAAAATCACTGCTGTAATCATACTTTCCATTACTGAAAACTTATAAAAAGTTATAAACCTTTATGTTTCATTCCTACTTCAACGAGTATGCTTTTGTAA
>OCAT01000786.1_pt1 | contig 23456 bp, 23 predicted proteins | sample 1538311 | NCBI WGS metagenome assembly OCAT01 (sample SAMEA2580287, study PRJEB22360) | human gut metagenome | biome: human gut; feature: human-associated habitat; material: faeces | place: Denmark | collected 2008/2010
GCAGGGTCGCCACCGCATTGCAGACGCTGGGCTTTGTGACCTCCAGGTGCCGGGCCACATCTACAGAGCGCACCATGCCTTTCTGCCTTTGGAGCACCAGAATGGCCTCCAGGTAATCCTCTCCAGATGCGTGGAGTTTCATGGCGTCCTCCCCTCAGGCGGATATTTTTTGCTCTGCCTGCCACATGGCCGCGTACTTCCCGTTCTTGGCCAGCAGCTCCTCATGGGTACCGGCCTCTGCGATCTTCCCGTCTGCTACAACCAGGATCTGGTCCGCATTCTTGACAATGGACAGGGTATGGGCAATCATCACCACGGTCTTTTTCTCCTTGAGCAGATTGGCAATGGCCTGTTTCACCGCCAGCTCGTTCTCGATGTCCAGGGACGCCGTGGCCTCGTCCAGCAGCAGAATGGGACTGTTCTTCAAAATGGCCCGGGCAATAGAGATGCGCTGGCGCTCACCGCCGGAGAGCAGATTGCCATTCTCCCCTGTGGGGGTATCATAGCCCTTCTCCATGCTGCGGATAAAGCCGTCGCAGTTGGCCTCCCGGCAAGCCGCCTCGATTTCCCCATCGGTGGCATTGGGGCGGGCGTGGCGAATATTGTCCCGGATGGTGTCGTCAAAGAGGAACACATCCTGATCCACCATGGAGATCTGCTCCAGCACCCGCTCCGCCGCTACATGGTCCGTTGGCCTGCCGCCGATAGCAATGGTGCCGCCGGTGGGTTCATAGTATTTGGCAATCAGGTTCAGGATGGTGGACTTGCCGGAACCGGAGTCCCCCACGATGGCGGTGAGCTTCTGGTCTGGCACCGTAAATGTGGCTTGTTTCAGCACAGGCTCTCCGGGGACATACGCAAAATCCACATGGTCAAAGGTGATCTCATGGGTATCCGTCTGGAACGGCTCCATGCTGCCGCTCTCCTCCGGCTCCTTCATAACGCCCAGGATTTTGCTTTTGGAGATCATCAGGTTTTTGTAGCTGGTGAGGTCCACAAAGATGGTGTTGGCCAGCTTCGCGCAGAACAGGGGCAGCATGCAGATCAGCAGGTAGGACACGGTATCCAGTGTCCCGGCCGCCCATGGCGCATACGCTGCCCAGATGACCAGCGGGCAGGCCAGCCAGGTCAGGATGCTCAGTCCCGCCCCCACCGGGAGCACCTTGGCCTCATACACATAGCTGATGCGGCAGAATGCCCGCATGGCGTCAATGACGGTTCTATTCTTCAGGCCGCCCACGCCGTAGGCCCGGAGGGTCTGGATGCCGGATACATACTCCACGATGCTGCTGACATTCTCCGCGCAGATGTCGTTCTTCTCCCGGCCGTATTTCCGCACCATCCGGAAGGATAGCCACAGGCCGGGGATCAGCAGCAGATCCGCCGCCAGCAGGATCAGTCCCGCAGGGACGTAGACGGTCATGACAAACACGATCAGCATGATGGACAGAGCGAAGCTCTTCGCCAGGTCCCCGATCTTATGGGTCAAAATCTTTTCATAGTTGTTGACGTCGCTGGTGATGGTGTTGATGTAGTCGCCGGTCTGCCCCTGGGTAAACCGGGATAACGGGATGCGTTTGAGATGGTCCCCCATGAAGAGGCGGATGTTCCGGCTGACCTCCGCACCGCCGATTTGGGCCTTGGTATAGCCATAACTGTAAATCAGGATACGGAGCAGGAATATCCCGGCGATCACCCCGGTCAGCACCAGGGCCTGATCCATGTCAAACTGGCCAGACCACAAGAATTGCATCACCGCATAGAGCAGCATGAAGAGGCTGCCGGAGAGCATGCCTTCCAGCACAGTCCCTGCAACACCAATATAGAAATTCCGATTCTTCTTCAATACCTCGTGGCCCAGGCCACCCTCTTCGGCTCCTATGGAGCCATTCACCTTGTACTCACGCATTGCCCGCGCCCCCTTCCAGCCGATAGGTGATGTTCCGGGCCTTTTCATAGTCCTCCCATGCTTTCCGGTAGTAGGCGTTCTTTCGACGAACCTCCTCATGGGTGCCCACGCTGGTAATCGTGTGGTTCTCCACCACGGCCACCCGGTCGCACAGTTTCAGGGCGCTGAGCCGGTGGGCCACCACAATGACGGTCTTGCCCTTGCAGAGATTTTGGATGGCTTTGTCGATCTCCATTTGATTTTCCGGGTCGGAGGCACTGGTGGCCTCGTCCAAAATCAGGATCGGGGCATTTTTCAGGATGGCCCGGGCGATGGCGATGCGCTGCTTTTCGCCGCCGGAGAAGCGGGAGCCGAAGGTGCCCCCCTTGGTGTCGTAGCCATCCGGCAGGGACATGATAAAGTCGTCGATCTGTGCCTCTTTCGCGGCCGCCCTCACCTCCTCCAGACTGGCGCTGCTCCCCATGCGGATGTTTTCCAAAACGCTGTCCCGGGTCAGGAAGGTCTTCTGGAACACAATGGCCACGTTTTTTAGAATGGTGTCGTAGTCCAGCTCCTGCACATTTTTCCCGCCGATCAGCACCTCGCCCTCCTGCACATCATAGAACCGGGAGACCAGTTCAATAATGGTGCTCTTGCCGGCGCCGGACCGCCCCACCAGGGCCATACGCTCCCCGTCTCTGATTTTCAGGTTGACGCCCTGCAGCACGTCGGTCTTGCCGTCATAGGAAAACCGCACGTTCCGCAGTTCAATGTCGTGGCTTTCGGGGAAGTCGCTCCCGCCCTGATAGACAGGGATGTCCAGGATCTCCTTTGCCTTGGTGACGGCGCCCAGCACATTGGCGAAGTTTGTCCCCAGCTCTTGCAGGGGCCGAATCTCGGTCAGGTACAGGGAACCCACATAGAGGAACAGCAGAAAGGCGCTGGCCGTTAGGGAGCCTCTCAGGAAAAACATCCCGCCCAGGGGCACGATCAGCAGCATGCCGCACTCGATAATGACCACAAAGGACGCATAGGGCGGCCCCATCCGCCGGGACGTCTCATTCCACATGGCGTTTTCCTCGTGGATGGCGGCGGAAAACTTTTGAAAGGACTTGCTCCCCATGTTATAGGCTTTGATCAGCCTCATGCCGTTGATATACTCGATCATGACGGAGTTCAAGGTACTGATGGAGCGGTTGGCCCGGTCCATCAGGTCATCCGTATTGCGGAACATGATCCCCAACACAGCCACGGCCAGGACCAGCGGCACCAGAGAAACCAGCGCCAGGGGGATATTGACGGTCATCAGGTAGGCGAAGACCACCACCGGCCCCACCAGATAGCACACCAGATCCGGCAGGTTGTGGGCCAGGAACAGTTCCAGTTTCTCAATATCCTCGTTCAGCACCGTCTTGATGTCCCCGGTGCGCCGCTCATTCAGCGCCCCCAGGGGCGCCCGGGCCATGTGCTCCGCCACCATGCAGCGCACCTTGAACAGCGCCCCGTAGGCGCCCTTGTGGGCCGCCACCCCGGAGCCGCCGAACAGCACAAAGCGCAGAGTCACCGCCGCCGCGATCATTGCCACGATCCGCACCACCAGTTCCCTGGTACAGGTTCCGTTGAAGGCGGCGTCCATCAGCTGATAGATCCCCATATAGGGGACAACAATGCACAGCCCGCCGGCCGCTGACAAAAAGACTGCCAGAAACAGCCAGACCTTCTGCTCCCCCGCCCAATGGAGCAGCAGGGCCACGCGGTTGACTTTTTTCTGTTTCATCGATCACCTCTCCTTTCCATTTGAAACAGAGAACAGCTCTCTCAATTTCGGGAGGGCTTCCATGATAACGGGTACATCATCGGGCATCTCGCCCTCGTCAAAATGCAGGACCCGGGAGCAAGTGCGGCAGACAAATTCAAAGTCGTGGGTGACGATGAAGATGACCTTTCCCATATCGGACAAGCGGCGGATCAGCCCCGCCACCTGGGCCATGCTGTCAAAGTCCAGGCCGCTGGTGGGTTCATCGAATACCAGCAGGTCTTTCCCGCAGATCATGCTGACGGCCACGGCCACCCGCTGTTTCTGACCGCCGGACAGGGTATTGGGATGGCGCTCCCGGTATGGGGCCAGCCCCAGTTCCTCCAGGGTAGCGTCTACCAAGGCTTTGTCCGGGTTCCGGATGCCGAAGGAGCACTCCGCCTCCACGCTCTCGGCGAACAACTCGTAGTTCACATCCTGCATCACCATGTAGGATTGCTTGAGCCGATCCCTGCGCTCCATTGGCCCGCCATCCCACTGGAACTGACCGTCACAGTCCTTGTGGAGCCCGCACAGGGCCCGGGAGAATGTGGTCTTTCCGGCCCCGTTGTGGCCCACCACGCCGATGACTTCTCCCCTTCCGGCGGAAAGGCCGATTCCGTGAAGGATGGTACGCCTCTTATAGCGCAGGGAGACATCGTTCAACGACAGCACCGATCCCCGGATCGGGGCATGACCGGGCGGTGGGAGGACGTCCATCAGATCCGTTGCCCGCAGCCCCATCTGTTCCCGCTGTGCCTGGGACAGCCGACGGAACTCTTCCGGTGTGAAGATCCCTTTGATCTCTCCCCGGTCCAGATACACGATCCGGTCCGCAATGTCCATCAGGTAATAGAGCCGGTGCTCTGCAATCAGGATGGTCTTGCCCTGGCCCTTGACCAGCAGCAGATGCTCCCGCAATTCTTGGATGGAGGTCATGTCCAGGTTAGAAGATGGTTCATCCAGCAGATAGATCTCCGGGTTCATGGCGTAGACGGATGCGAATGCGATCTTCTGCTTTTCCCCGCCGGACAGCTCGAAGATATTGCGGCCGCGAAGGCTCTGGATGCGCAGATCCTCCGTCGTCTGCTCCACGCGCTCCGCCAGTTCCCGGGGCGGCCGGGCCTCATTCTCGATGCCGAAGGCGATCTCGCTGTCCGTGTCCACGTTAAAAAACTGCGTTCTGGGATTCTGGAACACTGACCCCACCTTGGCGGCGATCTGGTACATGGGGAGGCTGCTGATCTCCTGCCCGTCTACCAGCACACGGCCCTGAAGTTCTCCCTGGTAAAATTGAGGGATCAGTCCGTTCACCAGCCTTGTGATGGTAGTCTTGCCGCATCCGCTGCGCCCACAGAGCAGGACACACTCCCCATCCGCGATGGTCAGGTCAATGTCCCGGAGGCCATCATGCTCCTGCCCTTGATAGATAAAGGATACCTGTTTCAGTTCGATCATCCAAACACCCCCTTCCCATAGAGGCCCGCCGCGAAAAAGGCGCCAAAACAGAGGATTGCCAGCACATCCGCCGGCCCCATGCGGATCTGCACCAGGCAGGTCCTGGGTTTTGGGTTCTCGATCCCCCGGGTGATGGAGGCGATGGACAGCTCATCCGCCGCCTTGGATGCCGCCATCATCAGCGGGACATAGATGCACTCTACGGTCATGCCGGGATGGGTCAATAGCCCTTTCAGGGAAGGCGACACGTCCCGCAGCCGCATGGCGTCCTTGATGAACCGCCAGTCCTCCTGAATGGTGGGGATATAGCGGAGCATGACCGCCAGCGGGATCACCAGATTTTTCGGCGCATGGACACGGTTCATGGCTGACAAAAACTCGCTGACCTTAGTGGTGGAGATGACGATGCCTGACAGCATCCCGCAGGGGTACACCTTGTGGAACAGGCCAAGGAATGCGATGAACATGGTGCGCCAGGTCCCGGTCATGGTGTCCATGATCCAGAAAGTGAGCAGGACAATCAGCCCGTAGAACGCCGCGCCCTTCCAGGCGTACTTCCACTTTCCGCAGCAGGCGCCAAACAGCCCAATCAGCACCACGAGTCCCAGCTCATAGTACAGAGACGGGGCCATCATGGCGGAGAGGATGCAGAGCAGGAGCAGCAGGATTTTCGTCCTTGGATCCAGCCAGAGTCTTTGCCGTGGAGATGTTCCGCCGTTCATGCGGTGATCCCAGCCTTCTCGAACTGTTTCTTCAGCATCTTGCCGCCGACCCACCCGCTGAAGGCCGCGATGACCAGCGTGCCGACGACGATGACCGCCAGCAGCCAGGAGGGCGCGGAGGCGCTCATGGTGTCAATGTAGGACTGCTCCGTGCCGTTATCCAGCATGGTGCTGGCCCAGCCCTCCGGGTCGATAAAGAATACCACATAGGTGTAGATGCCGCCCAGGGAGATCAGCATGTAGGACAGCAGGTTGATGGCCTTGTTGCGGTAGTGGCCGGGGCCCGGCCCAAAGGACCCAAAGATTGGCATTTTCCGGCCACAAGGTCCGCAATGATCCCCATGCCAATGTACCCCAGAGAGAACGCCCAGTGCATCCCCGTGGCAAACCAGATGATTCCCATGATGATGCCGAGGATGGTGACGCTCCAGCGTTTCTGCACCTTAGCGACCATCAGCAGATAGATGGGGCCGCACAGCAGCGCCGCACCCATGGGCATGTAAAAGGTCAGAACCGGGTTTGGCGCAAAGGGCAGACCGCCAATCAACGTAAAGACAAAAAAGATGGCGCTGAAAATGCCAGTGGTCACAAGGTCCTTGACCGTAAGGCCCTTCTTCAGTGAATTGGCTTGGTTGCTCATAGTTTTCCTCCTGTTTCATAACGTGTTGACTTTTCATAGGCGATGTGCTACCATTCGGTTAGATGCCGCTAACCATCACCTATACACTACACGCGGTCTGGACATCTTGCAAGGGTTTGAGACGAGGTTCGTCTCTTCGTTGCAAAAGTTCGTCCAATCGTTGTAAAGAGGAGGCGAGTCTTTTGTTATGCCCGAAATGACGGAGCCATACTATGTATCAATGCTGAAGGGCCACGGTTTTACCCCCGACCCCGACGATCACCAGTATGGGGCCTTGGGCCTCTGCTGGAAAATCTCCCAGGAAATCGGGGAGGGTTCCTACTGGACCTATGGACAGAAGGACCTCTACGACATTAAGATCCACAACTTTTCCTTTCATAAGGACTCCCTGCTGGAGTTCTCCCTGCCGGAGTGCCTGAGCATTACTCGCTATGACTCCATCTCCGGGGAAGAGCTGTCGCCCTACCGCCGGCTGTCCGCCGGGTGCATCAAGACCTATATCGGCGGGTATGAACCGTATCAGGTTCTGAACCACAAGAACATCCCCATCCACTCCATCGGCATCGAGATCATGCCGGCCTACTATGAGGACTACCTCAAGAAGCAATACCCGGAAGAATACCGAAACCCAGTGGAGGCGTTCCGCAAAATCGACCAGACCACTGATTTCCCGGAGATGTCCAGACTGCTTTCTGAAGTCCAGAACTATCGCGGGGATGGGATCGCCGCCAAGCTGTTCTATGAGAGCAAGGTGACAGAGGCCCTGTCCCTTGTGGTGGAGTATCAGAAGAAACGGCCGGCAGTCCCCAGCAAGTTATCCCAGTCGGATCTGGAGCGCATCCAGACCGTAGCCGCCTATCTGAGCGACCACTATGCGGCGGAAATACCCACGGAGCGGTTGACGCAGATCGCCTGCATGGGGACCACGAAACTCAAGAGCAGTTTCAAGAAGGTTTATGACTGCACCATCACAGAGTACATCCAGCAGCGCCGCATGAGCCAGGCGGAGTACCTGCTGACCAACACCGACTTATCCATCGGCCAGATCGCTCAGACCGTTGGCTACTCCACCTCCAGCCGCTTTGCGGAGCTGTTCCGGAAGAGCACCGGGCTGCTGCCGGGAGAGTTCCGGAAAGTGGGAAGCCGGTAATAGGGCATGAAAAAAGAACTGGATGCCGCCCTTTAATGGGTGGCATCCAGTTCCTTTCAATCTTCCATTCCCGATTGCCTGCTATGAATATCTATTTTATAGCCTGCACCCACCACCGTCTTGATGTATCCCGGATGTTTGGGATCCTCCTCCAACTTTTTTCTCAGCCGCCAGATGGTATTCTCCACAGAGTTCGTCCCGTGAAGATATTCCTCCCCCCAGGCGGCCTCATAGAGCTGCGCTTTGGAGAACACCTGCCCTGGTGAACTGGCCATGCAGTAGAGCATGGCATACTCCCCATGATTGAGCTCCACTTCCCTGCCCGCCATGAGCACCCGGCGTTGCTCGTGATGGATCTCCAGATCCCCGATGTGCAGCACGGAAGCGGACAGATTGGATACATCGACCACCTCTGCCCTTTTACCCTTCAGCGCGTCCATGACGGCCTGGAACACGCTGCCGTCCGGATCCTGCGCCCGAATGACGATAAACTCCTCCATGTTGCTCACCTCTATTGTTTCGTTATCTGGATATCTCAATACAATAAAGATTATGATTCAAAATGAAATTATTACATCCTTGTCGGGGTGGCTCCAAAATGACTCTGATTTAGATGATTCATTGCAAATGCGGTGACACTGGCCACCACATGACTGACCAGAACCGCAACCCAAATTCCATTTAGGCCAAAGCCCAGATAGGAAAGTAAATAGGCCAGAGGAATCCGGACTGCAATGTAATAGAAAATCATCAAAAACATACTCTTTGATGGCTTTCCCATACCATTGAGGGCACCTAAATAGCAATTTGTGACGGTATTAAGAACATATCCAATGCTGACAATCAAAAAATATGTTCCAACGATAGTGGCCACATCCTCACTGCGAACAAATAGAACGGAAAGCCGTTTTGAAAACCCGACCACCAAAACAGAAAGAATTACAAGCAAACCACAGCCGTAACCCAATGCACATTTCAGATAGTCTTTAGCCCTGTCGTATCGACTTCCGCCAACGCACTGCCCGATGATGGTAGTTAAGACCATGTTTAGCGCCATCGCCGGGTAGAAAAGTATGGTTTCCAATTTTCCTGTTACCCCATAAGCCGCTATTGCTGTGACGCTATACGTGCTGACAAGTGCGGTGAGAGAAGTTGTGCTGATGGCCGGGATGCTTTGCTGAATGACAGAAGGAATTGCCTTCTGAATAAGTGGTAATATATCACTCTTATCAAATGCAGAGATTTTGAACGCAAACAGATTCTTCTTTTTCAGATAGGCCAGCATGAACAGTAAGCAAATTACCTGAGAAAGCAGTGTGGCAATTGCCGCGCCGTGAAATCCGATGAAGTGGATAAAAATAGGATCAAGGATCGCGTTCAAAATCGTTGATACCAGCATGGCTACAGCTTGAAACATAGAATTGCCAAAGCTCCTCAATACAGCGGTAAAATAAAGGTAAAGGTAAACCGCCAAATATCCGAGGATATAGATCGCCAAGTAGCTGTATGCCATATCATAAGTTTCAGCTGGAGTGTTCAAAACCTTCAAAATTCCCGGAAGAAAAGCCTCAAGCAAAATCGTCACGAGAAAGGAGAAAGCTACCGCAACGCTGAATGATGTGGCAATCAAACTTTCTGTCTTTTTCTTATCCTTTGCGCCAATCGCCTGGGAGATCAGGATCGACACACCATTAGTCGCCCCCATCGCAACAGAGGTTAAGATCAGAATGATAGGAGTGGAGTTTGTCAAAGCGGCATAAGCCGTTTCTCCAAGCAAATTTCCGATCCACAGGCTGTCTACAAGGTTATACATCATATTGAGGAACATGGCGGCAATCATCGGGAGCGCCATCGCCATAAGGCAACGCTTTGTGTTCCCGCCTATAAAGTCGATTTTAGTTGGCATGATAATCACCTTTCTTAATAATTGAATGAATAACATTCATTAACAGGTCCTTGAAAATCCCCCGCCCCAGAGCGGGGGATCAGTTTCAAAGGTGTAATGCAAATATAAGAAATTCACGGATCCTTTTTGACTTATCATCTTGTGTCAAATCGTCTGCCAGCAGGATACCAAGCTGCCCATATACACAGAACATCGCAGCGGCCTGAATATCATCAAACTGCATTTCACCCTTTTGCCGAGCGCGTAGCAACAATTTTTCTACAAGCGGAACCAACTTCTCACAGACTTTGAGAGAAAGCTGATCGTGGAATTTCTTGTTTTCTGCGCCGTGAAAGACTGAATAATATTTTGTGTCCCGTTCTTCCATAGTGGCAGGCATATCTTCAATGATCTGCCGTAAGGTCTTGTGATCGTCCTTTTCAGCACCGATAAACTGCTCCACCAGGACATCCGCATATTGTTCAAGCGCACTGTCAAACAGCGCCTCTTTGGACGGAAAATAGCGATAGCATAGGCCCTGTGCCACACCGATTGCTTTTGCGATATCTGTCATTGAGGTTTTTTCATACCCATTTTCTCCGAACAGTTTGAGGGCAGTATCTAAAATCTCTTGCTTGCGTACTTCCGGCTCCTTTGTAACCCGCATAGTCTGTGCCTCCTTTCCCTCTATGATAGCACGCCCATGCTAAATATTCAATGAGTGAATATCAATCATTTTTTGCCCATAGCAATACAGGCTGTGTTACCAACCTGCTCCCATGATACATTATGAAAATATGTGGAAAGCATGGAAACAAGTTCTGCTTCGGAGTAAATCTTCACATCCCCCTCTTTGCTATGACGCATATAAAAATTCATGATCACGCGCCCTACATAGGGCTGCCAGCAATCTCCCATCAAGAAAGTACCGCCCGGCTTCATTACCCGGTGTACTTCTCTTAATACATTTTGCGGCGAGGGATAATGATGAAACGAGTCGTTGCAATACACAACATCAAAAGAACCGTCCGAGAACGGGAGCAACTCGCTGTCTCCCAAAAGTAACTGAACTTGCTCCGGGAGCTTCGACTTTGCAACAGCAAGCATTTCCTCCGATATGTCGATGCCGTACAATTCTTTATGAGGATCTTTCTGCAAAATGAGTTTCAACATTTCTCCTGTTCCACACCCTAAATCCAGAGCAGACTGAAAAGGAATGTGGGACAGTTTTTCCAGCAAGGCGGGATAAAGGGAGCGTGCATGCTGGCCCTTGATATCTTTGTCATAGGTAGCGGCCTGTTGATTAAATGCTGATTTCGAGTTTTCCTTTATGGTGTTCATGGCTAAGCCTCCTTTCCGTCAATTAGTATAGCACTAATTATTGAAATGTCAATGAATAATGTTCATTCATTTAGAAATCATACTTTGCTCTTAAAATTAGGCGGAAAATGAGGAATCGTTATTTCCTATGTTCTTCCTCTGTTGAAATCTGCAGTCGATACCCTGCTCCAATTACCGTTTTTATGTACGCCGGATGCTTAGGATCATTCTCCAGTTTCTTTCTCAAGCGCCAGATGGTATTCTCCACGGAGTTCGTCCCATATAGATATTCCTCTCCCCAAGCCGCCGCATAGAGCTGCGCTTTTGAGAAGACTTGCCCTGGTGAACTGGCCATGCAGTAAAGCATGGCATACTCTCCATGGTTGAGCTGCACTTCCCTGCCGGCCATCAGCACCCTGCGGTACTCATGATGGATCTCCAGCTCTCCGATGTGCAGCACGGAGAAGACCGGGGCAGGGACATGGACCACTTCCATTCTCTTTTCCTGCAGCGCAGCAACGACAGCCTTAAATATACTGCCGTCCGGGTCTGCGGCCCGAATGACGATGATTTCGTCCACTATATTACCTCCCGATTGCAAAAGGAGAAGGCCGTACGCACGGCCCCCTCCTTTTGCTGTGCTTATGACTCTTGCTCTACAGCCGCCTTTAGCCGTTGGAAACTCTCTTCACTGATGACATGCTCGATCCGGCAGGCATCTGCCTCAGCGGTTTTTGGATCCACACCAGCTGCGATTAAGCGCTGGGTAAAGAAGCGGTGCTTTTCATAAACCTGCTCCGCAACTTCGCAACCAGCATCCGTTAAGTGCAGGAAATTGTCTTCGTCCATCGTCAGAAAGCCTCCCTCCCGCAGTGTTGCTACCGCATGGCAAACACTCGGTTTGGAATCATCCAGGTGCCGGGCAACATCCACGGAGCGTACCATGCCCATTTTCTTTTGTAGAACAAGGATAGCCTCCAAGTAATCTTCACCGGATGCGGTGGTATGTCGTTTTTTCTCCATGTGTTCCTCCCATGCCATTCGTAACAGTAAAGAAAACATTGTTCATCTCTAAGCAGAAAGTTATCGTCCTTGTTGAAGTGCTACTAAGTGAGAATACAGGCCTCCCTTCGCCATCAGTTCAGCGGGTGTACCCATTTCACTGACCTTGCCATCATCCAGGACAACAATCTTATCAGCATTTGCCACTGTCCTCATGCGATGGGCAATCACCATGACCGTCTTATCCTTCAGCAACACCGACAAGGCATCCTGCACCAGCGTTTCACTCTCGGCGTCCATAGAGGCAGTTGCTTCATCAAGCAGGACAATGGGAGCATTTTTCAGCAAAGCGCGGGCAATCGAAATGCGCTGACGCTCGCCACCAGACAGGGCGCTGCCGTTTTCCCCGATGTTCGTCTGATACCCTTGGGGCAGGCGCTGGATAAATTCCTCGCATTGGGCAGCTCTTGCCGCAGCCATAACTTCCTCATCGGTGGCATCGCCCCGTCCCAGCCGGATATTCTCCATGACAGTCTCATCAAAGAGCATGACATCCTGGAACACAATGGCATAGTTCTTGAACAGCGTTTCCGGTTCTACCGTTTTGACATCCACGCCGCCCAGGGTAATGGTCCCGGAGTCCGCATCCCAAAAACGGGCCGCCAGTTTAGAGGCGGTGGACTTGCCGCTGCCGGACGGGCCTACCAGCGCCGTGACCTCACCTTGCTTTGCCACAAAGGACACGCCCTTCAAAACCGGCTCCTCATGGTAAGAGAACACCACATTCTTAAACTCAATGTCGTAGCCCTTGTTATTGCAGACATTGGTGCCGGTCTGCTCCGGGGTCGCGTCGATCTGCTTCATCCGCTTAACGCTGACAAGGGCAGAGAACACTTCTGCCATCAGCATAAAGCAACTGGTGAAGGGGTCGTAAATGCGGCCGGCAAACAGCAAAAACAGGATGAACATGGGAATGGACAACGAGCCGGCCGTCACCAGAATACCGCCCACCAGCATGACCGCCACAAGGCCAAACCGAAGGATAAATTGAGCTGTGGTCGTAGCAGCACCGGGAGCGATCTCGTTGCGGAAAGAACACTTCACCACATGGTCCAGCTTCTTTTCCAGCCCTTCCAGATATTCTTCTTCACGGGAGCAGGATTTCAGTTCCTGGATGGTATCAAGGTATTCTTGCACGCCGTCATAGGCAGCTCTCTTGGCATCCATGTTGGCGCTCTCGGCATTGGACTGGGCTTTCTTTGCCGCAAAGACCACCAGGGCCGCCACAGGCACCGGCACCACAATACAAAGGCCCATCCGCCAGTCAAACACCAGCAGGCCGATGGCCGTTATAATAAACATGAAAATCGTTCCGAAGAGCTGCGGGATTGCATTGGAAAATACGCGCTCCAGAGCCGTACAGTCCCCCATGATGGTGGTGGTCAGGTCAGAAAGGTCGCGCTGGCCGAAGAAGGACAGCGGCAGTTTCCGCAGTTTCTCCGCCAAGACAATCCGGCGATTGGCGCTTTCCTCATACGCTACAGTATAAGTTTTGTTGTACTGGAGCCATTGGGTCAGAAACACAATGATAAACATGACCACAGTGCCGCAAGTAAACAAGGCCGCATGATCCCGCATACTGCTTTCCTGCCCGGAAATCACATTCAGCAGTTCCCATATCACCATGACCAGCAGGCTGACCGGGGCAATCAGGCACAGATTGCTGAGGGTAGTGGCCGCAATTCCTTTGTTCAAATCCCTTGATCCCTGATCGCTCAGGGCAAACATCCGTTTCAGCATACTTTCACCTCATTTCCAATGTGCCATTTCGTGGTTTTGGTGTAGTTACTCCACATCTTGGCGTATTCGCCGCCCTGTTTCACCAGCGCGTCGTGGGTGCCGCTTTCCACCAATTCACCCTGCTTCATTACCAGAATCAGATCAGCATCCTGAATAGTAGAAAGCCGGTGTGCAATCATGATGACCGTCTTGCCCTTGACCAGCCCCTCAAAGGCTTTCTGGATCTGCTGCTCGTTCTCGGGGTCAGCGTAGGCTGTCGCCTCATCTAAGACCACAATGGGAGCATCCTTCAAAATAGCGCGGGCAATCGCAATGCGCTGCGTTTCGCCGCCGGAAAGATACACACCTTTACCGCCCACCACGGTGTCGATGCCATCCGGGAACTTCTCCAGAATATCGTCACACTGGGCCAGATGTGCCGCCTGTAAGACTTCTTCTCGTGTGGCGGAAGGTCTGCCTGCCCGGATATTTTCCAAAAGGCTGTCCTTGAACAACTTTGGATCCTGGAATACAAAAGCAACCATCTTCATCAGGTCAGCATGGGGGATTTCCCGAATATCCACACCGCCAATCCTGACCGCCCCCTGCTGCACATCATAGAAGCGGGGGATCAAGCTGGCCGTTGTACTTTTGCCGGAACCGGAATGCCCGACCAATGCGGTAGTCGTCCCAGCCTTGGCCGTAAAACTCAGATGGGATACCGCCGGATGGTCCGTATTTTCATACGCAAAGGTCACATCCTCAAAGGAGACATCGTAAGTCTTGGGATGTTTCGGCGCAGAAGTCTCCACCTGCGGTTCGGCAGTCAAGATCATGTCGATGCGGCGCATGGACTCCTCCGCCTGCATCTTGTAGCTGGTCATATACATGATCTTGTTAAGCATAACTGCACAGGCAGGAGAGAAAATCACATAGAACAGAAAACTTTGCATAAAGCCGATCAGGTCGTTGGAAACGAACCCGATAATAAGCGCCGTGGGCACCAACACCAGGAAACTGGAATTGATGACTGAGTTAAACGCCACCATTCCCTTTTTGCAGGACATCGTGTAGGCCAGAGCAAACTTACGGTAGGATTTGATGGCGTCATTAAACTTGGTGATAGATTGCACTGTCTGTCCGAACACCTTGACTACCGAAATGCCCCGGATGTACTCCACCGCCTCATGGTTCATCGTTTCCAGAGAGTCCTGGTAGGTCTGCATGAATTTCATGCTGTCCTTCCCCATGAGGGACCCCTGCAAGAAGAAACCGATGCCAAAGAGCAACAGGAGCGGAATACCTACTCGCCAGTCAAAGACCAGCATCAGCACCAAACTCACAATCATCGTGACCTGCGCTCCCACCAAGTCGGGAAGCTGGTGAGCGATGAAAGTCTCGGTCTGGAAACTGTTGTCGTCGATGATTTTCCGAAGTTTTCCGCTGGGATTTGCGTCAAAGTATCCCATAGGCATTTTTGCGAGATGTTTCAGTGCCGCCATTTTCAGGTTTTTCTCTGTGTGGAACGCTACGACATGGGAGCAGAGCAATGCTGAGAAATAAAGGAGCAGACCAATCAGCTCCAGCCCCAGAGCAAGCAGGCCCCAGCGAACAAGACTGTTCGTGTCCAACGGCGTCCCGGCAAATACGCCCACCAAGTCACGCGCTGCAAAGTAAACGCAGAGGAACGGTCCAAGGATAAAGACCGAACTGATGCCGGATAGGATGCGGGAAACAGTGAGCAGCCCACGGTGTTTTCCCGTGAACTCCATCAACCGTTTGATCCCGCCGGATTTTTGTTTCATGGATACAAGACCTCCTTATCAATTCTTTGATTAGTTGTTGCTAACCTCTTGATTTAAGTGTACTTCTTTTGTTTGGCATCGTCTACGACCTATCGGGTATGTTATACTCCAATCAGACCAAGCGAAAGGAGCAGGCCGAATGGATGGGCCTGCTCCTTTTATCAGTTAATTTGAATGGCTTAATTCAGATGGATATTCTGAACGGAAGTAAAGCTGGCATCGGTAGGAAAGGTATAGCTTGCCACTGCATCGCTGTAAATGGCAAGCTGCCGGGTATAAATCAGCGGTGTAGTCAGGCACTGGTCTGCCATAGTAGTCAGGATGGTGTTGTAAATTTCCTGAATACGGCCCTCATCAGTAGCAGAGTCCAGTTCGTCTACCAGCGCCGCCAGCTCCGGCTGGGACGCTCCGATCTGCATGAGGATGGGGTCCATAGAGGTAGACGGGTTGATGTTGGTAATGACCATAGCCGGATCATAGTAGCCGCCCTGGGTCTTGAAGATGGTCAGGCCATAGTCACCGCTCTGGATCATGGCATACCAGTCCATCATTTGTGCGGATTGCGGGGTCAGCTCAATGCCGATCTTGCTGGCCTGGTCGCAAATGTAGACAACCATATTATCATCGGAGGCGGTGCCGGTCTGATACAGGAAAGCGGCGGACAGCTTCACACCATTCTTTTCGCGGATGCCATCCCCATCGGTATCTACATAACCGGCCTCATCCAGAATTTGATTGGCATGATCCAGGTCAAAGCCGTACACCGTCTGCTCCACATCGCAGTAGGGCAGGTCACGGGAAAAGAAGGTATCCGCCTTGTCGAACAAGCCGCCGTAGATGTTTTCTACCACGGCATCCTTATCAATGGCGGAAGAAATGGCCTCACGAACCACTTGGTCGCCAAAAATCTCGCTGCTCAGATTATAGCCCACATAGTAGGTCTGCAAGGATTTTTCATCGGCTTGGGCGCCGAAACCGTCTGTCTGCTCCATCTGAGCATAGCTCTCGGCGGAAACATTCTTGATGCCGGAGAGGAAGTCCACCTCACCATTCTGCATGGCTAAAATTTTGGCATCGTTGTCTGGGATGTACTTGATAGAGAAGCTATCTACTTCAGGCGCTTCGCCCCAGTAATTGGGATTGCGGACGAAGTTCCAGGTCTGCCCGTCATTGTCGCCGGCGTACATATTGGGGCCGGTCCCATAAGTGGCGCTGCGGAAGCTCTCCTGCTTGGCAGTCAAATCATCGTTGAACTGCTCGCTGGACACAATACCAAAGGGATTGGCGAGGCACAGCTCTCGCAGGGTGTTGTAGTAGGGCTGGGTCAGATGCAGTTCCACCGTGTACTCATCAGTAGCCACCGCATCTTCAATGATCGTAGACAAGCGACCATAGGAACCGTTGTACTGGCCCAGGTTGACCGGAACAGCCAAAATAGACTTTGCCACATCCTCGGCGGTCAGGTCAGAGCCATCGGAGAACTTGACGCCCTGCTTGATCTGGAAGGTATAGGTTTTTCCATCCTCGCTCATGGACCAATCCTCGGCCAGCACGCCCACGACCTCGCCCTTGGAATTGTACTCAAACAGGGTGTCATAGAAGCTGGTGAGATAGTAGGTAATGTCGTAACTGGAGGAGGATACCTCCGGGGTGATAATGGTGTAAAAATACTCAAAGCCCCAGCTCTCCGCCAAGTTCAAATGTACTGCCTGAGCCTCGGCGTTTTCCTGCGGGTTCTGGCTGCTCTCTGTGTTGGTGTCGGTGTTGCCTCCGCAGGCGGCCAGAGATACCGCCATGACCGCCGCCGTGAGCATAGCGGCAATTCGTTTCAGTCTCATTGTAAATCAATCCTTTCTTTTGTTTTATCATTCCAGTCTGTTGAAGTGTCCACTAAACCGCTTGCCTCCAAGAGCATCCTGCTGTATGGGTCGTGAAATACAGAATAATCACCAGAGAACGCGGCGCGCTCCACCAGATTAGAATTTCGCATGACAAAAATCTCGTCCGCCACGACCACTGCCAGCTCCATGTCGTGGGTTATGAAAATCAGCGTAAAACCAAGCTGCTGTTGCAGGTCTATAATTTCATCAATGATTTTCTTCCGTAGCGGCAAGTCAAATCCATTGGTGGCCTCGTCGAAGATCAGGCATTGCGGCTCAGCGGCCAATGCCCTGGCGATTGCCACCCGCTTTTGTTCTCCACCGGACAGCTCTGATGGAAGGCGGGTATAGTAGTCCCGCGATAGATTGCAAAGCTCCATCAAGTTCCGGCAGCGTTCCCGCCGTTTCTTTTTCTCCATGTGGAAAAAGCAATGCAGCGGTTCCTCGATGGATTTACCCACCGGGATCTTGGGGTCGAGGGCAGATGCGGAGTTCTGCTGAATGATCTGCACCTTCCTGAAATGTTCTTTCCCGGCTCGTTTCCGCCCATAGACAGGTGTGCCATCTACGACCACCGAACCGCCGCTTGGCCGCTGCAATCCCGCAATCATCCGCGCCAGGGTTGTTTTGCCCGAACCGGACTCTCCCACGATTGCGTACCGGCCGCCGTCACTGAAATGGGCGCTCAACGGGGATACAGCAGTAAACAGTCCTTTCCCGCCAAAGCCGTCAGAAAAGGAACAACTGGCCTCTTTCAGTTCAATCAAGACATCTCCCTCCTTTCCAGCCGGCAGGCGTTCAACAGATATTTTGTGTAATCTTCTTTGGGGGCATTTAGTATCCGCTCAGTCGTATCCTGTTCAACGATCTGCCCGCGATCCATCACAAGGATGCGGTCAGACACCGAGGCAGAGCGCAGGTCATGGGTCACGAACAGCACAGACATTCCATCCTTGCAGAAACTTTTCAGTTCCCGCATCAGCCCGATCCGGTTGCAGGCATCTATGGCTGTGGTCGCTTCATCCGCGACCAAAAGGGCGGGCTGACACATCAGAGCCGCCGCAATCATCAGCCGCTGGAGCATTCCGCCGGACAGTGTAAAGGGATAACTATTCAAAATCCGCTGGGTATCCTCCAACCCCAGCCTTTGCAAAATGGCGGCAAACAGGCGCTGCATTTCCTGACTCGGCGTTTTTCCATGATGGAGCAAATAGGTCTTTTCCAACTGACGCCCTACTCGGATGGATGGGTTAAAGGCGGTCATGGGGTTCTGCATAATCAGGCAGATTTCTTTCCCATAGATGGTCTGTCGCTTTCGTTCCGGCAGGTCGAGCAAATCTTCCCCTCGGAACAGAATTTCGCCATCAGCGCGGTAAGCGTTCCCCAGCAGCCCCATAATCGCCTTGCAGATGGTAGTCTTTCCCGCGCCGGAGCTGCCAACGATAGAGAGCATTTCTCCCTGGGCTAACTGAAATGATATATGTTCAGCCACGCTTTTCCCGGAAGTTAAAGAGATATTCAGGTCTTTGACCTCAAGCAACACGAATATCATCCTCCTTCCCAATGGCATCCCGCAGCCCCTCGCCCAGCAGGTTGAAGCCTGCACAGCAGACGATGAGGCAGATGCCCGGATAAATCAAAAGCGCAGGATTTGAGTAGACACTGTTTCGGGCCTCATTGAGCATTGCTCCCCATTCTGGGGTCCCGGCAATCAGCCCTACGCCCAAAAAAGCAAAGCTGGACACCGACATGATCGCCGTGGCGATTCCGGTGGTAAAGTACACTACAAACTGCGGGAATACATTGGGGATCAGGTGGCGAAGGACTATGCGAAGGCCGGAGGCTCCGGCGATTCGGGCCGCCTCAATGTATTCCTTTCCGCACTCAGTTTTTGCATAGGAGCGCACCATCCGCAGAAACCACGCCAGCATAGAAATTCCGATGGCAATGATGACACTTGCCACAGAATTATCCACCGCCGACACCAACGCCATCGCAATGACGATGAGCGGAAAGGCCATGAGGATGTCGCAAAGTATCCGCATGACTTCATCCAGCAGTCCGCCTTTGTAACTGGAATAGCATCCCACGAACAGAGCGAAGGCGGCCAGCACGATCAGCACCGGGATGGTCAGCCCCATAGAGTATCTCGCTCCATAGAGAAGTCTTGACAGTTCGCAGCGGCCCATTTGGTCACAGCCAAGGGGGTGCTCCGCAGAAGGCGGAGCATTTTTCAGTGCAAGGTCTGTGGCATTTGGATCATTGGGAGCCAGTAACGGGGCTGCCAGAGCCATGAGAATAAAAATCAGGATCAGAGCCAGTCCAACGATGATTTGTCCTTTTCGTTTCATACCGCTTTCCTCCTATACGCAGGGCAGATAGCACTCGAAAGCAAATCCGCCAGGGTGTTGAACAGGACAAACAACACGCCGCACACCAGGATGGAACCGGAAATCCCATAGATGTCCATACTCTCGCAGGACTCCATCAGGTAAATGCCAAGTCCCTGGATGGAGAAAACGCTCTCTACCAGTGCCGAAGTCCCAAAAAGAGCGGCACAGTATTGGGCGAAAAGTGTGATGGCCGCGGGGAGGGCATTTCGCAGCACCTCACCATACACGATTTTGGTATTGGAAAATCCCCTTGCTCTGGCATAGGTCACATAGTCACTTTTGAGTTCGTTCAGCACTGCCGCCCGCAGCACTCTGGCCGCAATACAGATAATGGGGACCGCCATTGCTACCGATGGCAAAATCAAAGATTTGAAACTGCCGTCCGAGATCACACTGAAAATGGGGATTTGAACGGCGAAGGCGGTCAGCAGGATCAACGCCAGCCAAAAACTCGGCACGCAAATTCCAATGATACAGATAATCCGCATGACATTATCGAAAATCCCGCCTTTTCGTATGACGGAGATGGCGGCAATCAATACCGTGAAGATGATGACCCAAGCCATTGCCATAACTACCAGCATACAGGTCACAGGGAGGGCATCTTTGATATTTTCGATGACCGGCTGACGGTTTGTGATTGCGGTTCCAAGGTCGCCGGTCAACACGCCCTTTATGTAGTCGGTGTAGCGTTCCAGAAAGGGAGCGTCCAGTCCCAGTTCCTCTCGCACAGCCTGAATCTGCTCCTCTGTTGCAAAGACATTGACCTTGCGGACAATCATCTCTGCCGGATCGGTCCCAGTGAAAACTTGCAGGCAGAAACTAAGAGTAACAACGCCCCAAATGACAAGGATAAAATTGATGATGCGTTTGGTAATTCTTTTTGCGGTTCCTCCCGCAATCCGCATAGTGCATCCCTCCAAACTTTAGTTAGGTTATGCTAACCTCTGGTCAAAAAAAGCAGCCGCGGTTCAGCGGCTGCTTCACAGCGTACTCACCATTGGCACATCAACAATGATAGCATACCAGGGTGGTACATTCTATAACCGAATGGGTCGGATTTTGCTCCAATCAGGTCAGCAATATTTGTGACGATATGCCTGCGGGGTCACTCCCATAACAGATTTGAATGCGGCAGAAAACTTGCTTTGATTTTCATATCCCGCCACACTTCCAATCTCCCCAATGCTCAAAGTCGGCTCTGAAACCAGCATTTCGGCAGCGGCCTCCATGCGTTTCGTCTTGACAAAGGTGCCGATGGAGGCCCCAGCAATAGATTTGAAGCATCTTTTTAAGCTGGACTCTGCCAGTCCGAACATACAGGCCAGATCCTGAATGGTATCTTTGGTAAAGGGATTTTCAATGATGTACTGGTAAACCTCCTGCGTCCGTTTGGAGATGTCCGCAGAAAACTGTTGCGGCCGACAAACTGCGCTGCCATCCAGGAGACTTAAAAACAGCAGCAATTCGATGACCTTGATCCAAAAGTACGGAACCTGGATACGCTCGTCCACCGAGTAAAGTTCGCTAAAGATATGGTCAATTTCGTGCTTGGATTTGATGATAAGGGAGCGACCATCCGTACACAATCGCTCTCTGATCTGTTCCAGATTGATGTGCGCTTGTTGAAAGCCCTGATCTAAAGTTTTCTGCGCAGTTTCCATTTCCAGCAGTACGGTGATGCCTCGATATTTCTTCAGAGGAATCCGGGAACCGAGGAACACCTGTTTATCTTTGGAGAGGTAATCCACGCAAAGGTCACCTTCCCCCAGAAAACTGACTGCGCCTCCATCTAATTCGCACTCATAGCAACCTTCCAGACAATGATTGATTTGTAAGAAGTCTTTTTCAAATCGGATGGGACGGAAACAGGAGTCCATGCTAAGATCATTATAGGTAATCTGGACTCCAGGAGCAATTTGAAAGCAACGCATCTCCCCACTGCCGTGTTTCCCGGCTTCCTGAACAACAGTTCCATTAACAGGACTTGGCCTATCTGAATAAATGTCATGAAATCTCATTGCATCCAAAATGTCCATACCCTCTACCACTTTCTTCTGGTTAGTTAAGGCTATCATATCGCGCTGCACTCATAAAATCAAGGGAAACCGTTGAAGGCATCTGCTCCATCGGCTTCCCTTTCTTCTACTCGTCCTCGCGTATAACATCTATCTTATATCCACTTCCGACAACTGTTTTAATATAAACGCTTTGAGTAGGCTCATCCTTCAGCTTTTTTCTCAGTCGCCAAATAGTATTCTCCACCGATGTAGTCCCATGCAGATATTCCTCTCCCCAAGCCGCCGCATAGAGCTGCGCTTTTGAGAAGACTTGCCCTGGTGAGTTGGCCATGCAGTAAAGCATGGCATACTCTCCATGGTTGAGCTGCACTTCTCGGCCAGCCATTATCACTCGTTTCTGCTCGTGGTAGATCTCTAACTCTCCGACTCGCAGCATGGAGGAGACCGGGGCAGCGACGCTGGCCACTTCCGCTCTCTTGCCCTTCAGCGCATCCACGACGGTCTTGAATACGCTGCCGTCTGGATCTGCGGCCCGGATGACGATGATCTCCTCCATGCTGTTCACCTCCCTGCAGTGTTTTTGCAGCACTATCCGTTTTGAAGAATTGCGTTTGCCTCTTGTGCATCGAGATACCCGTACTTCTCCATCTGCTGAAGAACATATTGCTGCCGCTGCTCGGCCAGATCTGGGTTTGCGGTCAGTGCATAGACCGATGGTGCATTCGGTATTCCAGCCAGCAATGTTGATTCGTAGTCCGTCATCTCCCCAGGCTCTTTCCCAAAGTAGCCCTCACTGGCATCCCGTACACAGTAGTAGCCGTCCCCGAAATAGATCGAGTTGACGTACAGTTCCAGGATCTCGTCCTTTGTGTAGGTCTGCTCCAGTCGGAATGCCATGAACATCTCCGCAGCCTTGCGGATAAAGCTCCGTTCCTGGGTAAAATACAGGTTCTTGGCAAGCTGCTGGGTAATGGTGCTGCCGCCTTCCCGCAGACTCCAGGACTTGATATTATTCCAGGTGGCCCTGGCGATGGCAATGATGTCAATGCCGCAATGCTGCTGAAAGCGGTGATCCTCTACCGCCACAACCGCCTCAAGATAGATGTCCGGCAGTTCCGCCAACGTCGTATAACTGGGGTCTGCCTGCACCTCAGCAACTCTGTCCTCTAAGCTCTGCTCCTTGAGTGCGTCACGATACATTAAATATCCCAGAACAGCCACTACACTGCCGCACACGATTCCCGCAGTCAGGATCAACAGAATGATTCGTACCAGCAGTTTTTTGAGTATCTTCATGACGCACCTCACAGTTTACTCAATCTGAATGGACACGCTTCCGCTCACTTCTTCGCCCCAGACGCCGATATAGGTGCTGCCACCGACCACCTCGATGGTGGAGCTGTGGTCCCCGCTCTCGGACAGCAGGATCACCGGGTCCTCCGAGCCAGAGCACAGGAAGACGGCAATCTCCCCCTCCTCAATATTGAGAGAGCAAGAGAGTTCTACCGTGTTCCCGGCCTCCCGGTCCAGCGTGGTACCGCCAAAGAGCAGCTCCGTGCCGGAAAAGTCCTCGTAGTTGGCCTCATAGGTACCGGTGTAGTCGTCCTCGCTCCGGACCCGCTCCCCTTGCAGGGAGCGGTCCGGCGTCAGCGCCCAGGAGCCGGCGGCATCCACCAGGGAACCATAGGCGCCCACAAGGGTGTCTTTTACCGAGTCAT
>OCAT01000800.1_pt1 | contig 23278 bp, 9 predicted proteins | sample 1538311 | NCBI WGS metagenome assembly OCAT01 (sample SAMEA2580287, study PRJEB22360) | human gut metagenome | biome: human gut; feature: human-associated habitat; material: faeces | place: Denmark | collected 2008/2010
ATTTTGATGAAAACGAAAGATATTAAAAAATACTTTAAAAATTATCAAGATTTACCTAATGGAACGTTTGGATTACAAAACAAATAATTAACTTGGTCGAGAAGGAGAAAAGAGTCCCCTCCTTCTCGACTTTCACTACCACTTATATCCACAATTTTTACATTGGAATTGGCTACGTGCTGTTTTGCTAAAAAGTCCAAATCCAACTGCTCCTGCTGCTTTTGCAACAGAATGTATTTTTTTTATGTCGGTTGATCCACAAGTAGGACATTTTGGTTGAGGATGAAGTGCTTCCCGTTTTCTTTGTTCTTCTGCCTTTTTTTGGCGAGTACGTTCTATTGCTTGTTTTGTTTCTCTTTCTCTTTTTTCTCTTTCTTCGATCCGTTCCGAATAAAGATTAAAATCAAGCGTATCTTTTACATACTCATTAATGTAATCACGTTCTGCTAGTGTTGGATTGTAATTATATTTGTCCCAAATAATTTTATTAAAATCTGATATTTTTTCGTTTGTTTGTTTTAATATTGAGTTACAATTCCTACAATAAAATATTTCTTCATCATTTGATGTCAACAAACCACATTTAGGACATATACGGAGATATCCTGTTTTTAATTGATTTCCTTCACAAAACCCGATCTCTCTCATAAAATCCGATATATTAAAATCACAATTTGTACAATGTCCAAGTTTCACTTCTACAACTTGATTACAGTTAGGGCATTTTGCTCTAAACATACTGCACCTCCTAAGTATCTTTTAAATAAGTATACCATATTGTATCAATAAAGCCAAATTATTGTATGAAAAGTCACTTAAATCAGTTGGTAGCTTATTTGAAAGCGTATCATCCATGTCTGGTGCAAGATTTAAAAATTTGTCTTCGTTGGATGATATGCTTGGATGGCAACAGAAATCTTTCGATCTGGCTTTCCAAATCGGTGCGGACGGTATCAGTGAATACACAATGGAGCAGATTAAGGCGAAATCTGCTGTCATGGGGTTAAATGATGAATTGACTGCTCAGGCACTTGCACTTGCCAGTGATGCTGATTTTACAGCAAAGGCTTCTGCGAAGAAAATCACATATAAAGATGCAGTTGATAAGTATTTAGACGATAATTATGAGGCGATTGGAGAAGCACTTAAAAATAATAAAAAGCTTAAACAATCTACGGTTGACGCTTTAGAATCTGCAGCACAAGAAGGTGTCGACAAATATAAGGAAACAATTAGAAATGTTGTGAACTATACCGGTGATATTGCAGATGGTATCGATCTAGCGGATGATATTGTTGACATTGGTTCTTCTGCCGCTTCTGCTACTTCCGGAGTAACAGGGTTAGGTGCTGCATTCAAAGGTCTAGCCGCAAGTGCGAAATCGTTATTTGTCACTTTAGCTACCAATCCTTTGACATATTTTGCTGCTGCGGCTGTTGGGGCGATTGCTTTTGTTAATCATCAGAGAAAAGCTTTTGACGAAGCGAAAGAACAAGCCCAGGAATCTCAGCAGTCCTATTCCGATGCAGCTTCACAGGTTACTTCTCTGAATTCGCAATTACAAGATACGAATTCACAGATTGAAGCTATTCAATCAAAAGGCACACTATCAATTACGGATCAGGCAGAATTAGAACGACTTCAGCGTCAAAGTACTGAGTTGGAAAGACAACTTGATTTGGCTCAACAATTAGCCGATGCAAAATCAACGCAAGCAGCAGAGGATGCTGTAGATGCATTAGAAAAAACTTCTACCGAAGATTTAGCTACTCCATTAAAAGTTAAAGATGGGCCTTACAGTGCGGAACGTGATGCTGGGTATCAATATACGGATATCGTGACTGCTACGAAAAATGAGATCGCTGAGTTAGAAGAATTAAATAAACGGCGAGATTCCTTAATGGAGAAAAGATCCAGCTCTTCTAAAAAAGAAAAAGAAAATATTGATTCTCAGATATCTGATATTGAAGCTCAAACGGAAAAACTCAAGGATGGGTTATCTTCGAATATTTCTGACTTATCTTCTCTCCGGGAAAACTTCATTGATCAAACAACTGGCGCAGTCAAATCAGGATATGAATCATATTATAATGATATCACTGACTTAATCGATTCTTATAATATGATCGATTTATCGCCGATTGAACGGAAAGCACAATCTCTGGAAAATTTCTTTTCTGATACACAAGCATCCGGAATTAAATCCTACTTGCAGGAGTTAGCGAACTCCGGCGCTTCTGTAGACGAGATCGCTTCTGCTTTTGATTCTCTCGGAATTAGTATTGACGGCGTTACCTCAAAAGAAGTTGGACAATATTTTAAGGATATGGCTACTGCCGCTAATGAAGCAGCGGATGCAGCTCAAAAAGTAGATGGGTCTTTTGCCGGTGTGCAAGCCGCAATGGAATCAGATAACCAGGGTGCAGAATGGGATGCAATGTCCTCTAATCTGCAAAAAGCGTTAGAGTTATATCAGAATGGGTTAGTTGGAACGGACGATTTCCAGACAGTTGCTCAATGGTTATCCCCTACTCAAATCGATGAAGATCAATATAAGTATGATTCTGATGCTTATGTTGCTGCTTGGGAGTCAGCATATAAGAAAGTCAAAAATTGGTTTGATTCTGATAACCCATTACAGAGCATGTATAATTTTGTTGATGATCTTAAAGATGCTGGAATTGCCAATGTAGTAAAAGATACAACGGGATCATTAATCGAGATGACGCCTGAATTCAAGTCTACTGCTGAAGCTGCAAAAGATTTAGGAGTTGGTGTAAATTCAGTTGAAGCTGCAATGCATAAACTGGAAGAATACGGATTTGAATTTGACGATGTTTTATTCAGTGGTGATGCATTAGAGGAATATAAAACTTCGTTAGATCAGATTAAACAGCTTTATGATGAAATGGGGGAAGGTGCTGGGAAATCCAGACTTGGAGATTTAATTCAAGGGTGGGATTCGCAGTATGATATCTTTGAAAAAGATCTAAGTAAGCTGACTGAAGATCAGATTATTCACATTAAGTTTGAATACGATCTTGCATCAATACAGAGCCAAATTGATGAATTGCGTGATCAGATTGCAGGCGGTCTCGAGGGCGACGAAGCAAATAAAGCTTGGGCTAATGCGATCGCACAGAATAATCGATATATCAGTACAGCTAAAGAGGGTGTGGGATTATCTCAGCAAGGTATTGAAATTCCTGCAACTATCACGAATATTGATTCAAGTATTTCTGAGTTGCAGAAGAAAATGCAAAAGGCTACCGGCAAACAAAAAATTGAATTGCAGGCCGACATTGCAAATCTGCAAGAATTACAGAAAGGTGTTCTGAATTCATTCTCTGATCTCCATCCAGAAATTACGGCAGAAAGTGATCCATCACAAGTAACAGCAGCGTGGCAAGATTACTTTTCGAAACCTCAAAAAATTTATGTAGATGCTGAATTAGATACTCAATCTATCGAAGATTATCTTGCTAAACTTCAGCAAGGAAGTACCATTACATTTGATGCAACAGTTGACGGGCAAAATTCCGTTGTAAATGCAACGAAAAATAAAAATGGTCAAATCGTATATTCCGAAGTTTTAGACGATGGATCATCTCGTGCTTTAGATGCTGAAACTCAAAAAGATGGTACTATTACTTTCACTGCTAATACATCGGAAGCAGAAAAGAAAGCTGAAAAAGCTTCTAAAAAAGATGGAGAAATTAAGTATAATTTCGAGACAGATGTAAAAGGAGCAGAAAGGGTCGAGGAAATTAGTAACTCTATTATGTCTACTTTACTCGGTATCCCAGAAGAAAAGGTAGTAGAAATAGATTCTGAAGATCACTTATCAGATGATTTAATCTCACTTTTATCTAACCTTAGTGGAATTCCGGAAGAAAAATTAGTAGAAATCAATGCTCAAGATAATGGAGCTACTGATGTTATTGCGGAAGTATTATCTCAATTAAGCGGTATCCCTTCTGATGTTTTAACGGAGCTTCTTGCTAACGATGGTATTTCCGGCACTGTTTCTACTGTTATTTCTGGTTTAACTGGAATTCCAGAATCTACAGTAACAGAGCTTTTAGCTACAGATAGTGCAAGTGGTGTTGCAAGTCTTGTGCAGTCTGCCATTCAAAATATTCCTTCATCTTGGCTTACTCGATTAAGCCAGTCTGGTGGAGAAAATGTTGCCAACACTGCTAATCAAGCCAAGGGTTCTATATCATCTATTCCTACGAGTTGGAGTTCACTTATCTCTCAAACTGGAGCTGAATCTGTCCAAAGTGCAGCGAATCAAACCGCATCTGCTGTAAATAGTGTCCCTTCTTCAAAAACGGTTACATTTACCACTATTGTTAAGAAAGTCACACAAACAATCTCACAGGCAATAAACAATAATCCATATGCTGGAAAAATCCATGTTAATGGTACTGCTCATGTAGATGGCACAGTTAATCGCAATGCTGGCCACGCTTTTGCTTCTGGTAACTGGGGAATTGAACGTAATGAAACTGCACTTGTAGGCGAGTTGGGTCCTGAAATATTGGTGCGTGGCTCACGTTATACCACCATAGGTGATCGTGGTGCAGAGTTTGTAAATCTTAAACGTGGGGACATAATTTTTAACTCAAAACAGTCTGAAGAGCTATTACGGAATGGATATGTGACATCTGGCGGAGGACGTGCGCAAGTTTATCTTGAAGGATCTTCTTATGCTTATGGTTCTGCGTATGCGAATGGTGGACGATTACCTGTCCCTGGAACAGGTGGTTATGCAACTGCTCATAAACAACCTTCATACGCTTCCTCCAACTCTTCTAAAAAATCATCTTCAACCAATAAATCATCTGGAAAATCGAATGTTTCAAGTAAATCAAGCAAATCTTCATCTTCTTCTAAATCGTCTGGATCTTCTTCAAAAGATAAATTTGAAGAGGTAACGGATTATGTAGAAATTTATCTGAAACGATCCAGTGAACTTACCGAAAAACTGGTAGATGCCATTGATACAGCTACTACTCTTGCCGGAAAACAAGAAGCAAATTCTAAAGCTTTATCTCAGATTTCCAGCGAAATTACTGCTAATCAGCAGGGATATAATAAATATATCTCACAAGCAAATTCTGTTGGACTGTCCGAATCATATGCAAAGCAGATTCGTGATGGTAGCCTCAACATTGAAACAATCACGGATGAATCTCTAAAAGAGAAAATTGATGACTATCAGCAGTGGTTCGACAAAGCCAAGGACTGTGAAGAGCAGATTGTAGAACTTCAAAAGCAGCAACGTGAACTTGCTTTAGAGCGACTGGAATACATTTCCGATTACTATGATAAACTTGTTGAAGTTAATTCTACTTTACAGGATCTAAATGAAGAGCGGATCACTTACAATGATAATATTGGTTCTTCAGCAACCAGTGATTATGTAAAACAGCTCTTAACTTCTTCAGTGAACGCTGAACAAGCCAAGTATAATTATCTAGCAAAACAGCTTGCTGATTACCAGAAAGAATTCAATTCCTTAATGTCTCAAGGGTACATTACCAAAGGAAGCGATGCTTATCTGGAAGCACAGGCTACAATCAATGAATTTAATCAGGAAATTATAGAATCCAGCAATTCGTTAATTGAATTGCAGGATCAGATCCGTGAATTAGATTACACAAAATTACAACAGGTCATCGATGCGTTAGATCGATCAGCAAAGCGTTTAGAGAACGGAACTGACTATACTGAATCTCGTGGGGAAGATGTATCAGAATCCGATCTCCAAGAACAGTTAGATAACTCTAACAAACAAATTCAGGCAAATTATGATAAGCGAAATGCTCTCTTGAAAGAACAAGCATTGTATGCTGTTGGCTCTACCCGATATCAAGAGATTGCTGATCAGATTGCTGATCTGGACGATTCGATTTATGATGCATTAGAAAATATTGAGGATCTTAAAGACCGGATTTGGGAAGTTAGATGGCAACCATTCTTTGACGGTCAAGAAGCCCTGAGTGATTTAATCACAGAGGCAGATGATCTTCGCAGCTTATTGAATGATGAAGCGTTTATTGGCAAGAATGGCGGCCTGACTTCTGAAGGTATTACCAATGTGGCTTTAATCAGCCAATCTATGAATGCAGCCAAACAGCAAATCAAGGACTACGGTGAGGCATTAGAGAAGCTGAATGAGGATCTCGAAAACGGTAATATTTCTACCTCTGAATATGAAGAACAGCAAAAAGATTTCCTTTCTGCGATTCGTGATTCAGTGGGAGTAGTTGAAGACTACAAAGACGAGATCATAGATTTATGGAAAGCTCAATTAGAAGCCGAAAATGATGTTATCCAAGATAGCATTGATAAGCATAAAGAATTACTTCAAGCAAAGAAAGACAACGATTCTTATAGTCGGAATGTTAGAAGCCAGACAAAAGAAATCAATCAGATTAAGGCTGAAATTAGCGCCCTTTCCGGAGTGAATAACGAGAGCGCAAAAGCTGAACTCAAGAGGCTTCAATCGCAGCTTCAAGAGGCCGAAAATGCGTTGAGCGAGACTCGAAGCGATCATGAATATGATGTCCGTGAAAAGGGATACGAAGGATTATCGGATGATCTTAACCAGGCTCTTCAGGATACCCTCGATGAAGTAACTTACAATGTTGATAAGCAGGAGCAAGTTATTTCAGAAATGCTGAATCGAGTCGTTGATCAGTACCAGACTGCTTATGGGAAAATTCAAGAAATCATTGCTAATACAGGCTTTACCCCAAGTGGAGGTATGAGTTCTAACATTGACAATCTTGGTACTGCTTCTGGCGCACAAGATCAAGTCAATGACAGTAATACAATTGCTCCTGATTATAATCCGAGTGGTTCCGTATCTGATATTAATACTGGGGCAATCCAAAGTGGCGAGGCGCAAAGTAATAATGATAATATTGAAAACATTATTAGTCAAGAACCGAATACTACGAATCGTCCGGTTGCAGAATTAAAACTTACCACTACTTCTCTCTCACTTCAAGAGGGACAATCTGGATCAGTAAAATATTCGATACGACCGACTGATGCTGCCAATAAGAAGTTGAATTGGAAATCAAGCAATACGGCTGTTGCAACTGTTTCTAATGGAACTGTTAGGGCTGTAAAACCTGGTACTGCGACGATCACTGCGATGACAACAGATGGTAGCGCATTATCAGCTTCTTGCGGAGTCACAGTTACTAAGAAACCAGATCCGCCAAAACCGAAGCCTTCAAACCCAAATTCCAACACGAACAAGAAAACCGGTGACGGTGTTCCTCGCATTGGAGATAAGGTTAAATTTGAAAGCGGAAAGTACTATTATGATTCTTATGGTTCCAGACCAGTTGGAAGCAAACATCGTGGGGAATATCTCTACATTACTTACATGAATTCTAAAGCTCCATACTCTATTCATCTTGGTGTAAAACCGCAGCCGGGTTACTATAGTGATCTTGGATGGGTTAAGCTGAATCAGATCAGCGGGTATAAAGATGGAACTCTTGGAGTATCAGAAGATCAGTTTGCAAAGATCAACGAAATGGGTAAGGAATTAATTATCCGCCGTGGCGGAAATGATCATACATGGTTGCAGCATGGTGATGGAGTTGTTCCGTCAGATTTAACAAAAAATCTGTTTACTCTCGGAGCCAATACGAATACGATCATGAAAAGTATTTCGAATACAGGAGTAGGAAAGACAAATCAATCTATGGTGGTCAATAACCATTATGACAGCCTGCTTACGGTGAATGGATCTGTTGACAAAGATGCCTTGCCGGGTCTGAAAGAGCTTTTGGAAAAATCATATGATTATACAATGCAACAGGCATATAAAGATGCCGGTAAGATTGGCATTAAGAAAAGTATTTAACATTAAAATATCACAATGGGATCACGGTTTATTCCGTGGTCCTTTTGCGTGAAAAGTGGGGTGAGCAAAAATGATATTAGTTTGCAAAGATTTTAAATTTGATAATCAAACATTGTCACAAAAACATTTGATTTCTGTGAATTTTGAAGAAGATACTTCTATTCCATCTGTTCTTACACGAGAAATGGAATCCAGTGACATGAATAAATATCGGCCGGAAACAACAGGCTTTGGCACAAGATATTCTGAAACATTGGTATTCGATATTCATTTAATGAAAGACGATAGTTTTTATGTGTCACAGGAGGAATTAGAAATTGAACAATCCGATTACGAATCTATTGCTTCATGGCTGAGTTCACCTCCAAATCATATGTGGCTTGAAGTAACTAAGGAGAATGGCGAAAAAGCTAAAGTAAAAGGATACTTCTCTTCTATTACTCCTCATGATAAATGGGGAATCTGCTATGGTTTAGTATGTACGTTCACATGTAATTCTCCATTTTCTTACTCTGAGAAAGCTATCGATCAGCAAATTTCTGGCGTAAATAATTTCTTGGTTTCTAATAGCAGCAGTGATCGATATGATTACATCTATCCTACTCTGGAAATTACTCCAAGCAACAATGAAGAAATTTTCATTCATAATTTGTCAGATAGTCACATTTTAGATACGGGAATGATATCTGCAACGGACGATAAAGACAATAATATCATTCTCTTGATGCAGAAAATCAGCGCTTATGCGTCTCTAAATAATCTAACGGTGGCATATCTCTATGATGATGCACATCAGAATGTAGTAACAATCTGCGATAAAACTGCTCTTTTATTCTACATGAAAGACTCATACGGAATCCAAAATAAGTACGTGGCTTACTATATTGAATCTAATAAGCAGTATACCATCTGTCAAGGCGGGTTCTTTTACTGTAAGTTGTCGAAAGGTCTGAAAATCAAAGTGGATGCCAAGAACCTTGCGATTTACGACTTGCTGGATCGACCGGTGCTGTTTGATACGATGGGTATTCAAGATGAAGATGAAATCTATTGGATGCGTCTTATTTATGGGAACAATAGCTTCTGTGTAAGGGGAAACTTTTCGCTTCGGATTTCTTACTTAGAACCGCACAAAGGAGGGCTGATCTAGTTGAGGATTTTATACGATCACTATGGCCGGATTGAGCCGTCTCGTGCTTATCTCGCAAAACCGGACAAAACGATTCTGTGTGCATTGAATTCGATTGATGTCCACTCTGTAAACTTCACCGGAAACGGAAATGACCTTTCCTCTATCTCTTTTAATATAGAACAGCATGTAGAAACTGAAGATAAATTAGTTGAGGCAAACGGGTATGAATTAGTATCCAAAAATATGAAGCTTGACATTTCAAATGTAGGATGGTTCATCATGGATACTCCGACAATCCATCATACCGGCAATAGGGAATATAAAACGATCAATGCGTATTCTGCCCAAAAGGAATATGGACAGGTTCCATTGGATCAGTGGAAGGTAAATCGTGGGACAACAGATTCCTTGGAGATGTTGGTAGATGGCAATGTAGAGGAAATTGAGGGTGTTGAGTTTGCAAAAGAAAATATTAAATTCCAACATGAAAGCAATCCTGAACTCAGCTTAGTAGATATTTTAGTATCTAAGGTTCCTGGATGGAAAGTGGGCTATGTAGATCCGATCCCAAAAGTATACGAAACTTACGATAACGGAGAATTGGTAACTACCTCGGTCAAACTTGCAGATGAAGTAGGTACCTTTGATGTGGATTATAGCGATGCCTACTCTTTTATGGTGCAGGATTTTGAGAAATACTTTAACTGTATTGTAGAATTTGATTATTTAAATTTGGAGGTGAATTTCTACCGTGTCGAGAATTATGGTGAAGATACCAATGTTACGATCGGTTTCCGAAATGTCGAAAATACAAATGATGTAACCGTGGATGAAGATAATATCTTCACAAAATTTCGTGTCACAGGTGGCGATGATTTAGGGATTGAACAGGTCAACGGTGGTAGCAACTATCTGATCTACCTCTCAGATTATTTCTTAAATGAAAAATATCTTAGCGCTTCTACGATTGAGAAGTATAAGAAATGGTCAGCTTTTTGTGATTCCGCAAGATATACCTACGCTGATTATTCCCGGCAATGGAACACGCTGCAAGATGAAATTACGGGATTAAACGACCGGATGCCTGTTTCCGATTGTAACCCGGAGAATTGGCAGAATCTCAGCGATGAAGAACTGCTCTCTTTGAAAGCAGACTATGAAGCACAAAAGCTGGGGTATGAAAAAATCTACGTCGATGACGAGGGTAACTTCGATATGGACTTACTTAATGCATCCCCCGATGCCAATATCTATCATCAGATTGCGGACACAATCCTTCCAAATATTCAAATCGAAATCGATAACCGTGATCTTCCTACATCAGAAGGTGAAGAAGATTATCTGGAAGCCTATGAGACGAATTGGGATTATTATGGTGTAAATGAACTGACAGTGAAGTTGCAGTCTTATCAGGACATTGTGAATCTGCTGAAAAAGAGTCATTATGATTTGACGTGGGAGCGATATCAAGAACTTTCACAGTCCGATCCAGACAAATATCCCGTCTTAACGGAAAGTGGATTCGAAGATAAGCATGAAGAGTACGAAAAGAATGCACTACAGTTAGATGAAAACCATATCGATTCCTGTGCTTATGCTCTGAAACAGAGGAAAGAAGAAGTTACGGAAAAAGAATCAGAACAAACCTCAGTGAATGAATCCAGATCTGCTCTTGCTAAAAATATGGATATGAATACCTGGACAGGTATTGAAGAAGTTGACGGTGAAGCTGTTCCAGCTAACGTATTTACTACAAAGGAATTATCTGAAATCAATCATCTTCTGAATCAGAGTACCTATACAAATGAAAATATCTTTGTCAGTTCAGTAGATGGATTGTCTGATACAGTTACTATCCAACAGAAATTATGTGAGACAGCTTTAGATGATATCGCTGTTTACGCTGTACCTCAGACAATTTACGCAACTACCATGGATAATATCCTTGCTGCTAGTGGAAATGAACTTCATGCACACGATATTGACTACGGGAATTTCATTCGTCTCGGTATTCGGGATGATTATTATGTAAAACTGCGTGTTTCGCAGATGTCATACAATCCATTCCTGTACGACAATAATTTTACCATTTCATTTTCCAATATGGTGAAGTCTGGTAAAACCAGACATGACTTCATTTCCTTGCTTAATATGAGTAACAATCTCAGCAATGCTTCTGCATCAAATTCCTACTCTTCTAGTTTTCAGATTACTGACGAGAATATATATCAGGTCTTACAGCGTCTTTTGCAATCTTCTTCCTTTAATAATAAAGTACAAAATATTATTAATAATTCATCTGACAATTATAATGATTATTTAGTAGCTGGTGACATTTATGGGAATAACGGATTCTTTCAGTATATCCAAGCTGAATTGATTGCTGCCGGGAAAATTGTCGCTGATAGTGCAGAATTTAACGATCTCTCCGCTCTCGTTGCTAAGATTAATAATCTGCTGGCTGGTAACGTCAGTGCTGAACTGGGTCATCTGATTGAACTCACAGCGCAGAATGTGCGTATCGATGAAGCTGTTATTAAAGATCTGATTGCGTCACAGATTACCGTGTCCATGCTGAAAGCCGGGGAAATCTCATCCGATCAATTTAACATTGTATCTGATGATGGTTCTATGACTATTGTTGGAAATACGATGCAGTTTAAAGATTCAAATGATATTGTGCGTATTCAGCTTGGTAAGGATGAAACAGGAAACTTTACATTCGTTCTGTATGATGAAACAGGAAAAGGTGTCCTTATTGATTCTGAGGGTATCAAAGAATCTGCCATTGAAGATGGTTTAATCAAGACTGATATGGTTGCTGATGGTGCTATTACAGAATCGAAGATTGATAAAACTGGAATGTTGGAATGGACAGACGAGGAAGGAAACAAGATTTTCCAGATCGGCAAGATGTACTTTGGCGATGAAAAATTCGAAGTCTCCTACAATCAAACAATCGAGAAAGTAAACCAGACATATGAAAAAGTTAAAGACCTAGCCAACCGGATCGGATCTATTTCTATCATGGGAGATCAGATTTTTAAGGAAGTCCAAGGTGTCATGACTCCTGCTTCTATCACACTCCGTGCAGTCTGCCGGAATAATGTAGAAGTTGGAAAGTGGTACATTGATGATGTGGAGAATACAGAATATATATCTGAGGATGGAATGTCGATTACGATTCCATCTTCTTTTATGTCAAAACGAGATTCTGCGGTTGTGAAAGTGACTGACAGCTTAGGAGATCTTTATGATATTATGACGATTTATCGAATTTCAGACTCCGAAGGTGTCGCCGGACAGGCTGCTATTTCTATTATTATCACAAGTGATAAGGGTACTGCATTTAATGATAAAACTACAATCAAATCTACCGTATGTACCTGTACGGTATATGAAGGAGTCCAGGAAATCACCCCAAATTCTTATAGTTGGATGATGGCGAAAAATGATGAATCTACCTGGACAACGATTGGAACAAGTAAACAAATTACTATCGACATTGATCCTACGGTTATTCGAAAGCGTATACGTTGCGATGTCGATATTGATATTTAGCAAAGGAGGATATTTTGGTGAGCAATTCAAATATAAAAAATACATTTGTGGAGGACGATAAGTTAGTTATTTCTACCCCCCCCCCAGCAAAAATACTCGCAAGAGACATTATTAGATAGCGAAGCTAAGAAAAATATTTTGGATGTGGACAATATGTCGAGCATTACTTCTACACCTAAAGTGCTTGTCAACGACAACGAAAAGTTGAAATAGATGGGGCACAAAAATAGTAGATGCAAGAATAGATACCAATATTTCTTTAGCTTCACACACTCTGATCGTAGAGTAATATCTCGTCATATTGGCACTTCCCAGGAGGTATTTATATGGCAGATTTATCAAATACAAAAGACATTACTACAGTGGATTCTACTCCTTCTGTGGCGATTACTGACAAAATCTATATTAATAAAGGCGGTAAACTACAACAAGTTTTGTTAGCCACCGCCATTGAAAGTAAGATTGATTCTTCATTATCAAAGAGCAAATTTGCTGCTGATGCAAAAGCTACTAAAGACGCTATTAGTAAAGTTGATTCTGACATCAAGGCGCAGAACCCGATCAGCGAAACTATCTTTTCCAATACCGTTACATCCTCTCCTACCGCCTATGGAAACGCCATCCCGGAACAGATTGAGGGGTACATCGGACAGGATACGACAAAAGGGTTACAGTTGTTTGATGCTTCATGTCTTTCAGCGTCAAAAACACAGGGAGGAGCTACGGTCGTCAATAACGGAGACGGTAGCTTTACGGTTAGCGGGGATGGGAATTTGACGGAAAATTTTAGTATGTCTTATAACTTATCACACGAAGATAGCTTGAAGCTATTCCCTGTTGGAACTTATCAGATTACGAGAAAACAGATTAGACCATCGTTTTTTGTTCAAATCAGAGGAGGCAGGCAACATACAATTTCGAGTATTAGCAAACCTGGCGATGTACTGTCTATATTAGAAGAAGATACGCAGAATCCTGATTATTATATACAGTTCTTATTTTATGGCAACGCTATAGACACGATTAAGCCCGGTACAATCAAACCGATGGCGTGGGCTAGTGCCGAAGTTCCGCAAGACGCAGATTGGGAACCCTACACTGGAGGACAGCCTTCCCCGAATCCTGACTATCCTCAGATTGTTCATGGTGTCGGGGATATGGCATTCTTTGATGGGGAGTTGTTGCAGGGATATTACCAGGTATCGGATGGAACGTTTAAGCCTGCCACCGTAGCACTTTGTAACAAAAATCCTATTCCATGTAAGCCGGGTGATAAAATAATATTTGAGTATGAAGATGTAATTAATGGATCAGGTATCTCGATATTTTTCTATAAATCCGATGGAACATTTATATCACGAGTAAATAAGGTTGGCGTCAGAAAAATTGAAGGCGTTGCTCCACAAGATACCACATATTGTAACATTGTAATTAATCCGGTTAGCGAGCCTATCCCGGTTGCATCAGCCAAACACATTACCGTAACCATCAATGATAAATACGCCGTATGTGTCAAATCTAAGGGAAAGAATTTGCTTAATTTAACCGGAGAAATACTATACAGCTTCGGAAGAGAAACTATTTTTGACAACCAAGTAACAATAAATCCAACTACAGACGGCAGGACAGCTCCAGGAGTTTGGTTCATTTTAGGTGACATTAAAAAGTTTTTAGGAAAAACAATATACGTCAAAGCTGATGCTATCCAGCGATCCGGTAATTATAATCCCCGAATGTTGTTAATGACGATAAAGGGTAATACATCTGTGCGTACCTATTTAACATATTCGTATAGCAAGGCCGGACAGGTGATGAGTGTTAAAATACCAGATGACTTGGATACAAACGAAGCCTCTGATTTGGCTTTAAATATGTATGTAAATGACGGATCGTCGCAGGTGGATGCTGACGCATATGCGATATTTACAAATGTCTATGCCGGGTTGTCGGAACCCACTAACGAATTCGTCCCTTATCAGTCCAACGTAACGTATATCCCTGTCGATTATCCGCTGTTTGAGGGGGATAAGATCGTAAGGCGTAATGGGGAGTATAAGCTGTTAAGGAAATGGAAACAGGATGTTTTCGATGGTTCGGAAGATGAGGGTTGGGTGCAAGGTAAATCCAACACAAATCAATTTTATACTAGTCAATACAAAGAAAAGAAAGTAAATGCCGATATAGTATCAAATCGATTTAAACATGCTACCTCTGTTGAACCGCCATCGATATGGATTGGAAACGACATTAATATATATTTTGAATCTGGATACTTAGACAATAATACTATAGCCGGATTTCAAGAGTGGTTACAAGAGAATCCGGTTTCTTGTGTCTATGAACTAGCCACACCAACCGAAGAACCCCTTTCATCCGAAGCCATGAAAGCCCTATACAGCATCATGGCATGTGATGAGGAAACGGAGCTGACGATTGTCGGTGTTCCGTCGGATGCGGAAATCCAGAATCAGTTTTTATTGCCACGAAACGAGGACGGGGCTTTAAACACAACAGCGTATTGCACGGCCAAGAGGAATGAAATTGCATTGGAAGAGCTGGAAAACGCAACAGCCGCAAGATTGTCGGCATTGGAAACACAGGCATTGCAGGAGGTATAAAATATGTATGAGATTATCAAACAGGTTATCTTGTCCGGTGACTATGAGTTGTCGGACATGCTTAACAAGATTAAGAAGAATTGCGTCCGGGGAGATATCACGGACGAGCAGGAAACGGAATTGATCGCACTTGCAAGGGAAAAGGCGACACCGGAAAACAGCTATGCTGGATTGCCGTCTCAGGTTGACGAATTACGAGAGTTACTAGATGAGACGATCGGTACTGTCGCTATATTAAAGCAGGATGTTGACGCAATCAAGAAAGCTCTCGAAGAGGGCGGGACAGATATTCCAGAACCGGAGCCGGAACCAGAACCGGACAAGTACCCGGAATATAAACAGCCTACAGGAGCGCATGACGCTTATTACAAGGGTGATGGCATTACTTGGAAAGGCGAAAAATATGATTGTATCGCACCAGATGGAGTGGCAGTTGTTTGGAACCCTGACGAGTATCCGGCGTACTGGAAGAAAGTCGAAGAGTAGGAGGGCATTTATATGGAGATCAGAGCGAGACCGTGAACTGATGTGGATTTACCATCAAGTAATTAGGGAAAAGAAAACGAAAAATGCTTTTTCAATACTTATCTATTCTTGCCAAGGGAATATATTTGATATAAAAAACAACCCTCCGATTTGAAAGGTTGTTTTGTATCTATTCCGGAAATCATGATATTATGGACTTTCCATCCGATGAGAACAATTTAGCACAGGACATAATATTCCTTCATTTTCATCAATCTCAAATAGTGATTCGCTTCCCTTAGCACATGGTCTGCGAGCAATGGTGGAATGATGGATTTTATCCTACATGCCAGCAGCCCCTCGGTTGCTTTCGTCTTAAACGACCGGATTTCTTCTGTAGCATACAAACTGCTTTGTAAAATTTGGTTTTCGGCAGTATATATACACTCATTTGCTAACTTCTCAAATTCTTTTGCTGTTGCTTCGGCAGTTTTTTTGAGACCTGATTCAGTCGGATCTAACATCCCGTCAATAAATTCTGCATGTTCTGCCATAATCGTATTCCAAAAGTTAAGCTGATCACATAAAGTTTCCTTTGGAAACCGGTCATTTAAAACCCTTTTCAATATGTCTAAGTAATGTTCCGCTTCTCTGGTATCATGATCTAACATTTGTGGATAAAGAGATATGAATATGTTGCAATTCGATGATTGAGATAACAAATACTTCTGAAATGAAATCGTTTCCTGTAGCAAATGGAACGAATTACGATTTAGGTTATCAACGGACGCTGCTAAACATTGGTTATCGTAATGCAGTCCTCCATCGGTCAAGGCTTGTTCCAATTTTGTTATCCTTGTATCAATCATTACCCCAGTAAGTCGCGAATTTAACTCTTCTGCCTTTAAAGTATAAGGGGTAACTAATTCATTTGATTGGATGGTACTTTCAGATATAACTCCGCTTGCACAATGTAAAGTTTCGTTAAGTAGCTGTTCAAATCGTTTTTGCAATATACTTGCTTTTTCTATGCACTTGTGGGCAGCAGGTTGTAAGTTTGTCATTAAGAAAAATAGATGCTCTTTCATAATCCTCTGAAAAAACAGATTTGCTTCTACCGAAACTCTAATATATTCATGAGTTGGCATACGATTCCTCCTTTAAATATCTCTATGTGGAAAATATGTTAAGAGAAGGAAAAATATACCGTTCATCTCAGCAGATGAATATTTTAAAGCAGTTAAAGGAAAATAGTCACGAGGATTGGATACCGCATTACCTCATAGATTATGGATGTACATTTTCAAGACATAGAAACCGTAAGGTATTGATTAAAAATAAAAATGATTTAAGGCTATTGAGAAATCAATAGTCTTTTTTATTGGTGAAAGGAGGCGGTATATGTGGTTTTTAGCAGTAATGAACTAGATATAGTGATTCTGCAAAACGGTAAAGATGGCGTATCTGCCGATTCAAAATACTTTTGGGTAAAGTACTCTCAAAATCCCGATGGGTCGGATTTAACAGATGATCCTAATGGGGCAATATACATTGGAATTGCCTATAATAAAGATAGTATAATTGAATCCGAAATTCCCTCGGATTATTCTTGGTCTAAAATTCAGGGCGACAATGGTGTTGATGCCTATACAGTCATTCTTTCGAATGAAAATGTTAGCTTTGCTGTAGATTATGGTACTCATATTGCTACTTCTGCCCAAACTTACTCTTCTACTGTTACTGTTTTCCAAGGGATAGAAGAACGAAAAGATTTTACGATCGGTGAGGTGGTTTCTGCAAATGGAATTACTGTTAGTAAAACAAAAAATACAATTACTCTTTCTGTGGAAGATAATGTAGAGATTACTGCTGATCATGGTTCTTTCCGAATTCCGATCTCTATTGATGGGTTGGTATTTTTTAAGGATATGACTTGGACTCTTGCACAGCAAGGGAAAGATGGAATTTCTGCTATTAATATCATTATTGGAAATGAAGCGCAGAATATCCCTTGTACAGATGAAGGTGTTGTATCTGAAGGATTTTTGATTAATATACCATTTCAAGGATATGTTGGTACTGAAAAAGTTGGCGCTACTGCCGTTGTTGGGTTATTACCAAATGGAGTTACATTAGGATCGAATACTCCTGCAACAAAAGAAGAGGATGGATTAATTATATTAAATGTTGCAAAAGGTGCCGATTTTGGCAGTCCAGCTATATTAACAGGTGATGTTACTCTTACATTTTCTATTAGTGATCAACAACTCGTAAAACATTTTACATGGAGCAAAACTAAAGATGGTGCTGAAGGGTCGATGACAATATATGAACTAGAAGCTTCATCTTATGTTATTAGCAAAAATTTAGATGATACATTGACTCCAGAATCTATTACTTTTAATGCTTATTCTCGCTTGAGTAATTCTGTAGAACGAAGCAATTATAATGGTTTGTTTATGATTGAAGACTCTGCAAATGGAGTTAAATATGACACAAAATATCTTTCTGAAACTAACGAAAATACTGTTACTTATACTCCATCTTCATCAGATATTCATAGTATTCGGTGTACATTATGTCAGGCAGATCAAGTATCAGTAACTTTAGATAGACAAACAATTCCTTTATTAAAAGATAGTGATAATCTCAAACCAATTATTGAAGAGATCACTACAACCATGAAAGGATTAGAAACCAAAGTCGATAATGTAGAGCAGTCTATTACAAATAAAGTATGGCAAACTGATATAACTGAAGCAATAAATAATTATGATGATAGTACAATTAATACTATTCGTGATCAGGTTGCTGAACAAAAAATAACAATTCAAGGTATAACACAAACTGTTAAAGATGTTCAAACAGAGGTAGAAAAAAAAGCAGATGGCTCTACAGTATCTTCATTAACCGAAAAAGTTAGTGAAATGGAACAAACGGTTGAAGGGTTCAGAACTGAGGTTTCGGATACATATGTATCAAAAAGCGATTTTGAAGATGCTATTGGAAATATCGAAGGACAATCTGGAATCAACTGGAAAGTAAACTATTCTGATCTGGAAACAGCAAAGGACAATTGGATTTATGTCCACTCTAAAGAAAATCAAGATGATGGTTGGATAATGTGGAATGCAGCTAAAGTTGTTGTTCCGAACATGAGCATCAATACTAATGTTGCTAATGTCGTAGATACTCCTATCTATTTAGTAGTGCGTATTGATGAATCTCTTTTAACTAATTATCAATGGATACTGACTGATGAATCTGACCGTATCCTTGTGAATGAAGATGGAGATATTCTTGTTCTAAATGCTCACACTGCTTTCTTAGTGTGGTTCCAGAGTGGTTCCGGTTGGAAATCATATGATCTAGCTCAAAAAAATCAAAAAGACTGGAAATGGGTGAATGAAACAGATGCCATTTTAGCAATGTTTTCTCGTACTGAAACAGATAGAATCCATAGTGCAAAACTGTATACACCTCCATTAATGTACAACGAAATTGGCATAAGTACGGAGCAACGTTCTTATGTGGAACAGACAGCGGATCATATTACTCAGGTCGTGGAAGAAACCTATGCAACAAAAGATAGTGTTGAACAAGCACGATCTGAATTTACTCAGACCGCAAACGAAATCAAAGGTACAGTGGAGGATTTGGATGGGGAAATTTCCCAAGTATCACAAAAGGCAAATAGGATTGAATCTGTTATTGGAACGAAACAGAATGTTATTCCCACATCTATCCGCTATATTCGTGACTGGCTACATGGAAGCACATCGAACGATGGCAATCATTATGTAGAATGTCAAATCATGGTTGGTGATACAAACATTGCAAAAGGATTGACTGCAAAAGCCTTTAATTCAAACCATATTTCTGTATCAGCATCAAATCTGAACCTCTATACTGACGGAAGTACTGCTTCCAGTCCATATACTACTGTCTCCGGTGGCGGCCTTTGGGTATACTTACAGCTTGATCTTGGTGAGATCCACAGAGATGTAGATGCTATTCGTGTATGGCATTATTATAGTGATAACCGTACTTATAATCATCGATTGGAAGTAAGTTCCGATGGTGAAAATTGGGTAGAACTTTATAACAGTGAAATCCAAGGTGGTTATGTTGAAAAGTCTAGTGGTGCTACATACAATTTAAACGATTCTAATATCAGTGAGAAATTCTCGAAAATCACCCAAACAATCGAATCTATCACAACGAGAGTGCAGGATAATGAAGACAATTACTCAGAATTAAAACAAGCTGTAACAGGATTTAAGAGTACTGTATCAAGTACTTATGCTACAAAAGAAAGTCTTAAAAACTATCCTACTACTTCTCAAATGAATTCTGCAATCGAACAATCTGCAAATGGTATCAATACTACTATCTCAAATATTAAAATTGGTGGGAAAAACTTACTACTTGGATCTGGGGTCAGTTATTCTACTAATTCTTACAAATTAGCAGGTTATTATCCAACAGAATTATATCAAAAAGGGCAGCAATATACAGTTACAATTTGCGTCACTCCCGCTTCTGGAGTTACTCGCTTTGATTTCTATTGTTCTGATGGATATAAAGTTCTAGCTCAATTCCCAGTAACAGGAACCTCTAAACAAATTATCTCTAAGACCTTTACGTTTTCCGACTATTATACTGATCGTGTGCCAGATACGATTATGAGCCAATATGCATTAGCGTCACTGTATCGTATGCCAAAAGAGGGGGTTACAGGGATTTCTATCTTGCATTGGATTAAACTCGAAAAAGGCAATAAGGCGACTGATTGGACAATGGCTCCTGAAGATCTTGCAAGCGGGGGGACTAATCTTCTATTCAATTCTGATTTCAGTCGAACATCTGAACAAGACAGCGGAACAAATAAGCATGAAAATATATATGCTACTCGCTGGGGTGGATATAATAGTGGGATTACCAACCCCACTACATCTTACCACGCACATGTAAACGATGATACTTTTGGATATAACGTCATGGAGTTCAATGAAAGTGATGGAACCCGTAACTGGAAAGGAATCTCTCAGAATTTATCTACCATTAAGTATGTGGCAGATAGCTATATTCTATCTTTTGATGCTTATGCAACAGGGAATGGAGGACAAGTTTATGGTGGGTTCTATTATACAAAATCTGGTGATACTGCTATTTCTTTTGGATCAGGACAGTATAAAGTTACAAATCTTCCCATTAATCAATGGGGGCGTTGCTTCGTCAAAGTTCCATTAAACAATAATGTCGATTTCTCAAAGTCTATACATTTTTATGTTTATAGTTACAATTTTAGTAAAAATATCATAGTTTATATAAAAAATCTAAAGTTGGAAGAAGGATATACCCCTACCGCATGGTGCCCGTCCCCAGAAGATACCGAAGACTCTATTACAACTGTACAAGAAACTGCAGCCGGAATCATGTCTCAAGTCACTTCGTTATCTGGAAAACTTAGCCGATTAGAGCAAACGTCCGATTCAATCTCCGCAGAAATTGAAAGCGCAAGAGGCTCATCTTCTAGTTTAAGTGTTGCGCTAAATAATATTCTACAACGAATTCAAGATGCAGAAGGAGATTACTCTTCTATTTTACAAACAGTAGATGGTGTTAGGATTGATATTCATGAAGTACAGGACGCTATTAATAGTGTCCAAAATACTTTAAATACTTCTTTTGATTTCTCTTCCTCTGGATTAGTAATTAAGTCTAGTGCTAGTGGTTATAATGTTCTAATTGATAGTAATGGACTGTATATTCGCAGTGGAACAACAAAGGTAGCTTGGATTGATTCAAGTACGTTGCATATTGGACAAGCAACTATTGAAACTTCTATGAAATTAGGAAAATTTTCTTTTCGCCCCGAAGACAATGGGAGTTTAAGTTTTGGAATTTTTTAAGTCACATGCTGGTTTCTTAGCATGTGATTTTTTATTTTACGTGGAAAGGAGCATGATCTATGGCTTCAATTACATACAATCCGGGTATTAACTCCGTGAATCCTACCGTCACATTGACCGTAACTCAGACATCTCAAAGTGTTGCAAACAATACATCGACAGTGAATTATAGTCTTGTGATTAATCGTCCATCTGCTATTTCATCTAACGCTTCAAAAAGTTTTAGTATTATCATTAATGGTTCTACGGTAAAATCTGGCACAACAACAATTGGTGGTAGTGGAAGTAAAACAATTGCTTCTGGCACTACTACTATTTCACATAATGCAGATGGTACTAAATCAATTAATTTTAGCTTTTCATTGACTATGAATATTAGTTGGAATGGTAGATATATCGGTACTGCATCCAAAAGTGGTTCTATGTCACTTTCTACGATCCCTAGAGCTTCTACTATTACCTGTAGCCCTACATCTGTGGCTTTAGGTGGAAAGATCACTGTTAGCATTAACAGAGCATCGTCATCTTTTACACATACGATTCAACATGATTTTTATGTGGGAAGCTGGACTACAGTAGCAACAAAAACAACTTCTACCTCTGTTTCGTTTAATACATCTTTAAGTTGGGCTTCTATAGGTGGAATGAAAAATCAGACATCAGGGAATGGACGAATACGTTGTATTACATATAATGGGAATACGCAAATTGGCGAAAAAATTATTAACTTTCATTGTACTGTTCCTGATTCTGTCGTACCAACAATATCCTCTCTGTCTGTCAGCGATGCATCTGGATATTATAGTACATATAGCGGTTATGTACAAGGAAAATCAAGACCCAAAGTGACGATTAGCGCCTCTGGAGCGCAAGGAAGTACTATTAGTTCTTACTCAACAAAAATTGGGAGTACATCTTATTCTGGTTCTTCTTTTACTGCTCCTGCAATTACCACTACAGGTACAATTACAATTACTGCCACCGTGAAAGATTCTCGTGGCAGATCTGCTTCTAAAAGCACAACTATTTCAGTGTTATCTTATTCTACTCCATCAATTGCTACTTTTACTGCAAGTCGAGTTAATAGTTCTGGTACTGCCTCTTCTTCTGGTACTTATCTAAAGATTTCAGCTACAGGATCTATTTCTTCTTTGAATAGCAAAAACAAAAAATCTTATTTAATTCAATATAAGGCAAGCACTGCAAGCAGTTATTCAAATTTAACATCTGGTACTGCTTCTTCTTATAGTATAAGTATTGCGACAGGAGCATTGGGGGGAAGTTTTGCAGCAACAACAAGTTATGAAATCAAACTGACTATTACTGATAATTTTACGAGCGTATCACGTACATTGACTGTACCTACCACTTCTTTGTTACTCAACTGGCGTTCCACGGGAAAAGGATTAGCCATTGGTAAAGCATCTGAAAAGGATGGATTTGAAGTCGCTTTACCCTCTTATTTTACTAGTACTGCTACATTCTCTGGAACAACAACTATAGGAGGTAAAAATGTTGGTACATATCTTTCTCAAGTTGATACGAATAAAAGTAACATCAGCAGTGTTACAAGTCGAGTAACTAAAATTGAGCAAAACATACAGGCATTTTCAATATCCGTCAGCATATCAAAAGCAAATACCTGGGAGACGCAGGTTGTGCAGTTCCCAAAAGCTTTTAGTAAAGCGCCGGT
>OCAT01000812.1_pt1 | contig 23110 bp, 19 predicted proteins | sample 1538311 | NCBI WGS metagenome assembly OCAT01 (sample SAMEA2580287, study PRJEB22360) | human gut metagenome | biome: human gut; feature: human-associated habitat; material: faeces | place: Denmark | collected 2008/2010
CAAAGTAAAGTGAAAAAGGAGAGCACTATGACAAAAACACCCATATCAAGAAAAACATTAAGAGAGCAGGTAGCCGAGATTTTAAGGAAAAAGATTCTGAATGGAGATATTCAGTCTGGGGAACGGATTGTGGAGGCTGATCTGGCAAGGGAGCTTCAGATGAGCCGGGGGCCGGTTCGGGAGGCGCTACGTCAAATCGAGGAGGAGGGTTTGGTTGTCTACGAGCCTCACAAGGGCTGTGTCGTCAAGACGATGACGTATGATGAGATGCAGGAAGCTTATCTGATACGATCCACACTGGAAATCCTGGCAGTCCGTATGTGTTCCGGAAAGCTTTCAAAAGAGCTTGATACCAAAATGGAGCAGAATCTGGTTGAAATCGGGAAAGCGGCGGATGCCAGGGATCTTTACCAGGTAATCGAACTGGATGAACAGTTTCATTCTTACGTGGTGATGGCATCCCACAGTGAAAAGCTCTACAAGGTTTGGAAGTCGCTGGAAAGTGGGAATACAGCAGCATACTACACCATGAGATCGGAATCATTGATGCCATATGAATATATTCAACAAAACCACCAGAAGATTTTGGATGCGTTCCGGGCCAAGTCTGTGGAGGAGATCTGTGAAAAGATCCGCCGGCATTATATGATCGTGCCGGAGACGCTGTTCCAGGAGCTTCAGAAGAAAAGACAGTCAGAGGCAAGCTGACGGGAAAAGAAGGGAGAGAAAAAGATGCTGAAATTTATTGGAAAACGACTAGCGTACGCAATTCTTACATTATTTTTGATTGCGACCGCTACATTCTTTCTTGTGGCAGGGGCACCGGGAGATCCGATTGCGGCAAAGGTCGGACAGATGCCGGAGCAGGCGCAGGAAATTATTGAGAAGAAATATGGGCTGGATAAGCCCGTATTTCAGCGTTACACAACCTATATGAAGAATCTGATTACTACTGGAGATTTTGGAGAGTCCATCGTCTATACAGGAAAGTCCGCCAATGATGTGATCAAAGAAAATACGTGGACGTCCGCCAAGATCGGTCTTCTTGCCATCTTGTTTCAGGTGACAATCGGTGTGGCTCTTGGAATGATAGCGGCACTGAACCGGGGGAAGCCGGTCGATCATGTGATTCGGGTACTGGTCGTACTCGCGATCTGTGTCCCGAGCTTCGTATTTGCCGCCGTGCTTCAGTATTTCCTGGCATTTAAGTGGAAACTTGTTCCGGTATTTGGCTGGGGACAGTTAAAACATTACATCCTTCCGGTTGCGGCCTATGCGATCGGTGGAATCGCTTCTTATACGAAGTACACGAGAAGCAGCATGATTTCTGTGATTGGAGAGGATTATATTGTCACCGCACAGGCGAAAGGCTGCAAGAGAAAACGGATCGTCAAAAAGCATGTTCTGAGGAATTCGATGATTCCAATCATTACTATGATCGGGCCTGCGATTTCCGGAGTGTTTGCCGGTTCTTTTATTCTCGAAAAAATGTTTTCCATCCCGGGACTTGGCTTTTATTATGTAAAAGCCGTATCCGACAATGATTACACCATGATTATCGGGCTTACCATCTTTTTTGCAATCCTGTTTGTAGGAGCGCTGATTGTGGTAGATATTCTATATGGTATCGCGGATCCTAGAATTCGTGTGGCAAAAGGCAAGAAATAGAAAATGAGGTGATCATTATGGAAATGAAAGAAAAGAGAAATAGCGAGATGTCCGTTGGGGATACGGAGGACTTGTTTAAAAGAATCGGAACAGAAGGACTCTCGGGGGAGGAGATCGGAGCGAAATCGCTTACATACTGGGCGGATGTCTGGAGAAGATTTCGTGCAAATAAGCTGGCGATTTTTGGTTTAATACTTCTTACCTTGATTGTGCTGCTGCTGTTTGTTGGCCCGGTGATTTCCGGAAAAGATTATCAATACATCAATGCGGCTTTGAAAAATCAAGGCCCGAATTCGGAATACTGGTTCGGAACAGATGATATGGGACGAGACCTTTTCACACGTGTCTGTGTCGGAGGACGGATTTCGATTTATATTGGTCTGTGCTGTACAGCGGTCATGTTTGTGATCGGAGCTTTAGCCGGGGCTTTGGCAGGATTGAAAGGGGGTCTTGTGGATGATATTATCATGCGTATCTGTGAGCTGATCGGAAACCTTCCATATCTGATTATTGTCACGATCCTTTCGATGGTGATGGGAAGAAGTTTGTTTTCTCTTGTATTTGCCATGAGCCTTACGGCATGGGTCGGCACAGCCCGAATGGTAAGAGGGCAGATTCTTCAGATCAAAGAACAGGACTATGTGCAGGCAGCAAGAGCGCTTGGCGCTTCCACGGGAAGAATCATTATCAAGCATCTGTTACCAAATACACTTGGAATTATCATGGTAGACATTACGATGTCAATTCCAGGATTTGTATTCAGTGAAGCGTTTTTAAGTTATATCGGTCTTGGAGTCAGACCTCCGGAGACGAGTTGGGGAGCTTTGGCGTCCGCAGGACAGCAGCAGTTGATGTTTTATCCCCACCAGTTATTCTTCCCATGTCTTCTGATTGTCCTGACCATGTTGTCGTTTCATCTGATTGGAGACGGACTTTCTGACGCATTGGATCCGAAACTGAGAAAATAGGAGGCATCGTGATGAGTGAAAATATATTGGAAGTAAAAAATTTGCATGTTTCCTTTAAAACCTATGCCGGGATATCACATGCAGTAAGAGGAGTGGATTTCAGTCTGAGAAAGGGAGAGACACTTGCGATTGTAGGGGAATCCGGATGCGGAAAGACTGTCACGTCCAAAGCGATTATGGGGCTTTTGCCTGCTCAGAATACCATGATTGATAAAAGTAATGGAGCACAGATTCTCTTTCAGGGAGACAATCTGCTGGACTATACGGAAAATCAGATGACAGAGATCAGGGGAAGTAAAATTTCTATGATTTTTCAGGATCCGATGACATCGTTGAATCCAACAATGAGAATCGGGGAGCAGATTGCGGAAAGTATTTTGATCCATACTCAGACATCAAAGGAGCATGCCATGAAAGAGGCAGAGAGAATGTTGGAGTTGGTAAAGATTCCGAATGCACCAAAGAGAATGAGACAGTATCCGTTTGAGTTTTCCGGAGGAATGAGGCAAAGAGCCATGATTGCGGTTGCTCTTGCATGTAAGCCGGAAATTCTGATTGCGGATGAGCCTACGACAGCGCTGGATGTTACTATCCAGGCACAGATTATGGAGCTGATCGGAAGTCTTCAGAAAGAATTAGATATGGCAGTCATTCTTGTAACACATGATCTTGGCGTAGTGGCTAGTGTGGCAGATTATATTCAGGTTATGTATGCGGGCAAGATTGTGGAAAGGGGTACGGTGGACGAAATTTTCTACCACTTTACTCATCCATATACAAGGGCGCTTTTGAATTCTGTTCCGAAAATTCATACGAATAATAAAGAAACTTTGTATTCTCTGAAGGGGACCCCTCCGGATCTGATCAATCCTCCAAAAGGATGCTCTTTTGCACCACGTTGCGAATATGGCATGAAAATCTGTAGGATGCAGTATCCTGAGGAGACGAAATTCAGTCATTCTCAGAAATGTTCCTGCTGGCTTCATCATCCAAAGGCGGATGTCAGCGGACTTCCGGAAAATATGGTCAGAAGGGGGAATCAGTAATGAATGAGAAAGAGGTTCTGATTGAAGTCAAAGACTTAAGGAAATATTTTCAGGTAGGACGCCATCAGGTATTAAAAGCCGTGGACGGGGTCAGCTTCAAGATTTACAAAGGCGAGACGCTGGGACTTGTCGGGGAGTCCGGTTGTGGGAAGACGACATGCGGCAAAACCGTGATGGGACTTTATGACGCAACCGGGGGAGAAGTGATTTTTGACGGAGTCGAGATTCATAGTCTTCATAAAAAAGAGAAAAAGGAATTCACAAAAAGAGCGCAGATTATTTTCCAGGATCCGTATTCTTCGCTGAATCCAAGAATGACAGTGGGGGATATTATTGGGGAAGGAATTGATATCCATAAGCTGTATACAGGGAAAGAGCGGCAGGAGAAAATCTACGAACTGCTGGAACTGGTGGGCTTGAACAGGGAACATGCCCTACGTTTCCCGCACGAATTTTCGGGAGGTCAAAGGCAGAGGATCGGAATTGCAAGAGCGCTCGCCATTGAACCGGAATTCATTGTCTGTGACGAGCCGATTTCCGCTTTGGATGTATCGATCCAGGCACAGATTGTGAATCTGCTGATCGAGCTGCAAAAGAAAAGGAATCTGACCTACCTCTTTATTGCCCATGACCTTTCCATGGTCAAACATATCTCAGACCGGGTGGGAGTGATGTATCTTGGAAACATGGTGGAATTCGCGTCCAGTGATGAGCTGTATAGCAAGCCTCTGCATCCTTATACAAAGGCTCTGATGTCGGCCATCCCGATCCCAGATCCGAAAGAAGAGAAGAAGAAAACAAGGATTCCCATCGAAGGTGAGATCCCAAGTCCGGTGAATCCAAAGCCGGGATGCCGGTTTGCGGCACGGTGTAAATATGCGACGGAACTTTGCCGCAGCGAGACGCCGAAACTGGAGGAGATGGAAGAAGGACATTATGTGGCCTGCCACCGGGTAAAGGAGATCTGATAAGAGAGGGTGATGGATCTTGGAAAATGTAAGAAGGGATCAGACACCCCTTCTGGAGTGTAGGGATGTGACATACTTATATAAGAATACCACTAATGGCATCAGACATGTCACATTCCAGGCATTTCCCGGAGATTGTATTGCGGTAATAGGAAAAAACGGGGCAGGAAAAAGTACCTTTTTGAACATGATTTCAGGCATTACGGCTCCATGTTCCGGCAGCGTTTCATGCAGTCCTCGAGTAGATTACCATGATTTGGGGTTTTGTTCGCAAAGGCAGTCAATAGACTGGTATTTGAATGTGTTTGACAATGTACGTCTGGGAGCAACGCTTGCAGGTATGAATGCAAAGGATGCGGATCAGGCCACAAAAAAAATAATAAAATTGATGGATCTGGAATCTTACAAAAAAGCGGCTCCGGACGGACTGTCTGGAGGGCAGCAGCAACGGCTCCAGGTAGCACGTGCAATCGTTCATCGCCCCAAGATTATGGTATTGGATGAACCGACATCGGGGCTGGACTTCCATTATTCAAAAAAGCTGTTCGAATACCTGTATAAGCAGTGGAGCATGATGTTGGTTTCTTCACATGATTTGACACTGATCGGAGACTACTGTGACAAAATTTTGTTTTTTGAAAATGGTGAGCAGAAATTTTTTGGATTAATGCAGATATTTAAAAAAGAGCACCATCTTTCAAAGCAGGTCAGAATTTTGTATCAGGGAATTCTGGAAGAAACAACGAAGTGGAAACTGAAATCATACCCTGTTACATTGGAGGAGGGGGCAGTTTCTTTTTTACAGAATCAGGATATTGATATGAACTGTATCATTCAAATTCTGCTAAAGGAAGTGACAATCGTTAATATTCAGAGTGAACAGGTTTCGTTGCGCGATATCTTAGCCCAGAGGGAGGAGAACTATGAAGAAAAGGACAATCTACATTAAACCAGGAAGATTGGGAATCCGGGGGATTTGGGCGATTATCAGCAATGAGTTAAAAGCTTTGAAATCGAATAAACAGATTCTTTACAGCGGATTGTTGTCTCCGATATTGTATTTTCTTTTTTATTCGTTCGGTATACAAAGTACTTTTGGAAACATCGAGTTTCATGGCACTGAGGTCAGCTTCCTTGCCTATTCTATGATAGGCATCTTTGCGATGTCTCTCTTCCGGGAGATGTATCAATGTGTCTACAGGATGGTTACGGATAAAAGATGGGGTATATTAAGCCTGAAGCTTTTAAATGGAGTGTATCCGCCGTTTTATATTTTGGGTATTTCCACCTTCCCAGTGATAGGGGTGATGCTTCAGGTACTGATCGTGTATCTGCTGTTTACTTTGTGCGGAGGTGTGATTCAGGTTGTCTGTTTTTTGGGGATTTTGTGTTTTTTAATTATTTGCATTATTTTTTGGGTTTCGCTTTTGATGTGTATCGCTTTATTGATCCACGATTATAAGCAAAGAGATTTTATTATGAATACCCTTATGCTACCGGTTCTTTTTGCCGCGCCGTTATTTTATTCTCTGGACAACGCCCCTCTCTTTCTTCGGGTGGTATCCAGGATCAATCCATTGACTTACCAGTTAGAAACGATGCGGGGGATTGCCTTTCATGTAATAGATTGGAATTACATGATACTTGTTGCGCTTCTGGCGGCAATGATGTTTGTGTTCGCTTCTATTTGTCTTTCCAATACAGATTTCTTATGTGACGAGCATTAGAAGCGCAAGTTCTATGATTCCAAATCCGAAGCTGTACGGATTTAGGATAATAAAATTTTTCAATAAAGGAGGAATATTATGAAACTGAGGAAAAAAGTGCTGGCGGGACTTCTTGCTGCTGCCATGACAGCAGGGCTTCTTGCGGGGTGCGGGGGCGAAGAAAAATCAGGCGGCGGAGGTGGTGGATCTGCCGAGCAGGTGCTGAATATTTCTACTAACAGTGTGGTAGTCGGCTTAAATCCGCTGGTCAACACAACGGGACCGGACAATAAAGCGCACAATATGATTTATGATCCGCTTGTACGGGATCGTTCGGCAAAGGACAATACGGATGAGATCGTGCCGGCAGCCGCTGAAAGCTGGGACGTGAGTGAGGACGGGCTGACGTACACCTTTCATATGAATCCGGACGCGAAGTGGAGCGATGGATCGAAGGTGACGGCAAACGATTTTGAGTTTACGTTCAAGAAGATGGCCGATCCGAATACGGCCGCGACAAATGCATGGCTGTTTGATGGGGTTATTGAGAATTTCTCTGAGGCGTTGTATAATAACGGAAAGACGCCGGACGAAATCGGCGTCGCAGCGACAGATGAGAATACACTGGAAATCCAACTGGTGCATCCGGCTTCCTATTTCCTGGAGCTGGTAGCGGGTTCCGTTTATCCGGTCAATGAGGCAAAGTATGAAGAGTTCGGTTCCGATTACGGCACAGCTCCGGACAAAACTGTCTACAATGGACCTCTGAAAGTGACAAGTTGGAATCAGAACACGGAAATGAATCTGGAGCAGAATGATCAGTACTGGGGAAAAGACGATATGAAGCTTCAAAAAGTCAATCTTCGGATTATTCAGGATCCTTCCACCGCTGTCCAGGCATTTATTAATGGTGAACTGGATGTAGTGAGCACCTCTGATACGAACTGGGGCAAGACAATTTCAGCGGCAGGCGATTCCGAAGAGATCACAGTTCCGACAAACGCACCGGAATTTTTCATGTTCAACCTGAAAAATGAATACCTGAGTAATACAAAGATCCGTCAGGCGCTTTCCATTGCTTTTGACAGACAGGAGATGGTGGATGCTCTGCGTGATGGAAAATCTGAACCGATCTATTCTCTGATGCCGGATACAATGAAAGTAGGGGAAAAGACATATACGGAGCTGGTAGATGGAAAGAACCATTTTGTTTCCGAGATGCAGGAGCAGTATCCGGATCCGAAGGTGCTTCTCCAGGAGGGATTGCAAGAGCTTGGAAAAAGCACAGACCCGTCTCAGGTAACGATTCGCTATGCAAGCCGTGGAACAGATGAACTGTCTAAGAAAATCGGGGAGTGGATGAAGCAGACATGGGAAGAAAATCTTGGTATCAATGTACAGATTGATATGATGGAATGGAACATTATGTGGGACAAGATTGATGCAGGGGATTACGATATTGCCCAAGGCGGATGGGGACCGTATTACAATGAGCCGAGTGCATTTCTTCAGCTTTTTGATCCAGATAATGGTTATTTCAACTCTGCAAAAACAGGATGGACAAATGAAGAGTCCAAACAGTATAAAGAACTGCTTGAAAAAGCTAAAAATATCGTTGACGACAAAGAAAAGGCAGAGATTTATCTGGAGGCGGAAAATCTGGTTGTCGGAAATGCATTGATTGCGCCGACTTACCTGGAGGCATCACCGACCTATGTGAAAAACTATGTGAAAAACTATTTTGTAACGACAAATGGAACAGTGGATTTTTCACAGGTATCGATTGAAAAGTAGAGAACAGACAGATCAGAAGGCCAATCACAAGCGGGTGGTTGGCCTTTTTCAAAAGAGAAGGAGGGAAAGCAGATGTACCTGATTAAGAACGGCGTTGTCCATGTGGGGGACGGCACGATTCTGAAGGACTGCGATATTTTAACAAAAGGATCAACGATCCAAAAGATTGGCCAGGGACTTGATTGTCCCGAGGCTGAGGTGGTCGATGCGTCGGGCTGCGAGGTATTTCCTGGATTTATCGATCCACATTCGATGATTGGAGCGCTTGGAATTCCATCCAGAAGTCTGGATAACCAGGAAAAATCCGATCCTATCACACCAGAGCTGAATGTCAAGTACTCCGTAGATCCTGACGAACTAAACGGACAGGAATTTTATAAAAGCGGAATCACCACGGTCGGACTGGCTCCGGGGAATACTAATATCATGGGCGGACAGATTGTGGTGGTGAAAACTGCGCCTATGAAAATGAGCAGGCGTATAGTGAAAGAAAAAGCGGCATTAAAATGCAGCGTTACGGCGTCGGTCAAATCGGTTTATGGGAAGCAAAACAAGATGCCGATGACAAGGATGGGATCGTTCTGGATGCTTGAGGAGGCAATCCGAAAATCAGAAAAAAGCGGCGGAGGTACAGAAAATCAAGAGAGAGATCGGGTGATCCAGGACGTCTTTGACAAAAAAAAGATGCCAGTCTTTGCGGCGGCAGAGCGGATCGGGGAGATCGCAGGTCTACATCATTTGATGGAAGAAAAGCAGGTGCCATTCGTCCTGGTGGACGGGTATGAGTTTGGAGATGTCATAGAAGATATGAAGCGTCAGCATACGGGACTAATCCTTGGCAATGTAAACGATGGATCCAGGATTGCAAAGCATGGAATGGATCTTGGTAAAATAAAGGAATTGGCAGAAAACGGAAACAAGATAGCTTTTACCAATTCCAGCAGTGGCTCTTCCGAAGGAAGAGAAGTGTTCCTCTGGACAGCCATTGAGGTATTCCGTGCCGGCGTGGATGCAGAAGAAGTGGTAAAGATGATGACGATACATCCGGCCGCCATGCTTGGCGTGGGAGACAGAATTGGAGCGCTGCGGGAAGGAATGGACGCCGATCTTTCTATCTATACGGGACATCCGGTGAAAACATATGCGGCCAGAGTCAAACACAGTATCATCAACGGGGAGGTGGTCTTCTGATGGAACACATATTGATTCAAAACGGGACATTATATACGATGGAAGAGGGAACAGAACCATTTCAGGGAGATCTGCTTGTCGCAGAAGGAAAAATCAAAAGCATCGCAAAAGAGATTTGTCCGGCAACACTGCCGTCTGATACGAAAGTGGTGGATGCGTCCGGAATGAACATCTTTCCGGGACTGATTGACGCACATTCCCATATCGGACTCTTTGATTTTAACGGTGAGAATTCGGTCGACGACGCTAACGAAATGACGGGGCCTGTCACTTTGTCCGTGGACGCCAGATACGGTGTCAACCCCAAGGCAAAAGAATTCCGGGTGGCATATGAGCACGGCATTACAACCATGCTTCTGACACCGGGAAGCGGCAATGTATTCTGTGGTCTGCCGTTTGCCCTGAAAACATATGGTGACAATGTATTTGACATGTCTATCAAAGCGCCATGTGCGGTGAAGATTGCTCTTGGGGGGAATCCGAAAGGGACCTACGGGGATCGAAACCAGCTTCCGATGACGAGGATGGGCGTGGCAAAGGTGCTCTGGGAAACCTTTGGAAAGGCAAAAGCCTATCAGGAAGCAAAAGAAAAAGGAGAAGCCTTGGAGTATGACCCGGATATGGAGGCGATGCTTTTGGCACTTCGTGGAGAGATCCCGTGCAAGATCCACTGTACCCAGTATGATATGCTGACAGCGATCGAAGTGGCGAAGGCCTTTGGGGTACGTTTTTCTCTGGAACATGCATGGGGCGCCACAGATTATATGGATGAGATTGTAGAGAGTGGGTGCGACATCTGTTATGGACCGATCGGGACATACCGCTGCGTGGGAGAACGAAGGAAGGTAGATATTGAGGCGGTAAAGACATTGGACGAGCGAGGGGTTACGGTAGCGCTGATTACGGATTCTCCGATTCTCAGCGAAGAGTCTTTGTATCACCACATCGGAGAGGCTGTTCGGGAGGGGGTACCGTGGATGCGGGCTCTTCGAATGGTAACGGTGAATCCGTCGAAGATTCTCGGAGTGGAAGAGCGGATCGGCACTCTTACAGAGGGAAAAGACGCAGATTTAATTCTGGTGAAAGGACGGCTGGGATTGGATACAGATGCAAAAGTACTTTGTACGATGATAAACGGGCAGATTGTATATCAGAGCACACGTTAAAGAGGATCGGGAATGAGCAGGTGCTGATCCCGGATCCATCTATCACCACCGGAAAGACCATCTTAATGCCAGAGAATATACTATGGCGGCAAGGCATGCGGCATGGAGAGGACTAAATCTCCAGCCGCTTTTCTCGTTTTATAGGAAACTGCGTTATCAGAAAGGATTACAAAAAACAGTTGAAAGAACGGGCAATGTCGGTTATAATACAATCTGGCGGAAACGCCGGCACAAAGAAAAATGGAAACATAAGGGAGTAGTTGGCACTTTTACAGTGTGACAAAGTCAACATATTGGAGAGATCCTGGCTTTGTATGAAACAGCGAGACTTATCTGTATCAGACGATGATATGGGTAGGACTCGATTTTTTTTGCCCTTTTGTAAACAGGTTGTGCGTATTCAAAGGAAGAAAAGAAGAAGCAGGAGGAAACTGAACAATGGGATTTTTAGAGCTGTTCTTTATCGCGGTGGGTCTTGCCATGGATGCCTTTGCGGTGTCGATCTGTAAAGGACTGTCCGTAGGTGTGGCAAAGCCAAAATACGTGTTGTGCGTAGGACTTTATTTTGGAGGATTTCAGGCGCTGATGCCGACGATAGGCTATTTTGTAGGAGTCAATTTCCGGGGAGCCATCGAGAGTGTGGATCACTGGATTGCGTTTATTTTGCTGGCTATCATCGGAGGAAATATGATCCGGGAGTCCAGAGGAGAAGAAGAATGTGTGGGAGCCCGTTTTGATGTAAAAGAGATGACGGCACTTGCGGTTGCCACCAGCATCGATGCATTGGCAGTTGGTGTAACATTCGCTTTTCTGGACGTTAGTATCGCTCCGGCAGCGGCGTTTATCGGCTGCCTGACGTTTGCGATTTCGGCGGCAGGACTGAAAATCGGTACGGTTTTTGGAACAAAGTATAGAAACAAAGCAGAGTGTTTTGGGGGAATTGTCCTGATTCTGATCGGTCTGAAAATCCTCTTTGAGCATCTTGGAATATTTTAGCGTTGTAAAAGTGGACAAAACGAAGTAAAATAAAAGAAGTATTTTAACAAAGAACGGAGTTTGACGATGAGTGAAAAACAGTTTCAGGATCAGAAAATCGTTCTGATTGACGGACACAGTATTTTGAACCGGGCGTTTTACGGTCTTCCGGACCTGACGAATGCGGAAGGACTTCACACCAATGCGGTGTATGGATTTTTGAATATTCTTTTTAAAATACTGGATGAGGAAAAGCCGGAATTTTTGACCGTTGCGTTTGACGTCCACGCACCGACGTTTCGGCATGAGATGTACGAAGAATATAAGGGCACCAGAAAGCCGATGGCTGAGGAACTGTGTGAACAGGTTCCCCTGATGAAAGATGTTTTAAAGGCCATGGGTATCCGTCTGATTGAGAAGGCGGGACTGGAAGCGGACGATCTGATCGGGACGCTTTCGAGGCGCTGTGAGGAGGCGGGGATGGATGTGGTTGTCCTTTCCGGAGACCGGGATCTCTTACAGCTTGCTACAAAGAAGGTCAAGATCCGGATTCCCAAGACGAAAGGCGGCAGGACCGAAGTAGAGGACTATCTGGCGGCGGACGTCAAGGAGAAGTACCAGGTGACTCCGCAGGAGTTTATTGACGTCAAAGCGTTGATGGGTGATACTTCCGACAATATTCCGGGGGTGCCAAGTATCGGAGAGAAGACGGCGACGAAAATCATTGTGGAATACCAAACGATTGAAAATGCGTATGCCCATGTAGAGGAAATCAAGCCTCCAAGGGCGTCCAAAGCCCTGAAGGAACATTATGATATGGCGCGGATGAGTAAAGAACTGGCCACCATCAACGTCCATGCGGATTTCCCTTATGAGGTGGAGGAGGGACGGATCGGGAATCTCTTTACGAAAGAGGCGTACGAGTGGTTTCAGAGACTTCAGTTTAAAAATCTGCTCGGAAAGTTTGAGATTCAGGCGCCGGCCAATGCCATTGAAGATAGATTCCGGACGGTGACAGATCCGGCAGAGGCCCAGGCAGTGCTGGGGCGTGCCGCGTCCGCAAAGACAGTGGGTATCGCTCTGGAGAAAAACAGGGAGAATATGCTTCCACTCTTTTCCATGGGAAGTGAAATTACCGGCGCGGCATTCGCTTTTTCCCATGACGGCAAGGAAGAGGTCGTCTCTATTCTGGTAGGAGGCACATTGACAGCGGAAGCGCTGCTGAAGCAGATTTCCGCACTTACGGAGAGCAGGGCAGAAATTTCCATGTTCGATGTGAAGCAGGATATGAAAAACTTCCGGGTGTGCAGACCGGAGAATGTCTTTGACGTTCATGTGGCGGCATATCTGCTAAATCCGCTGAAAAGCTCTTATGAGCCAAATGATGTCGCCAGAGAATATCTGGATCTGACGATTGACGGGAAACTCTCTGAGGAGAAGAAGCGTTGTTATGAGGCGTACACCATGTACCAGGGAGCGGCCATCCTTCGGGAGAAGCTGCAAGAGAGCGGTATGGAGGCGCTTTTTGATGAAATTGAGATGCCGCTTGTCTTTGCCTTGTTTGATATGGAGCAGACAGGTGTGAAAGTGGAGGCCCGAGAGCTGAAAGCCTATGGAGAGGAGCTTGGTGTCCAGATTGAAAAGCTGGAAACGGAGATTTTTGAGCTGGCGGGGGAGGAATTCAATATCAATTCCCCGAAACAGCTTGGAGTTGTGCTCTTTGAGCATTTACAGCTTCCGCATGGAAAGAAGACTAAGACCGGATATTCCACGGCGGCGGACATTCTGGAGAAGCTGGCGCCGGATTATCCGATCGTTTCCAAGATTCTGGAATACCGTCAGATTGCAAAGTTAAAATCTACCTACGCGGACGGGCTGGCGCATTTTATTCAGGATGACAATCGGATTTACGGCACCTTTCATCAGACTGTGACAGCTACGGGGCGAATCAGCAGTACCGAGCCGAACCTCCAGAATATCCCGATCCGGATGGAGCTGGGACGGCAGATCCGGAAAGTATTTGTGCCTAAGGAGGGTTTTCAATTTGTGGATGCGGATTATTCTCAGATTGAACTTCGGATTCTGGCACACTGTTCAGACGACGAGGCGCTGATCCAGGCATACCGGGAGGCAAAAGATATTCACCGCACGACCGCGTCCCAGGTGTTCCACACCCCTTTCGAGGAGGTGACGGATCTTCAGAGGAGAAACGCCAAGGCAGTCAACTTCGGCATTGTCTACGGAATCAGTTCCTTTGGACTTAGCCAGGATTTAAGTATTACGAGAAAAGAGGCGGCAGAGTATATCGACCGTTATTTTGAGACTTATCCGGGTGTGAAAAAATATCTGGACGGCGAGGTGGCATTTGCCAAAGAACACGGCTATGTGACGACGATGTTCGGGCGCAGACGTCCAGTTCCTGAGCTTTCTTCCAGCAATTTCATGCAGAGAAGTTTCGGAGAACGGGTGGCGATGAATTCCCCGATCCAGGGAGCGGCGGCAGATATTATGAAGATCGCCATGATTCGGGTCAACAGACGTCTCAAGGAGGAAAATCTGGAATCGAGAATCGTTATCCAGGTACACGATGAGCTTTTAGTGGAGGCGAAGAACGAGGAAGTTGAGCAGGTCAAAGCGATTCTCAAAGAAGAGATGGAGCATGCCGCCAGTCTGAAAGTCCCGCTGATTGCTGACATGAGCGTGGGTGCCAACTGGTATGAGGCAAAATAGGTTATAGATGGGTGTCAGATGAAAACGATAGGAATTACAGGAGGAGTCGGGGCCGGTAAGAGTACGGTCCTAGACTTCTTACGAGAAACATATCAGGCCTCCGTCTGTGAGGCGGACAAGGTAGCCCACGAACTGCAAAGGCCGGGGGAGGGCTGCTATCAGGAGATTCTGAAAGTATTCGGACCGGAGATCTTGTGTGACGATCAGACCATCGACCGGAAACGGCTTGGCAGCATCGTCTTTGCCGATGTGGAGAAATTAAAACGGCTGAATGGGATCGTACATCCTAAAGTCAAGGAATGGATCCGCAAAAAACAGGAAGAAGAGCAACGGGCCGGGACGAAGCTTTTTATTATAGAAGCGGCGCTTCTGCTTGAAGATCATTATGAGGAAATCTGTGATGAGCTCTGGTACATCCGTACCCCGGAGGCAGTGCGGAGAAGCCGTCTCAGGGAAAGCCGGGGATATTCGGATGAGCGGATCAAAGGAATTATGCAGAATCAGAAGTCAGAAACACAGTTTCTGAAAGCGTGTGACAGGGTCATAGAAAATGGAGAGGATTTCAAAGAGACTTGTATCCAGATCCAAAAAGCGTTAGAATCGTACTAGAAACCGTGAAGGAGAAGAAGAACATGAGAATTTGCAGTATAGCCAGCGGAAGCAGCGGAAACTGTATTTATGTGGGAGATGAGCATACCCATGTGCTGGTGGATACCGGGATCAGCAAGAAGCGGATCGAAGAGGGATTAAAAGATCTGGACGTCAAAGGGGATGAGCTGGATGGTATTTTTATTACCCACGAGCATGCGGATCATATTCAAGGGCTGGGTGTATTCAGCAGAAAATATGGGATCCCCATCTATGCTACAAAGGGCACCATCGAGGGAATCAAAGATTACCGGAGTCTTGGAAAGATGCCGGAGGGACTTCTGCACGAGATCCGTGCAGACGAGCCTTTTACTTTAAAGGAGCTGACAGTATGTCCGTTTCGGATTTCCCACGACGCAAATGAACCGACCGGATATCGGTTTGAAAATGGTGAAAAATCAGCGGCCGTAGCTACGGATCTTGGAATCTACGATGATTATACTGTGGAGAATCTGAAAGGTCTGGACGCTATCCTTTTAGAGGCAAACCATGATATACATATGCTGGAGGTAGGAGTTTATCCATACTATTTAAAACAGCGGGTAATGGGAAAGCAGGGCCATCTTTCCAATGAGTTATCAGGCAGACTTCTGTGCGATATTCTGCACGACGATCTAAAATGCGTGATGCTTGGGCATTTGAGCAAAGAGAATAATTACGCAGAGCTGGCTTATGAGACTGTGAAGCTGGAAGTCACTCTTGGTAACAATCCGTATAAAGGAGAGGATATCCCGATCATGGTAGCCAAACGGGATACCAGGTCGGAAATTATCACTGTTTAGGAAGAAAAGGAGAGGATGATATGAGTCGTGTTGCCGTTTTAACTGACAGCAACAGTGGAATCACACAAGCAGCAGGGAAGGAACTGGGAGTAGGAATCCTTCCAATGCCGTTTTTTATTGACGGAGAAGAATATTTTGAAGAGATCACCTTATCCCAGAAGGAGTTTTATGAGCGTTTGAAAGCAAACCATGACGTTAAGACATCCCAGCCAGCGCCCGGAGACGTGATGGGAATGTGGGACAAGTATTTGGAAGAGTATGATGAGGTTGTCTACATTCCGATGTCAAGTGGTCTGAGCAGTTCCTGTGAGACGGCCATCATGCTGTCTACAGACTATGACGGTAAAGTACAGGTTGTCAACAACCAGAGAACTTCCGTGACACAGAGGCAGTCGGTGCTGGACGCGCTGAAGCTTCGGGACGCGGGAAAGAATGCGGCCGAGATCAAAGAGATTCTGGAAAAGGTCAAACTGGAATCCAGTATTTATATTACTGTGGATACGCTCAAGTATTTAAAGAAAGGCGGACGCATTACGCCGGCGGCAGCGGCGATTGGTACAGTTCTGAATTTAAAGCCGGTGCTTCAGATTCAGGGCGAGAAGCTAGACGCTTACGCTAAAGTTCGCGGATGGAAGCAGGCGAAGAAGACGATGCTGGACGCCATTGAGAAGGATATGCTGCACCGTTTCGGAAAGCAGCCGGTTCATTTGGAAGCAGCTTATACCTGCTCTGAGGAAGAGGCACGGAAGTGGAAAGAGGAGATCGAGGATCGTTTCCCGGAATATGAGGTGGATATGGATCCGCTTTCTCTTAGCGTTGCCTGTCATATTGGGCCGGGAGCAATGGCAGTAGCGTGCTCCAAAGTGCTGACAGTGTAAAAGGAAAACAGACTGACAGGAAAATGTATCAGTTGTAAAAAAGAGCTCTTTACCGGACAGGAGGATCTGACGGGCCTCATGTTCGTTCGGTAAAGAGCTCTTTTATCTTTTTCAAGAGAAGGGGAATCCGGTATTTATACGATGACGAGAGGGTGGCTGTACTCGTTGCAAAACGGAGTCTTAAACTTATTGCTAATGACCGACTCGTACAGATTTGACGCAAAAATATCCAGATGAAGCATCTGCTGTCCATGTTCGGAAAGGGAGTCCATATCACTGAGCTTTGGAAGCAGCGGAATCCGGGAATTCTTCTTGATAAAGGAAAGAATTTCCTTTTCCTTCTGGACGAAACCAAGCATCCGGGCATAATGGATAAAGCCGTCGGCGGCTACACGATCCAGAAAAGAAGCCTGGATGCCGAGCATGATATGAAGCAGACAACGGCTGATCCGGGAGTAGGTCACCTCTTTTGTCTTTATCAGGTCACAGAACTGGTCAAAGTTCTGATAGCTGTTGAGATGCTTCATAATACGATTGGCAAGCTCCTCGGAGACATCCGCATATCGGGTAAGCGTTCCGCGGCTTTCCCGCATAAGCTGATATTTGATAAGCAGGGAAAAATCATTGCTGTATATCGGGTAGCGGGTTAGATGAGTCCTTTCCAGCAGGTTGACACATTCCCGCGGCACATGATCTTCCAGCCGTGCCAAAATGGAGGAGAGCTTTGGCTCGTCGTAAGGTGTGTCTTCCACTGTGCGTAGAGAACTTCCTGAAAAAAGGAGAAGTCTGCGGATGGCGGTAGCGGAGCTGAAATTCCCGGCCGGTTCTAGGGTATCAGCATGATACCGGGAGTCTTTCCGGAGAATGGTATAAGGCCGGATTGTGCTTTCCTGCCGGATCAGTGCTTTGATGTATTCCACTCCCAGTGTATTGTTCGGGCTTGCCAAAATCCGGGACAGGGCAGGATCGTGAAGATAATCCTGCAGAGCCCGTTCTCTGGCAGATGGAAAGGGAAGCCCCTCTTTGAGCGAAGCACGAAGGAGAGCCCGGTATTCTTCAGGCTCATCGGAGAGCACTTCAGCGATCCGGGTGAGTGGCTGAATATCTCCACATTCGCTTCCGAAACACAGGGCGTCCACGCAGCCCAGACTGTCCAGAAGGGCCACGGCACCCTGGGCAAAATATTCCGCGCTTCCCGTGGCAAAGCATACCGGAAGTTCCAGGACGAGAGAAGCCCCGGATTTTAAAGCTACTTTGGCTCTTAGGTGTTTTGGCATGATGGCAGGAGCGCCACGCTGTACAAAATTACCGCTCATCACAACAATGACAGTATCCGCTCCTGTCACTTCTTTTGCCTTTTGTATATGATATTCGTGCCCATTGTGGAAAGGATTGTATTCTGCAATTAAACCAACTATTTTCATAATGTCCTTGTAATATCCTCCTTATTGTGATTATACTATAAAAGGAATCCGCTTGCAAAAAAATCTGGTGGAACGAAAGGGGGATACACATGGACCAGAAAGCGCTGTTGGCACTTTTGGAAGAACGAAAGTTTAAAGAATTAAAAGAAGAACTGGGAAATATGTACCCCGTTGACATCGCGGAATTGCTGGAGGAGGTAGACGAAAGACAGATGATACTGATTTTCCGTCTGCTCGGCAAGGAAGAGGCGGCGGAGACTTTTACGGATATGAGCAGTGAAACAAGAGAATTCCTGATTAATGCCTTGACAGATTCCGAGCTGGAAGAGGTCATGGACGAGATGTACGTGGATGACACGGTGGACGTCCTGGAAGAGATGCCTGCTAATGTGGTAGACAGACTTCTGATGGCAACAGATGAGGAGACAAGGGTGCAGATTAACGCCCTGTTACAGTATCCGGAAGACAGCGCCGGAAGCGTGATGAATATTGATTATGTCAGTTTCCGAAAAGAGATGACGGTAGAGGAGGCGATTCTCAAAATTCGTCAGGTTGGCATCAACCGGGAAACCATTTATACCTGTTATGTGACGGAGAAGAAGAAGCTCATCGGATGGGTGGATATCAAGGACCTCCTGACTTCCAGCGAGAGCAGAACGATTGAGGAGATCATGGATACCAACATTCTTTATGCACATACCCACGATGACCAGGAAGAAGTGGCTACCATGATCCGCAAATACGGACTTGTAGCAATTCCGATTGTCGACTATGAGATGTGTATGGTCGGTATCGTTACCGTTGACGACGCTATGATCGTTTTACAGGAAGAGGCAACGGAGGATATCAGCATGATGGCCGGTGTCAGCCCGAACGATGATTCCTACTTCGGAACGAGCGTCTGGCGACATGCCCTTTCCAGAATCCCATGGCTTTTGTTTCTGATGCTGTCAGCTACGGTAAGCGGCCTTCTGCTTGCCTATTATGAAAACGCAATGTCGGCCATGCCGATTTTAATTACCCTGATCCCAATGCTGATGGGTACCGGCGGGAATTGTGGTTCCCAGAGCTCTACCCTGATGATCCGGGGACTGGCCGTTGGTGAGATCCGGTTCAAGGATCTTTTTCGGGTGATTTTTAAGGAGATCCGGATTGCGCTCATTGTCGGTGTGGTACTGTCTGTTGCCAATGGGATCAGAATTTATGTTATGTATCAGGATATGAAGCTTGCGTTTGTGATCGGTATCACGATTATTGCGATTGTCTGTATGGCAAAGGTGGTGGGATGCGTCCTTCCGCTTGTTGCAAAGAGGATCGGGCTTGACCCGGCACTGATGGCGACGCCTTTGATCTCCACGCTTCTGGATACGGGTACGATACTTGTTTATTTTGCGATTGTAACGCTGATGTTTCGATTGTGAGTTATAGAAAAGGGGAATTGTATCAAAAAAGAGACAGATTATCTCTTGTATACAATTTCCCTTTACGTTATAATAATAGCATCTGAGAAAAAATGGAAAGGAGTCATTAAATCATGGGATTTATTGATGAAATCAAGACAAAAGCCAAAGCCGATCTCAAGACCATCGTACTTCCGGAGACAGAAGACGTCCGGACTTACGAGGCGGCTGAGGCCATTTTAAAAGAGGGGACAGCAAAGCTTGTTCTGATCGGAAGCGAAGAGGAAGTCGCAAAAAATAAGGGGAATTTCGATATCAGCGGAGCACAGATTGTGGATCCCGCAAAGAGCGAGAAGACGGAGAGCTATATCGCGAAGCTGGTAGAATTAAGACAGAAGAAGGGTATGACAGAGGAGCAGGCAAGAGAGCTTCTTCTGACGAACTACCCGTACTACGGCGTGATGATGGTGAAGATGGGGGACGCGGATGGAATGGTTTCCGGTGCCTGCCACTCTACAGCCGATACCTTGCGTCCGTGTTTACAGATCCTGAAGACGAAACCGGGCACCAAGCTCGTATCCGCATTTTTTATCATGGTAGTGCCGGATTGCGAGATGGGGGAGAATGGTACATTCGTATTCGGCGACTGCGGTCTAAACCAGAATCCGAGCCCGGAAGAGCTGGCAGCAATCGCAATCTCTTCCGCAGAGAGTTTTAAGCAGCTTGTAGGGGCAGAGCCGAGAGTTGCAATGCTTTCTCATTCTTCCATGGGGAGCGCAAAGCACGACGATGTGACAAAAGTTGTAGAGGCAGTCAAGATCGCAAAGGCGGAAGCGCCGGATCTGATGCTGGACGGAGAGCTCCAGTTAGACGCTGCGATTGTTCCTTCCGTAGGGGCATCCAAGGCTCCGCAAAGTCCGGTAGCAGGAAAGGCCAATGTTTTGATTTTCCCTGACCTGGATGCGGGAAACATCGGCTACAAATTAGTGCAGAGGCTGGCAAAGGCAGAAGCTTATGGTCCGATGACACAGGGAATCGCAGCCCCGGTCAACGACCTCTCCAGGGGATGCAGCGCAAAAGATATTGAAGGTGTTGTTGCCATCACGGCAGTACAGTGCCAGTCAAAGTAGAAAGGAAGAAAGAAAATGAAAATTTTAGTAATTAACTGTGGAAGCTCTTCATTAAAATATCAGCTCATCGACATGGAAAATGAGAGCGTTCTCGCAAAAGGACTTTGTGAAAGAATCGGAATTGAAGGGTCCAAACTCACTCACAAACCAACAGGAAAAGAGAATTACGCGATCGAGACACCAATGGGCGATCATAAGGTTGCCGTGCAGCTTGTACTGGACGCTCTGATGGATAAAGAACACGGCGTAATTGAAAGCACAGAGGAGATTACGGCAATCGGACATCGAGTTCTTCATGCAGGAACGGTTTACAGCGATGCGACGTTAATCAATGAAGACGTTAAGAAAGTCATTCGTGACTGCTTTGACCTTGGCCCTCTTCACAACCCGGCGAACCTGATCGGAATTGAGGCATGTGAAGCGGCAATGCCAGGAAAGCCGAATGTAGCGGTATTTGACACTGCGTTTGGTATGAAGATTCCGGAGAAAGCAGCAATGTATGCGATCCCATATGAGTATTATGAGAAATACAGCATCAGAAGGTACGGCTTTCATGGGACAAGCCATATGTTCGTATCCGGTGAGACATTAAAGAAAATCGGAAAAGACGATGCGAAAGTCATCGTATGCCATCTTGGAAACGGTGCCAGCATCTCCGCATCCATTGGAGGAAAATGTGTCGATACCAGCATGGGACTGACACCTCTGGAAGGTCTGATTATGGGGACAAGAAGCGGTGACCTGGATCCGGCTGTTCTGCAGTTCATCTGCAACCATGAGAATATCGATGTAAATGAGATGCTTAACATCCTGAACAAGAAGTCCGGTGTCCTTGGAATGAGTGGGGTATCTTCCGACTTCCGCGATGTAAGAGAGGCGGCTGACGCGGGAAATGAACGGGCGATTATGGCACTGGATGCTTACAGATACCGTGTGGCGAAATATATCGGTTCCTACACAGCGGCAATGAACGGCGTGGATGCGATCACATTTACGGCTGGCGTAGGCGAAAATGATACTCAGATGAGAGAGGAAATCTGCGAATATCTCGGCTACCTGGGTGTGAAGATCGACAGTGAGAAGAATGCGCAGGCTCGTGGAAAAGAAGAAGAAATCTCCACACCGGATTCCAAAGTCAAAGTATATGTCATTCCGACAAATGAAGAGCTTGCGATCGCACGCGAGACAAAGGCTTTGGTATAATCTCTTTCCTTATAAAAAACTGTTGACAAAAAAATGTGACATGATATAATAGTCAAGGTATGAATAGGAGCAATGAATATGCTGTTAAACCTATCCGACGTACTGTCCGACCAGCACAGTCCGATTGATGCGGCTGTTCCACTGGAAATTAACACGATGAAGCTGCCGGGAGGTCCATATCCCTTGGAGGAGAGGAGCAACGTACAGATTCATGTGGAGCATGTAAAAGGGAAAGAGATCGCTGTCTCGGGAAATTGCAGTCTGACTGCGGTGATTCCGTGTGACCGTTGTCTCAGTCCGGTGAGAGTTCCGATGGAGATTTCATTTGAGAAGCGTGCCATTGTCGGTGGAGAGGCTGAGGAGACAGACGAAGCATCAGATTATATTGACGGATATCATCTTGACGTCGACAAATTACTCTATTATGAGATTTTGATAGGATGGCCGACGAAAACCCTGTGCAGGGAAGACTGCAAAGGACTTTGCAGTGTATGTGGTCAGAACCTAAACGAGGGTACCTGTGACTGTGAAGACACGGGTCTTGATCCAAGAATGTCAGTTATCCGCGATCTGTTTAAGAATTTTAAGGAGGTGTAACCGATGTCAATTTGTCCAAAGAATAAAACTTCCAAAGCAAGACGCGACAAGAGAAGAGCAAACTGGAAAATGAGCGCTCCGAATCTTGTAAAATGCAGCAAATGCGGCGCACTTATGATGCCTCACAGAGTTTGCAAAGCTTGCGGAAGCTACAACAAGAAAGAAATCATTACTGTAGAAGACTAATGAGAACAATGAAAAAGGGAGTTTGCAAATGCAAGCTCCTTTTTTCGTGGGGATTTACCACACTTCATCTTCGCAATAACAATAACAGTATCAGTATCCTTATAATTTCCCAATACTGCGTCTTCCCGTGATTTTTCCAGTTTCTGTAATAACATTTCTTCGTCCATAAATGCATATGGATTACATTCTGGTCTCTTGATTTCAAATGGGAATCCGTTATTGGCAACTGCTTGTGTTAAAAACAATCTGATTGCAGATGTAGTAATAGTAATCCGAGAGTTCAGCTATTACACCTCCTTGCCGGGAAACTGAGCATAATATGAGTTCCATATCCCGGTTCGCTGATAATCTCAAAGCCATTTTCTTCCGGATAGAGGATCGCCAGTCGGTCACGGACATTGGAAATGCCGATCCGGTTGCCGGTTCCGGACGTAGAAGAAGCATGTAGAAGCATCGCCACCTGCTCTTTTGACATCCCGTCGCCGGTATCTGTAATATCACAGTAAAGCTTCCCCTTGTTCTGATAGATAAAAATATGAATGCTCCCGCTCTTCGTCTGTTGAAACGCATGGAAAAACGCATTTTCTACAAGTGGCTGTAAAAGAAGATTCGGAATCTCCAGATTGGCACAGTCCGGCATAGCGTCTGCA
>OCAT01000823.1_pt1 | contig 22977 bp, 18 predicted proteins | sample 1538311 | NCBI WGS metagenome assembly OCAT01 (sample SAMEA2580287, study PRJEB22360) | human gut metagenome | biome: human gut; feature: human-associated habitat; material: faeces | place: Denmark | collected 2008/2010
TTATCCAGAAACTTGCGGGCTGTCTCACTGCCCATCACGTAGTCCCTGACTGGAGCGTCATTGCCGCTCATCGGACGAAGATCCTGGATATAGTATGGATTCGGTAAAAACCGGACGTCAAATACCAGATCTGCATCCCCCGGAATCCCGTACTTAAATCCAAAAGACAAAATCGTAACATAAAGATTTTTATAATTTTTATTCTCCACAAAGATTTTCAATATCTCAGAACGCAGTTCTCTTGTCAGCATCTGACTCGTATTAATGATGTAATCTGCCTGCTGCTTTAAAAAGATCGTCCTCCTACGCTCTTCATCGATCCCTTTATCAACCCGGCCATCCCCCGCAAGCGGGTGGCTCCGTCTCGTCTCTTTGTATCGCTTGATCAGCGCTTCATCCGAAGCGTCCAGAAAGAGAATCTCAAACTTGACGTCTTTCTTTCTCAGAGTTTCCAGGGTCTCCCGGAGCTGTCCGAACTTCTGACTGCTCCGGATGTCGATTCCAAGCCCTACTTTCGTGTACTCTGATCCTGGCAGAATCAGCATCTCCATAAACTTCGGCAGAAGTGGGACCGGAAGATTGTCTACGCAGAAATATCCCGCATCCTCCAGCATCTTGAGTGCCGTTGATTTTCCTGCTCCCGAAATTCCTGTTACAATTACAATCCGCATATTCCATACCGCCTTTTCTTATTGTGTCTGTCTCTTTTGTCCAATCTAATCCTTTTTAGGTCCGAAATCTCCAAGGCGGCGTACTTCCGGCTCCAGCCGGACGCCAAACTTCTTATACACCCGGTCGGAAACCTCCTGCATAAGACGATTAACATCTTCCGCTGTAGCCCCCCCTTTATTAATGACAAAGCCGCTGTGCTTTTCCGATACCTGAGCTCCTCCAACCGCAAAGCCTCTAAGCCCTGTGTCCTGAATCAACTTGCCAGCAAAATACCCTTCCGGACGCTTAAACGTGCTTCCCGCACTCGGATATTCCAGCGGCTGCTTCGTTGTCCGTCTTCTCTTGAAATCTTCCATCTTTGCCGCAATGTCCTCACGATCCCCCTTCTGAAGCCGCAGACACACTGCCACTACGATGTATCCCTGCTTCATAATCCGGCTTGTCCGGTATCCAAACTCCAGCTCCTCCCCTGAAAGGACGAGGGATCGTCCATCCTGATCGAGCACTGTCACTTTCTCAATCACATCTTTCATCTCTCCGCCGTAGGCTCCCGCATTCATCACGGCAGCTCCGCCAATCGTCCCCCGAATACCGGACGCAAACTCAAATCCCGCAAGCTTATGCTCAAGTGCCGCCGAAGCGATCTGGCTCATCAGAGCTCCGGCCTGTGCCCGGATCGTACATCCATGCACTTCGATGACCGCCATTTCCCTCCCGATCGCAATAATGACGCCCCGGTACCCTGCGTCACTTACCAGGAGATTACTCCCGTTTCCTACAATATAATATGGCACCTCTTCTCTCTTGCATAGACTGATCAGCGCCCGAATTTCTTCCTCTGACTTCGGCATCACATAGTAATCCGCTGTTCCTCCCAACCGGAAGGTCGTGTGCTTTGCCATCGGTTCCTGCACTTTCACTCGTTCCTGTTCCATGCATCCGCACAGTTTTTCATAAAACTCTCTGTTCATATCTATTCTCCAAATATTCTTTGATACTATTCTGTTTCCAGTTTATTGTCTTATCATACATCAAAGGCCGTCCAAATTCAATGAACTCTTGCAAAATCGGTAAAAATACGATAATATAGAAAGCAGTATCATTTATTATATTTATCAAAAGGAGTGAACTTTTCATTGGACTCGTCAACAGTCATACAAATTGTGATTCTCATATGTTTATTAGCACTTTCCGCATTCTTTTCTTCCGCGGAAACTTCCCTTACGATGGCGAACAAGATCCGCATGCGTTCTCTTGCGGACGAGGGGAATAAACGTGCCAAGATGGTACTCTGGCTTTCCGAACATTCCTCCCAAATGTTAACTGCTATTCTGATCGGGAATAATGTTGTCAATCTTTCCGCATCATCCCTTACGACCAGTATTGCTTACAAATTCGGCGGCTCTGCTATCGTCATTGCCAATGCCGCTATTACAATCCTGATCCTCCTCTTCGGGGAAATCACACCGAAGACGACGGCTACCCTTTATCCGGAAAAAGTCTCTCTGATTTATTCTCCGATCATCAAGACATTCACCCGGATTATGACTCCGCTGATCTTTTTGATCAACCTTCTTTCCAGGGGAGTTCTGGCGTTGCTTCACATTGATCCCAGCGCTCAGAGCCGTACAATGACAGAGTCCGAACTTCGGACTATCGTGGATGTAAGCCACGAAGACGGTGTGATCGAATCCGAGGAAAAGGAAATGATTTACAACGTCTTTGATCTAGGAGACGCCAAGGCAAAGGACGTCATGGTGCCAAGAGTACATGTGACCTTTGCGGATATCAACAGCACCTACGACGAACTGATTAATATCTTCCGGGAAGATAAATTCACCCGTCTTCCGATCTACGAAGACACAACGGATAATGTGGTTGGTACTATTAATATGAAAGATCTTCTGTTATATGACAACACGAAGGAATTTCATATCCGTGATATTTTGCGCGACGCTTACTTTACCTACGAGTACAAAAACATCTCCGAGCTTCTCGTAGAGATGAGAGAAGCTAAATTTAATATTGCCATTGTTCTCGATGAGTATGGTGAAACGGCGGGGCTTATTACATTGGAAGATATTTTGGAGGAGATCGTCGGGGAAATCCACGATGAGTATGATGAGGATGAAGAAGATGACGTCAAAGAGCTTGGCACTAATGAGTATATCGTGGAAGGTTCCACCAATCTGGACGATTTAAATGATGAGCTGGGACTTCAAATGGAATCTGATGATTACGATTCGCTGGGCGGCTTTATCATTGAAAAGCTAGATCGACTCCCTTCAGAAGGCGACGAAGTTACAACATCGGACGGGGTCCGTTTAGTTGTAGAAAAACTGGATAAAAATCGTATTGAAAGTGTACATGTTTACCTTCCTCCAGACTGGGTACACCCGGATAAGGAAGAGAATTAAGTTGCTAAAACCTCCATGCGTTTCTGTTAAAACGCACTTAGGAGAACCGGCGCATCCGGTTCTCCTTTTTATATTGCCAATTCCCAAATGCAGCTTTCGCACTTCCGGTAATGATTTAACCCTCTTCGTTGGCATCCTCTACTTCCTCACCGGCCAGTTTTAATACCGAACGGAGTTCCTCCTCGCTTCTGTCTGTATAGAGCGCAAGTTCCTCCAGGGTAATCTTGCGCCCCATCTCCTCTTTCAGCTTTTTGATCTGTCCATCCAGCTCGTCCACCTTTTCCACCATCTTGCGGTCACGGACATGGACGTCCCGCTGCTCCTCCTGGAATGCCTCGATTCCCTCACGAACCGCGTTCAGAATCTTCTCTTCCTCTCCTGACTCCTTAAGCGCAAGCATCAGGCTGACATTTCCTTCCTGAACCAGATCGCCCAGAAAGACGCTTCCGTCGTGAAGCTCTTTTGCAATTTCCAGCACACGTTCCAAAAATGGCAGAAAACTTCCCTGTTCTGCGCCGACTCGCGTCTGAAGCTCTCTCTCGTAGTTCTGTAGGTACGTCTGTTCTTCCTGCGTCAGGGTACTTTCTTTTTCTTCCGCCGCATAGACTCTTCCATGCTTTCTTTCGTATCCTGATACGGCTACCTTCTGAGACAAAAGGTAGTCGTATACAAGCTCCATCTGTTCGTCACTTAAATCATCATTCTCAAAATATCTTTCGATTTCTTCTTTCTGGATCCTGTTAGCATGCTCCTTTGCTTCCTCCAGAATCCATCCAAGTTTTCCCTGAAATTCCAGTCTGTCTGCCATCTGTATTTCTCCTTTTCTTTTTCATTCCTGTATCGGGTTCTTACGGGATCAGTCTCCCGAAATGACCACCGTCTGGTATCCCGCTCTTCGCAGCGCCTGTTCTGTGCTTGCAGCATTGTCAACAGATGTAAACTGCCCCACCAGAACCTTATAATATGGGCCGATGCGGTTGACAAAGGCCGGAAACTCATCTGCCAGAAGTTCTTCTTTCAGCCGTTCGGCATTTTCCATATTTCTAAAGGCTCCAACCTGAATGTGATAACGCGGCGGTGCCTCTTCTTCTTCCGGTTCCACTTCCGGAGTCAGCTCCGGCATGACATCCGGGACGCTGTCCATGTCAACAACAGGATTTTGCATCAGTGTATCAAGAATTCCTTCGGCGATCGCCAGGGCTATGGCGTCAAAATTTTCATCAAAGAGCTGATTATCCGTGTCGGAATTGATAAACCCAAGCTCTACTAGGACTGCCGGCATCTTTGTCCGCTTGAGCACCACCAGATTCGGTCTGGCTTTCACACCCAGATTCCTGAAACCGATCGTCTCCAACTGGTCATTGATATCTTCCGCCATCTCGTATTTGATACCCGAAAGATCATACACCAGACTCTCTACTCCGGATACCGCATTGTCAATCGGATACGAATTGCGGTGTATGGAAACGAAATAGTCCACCCCGGCCTCATTCGCTTCCATTGCTTTTTGGTATGGAGTCTCATAAATATCTGTGGTTCTTGTATACTGTACATCAATCCCTCTGTTCTCCAGAATTTCTCCAATTGCCAGTACCATCCGAAGTGTATCGTCTTTTTCCTGTCTTCCTTTGTAAACCGCTCCCGGATCTCTTCCCCCATGTCCGGCATCCAGCATAATAGAAACTGCCATAAAAGCTCCTGCATATGTCGTTTTTACATACATATGCAGGAGTCCTGTCCTAAGTTCATTCCTAATCCGCTCTTTTCTCCTGAGCCATAATCAGATTGGTGTTTTGTCTCTCATACTGATTGAGCTGCACATATTGCGAAAATTCATTTGCAGTATATTTTGGTCTGTACCATTCTTTCGATGAAAACCATGCGTTCAGATCTTCTGTCTCGAAAATTCTCCCATGCCTCGCGAAAATCTCATTTCTTCCAAACCGAAGCTCCTCTTTTGTTTTACCTTCAAAATCTCTCTCTGTCAGAAGTCGTTTATCGCTTTCCGGGAAGATGTAGTCCTCATCCTCCTCTTCCTTCTGCGGCTTCGTTCTCGTATCGGAATACGGATCTTTCTTCATCGTGCAGTCCATCTCAGCCGTCAGCCCCTCAGACTGCCCGCCGGACGCTCTCTTAACCACTACTTTTAATGCCTCGTCCTGGAACTCAATCGTCCCTTCCATCCGGTTACTGTATTCATCGGAAAAAGTAAAAGAAGCTATCTTATCCGTTACGACTCCCGTCACATCGTTTGCTCCCCGGAACACATAATCCTCATCGTTTCCGTAGGTTTTTCTGATATCAAAGACGACTCTCTGATCCGCCGCGCTCTTAATCTTGACTTCACACATGCCGCCTGTGGACATCACTTCCGACTCCACATTCGCCTCGTCACACCATGCTCCTTTATAGTTTTTCAGACTCCAGGAGGACTCCTTCTTCTCCTCTCTTTCTACCTGCTCTTCCTCCTGCTCATGTTCCCTACTCGTCACCATCTTGCCAAGGTAATTGCCGCCCACCGCCGCAAGCCCGATGAGGACGACTGCCGCAACAATAATCATCACGAACCATTTTCGAAAGAAGGATTTCTCCTCGGCCGGCTCATCCCCGTCCTCCATCTCGAGCTTTTCTACCAGATCCTCATAGATCTTTCCCAGTCTGGCCTGTCGGATCTCTTCTTCCGCGTCTTCTCTCAAAAGCTCAAACATGAGAACCATCATATCAAAGGAAATATCCACATGCAGGTATCCTGCCTGTGTACACATGAGTCCCAGCTCAATTCTCGCGTACTCCAGGATTCCCCGCAGCTTTTCGACCGGACATTTCCATAGGCGGGAAAGCTCTTCCATGCTCCATCCCTCGTAGTAATGCGCCAGACAGACAAGCCGTCCCGCTGTTCCAATCTGCTTGTAACTGGACTTTAAAATCCGGACAATCTGCTGACGCTCTGCCGGCGTCTCCGGTGCCTCCTGTCCTTCCCAGGATGGAGCCGTCTTCTCATCTTCCAGAATGATCCCCTTCTTACGACATTCCCGTTCACCAAGCTTATAAAGAACTGTATAGAGCCATCTTTCCATCTTCGTCGTATCCTGCAGAGTGCTGATCGTCCGGAATACAACGAGATAGACTTGACGAACCAGCTCTCTTGCCTCACCCCGGTTTCCCATCATCAGTCTGGCCCGGAAATAGACATCCGCACAGGTTTCCCGGTAGACCGTACCGATTCCCTCGCTTTCGCCTCTCTTGGCCAGCTCCACTGCCAACTTTAAACTTTCTTTCATATCTGCTCCCACTCAACTTTCCATGCATTGTTCTTCAGCCATTTCCTGTGCCTCCGGTAATCCGGTCAAACCACTCTACCTGACTCCGAAAGCCCATGGAATAATTCATCTCCTCACTTCATATTATCATATGTTTCCCCACTTTACGCAACAGATTCTTGTGATTTTCATCCTTTTCCACTCTGATTTTCCCTTTGAAGCCAATGAATTTCCATGCGGATGCCAAGATGCCAGAAGGATCTTCTATCTATAAACAGAAAAAACACGACAATTTTCCCCTGGAAAACTACCGTGCCCTTTTCTGATCTCTTTATTCTTTAGCTGAATCGCTCTTTGTCACCTCGGCCTTGTCCCACAACCAGGAAATCACTTTGTTCGCCAGCGCCTGATCCTTTATCTCGTCCTCTGAATACTGACTTTTCAGATCATCCACTGTCATCTGCTGCGCCTGTGCGTTCTCATCCAGCCACTCGCCGATCTCATTCTCTGAAACAGTGATCTTTTCTTCCTTCGCGATCAGATCCAGCACTTCCTGCTGTTTGACATACTCTTTGATCTGCGAATCCAGCTCCTCTTTAAAAGTATCCTCGTCCATTCCCATATACTGCTCCAAAAAATCCGCAAACTCCATATTTAGGGATGTCGCAATCTGCTGATACTGCTCAGTCATTTGGTCTTTATATTTCTGGACCTTGTCCTTCGGATACTTAAGCAGTTCCACATGTTTCATCAACTCGTCCATGATCACCGACTTTTTATCGGATTGGTTCTGAACTACAGCCTGACTCTCCAGTGTCCCACGTATCTCTTTCGTATACTGCTCAACAGTCGTATCCTCTCCCTTTACCATAGTTACAAACTCATCATTCATTTCCGGAAGAGTGACTTCCTCGATTTTAGAAAGCGTGATTGTAAAGACCGCATCCTTTCCCGACAGGTCCGGATTATTCTGATATGGATCTGGGAACGTCGTATTAATATCAAAAGTCTCTCCGGCCGAATGTCCTACAATTCCATCTTCGAATCCATCAATATATCCGCCCGCTCCTAATTCCAGTTGCTGTGCGGATGCCGTACCCCCATCAAAGGCAACCCCATCCACCTTTCCAGAATAATCAATCGTTACCCTATCTCCTTTCTGAGCCGGACGGTCTGTGATCTCTTTGTACGTCGCATAATTCCCGCGGATCTGCTCCATCTGAGAATCTACCGTCTCGTCAGTCACCTTGCTTTCCGTTATTTCATTCACTTCAAGCCCTGTATATCGATTAATTTTGACATATTCATTTTTAATCTCTTTCGGTCCGCATCCTGCCAGCCAGAATACAGACACCATTGTACACACTCCGGCAATCAGAGCGCTTTTTCTATTCCTCATTCTCCCCGGTCTCCTTTGCTGTTATCTCCTACCATTTATATCATACTTCCACTCTTTTGACAAGACATCTCTCCGACCTGACGTGCATCCATCTCTTTCGTTTCGTTCCCGTCTTCCCGCCAATGAAAACTACAAAAGCGGAGAGAACAGCCGGGAGATCTGTTCCCGGATTCTTATGGAAAGGCCTCTTTGCCGATAGCTTTCTTCTGTCACTTCCTGGCAATGCAGCATATCATTTTCAAAGGCGTCTCTAAGTTTCTGTGAGGTCCGTTCGCTGTAGATTGTGGCATTGACTTCAAAGTTGAGCTGAAAACTTCGGATATCCATGTTGGCCGTACCGACGCAGCTAACAAGTCCATCGATCGTCAATGTCTTGGCATGGAGAAAGCCATTCTGATATGTGTAGCATTTTGCGCCAGCAGCCGCCATCTCTCCGAGATAAGAGTAAGTGGCCCAGTAAACAAACGGATGATCCGGCTTGCAAGGGATCATAATGCGGACATCAACGCCGGACTTTGCTGCGATTTTGAGAGAGTCCAAGATTGCCTGATCCGGAATGAAATACGGCGTCTGCAAATAAATATGATGTTCTGCCATTTGAATCATTTTCAAGTAGTTATCACGGACACTGTCATATTTGGAGTCCGGGCCGCTGGATACAATCTGAACAAGAGATCTTCCATCCCGTTCATACTCCGGAATCTCAAACAGCCGGTCCTCCAGAAAGAGATTCTCCTTAGCCGCATAGTTCCAGTCCAGAACGAATCGGACTGCCAGGGAAGTCACAGCGGATCCCTCGATGCAAAGATGGGTATCTCTCCAGTATCCGAACTTTTTCGTGTCCAGTCCGATGTACTCTCTTCCGATATTAAAACCGCCCACAAAACCGACTCTGCCGTCGATGACCGCTATCTTCCTGTGATTACGGTAGTTGACCCGAAACTGGAACTGTCCCAGAAACGCCGGAAAAAACTCGGCCACCTCCACGCCGCCTTTTTCCAGCCGTTTCCATGACTTTTCCCGCATTTTCCGGCATCCCATACTGTCAAAGAGCACCCTTACTTCCACGCCCTCTGCCGCCTTTTTTAACAGTATCTCCTCGATTTCCTTCCAAAGCTCATCGTCTCGAATAATGTAATATTGCAGATGAATATAATTTTTTGCGCCCTTCATCTCTTCCATGAGGGCATCGAATTTCTCCCGACCGTCTGTAAAAATCCGGATATCATTATTGTCCGTCAACACGGCTTCGGCCGTATTCAGATTATAAAGGATCAAACTCTGAAACCGCTCCATCTCGGGCGTCTTCAGCCTCAGCTTCCTCCTGTAAATGGATTCCTCCTGCCTTCTTACCGCATATTTGATTTCGTCTTCGATCTCTTTCATCTTAAACATCCTGCTCTTTCTGTAGTCCTGGCCTACTACCAAATAGAGAAGGAAACCGACGATCGGAATGAAATAGAGAACCAGAAGCCAGGTCCAGACTGCCGTCGGATTTCTCCGCTGAAAGAAAATAATCAGGATGGACAGAATAATGTTGATGAAGACGAGATTATCCAAAATCCATAGAAACAATGCTTTTGTAATATCCCATAACATTTCCATATGCTTTCTCACCTCGTTTCCTGCCCCTATTATACTTGTACGAAAAAAAAGATGCAACCCACCCAAAAAGTAACGTAACCATTCAGCCGCAAGCGAAGACGCAAACTCCCGGAAAACTGCCTTTAAACCACTTGCGCTTCCTTGGAAACAATGCTACAATACAACATGTGTAACAAAAGATTGGAGGAGAGTTATTCAGATGAGTCCGTTTTTTATCGTATCACTCGTGATTCTTGTTATTCTGGTTGTAGCTCTGATTGTTCTTTATTTTCTTGGCAAGCGCGCCCAGAAAAAGCAGCAAGAACAGCAGGAAAAGATCGACGCTATGGCACAGACCGTTTCCATACTTGTCATAGACAAGGGACGCATGAAACTCAAAGAGGCTGGTTTCCCTTCTATTGTACTGGAAAGCACGCCAAAATATTTACGCCGATCCAAAGTTTATGTCGTAAAGGCAAAAGTCGGACCGAAGATTATGACGTTCATGTGTGATGACAAAGTATTTCCGCTGATTCCTGTAAAAAAGGAAGTCAAAGCAACTGTAAGCGGTATCTACATCACAGCAGTCAGAGGCGTGAGAGGTCCTCTTGAGGCGCCGAAGAAGAAAAAAGGATTTCTCGCAAGAGCGAAGGAATCCGCAAAGAAAGCCGCAATGGAGAATGCTTCCAAATCAAAAAAGAAATAAAAACCGTAAGGAGAGCACGAAAAGGATGCTCATTAAAAATCGCCAGTTCCGGCACATGTCGGTTCTGGCGATTTTTCAATTCTTATATTCTTTACTGCCATCCATCCAAAAAAATCGGATTACTCCATGCCTTTCTTCCGTATCGATCCGTACAGACGGCACGCACATAAGTTTCGTGCCCTTTCAGCAGATAGGCTGCTGTTTGAATCGTCTCCTCCAAAGATTTGCTTAAAATAGACCTCCCGTCATTGATACGATTCCCCGTAATAAAGTCTATTCGCCTTACAGCGCTGCACTTTATGTACGCCTGACCGTTTTTGATGCCCCAGTCATAGATCTCCGGCCCCGAGGAAGAATAATAATTTCCGGCCAGCATATTTTTCACGATCTCCTCGTGGGAAAGCTTAGGTGCTTTCACGACAATATAGCCCCCAAACGTGTCTTCCACCTCTTCGTTGTTGTGATTGTCATCCGAGGCAAACGCGAAAATCTGTTTTCCTTCTCTTAACATCACATCCCACCTGGCCTCATCATATCCGGTCGCACTTTCATTCTCTGTACCGTAATTATAGATTTCCAACGCCCAGATTCCTCTCGTATGAATGAATTCTTCCTCTCGCACTCTGGACCAGACCGGGTGATTATATGTAGCGATCAGTCCTCTGGAAGTCATCTCATCCGCAAGCTCCTGAGCTACACCCGCACCGTCCCACTCTCCATAATATTTTCTGACAGCGTGGCCTTCCATATGGTTGTATAACGGGAGAGCCGCTTGCTTCTGCATCTCTTCCGTACCGAGAATCCCATGGATATGGTGTACCTTTTTCCCAAAAGGAGAGGATTTCGACTCAAATAAAACCGCGGACGCCTCCATTCCCGGCAAAATAATAAAATCTTCGCAGTCAAATTGGGAGCGGTAATCGGTATACAGATCATGTTCGGAAAAACAAAGAAAATGGTAACCGTGTTTTCTGTATATGTTTACTGCCTCTTCCGGCGTCAAATGACCGTCTGAATGAATGGTATGGCTGTGAAGATTGCCTTTATACCAGTTCCCATCTTTGGAAAATCCCGGTATCGTCAAACAGTCAAGTTCTTTTTCCGTCATTTTTGCCTCTTTCATATGTTTTCCTCCATATACTCTAAATGAATCCCGAAGCTTCTCATTCCTCAGACAATTCCTTCTTTTGGCGCTCCATCATCGCTTTTACCATCTGAGCGGATTTTTCACCTTTAGTACAGGCGTGTATTTTTACACAACAGTCTGCCATCGGATGATCCTCCATTTCCATTCGATAACGAATTTCCGCAAAAATCTCATCTTCTTTTACATCCAGATCAATTCCCGTCGTCCACACTCCAAAATGAAGTTGTCCGTACGGCGTCTCATAGCAGGAAAGAGTGCGCTTATCTTTCTCAAAAAAAAGGCTCCCTCGCATCTCTCCCGCTTTCATAATCTCTACACTTCGGTCTCCTGTGATTTTGATCTTACTTTTCCCAGATTTTCTGCCGCTTTCAGACGCCTCTTCATACACGAAATAATGCTTTCCATTTTTAAAGAAATAATTAGCAGAAGTAAGCATTTCCACTGCCTCAGCATCTTTCGGTCCCTGTCCTCCATCATCCAACATCTCCCACTGTGTTCCTGTAATTCCCAGTAATATTTCTCTTTCCATATCCAGTTCCTGCCGTCCTCTACATCGTATTCTGATTTTATTTTAATATTCTTCGATATTGATTCGCTGTGTCGTGCGGATATCATAAGGAAGGATGGAATTGGCAAACTGCTTGAACTTGTCCGCCGTATCGCTCACATAGAACTCGTAAGAGCCGTTTGCGCATGCAGGCCCTTTCTGTTCCTCCCCTTTTGTTTCTTTGCCGCGGCTTCCTCCTTCGTTTAACAGATCCATTCCTTTTAAAAGCTTACGCAGCTCCATAGCTGTCTCGTACGCGGGATTTACAAGCTCGATTCCATCCCCCAAATACTTCATAATCCGTGAGCGCAGAAGTGGATAATGGGTACATCCCAAAATCATCGTATCGATATCCGATTCCTTCATAGATGCCAGATAGTAATCAATGACTTCCTCCGCAATATGGTGCTTGGCAAATCCCTCTTCCACGATCGGGACAAAAAGCGGGCATGGCTTACCAATTACCTCCACCCCTGGCATCATCTCCTCCATTACTTTAGAATACATGTGGCTTCGAATGGTTGCCTCCGTTCCAATCACGCCGATCTTCTGATTTCTGGTGACACGCCGGGCTGCCGCCGCACCTGGGGCAATCACGCCCATCACCGGAATATCCGTCTCCTCTTTGACCACATCCAACGCCAGCGCGCTCGCCGTATTGCAGGCAATGACAATCGCTTTCACCTGCTTTGTCTGGAGAAACCGGATGATCTGCCGGCTGTATCGGATAATATTGTCTTTTGATTTACTTCCATAAGGGACCCTGGCTGTGTCCCCAAAATATACCATATTTTCATTCGGAAGCTGCCGCATAATCTCCCGTGTAACCGTCAATCCTCCCACCCCGGAATCAAATACGCCGATCGGATCCGTCTTTTTATTGATATTCACAATTCCTGTCTCCTTTTTACCTTCTGTCTTATCATTGTACAATTTCTCTTTTTGCTTTTCAAGTAGAAATCCTTCTGGGGCAAAACCATCTGTAATCCCCTTACAGATATGGATAGCAAAAAAGCAGGGAAATTCCCTGCTTTTTTGTATCTTTCGTAATTAAAGCGCAAGTTCTTTCGCAATATCATACTGGTACTGCGGAATCCCTTTTTCCATGTTCAGCGCTTCATCAATGTCAAAGTCTACATACTCGCCATGCTTATAGCCCACAACACGGTTTGTCTTTCCTTCAACAAGAAGATCCACTGCCTTTGCTCCCATGATAGATGCGTAAACACGGTCTTTTGCCGTTGGGCTTCCCCCTCGCTGCATGTGTCCGAGAATCGTTGCTCTCGTCTCCATGCCGGTAGCCTCCTCGATGGTCTTTGCGATCTGAACGGAATTTCCTACACCTTCTGCATTAATAATGATGTAGTGCTTCTTTCCACGCTTTCTGTTTAACCGGATGTCCTCTATAATCTTATCTACATTATAATCATGCTCCTCTGGAAGCAGAATTCTCTCCGCCCCATTGGCAATTCCGCACCACAACGCAAGATAACCGGCGTCACGTCCCATAACCTCCACGATACTGCAGCGCTCGTGGGATGTGGACGTATCACGTACCTTGTCGATCGCTTCCATCGCTGTATTGACTGCCGTATCAAATCCGATCGTATACTCAGTACACGCAATATCCAAATCAATCGTCCCCGGAATACCGATTGTGTTGACGCCAAGATTGGACAACGCTCTGGCTCCCTTGAAAGAACCATCTCCGCCAATCACAATCAACCCGTCAATCTCATATTTTTTACAAATCGCCGCTGCTCTCTGCTGTCCTTCCTCTGTGCACATCTCCTGACATCTTGCGGTCTGAAGAATCGTTCCTCCACGCTGAATTGTATCAGAAACATCCCGTGCAGTCATATCAATAATATCTTCATTCAAAAGTCCTGAATATCCTCTTCGGATCCCCCGTACTTTCAATTCATTCCCAAGCGCTGTTCTTACAACCGCACGGATCGCCGCGTTCATTCCCGGTGCATCTCCACCGCTTGTTAAAACACCAATTGTTCTGATTTCTTTTGCCATGATTCCTACCTCCATTAGGTCGTTCCCTGATCCCTGAATGTGCCTTTTTTGTGAATATTCTAACCATGTAATATACTAAACTATTTAATTTCGTTTTTCAATATCTTTCCTATATCTTCGACTTTTCGACTACTTTTAGCCGCTCTTTGCCAAAATAGTTCGTCAATCTGCCAAGGAGTTCCTCAGAAATTTCTACATTTCGTCCTGCCGGGAGCTGCTTTACGGCATGCTCTGCCTGACAATAGATAAACACTTTCTGTTCACCCTCGCTCATATGGAGCATGGAATAAAGAAGCTGCTCTTCCTGGAGAAAAGATGCTTTATCTGGATACTGGATCCAGAGCTCGCTTTCCGTCTGTTCGAACGGAATAATCGTCTCGCAGATCATCTTGCTGGCGCTTTCGTCCTCCTCGGACACCCGCCCCCTTACAAAGACTTTCCTGTCCACTTCCAAATACTGCTGGTTCCTCTCATAGTCCCGTGGGAAGATGACGACCTCCACAGTCCCAAGAAGATCCTCAATCGTGATAAACGCCATCACCTTATTGTTCTTTGTGTATTTGATCGTGCGGGCTGTAATCATACCCCCAATGGTTTCCTTGGCTCCGTCCCGCACTTTGGTGTGCCCTGTCTCGTCATCGTACTGGAAGTCATGGGTCGTTGCTGTGATAGATTTCTTCCATCTGTCCTCATACTCCTCCAGAGGATGACCGCTGACATAAACACCCAGCACTTCTTTTTCAAAGGCCAGCTTTGTCTCCTTCTCGTATTCTCCCACTTCCGGAAGCCGGATATCAAACTCCTTCTTCTGCTCATCATCCACAATGTCAAACAGACTCATCTGGCCTGCCATCGAATATTTCTTCTCCTGGCTGAGCTGATCCAGAATCTGGATATAGACCATCATGTGCTGTTTTCTTGTCCCGTCAAAACAGTCAAATGCCCCAGACTTGATAAAGTTTTCAATCGTCCGCTTATTGATATCCTTTCCGGACATACGCTCCGCAAAATCCCGGAGATTCTGGAACAGCCCGTTTCGCTCCCGCTCAGCAATGATATCATCAATTACTGGTTTTCCAATACTTTTGATCGCCGCAAGTCCATAGCGGATGCTGCCATCATCTACAGAAAAGTTTCCGTATCCTTTATTTATGTCTGGAGGAAGCAGTTTTATACCCATTTCTTTACAGGAATAGATATATTCCGCCACCTTTCCCGGATTGTCGATTACCGAAGTCATCAACGCCGCCATAAATTCCACAGGATAGTAGTATTTCAGCCATGCGGTCTGGTAGGAAACAACCGCATAAGCCGCCGCATGGGATTTGTTAAATGCGTATTTGGCAAAATCGATCATCTCATCGTAAATCTTATTGGCCGTCTTTTCATCAATCCCACGAGCCAGACACCCCGGCACCCCTTCTTCCGGATTTCCATAGACAAAATTCTGGCGCTCCCGTTCCATGACGTCGCCTTTTTTCTTGGACATGGCTCTTCTTAGAATGTCACTTCTTCCAAGTGTATATCCTGCCAGATCCCGCACGATCTGCATAACCTGCTCCTGATACACGATACATCCGTAGGTCGGCTCCAAAATCGGCTTTAACTGCGGGCAATCATACACAATCTGATCCGGATGGTTCTTCCCCTTCACATACTGGGGAATGAAATCCATCGGCCCCGGCCGGTAGAGTGAAATCCCCGCAATCACATCCTCCAGATTCCTTGGCTTTAATTCCTTCATAAAGCTCTTCATCCCGGCACTTTCCAACTGGAACACCCCGTCCGTGCGTCCGCTGCACAGGGAGTCGAAAACCGCCTTGTCGTCGTAGTCTATCTTCGCCATGTCGAGAGGTTTCCCCGTACTGTCCTCCGCCAGCCGCGCGGCATTCTGAATAACAGTCAGTGTCCGCAATCCCAGGAAATCCATTTTCAGAAGTCCCAGCTCTTCCAGCGTCGTCATAGTAAACTGAGTAACCGGAGAATTGTCCGAGCCAAGGGAAAGCGGCACGTACTCATCGATGGATTTCTGACTGATGACAACTCCGGCCGCGTGCATGGATGTATGTCTTGGCAGACCCTCCAGACGCTTACTCATATCAATAAGCTCTTTCACCTGCTCATCCGTCTCGTAAACTTTCTTCAGCTCCGGGTTCATCGTAAGCGCCCGGTCCAGCGTGATATTCAGCTCCGTCGGAATCATCTTTGCGATCCCGTCTACAAAAGCATACGGAAGATCCATCACGCGCCCCACATCCCGGATCACACCACGGGCCGCCAGAGTACCGAAAGTGACGATCTGCACTACTCGATCGGGGCCGTATTTTCTTGTAACGTAATCGATGACTTCCTGCCGCCTCTCGAAACAAAAATCCACGTCAATATCAGGCATCGTTACTCGCTCCGGATTCAGGAACCTCTCAAAAAGCAGGTTGTAACGGATCGGATCAATATTCGTGATTCCCAGGCAGTATGCCACAATACTGCCCGCCGCGGATCCACGCCCCGGCCCCACCATAATCTCGTGGTCTCTGGCGTATTTGATAAAATCCCATACAATCAGGAAGTAGTCCACATACCCCATGGTGCGGATTGTCTCCAGCTCATAACCAAGTCGGTCTTCGAGCTCTTGCGGACTTCCTGGATACCGTTCCTTTAATCCGTCAAAGCAAAGCTTCTGCAAATATTCCCAGGATGTATAGCCGTCCGGCACATCGTATCTCGGAAGCTTTGTCACACCGAACTCGATTTCCACATGGCATCGATCAGCAATCTTCTGAGTATTCTCAAGCGCCTGCAAAGCATACGGAAACAGCCCCCGCATCTCATCTTCGCTCTTGACATAGTACTGCCCGCCCTCATAACGCATCCGGTTCTCATCGGAGAGCTTCTTCCCTGTCTGAAGACAGAGCAGAATATCGTGCGGCTTTTCATCCTCCGCATACGTATAGTGGCAGTCGTTGGTCGCCACCAGCTCAATCCCCGTCTCCTTTGCAAGACGCAAAAGCCCCTGATTCGCCGTCTGCTGCTCACTTATACCGTGATCCTGCAATTCAAGGAAGAAATTCCCTTTCCCAAAAATGTCCTGGTATTCGTAGGCCGCCTGCTTTGCCTCTTCGTAGAGTCCCCGTACCAGATTCTTCTGTACTTCCCCGGCAAGACAGGCACTCAGCGCAATCAGCCCGCCGCTGTACTGTCTGAGGATCTCCTTGTCCACACGTGGCTTATAATAGTACCCCTCGGTAAATCCCCTGGACACAATCTTCATCAGATTGTGGTAGCCCTCTTCATTTTCGGCCAACAAAACAAGGTGATAGTAACGATCTTCACTGTGTCCGGTCTCCCGGTCAAACCGGGATCCCGGCGCCACATAAACCTCGCACCCCAGGATCGGATTGATCCCTGCCTTTTTTGCTTCTTTATAAAAATCGATCACTCCGTACATGACGCCGTGGTCTGTAATGGCGGCACTGTCCATGCCAAGCTCTTTGACCCTTGCCACGTACTCTTTGATCTTATTGGAACCATCCAGCAAACTATATTCTGTATGAACATGCAAATGTACAAAACTCATTGTTTTCCTCCTTTTCCGGTATTATTATAGCAGAAAAAAGAAGCACCGAAAACAGGAGACAAAAAGAATTCTGTAAGGAATTCAGTAAGATTATGATATGAGTACGAATCTCTAATCCGCCCCACAGAAAGGACGGGAGATGCTGTTCAGCACGTACACCATCTCCCGTCGTATACTGTATAATTTCTGATATTATAAATCCGCCATCCGGCCGATGATTTCCTGATAAAACTTTTCCTGATCCTCTCCGCGCTCCAAATTATCCAGGATCACTCCATCCTTTAAGAGGATGATCCGGCTACAGTTACTTGCCATCTGCGGATCATGTGTTACCATGACGATGGTCTTGCCAAACTCCCGGTTGATCCGGTTCAACGCATTGATTACGATTTTTCCTGATTTAGAGTCCAGATTTCCGGTCGGCTCATCCGCCAGTATCAGGTCTGGATCATTGATCAGCGCACGACAGATGGCCACCCGCTGCTTCTCCCCACCGGACAATTCGTATGGGTTTTTCTTCAGCAGATGGGAAATCTCAAACTGCTCCGCGTACTTTGCGGCAGCCTTTGTCATCACTTCCACGTTCTCTTTCCCCAGGATCATCGGCAGCATGATATTTTCTTCTACTGTCAGACTATCCATTAGATAGAAGTCCTGAAAAATGAATCCGATCTGCGTCCTTCGGATATCCGCCAGCTTATCCCCATAAAGATCTGTCGTATTCTGTTCCATAAAGAAAACCTCTCCGTCTGTTTGCTTGTCGATCATACCCAGAACTTTCAGCAGGGTCGTCTTCCCACAACCGGATTTCCCCATGATGCCGACAAATTCTCCTTCATCTACAGCAAAATTCAGCCCTTTCAGAACCTTGATATCCTCGTCACTTTTTTTCAGCACCGATTTCTGATAATTCCGAATTAAATTTTTTACTTCTAATACATGCATTACCTGCTTTTCCTCCTCTCATAGTTCAACTTGTGGATGACATACCTTGCGAACAACTCCTGAATCAGATATACCACAATCAAATAGATGACCACAATTCCAATCCAGTATTTCCAGAACTGCACATCGATTCCAGTATCCCCCGCTTTTATTTTCTGGTACGCATACGATCCCACATACAACAGACCCATCACCAACGATGCACCTACAGAGATTGTCGTCAAAATCCGTGTCTCAAACCGAATGTTTTTCCCCTGCCCTTTGGCTTTCATTCCCATACAATTCAAAAAGTCGTACCTTCTCCGGAAGGATCCCATTTCAGACAATGTTTTCAATCCTACTACAAAAAAGCCGCTGATGAGCAGATCCGCCATCAAAAACAGCTTGCTGGAAAGACTAAACACCGTTCGCATCTTCTGTCCGATAACATATTCCTCCGTATTGTACAGACTGCTTTCCAGCATATAGATATCTTTGTTTTTTATTCCATTCTCTTTGTCATATGCTTTCAACTCTTTTGTCGCTTCCCCACGCTTTCCTGAAGGAAAGTTGAATAAAAACAACATGGATGCTTCCGTCTCATCCTCTCTTGCCACTTTCCAGTGCTCTTCAAAACATGCATCCGAAAATACAACCAGATTTTCATGGTACTGATCCATGGAATATTGTCCGATCACACTCTGCGTAAACGCTTTCTGAATTTTATAATGATATGCCTCACCCTCTTCCGAACTAATTGCCATCACCAGATTGAATTCCGGATCATAATTTCCCACAAACAGATACTCATATAAGTCATCTTCTAACATGCTCTTTGCTTCTTTTTCTTCCTGGAAATCCATATCTTCCACACCAAGCCAGATATCACGTCCCTTCAGATCGCACTTCCTCCCGCTCAGCTTCTCATATGTAGATGCGGAAAGTCCGATTTGCTGTCCTCCATATCGCGTTATAGCCCGAACCATCGGAAACGCCTTTAGACTTCCGTCATATTTTTCTGACAATTCCTCAGCAAAATTCTGGTCATCTTCCTTTGCAATCCACACATTGTCATACGGATAATTCTCCCGGTACTTGTCAAGGGGCAGGATATTGGTGATCTCCGTTGCCAGATATGTGAGTGCAAAAAAGTGGATCACCATCAGCAGCACCAAGATCAGCAGATTATTTTGAAACTTACTGTAAAACTGGTTAAGCTGAAAAATATGCCTCATATAAAACTTCCGGCGCTTTCGCAGCCATTCCAGAACGCCTGCCATTCCAAAGGCAACAACCAGAATCATTCCCAACAGCCAGACAACATGAGACCAAAGATACATCATATCCGAGCCCTGGTAAAGTTTCTCTCCAAACACCAAAAGCCCGATACCAACGACCGCCAGCAAAAGCCAACGTTTGCTCACCGGGCGTTTCTCATTACAGTCGCTTGTCGACATCAACGCACTCATGTCTTTCCCGTCCATCCAGGTGAGCAGTCCCACAAAAACAAGGGCCATAATCCCAATGCTCAGTCCCCACGCATTTCTCAGCACTTTCAAGTTAAATCCTGTGATATCAATAAACTCCGGATATACGCTGCGAAGCCAGTACTGTCCCCCGTACAAAAGACCAACTCCAAGCAAACTCCCCAACACCAAAGATGCCACACCACCGATTGAGTATTCTGTCAACAGTAACAAATAAGACGTTCTTTTTCTCATCCCCAACGTAACAAACGTCGAATAGTCTTTCATCCGAAGCTGGATATAGTGCTTCATAGAAAAGACCATCAGAAATACTGTGATGACTGTAATCAACCCAGCCGCAATCCAGAAGTCATATCTGAGCGCCGCTGCTGTCACATCATCTGTAATAGCATCCATCACAATATCATTCATCCCCCAAAATGCAACTAACTCTGTTACCGCAAGGATGTTGCTGATAAAAAACAAAATATAATTGTGCAGATTGCTCTTGAAATTTTTGACTATAATTTTACTGAACATAATACCTCCTCTGGCAGATATGGGGATTACTCCCTATATCCCTGCAAAAAACCGTACGTGCGCTATTAACGCATACGGCTTTCCATTTTACTCTTTCACCTGTGTTTCATAATTCCTGCCTCCCTTCTCCGCAATTCCCAAACCTGTTTTTTTACAATCTTCCCAGTCTTTGGTGACCTCCCATCTTTTCTCCCGCTCCGCTTGATCTGCAGAAGTCTGTAGCATACTTTCTGTTTCCGTGGGAAAATAGGCAAGATTGAATTGCGACAGTATCTTCATCGTCTCTTCTATCGTCTCATCAGATAAGCCTGATCTTTTCAGCATCCACTTTATGGCCTCCTGTTCAGCCGGATTATCACGCGCTCCTATTCCATCTTCCAATCCTTCTGTCTGACGGTTCAAAAACAGCATCAAAAACCGGTATGCGTCCTCTTTGGTGTCACTTGACATTCCAATAACTCCGAAGGCCTGAACCTCCAATATCCGGTTTCCTTGCAAATCCGGCACAATCTCCATTCTCTTGATTTCATTCGTAATACCCTTTACTGTCGTTTCACCATACCAGTCGACCGATTCCGAAAAATACTCTGTACAGAATTGTTCCATTAAAACAAAAAAATCCGCCCACTGTTTTTCATCTAAAAGTACGGCTTTCCTCCATTATCTCCCGGTAACAACAAAAAAAGTCCATACTCGTACCGAGGAGGAATCCCCCTGTACAATAAAAAAATTATTCAGATCCGGTTTTTCTCCTCCCAAATAGTCATTCGGAGCAACATGATCTGCACCATACTCATAATCACTCGACTGATTCATATTTTCCGCTAAAAGTTTGACCCATTCTTCATAACCTCTCACCTCATTTTCCTTCAATGTAACTCCACATAATTCTCTTGAAAAGTCCCATTAACTGTTTCGTTAAATATATTATTTTAAGTATAACACCTGAATCTTCTTAGTGGAAGTATAGTATACTAAACTTATTCGACTATTTAAGCTAAGATATATATTTGACAAATCTACATTTTTTGAATAGCAAAAAGACTGCGATATATCCTCCTCAAATTTACCACAGTCCCTTCCCTAAGTTCATTCTTAAATAATTGATTCTTCATTTCTCTCATAAGGCCATCATTTTCTAAGTCTATACGGTTATTCTTTCACTTGAATCCCATAGTCCATCCATGCCTGCTCGGCAATACGATTGACAAATACCTTTAAATCCCATTCCGGCAGTCCCACTTGATTTTCTTCTACCAGTGCATCCCGCATGTTCTTTTCCACATTCGTAATAAAATACGCTCCTTCCAGCTCACGAAATCCTTTCCATACAGCCTCTATCTGTTCATCTGGAAACCGCATGAAATTAAGACAGTTCTCCTGTACTGGGATTCCCTGTAATTTTGCCTCTTCTGTCCATTTCCCATCTTCTGTTTTATTATATAAGAATCCTATCAAAAAGTCATAGCCGATTTCTTTCTTATTACTTGACATACCAACCGCACCATAAGCGGACACCGCCGCCATTTTTCGCCCATCCAGATCCGGCATCACTTGAAAATGGGTTTCCTCGCTGCTCAAATCCACTTCGTTCATATGGCTGATTCGGTACGTCGGCTCTTCGGTATATTGTTCTTGCTGCCGGAATTTCTTCAGTGCCACAAAATATGTTTCACCAAATTGTTTCCATTTTTCCTTGTCAAATCGTACCTGTCCCGTCTCATAATCCACTGCCGGCTGAAACCAGCGTCCTCCAAATTGTGACAGTCCCTCTATGATACACTGTCTCAATGGCAGATTTTCAGATAGTTTTGCGTACTCCAGCCATTCTCCAAGCGATTTCCCCTCTAGAATATCAATATCCTGTATTCCTGCCAGAACGTAATAGGAACAGGTAAGGGGAAGCAGATATTGCTTGCCGCCATGTTTCCCGACCTCCAAGAATTCTTTTTTATAACTTCCCTCTTTCCAATAGGAATCCTCATCCATATAGGAGTCCAACGGGGCAAACGCACCACTTTGTATAATCTGATACGGATTATCGAACAAATCAGGTTCCACTGTTGACATCTCCATAGGAGCACTCAGCACATAGAGATCCGGCCCTTTCCCAGCCATAATTTCAATTTGCAATTTTTGAATTTCATTTTCACGGATTGTCATATCCAGAGGCAATACCTCAACCTGAATATCCAGATTTTCATTCTCATCCTCCATTGCGCTCGCCCGCATCTGTACTGTACTTTCAAATGCCTGTTCCGTAAGTACGGTCAATGTTGCCTTTTTATCCGTGTGCTTCTCCCCCATGCATCCAGTCATTACCAAAGCCAAATATACACAAATCACTAACACTCTTATTCCCTTATTGTTCCTCATTTACCGTCTCCTCCTTAGTATTTTTATATATGGTACCAGTCTGCCACTTATATTCCATATATCAATTCCTAATTCTCTAATAATTTTCAGGCAAATCTTGTTTATCTACATAATTAAGTGTTATATTGTTCTATTTATACTATTATTGACTGACTATTTATGTATGTCAATATCTTTTCTATATTTAAATTTTACATCTACATAATAAAAATCATTTATATACAAATTAATTTTTGAGTTATTGGGGTACTTAATAAGATCCCAACCCTCCCTCTGTTGGAAAGGATGGCGGTGGATTTTTATCATCAAATGATTAGACAGCGATGGCAATTACCACTAA
>OCAT01000834.1_pt1 | contig 22762 bp, 20 predicted proteins | sample 1538311 | NCBI WGS metagenome assembly OCAT01 (sample SAMEA2580287, study PRJEB22360) | human gut metagenome | biome: human gut; feature: human-associated habitat; material: faeces | place: Denmark | collected 2008/2010
GGAGAACGGCATTTCCAAGCTGCCGAGCTATAAAGCCCTGCAAGCAGAGATTGAAGTCCTTATCAAAGAGAAAAACAGCGGCTACAACGATTACCGGGCAAAACGGGAGGAATACCGCCGCTTACAGACTGTCAAGGGCAATATCGACCAGATTTTACGCCGGGAGCGCAAGCCTGTGAAAAGGCAGGAACAGGAACGATAAAAACCACCCCAAAATGTACCCGAACCCATACAGAACAAGGGGGCTGCCCCGTACTCTACCCGCAATACCAAAGGATTTTTTAACGGGCTTACAGGGCAGAAAAACCCCGAAAATGATACCGAGATGATACAGAATTACCGCCGATACCGCCACACCAGCGGAAACGGCAGAAAGGAGCGCACCCATGCCAAGAATGAGCAAGAAACGGCGGCTGGAATGGTCTTTTTTCCTGCGGCAAGTGAAAGTCGGGAATTCCACCTGCGACCGTATCACATACAATGACCTCTGCCGGGGCTGTACCCATAGCTGCAAGCAGAGCTTCCGGGCGATTATCATACTCTGCCCCCACTACTACTCCAAACGCCGGAAAAAGGAGGACAGGGACAATGGCAGATAACCGCAAGTATTACTACCTCAAGCTGAAAGAGAACTTTTTTGACAGCGACTCCATTGTGCTGCTGGAAGATATGAAAGACGGGATTTTATACTCCAATATCCTCTTGAAGCTGTACTTAAAATCGCTGAAAAACGGCGGGAAATTGCAGCTTGACGAGCATATCCCCTACACAGCGCAGATGATAGCGACACTGACCCGCCACCAGATAGGAACGGTTGAGAGGGCTTTGGAGATTTTCCGGCAGTTGGGGCTTGTGGAGCAGCTTGACAGCGGGGCTTTCTATATGACCGACATTGAGTTGATGATAGGACAGTCCTCTACCGAAGCCGAGCGAAAACGGGCTGCAAGGCTGGAAAACAAGGCACTTTTACCGCCCCGGACAAAAGGCGGACATTTGTCCGACATTCGTCCACCAGAGATAGAGATAGAGTTAGAGAAAGAGATAGAGATAGAAAAAGAGAGAGAGGGAGAAACGGGACACCCCGCCCCCGCCGCTTATGGCAGATACAACAATGTGATACTGACCGATACAGAGCTTTCCGGGCTGAAAACAGAGCTGCCCGACAAGTGGGAGTATTATATTGACCGGCTTTCCTGCCATATCGCTTCCACTGGGAAGCAGTACCACAGCCATGCAGCCACCATTTACAAGTGGGCGCAGGAGGACGCTGCCAAAGGCAAGGCTGCCCCGAAACAGGGCATACCCGATTATTCATGCAAGGAGGGCGAGAGCTTATGAAAAACGAGATTGAAGCTATGATTACGGACATTACAGCCACTACCGCCGAAGCGGAGGACTACACAGGCGAGGACGGGCTTTTATACTGCGGTAAGTGCCATACGCCCAAAGAAGCCTATTTTGCAGAGGGAAAGACTTGTTTCGGGCGTGACCGCCACCCGGCAGAGTGCGACTGCCAGCGGGCAGCCCGTGAAAAGCAGCAAGCCGCCGAAAGCCGACAGAAGCACCTTGAAAAAGTGGAGGACTTGAAACGCCGGGGCTTTACCGACCCTGCTATGCGGAACTGGACATTTGAGCATGACAACGGCAGAAACCCGCAGACCGAAACCGCCCGCTTTTATGTGGATAGCTGGGAAACCATGCAGGCTGAAAATATCGGCTACCTGTTCTGGGGCGGCGTGGGGACAGGAAAAAGCTACCTTGCCGCCTGTATCGCCAACGCCCTTATGGAAAAAGAGGTTGCCGTCTGCATGACAAACTTTGCAACCATACTCAATGACCTTGCCGCCAGCTTTGAGGGCAGGAACGAATATATTTCCCGCCTTTGCAGCTACCCTCTGCTGATACTTGATGATTTCGGTATGGAGCGAGGGACAGAATACGGGCTGGAACAGGTTTACAGCGTGATTGACAGCCGTTACCGAAGCGGCAAGCCGCTGATCGCCACGACCAACCTCACGCTGGAGGAATTGCAGCATCCGCAGGACACGCCCCACGCCCGTATCTATGACAGGCTGACTTCCATGTGCGCCCCCGTCCGCTTCACGGGCAGCAACTTCCGAAAGGAAACCGCACAGGAAAAGCTGGAACGCTTAAAGCAACTGATGAAGCAGCGAAAGGAGAGCCTATGACAGAAACCAAACAGACAAGCACCACCAAAACAGACCGCCGCCCGGACTGTGTGACGGAAATCCGCATGGGCAACTCCGTCCTTACCGTTTCCGGCTTCTTCAAGCAGGGCGCAACCGACACCGCAGCCGACAAGATGATGAAAGTGCTGGAAGCGGAAGCTGCTACACAAAAAACGGCGATTTGACCGACCATAAAGAAGCAGATTTGACGCTTTTGCCGCTATACAGACAGCCGCCCCATGTGGTACAATCAAGGTACGGAATAGTGGGGCTGGCTGTCGGAAACGGAGGATTTTATGTTAAGACAGACCAACCAACAACCAATTACCGCCCTTTACCCAAGACTTTCCCATGAGGACGAGCTGCAAGGCGAGAGCAATTCCATTTCCAACCAAGAGCTAATATGTAGAGGGTGGTTTCTACCATCTAATACATATGACTGCGGCTCATTTGTGGTGAATTGAAAAGCAGTTGTAGGAAAGGAGCAGAAAAATCCTTATAACCGCTGAAAATCAACACAAAAAGGAGCTGAAATGCTATGCAATCTCTATTTGAGGAAATGGGCGGTACATACCGTCAAGTGGGCGATTATTTCATCCCTAACCTCGTTTTGCCGGATACCGGAAATTATCAGATCGGAAAATACGGACGGTTGCGCCGTAACTATCTGAAAGAACATCGAAAAATCCTCTACACCAACTATGTGATGGAGGGTACACTATTCAAACATCTGACCGAGATCGACCAAGCCTGCAACGAGCGTATGGCAATCATCGTTCCCGCTATGGCAAAGCAGGAGGGTGTGACCGAAGCGCTCAAAGCGGCTGACCAAATGGAATGGGTACGCAGCGTGAACAGCATCCGCAACCGTGCAGAAGAAATAATCCTGCATGAACTGGTATATGAACAGTAACTACTACATAATCAAAGCCCACGCTGCCGACAAGAAATCGGAAGCGTGGGCTTTTCACTATATTGGTAACACCAACAAAGCCGAATATCAAGGGTCTCCGTGCCGTTTTACGGCACTCCGATGAACGACGTACCGCCGCCCTTGACTTCCGCCTTTGCTGGCGTTTGGAGGTAATCAAGGCGGCAACGGATAAATCCGCTGCCGCCACAACAATTATCTCATTAACTTACTTATTCGTCGTTATCTTCGATGCTTGCTACAAGTCTGTCAAAGTCGCTCTGATATGTTCTATCCTGCAAAACACGGAATTTTTCAAATTCGCTTTCTGCAAAGGCTTTGGCAATAGCTGCGGTCACTTTGCCCTTGTTTTGCAAAATATCTTCCTCGTTGAACTGGAGGAACGCATCCAGACGTATCACCCAATCCTGCATATACATGATGTTTCCCCGGCGTGCCTGTCTTTCGGCATAGTCAAGGTACATTGTCACGATTTCGTTCAGATTGGTCATTTCTGCTTCGTTTAAGTAGTTTTTGGCAATGGAAACATCCGATTTGCGGATGCGGCCCTGCGGAGCATTTTTCCAAGTGGTCAAGCCCATATTCGGCTTTGTGCTGTCCGCTCTGCCATAGACAATCTCAGCCGCCGTATGGTGGGTGACGGCATAATGGAGCTTATTTTGCACCGTTGCAAAGAACTCTTTTGTAATGGGGCTGTTCACATCATAGTCGGCACTGCACTGAGAGTAGATGTCCGTGATCTTCTGATAGAAGCGGCGTTCACTGGAGCGAATGTCACGGATGCGCTCCAACTGTTCCTCAAAATAGTCTTTGCCGAAGAAGTTTTCCGGCTCACGCAACCGTGCGTCATCCATAACATAACCCTTGATGATGAACTCCTTTAATACACGGTTTGCCCAAATGCGGAACATGGTGGCTTTTCTGGAGTTTACACGGTATCCGACAGCGATAATAGCATCCAGATTATAGTAGTTGGTATTGTATCGCTTGCCGTCTGCCGCAGTTGTTTCCATTTTGGAAACAACTGATTCTTCAAGCAGTTCGCCGGATTCAAAGATGTTTTTGAGATGCTTTGAAATAGCTGCTTTCTGGACTTCAAACAGTTCAGCCATTTTCGCCTGTGTCAGCCACAGATTTTCTTGATACAAAAGGATCTCAACCCGAACATCGCCGTTGTCAGTTTTATAAAACAAGATTTCCCTTGTTTCGTAGGGAGTCAGTCCGTATTCTTCGTTCATATTCTTTTCCTTTCCCTTCATTCCTTCTTATCCTTTGCTCTGCTCTTGTAAACATTGTGCTTGTTCTTGCACTGAGGACTGCAAAATACAGCGCTCGGTCTGCTTGCGACAAAGGATTTTGTGCAGTGCTTGCAAAGACGGATCGGATTTTCACTGTCGGTCAGCATAAAGCTGAACATCATTTGTATTCCAAGCAGCAGCGAATGGAAATCCCAAACGATTGTCGGCTTATCCAACAGGACGATATGGTAGGTCGGTGCATTTCCACCAAAAGCCGCCATACTCTCCTGCATGATTCGCCGAGTATCGTCATTCAGCATATCGTAGTCCTCATAATAAAGGAAACTGTTGACATAGGTAAATGACCAATCAATAAACTGCTGCTTCATCCAATCGTAGCGCTCGGCATACTCCCGCTGAAAACTCATATTGACCGCCATGGGCTTGTTTGTCATGGTCATAGCCAGCGCCATCATAATGCGGTCATTCTGGATATTCCACATGGATTCCACGCCACGCTTGATAACGTCCAATTTATCAAAGGGAAAGAACAAATCCAGATAGTCCTCCGTGGACATGGCTTCCTCTTTGATGAAATGGTTTTTTGGCAGATACACCGCTTCATAGTCCATAAAGCTGGGCGTTGTGGGCAGTGCGGTCATCAGACCGAACAGGCCGTACTTTACGGCAAATTGCTGGATTGCCTTTTGAATTTCGGCATCCGGCTTCTTGCTCATGCCCATGCGTCCGATATTGATGGCATCCAGGACGATCCGCTGATACTCTGCCAGCGGGTCATAAATGCTCGGCTGCGCTGTTTTTGTCGGCGTGAGATAAAGCGTACCGTCCTCAGACGCTTTCCATTCATATTCACTATATCGCACCCAGTTGGAACTGGTGCGTTCAAAAAGGTGTTTCATATACAAAACCCTCCACTATGTATTGTAACCCCAATAACTCTAATTCATATTAACATTATACTATTTCTGTGCTTTTGTATCAACTGCTTCTTTGCTTTCCGCTAAAAAAGCCTTTTCCACCAAAGTCATTGGTAACTGCTTTGCCGCTTTATCCAAAAGAGCGTCAAGCAGCTTTTTTTGTATCTTTTTCATCATTGTGTTGCGCACCTTTCGGATGTTGCGGTCACTCTGCTGCCGTATATCGGCAATCCTTGCGGAACTGAACAACCGGACAGCCCATAGGAACAGCAGCTCCTTGTGATCCTCCTTCAGCTCCAACAGGATTTCAGACAGATATTCTTCTGTCACAAGTTCATGTATATCGTAAGGGCAATAGAAAATTGCGTCAATGAAATCGCCCTTGCGTATCTGCCTTTCCAGTACATCGTTCAGCGTATCTGGGAAAAAGAGTTCATTGGCAGATGCCCCGTAATCCAAAGGAACATCATCGCCGCTGCGGCTGAGTTCGTGATAGCGTTCTCTGCGCTCACGGTTAGCATCCAGCTTGTCCCACCATGCAATCACATTTTCAAAATCCCGTTGTGTTCGGGCAGAATCCTCCAGACGGGCAAGCGCTTCTGCCCGAAGTTCTCGTTTGAGCTTTTTGCGTTCCGGTTCCTCATCCCCGGTATCGTCCTCAAAGGGATGTTCCTCGGCATCGGCTTCCAGTCTGTCGATGATATTCTGTTCCAGAGCGATTTGCCGCTGTGCCTGTTCCGCTGCATCAGCTTCCGCTTCCTCCGGGTAGCTTTCGTCGCTGCTGTCCCCGGTATCTTTCTTCTTTCGCTTCCGTTCAGGTCTTTCGGGAGGAACGTCTATCTCGGTATCCACGGTATCTTCGTCATCCCAGAGGGCATTTTCATCTTCTTCGTCATCCGCTATGTACTCAAAATAATCGGATTCGTATTCTTCATCTTCATATCTGTAATCATCCTCAAACACCGCAGACACCTCCCTCCACAAATATTTTTGAAATTTTCTGCAATTCTCCGTAAAAACAGTTCCGCCAAACAGCCTGTATTTCTCCTATTAGTGAGGAAGTAATATATTTTGTCCTGCAATAGATTACTTCCGACACTAAAGAAAGGAGGAACTGCCTATGTCGAACAACCATCGTGAGCTGACAGGCAGGGAGAAGCAGCGGATCAAAAAGCTGATTACTTCTCTCTGCGCCAACCACGACAAAGAATACGGCTGCCTGCCGCTGGACTGCGAATGTCCCATGTTTGGTATCTGCTATACCAACAGCGCACTGTGCAGATACTTTCGCAAGTCTGTCTTGCCGGAAGATGCGGAACTGGAAGCTGTGTTCACTCGCACGCCGACCACCAACTGCAAACAATGCGGCAAGCCGTTTCCTGTGGATGGGAAACGGGCGTACTGTTCGGATCGCTGTGCTGAAGAAGCACGCCGCCAGCAGACCGCAGCAAGGGTGCGTAAGCACCGTGAGAAAAAACAGCAGATGTAACCGTTTTGCCCTCGAAAAGCCTTGTGCAGCAAGGCTTTTTTGAGGGCATTTCTGCGTGGGCAAGGCATTTATACTCGTTGCTCACTTTTAACCGCACAAATGGTTACACAGCATCGGAACTGAAATTATTATACGAGAATTTTATGAATTTTTCAACACGGAGGTAAACTGCCTATGGTAAAAAAAGAAAACAGAAACTTTTCTTATATGACCCGTCGTATCGGCGGCACCACCTACAAGGTGAAAGTGGTGTTCAGTGATACCGAACACGAAACGATGGAAGATAAAATTTTGCGCATTGTTCGCAATGAAGCGCTGGATAATGGCGGAAAATGTGATATAATGGGTGTACCACAAATGAGCCGACAGTCTGAAAGGAGCGCATCATGATGAGCGTGAAACAGACTGTGGGACAGGATCCCAATAAAATTACGGCATTGTACGAGAGACTTTCCCGTGACGATGACCAGGTTGGCGATAGCAACAGCATTGTCAATCAGAAAAAATACCTCGTAAGCTATGCTGAGCAAAGAGGCTACACGAATATTCGGCACTATACCGATGACGGTTGGAGCGGCGGCAATTTCAACCGTCCCGCATGGAAGCAGTTGGAGGCAGATATTGAAGCCGGTAAGGTTGCCCATGTGATCGTAAAGGACATGAGCCGAATTGGCAGAGATTATCTGCAGACCGGCTTTTACACGGAGGTATTCTTCCGTGAGCATGGCGTTCACTTTATTGCGATTGCCAACAGCGTGGACAGCGATGACCAGAACAGCAACGAGTTTGCGCCGTTTCTCAATATCATGAACGAATGGTATCTTCGTGATTTGAGCCGCAAGCAGCGCACCGCTATCCGTGTGAAAGGCGAATCGGGCAAGCCTACAACAAACTGCGCCATCTATGGCTACAAGAAGATGCCGGGTGATAAGTACAGTTGGTATATCGACGAGGAAGCCGCCGAGGTTGTCCGCAGGATATTCCGACTGACCATTGAGGGCAAAGGCCCGTATGACATTGCCCGTATCCTCTATGATGATAAGGTGGAAACGCCCGCCGTTTACTTCGGCAAACAGAATAAGGGCGTTTGGAAAAGCAAAGAGGAATTTCCAAACCCGTATAACTGGAGCGGTTATATCGTCGGGCAGATTCTTTCCAAGCCTGAATATATGGGGCATACGGTCAACTTCCGTTCTCACAAGCAGTCCTACAAGGACAAAAATCCGGTGATGAACCCTAAAGAAGAATGGCTGATCTTTGAGAACACCCACGAAGCGATTGTGGATAAGGAAACGTGGGAGCTTGCACAGAAGCTACGAAAAACACCAAGACGCCACGATACGTTGGGTGAAGCCAATCCCTTGACGGGACTTCTGTTCTGTGCCGACTGCGGAGCGAAGATGACCAACCACCGTTCCAGAGGCGGCACGGAGAATAATCCCTACCCGTCCGATTTTTATGACTGTTCTTCTTACACGCTGGCACACCAAAAACGCACCCATGCTTGCAGTGGTCACTATATCAGAACAAAGGCACTCAGAGAGTTGATTCTGGAAACCGTCCGTACAGCCAGCACCTATGCCATCGCCAATCCGGATGAATTTATGGAAAAGGTGCGTTCCGCTTCCCAAATCAGACAGGCGGAAGTCGCAAAGGATACCAAACGCAAGCTGAGCAAAGACCGTAAGCGCATTGCCGAGCTTGATAACATTATCAAAAAGCTCTATGAATCTTTTGCCGTCGGGCGGATCTCCGATGAACGCTTTGACAGTTTGCTTGCGGAATATGAAACGGAGCAACAGGGGCTTGCCGCTTCTGTTTCCGAAGCGGAGCAGCGTTTGTTCTGCTTTGAGGAAGATACTGACCGTGCGGAACAGTTCCTCTCTCTGGCGAAGAAGTACACCGACTTTTCCGAGCTGACCACTCCGATGATAAACGAGTTCATTGATAAAATCATTGTCCATGCCCCGGAAAGGATTGACGGGGATCGGGTGCAGGAAGTAGAGATTTATCTGAAATTCATCGGGCGCTTTGAACTGCCTGAGCCGGAGCTGACCCCGGAGGAAACCAAGCGGCAGGAGCAGCTTCGCAGACACCGCATCAAGAGCCGGGAACGCTATCAGAAAATCAAATCCGGCGAACACGAAGTTGGAAAACCGTTCAAGATGATTTGTAAATGCTGCGGCAAAGAATTTGAATCCAAGCGTTCCAACACTCTGTTCTGCGGCCCAAACTGTCGGGCAAAGTTTTATCGGCAGGAAGCGGCAGAAAGCAGAAACCGGGAATGTGTTTGCGAGAACTGCGGCAGCACCTTTACCGCAACGAGATCGGGCACGAAGTATTGTTCAGATTCTTGCAGAGCGGCGGCTAACCGCAGGAAGCAGAAAGAGCGCAACGCTGCAAAGAGAGAAGCAGAAGCCCAGCCGGTATTGCAGGAAATCCATTCCCCCGAAGCACCGGAAAAGAAAACAGCATAACGAATGACGCTAAAGGCGGCTTGTGAGAAAAATCTTACAGGCCGCCTTTTTGCGTCCCCGCCATCATTGGCAGAAAGGATTTTTATATGACCGAAACCGAAAAGAAATTGTTGCAGGCGAAGCACCGACTGGAGGAAGCCGAGATGCGTGACCGTGAGAAAGAACGCAAGGCACGAACACGGCGATTGATCCAGGTGGGGGCGATTTTGGAGAAAGCATTGCCGCAGACAACGCAGATGACTTTGGAACAGTTGGAGGAATTTTTGTGCGAGGTATTCAAAGCAATACGATGATTTTTATGCGCTCCGGGCAACCGGGGCGCTTCTCTTTTATCCCGAAGGGCGCACTTACTCACCACCCCGAAGGGGCGGTGGTATTGCCTGCGGCAAGCGTGCGCTCTGCGAGGCGGATGCGGCTCCTGCGGGAGCCTTATGGACAATGCCACAGCTCTGGGGCGCTGCTGTCATTGTCCACGCAGTTATCGCAAACACACCCGCTTTTGCGTCTGTGAGAAGGGGTACAGATTGTACCCCACTTTGCGCCAACTGCCCGCACAAACCTGCCACCGGCAGCTTTGTCTGCGGTTATAACTATCAGCCCAACTGATAGTCATTTTCTCTTTCACAAAGAGAAACAGAAACTTTACGAAAGGACTGGTACGAACGAATGGCAATTTACCATCTGGAAGCAAAGGTGGTCAGCCGTGGAAAAGGTCGATCCGCTGTCGCTGCTTCCGCATATCTGAGCTGCTCCAAAATTTTGAATGACTATGATGGAGTGCAGCATGACTATACCCGCAAGAAAGGACTTGTCTGGCAGGAGGTATTTTTGCCCGAAAACGCTCCTACTGAGTGGCAAGACCGCAGCGTATTGTGGAATGCCGTAGAAGAAAGTGAAAAGACCAAGGACAGCCGCCTTGCCCGTGAATTTGTGGTTGCACTTCCCATCGAGCTGAACAAATCCGAATGGCAGAAGCTGCTGACCGAATTTATACAGGAGCAATTTGTATCGGACGGAATGTGTGCAGATGTAGCGATCCACGATCCCCACCCGCCCGGTCACAATCCCCATGCCCACATTATGCTGACAGTGCGCCCGCTGGATGAACAGGGCAAGTGGCAGTACAAGACAGAGAAAGAATATCTCTGTGTCCGCAACGGAGAGGAAAAAGGTTTTACCGCCACTGAGTTCAAGACGGCACAGGCTGACGGGTGGGAAAAGCAGTACCATTACAAGGTCGGGAGAAAGAAAGTGTATATGCCGCCTTCCGAAGCTGAGAAGCACGGCTATGAACGAGCCAACAAGCATCCCAAAAGCACCAAATACGGCAGGCAGAATCCCATTGCCGAGCGCTGGAACAGCGACGAGCAGCTTTTGGTCTGGCGTGAAAAATGGGCAGATGTGACCAACAAATATCTGGCGCAGTATCCGTGGATCGACGCACGGATTGACCACCGCAGCCATGCCACAAGAGGGCTGGACGAGCAGCCTACCATCCATGAGGGTGTGACTGCCCGTGTGTTGGAGAAAAAGGGTATCATCTCTGACCGCTGCGAGCTTAACCGTCAGATCAAGGCAGACAACGCTTTGCTGCGGGAATTGAAATCCGCCGTGCGCAAGCTGATGGAAGCGGTGAAAAATACCATTCCTGCTCTTGCAGAAGCAATGGAAAAGCTGCGTGAGAATATGATTATTTTCCGGTATCAGCTTAACCATATCGCCAAGGGCAAGCGCAGCATGAGAAAGTATATTAAGTCTGTCAGCCCGGAACTGGAACGCTATACCGGGTTGGTACAACAGCTCAAGGACAAGACTAAGGAACGGAAGAACCTGCTTGCGGAGAAAAAGGAAACACCGTTTTATCAGCTACCCAAGCTGCATGACCTGTCCCGCCGCATTGCGGAACTGACAGAGGAATTGGAAGAACTGAAATCTGAGAAAGCTGCCCTGCTGAATACACTGGACTGCGCCGATGACGCAAGCATTTCCGAAGTGAAGAAGCAAATCGTCACCATGGAGACGGCACTGAAAAAGCTGGAAGAACAGGAATCCAAATATGCTGCCGAGCTGGAGGATGCGCTGAAACAGTATGCCGATCTGAAAGCGCAGGCCGCAGATGTGGATGCCGTGGAGCTGATGGACGCAAGGCTGGATATTCGTCCCGACAGGGAACGCTCTGCCGCTGAGCGGGTAAAAGCCGCCTACGGCGAAAAATACGATCCGCTGATGATGTATGACAGCAAGCGGGATGTTGCCGACCTGCTGAATGAAGAAGCGGAAGCACGGTCTGTCCGTGATTTTCTGCGGCAGAAGCAGAAGGCGCAGCAGACACAACAGCAGAGAAAACCCAAACGCCACGAACAGGAACGGTAATACGCCGTTCCTGTTCTTTTTGTATTTTAGACGAATGGAGGGAGAAACGATATGAACATTTATGGATATGTGCGGGTATCCAGCACCGACCAGAATGAGGATCGGCAGATGATCGCTCTGCGGGAAGTGGGTGTACCCGAAAAGAATATTTTTATGGACAAGCAATCCGGCAAGGATTTTGACCGTCCCAATTACAAGAAACTGGTGTGGAAGCTGAAAGCCGGGGATCTGCTTTATATTCTCAGCATTGATCGTTTAGGGCGTAATTACGAAGAAATTCAGAAGCAATGGCGTGTTCTTACGAAAGAAATCGGCATTGATATATGCGTAATTGATATGCCGCTGCTGGACACCCAGAACGGGAAAAACCTGATGGGGACTTTTATTGCAGACCTTGTACTGCAAATCCTATCCTTTGTTGCACAGAGCGAGCGTGAGAATATCAAGAAACGGCAAGCCGAAGGGATCGCAGCAGCAAAGGGTGTCAAATTCGGCAGACCCGAAAAGGCTGTACCCGATGATTTTGGGAAAATCGTGAAAGCATGGGAGCAAAAGAAGCTGCCGCTGGCAGAGGTTTTGCGGCAATGTAATATGAGCGAAGCTACTTTTTACCGCAGATTGCGGGAGTACAGACTGCTCCGGGACAGCAAAAAGGCCGGATAATAGGAATGTGGCTATCAGAATGCGTACCTTCTGATAGCCATAAAAATCCATAACTATTATACGCACAAAGCGGAAATAAATCAAGAGGATCAAGCAGTTTGCAGCAAAATGCTTGGATTTATGGTTCCATCTCCACCCGCTCTGAGGCCATTATGTATTTGAGGGAATAATTGTAAAAAGGTACACCTTTTGATTATTGTTACAGACTATTATGCGCCGCCATATCAATATTTCTTGCTCTTCAAAAGGGGGGGATAAGGATGAACAAAATAATTTTAATATTCGGAGTTTTATTTATCGTGATTGCCGGTTGCTTAATTGGAACCAGTTTATCCTATTTAGAGGATGAAGATGTCATTGTGATGGATGAAAATGCAGAAACAGTTGAAATGGAACAGCCGTCCAACACAGAATTTTCTGAGGTTTCTACAGATGCTGTGGAAACCTCGGAAGACGATGCGATGTTTGTTGCCGTTGATGCTTTAAAATCACCCAATAATGAGCTTCAGCAATATATTTCTTCACAGGTAGAAATTGATGAGACGCATATTCACATGACTGCTGATAAAATGGGAGAGGTATATCTCTCCGGAAAAGCAGAATCCGTATCTGCTTTTCGTTACGGAAGATTTTCTTTTCGTATCAATACTATGAAAGGTGTAGGACTGTTTCCTGCAATTTGGATGTTGCCATCCGATACCAATTCCGATTATCTGGAAGTAGATATTTATGAATTAATCGGAAATAAACCCAACATATTTTATGGGGTGTTACACTACATGGAGGAAAGTGAAAAATCAAGAGATTTTTTTAGACATACCTTTCCAGTTGATAAAATACCGGAAACATACCGTATTACATTTGAATGGACGCAGGAAGAAATGGTTTGGTATCTGGGAGATGAAATAATCTATACAATTCAGGATAATGTTCCGGATGAACCTTTATATTTCATTTTTAATCTTGCAGTGGGAGGAAACTGGCCCGGGAGTCCGGATGCTGATACTGAATTTCCGGCAATGTTTGAGGTGGAGATTTTGGAATTTATGCCGCAGGAAATTTATTCGAGATGAGGAAGGAAGAATATCGTGCAGGTAAAAAGAACCGAGAAAAAATTTATATTAAACAGTCAAGAGCGTGTTCTTGCACAAAAGAGCATTGGCGCAGTCATGCCGAAAGACCCCTACTGTGTTTCGGCAGACGGCTATGAGATCCGATCACTTTATTTTGATACCTTTTCTGATCGAGCTTGCGCTGAAAAAGAAGAAGGCTTGCAAGAGCATGAAAAAATTCGGGCAAGGATTTACGGAACGAATGACCGTATCATAAAGTTGGAAAGCAAAAGGAAGAATGGAGAATTACAAACAAAAGACAGTATGTTGATCGATCGAAACACATTGGAAAATTTATGTGTCGGAAATTACAACGTTCTTTTGCAAAGTAATGATCCGCTGGCCATGTATTTTTACATAAAACTTTCTCAGGGGATGGCACCGAAAGTGATTATACAATACAAAAGAGTGTCCTACTGTGCTGCCGGTAATCATACGAGGATTACATTTGACACCGATATACGAGCCACTGAGAGCAATTTTGATTTGTTTCAAGAGAAACTGCTGACTTATCCAATTCTTTCGTCAGATCAGACGATTATGGAAGTAAAATATAATAACTTCCTTTTTGGATATATAAAAGAGGCGTTAGCCGGAGTAAAAAAATCCACCACATCTTTCAGTAAATATTTTAACGGAAGAATGTTTTATAAATACATGATATAGGGAGAGAGTAGAAATGAAGGAATTTATTGTTGAAAATCTTTTAGTGGGAAGTACTGTGTCTTTTTTTGATGTTGCCATTAAGCTTTTTATGGCACTTGTGATTGGGGTTACTATCTATATTGCATACTATTTTACATCAAGCAAGGTTTCCTATAACAGTAACTTTAACCTTTCACTGGTTGCTATGGCGATCATCACTACAGCGATTATGGCAGTTATCACGAATAATATTGCTTTATCTTTGGGTATGGTTGGTGCGTTGTCAATCATTCGTTTTCGTACAGCTATCAAAGACCCACGTGATGCCATGTTCATCTTTTGGAGTATTATGGTTGGCATCTGCTGCGGAGTTGCACAGTATGTGATTGCGATTGCCAGCACGGTGGTTCTCTTTTTATTCTTTATTCTTGCAAAAGCTGTCAAAGAGGAAAGAAGATATATTTTAATTATTCGCTGTGAAGTTGATGCAATGGAATATGTGAAATCGGTTACCTACCGCTATTTCAAAAACAGCCGAATCTCAGTTCAAAATACAACCAGTGAATATGCAGAATTTATCTATGAATTGAAACAATTTGAAAAGACCAAAACAGATGATTTTCTCAAAGAATTGTATGCTTGCAAAAAAATTGAGTGTGCAAACTTTGTTTTACAGGAAGATAAAGCAAGTGTATAAGGGAGAGATTCCGTTATGAGAAGAAAATGGCTCATGCTCGGTGTGGTGCTTAGTTTATGTATGGTAGTTGCAATTCTACCCCGTTATCCAAAAGTAGATACCTCTGTTGTTCATCAGCATCAAAGTTATCCAGCGGAAAATAAAGAAATCATCGGTTTTGATGACAACGGTGTTCTGACCTCCCATCTGCCGCTGATTGTTTTAAAAGCGGACGGCAATGTGATTCCGGGTGCAGATAGGCCTACCGATCAGGAATTATACTGTGAATTTGCTGTGATTGACAATAACAATCACTTAAACCGTTCAGACGATGCCCCAACGCAAACCGGCAGAATGGCGATTAACGTTCGTGGAAATTCTTCACGTTATTTTTCCAAAAAACAATATGCAATCCGAACGGTAGATGATGCCGGCATTCCGCAGGAAACAACTTTTTTCGGTATGCCGGCAGAAACCACTTGGGTACTAAACGGAAGCTATATAGACTATTCCCAAATTCGCAATTACATGATGTATAATATTTCTTCTGAAATTATGGATTATGCACCTCAATGCCGACTTTGCGAGGTGTTTCTGACAAATGCAGACGGTGAGTTGGAATATCAGGGGCTGTATACCATGATAGAAAAACCAAAGGTGTCGAAGGAACGATTGGACTTGACACCCTACAATCCGAAATATACGGAAACCTCTTTTGTTGTGCAGATGAATAAACGGATTGATGATGCAAGGATCGATCATCTGAAACCGGATGATGTTGATGTGTATTCTGCCAATTTGGAATATCCTGATGTGGAAAAGATTACGGATTCCTCATTGCAATATATACAAAAAGAGATACTCCAATTTGAAAAAACACTTTATGATGCGGAGTATTCCGATAATTGGGAAAAAGTGAATCAGCGCACCGATTTGGACAGCTTTGTAGATTATTATATTATCAATGAATTTTTTCAAAACTATGATGCCGGAAGACGTTCCACCTATCTTTATAAAAATGTCGGCGGCAAATTTTGTATGGGTCCAGTATGGGATTTTGACAGTGCATTTAATAATTTTACAGGAATGGAAATTTCTCCGTATATATTAGAAATGCAATCTACATTTTATTACTTCTACCTTTACCATGATGTTGAATTTGTTGAACGGTGCAATGAACGCTATAAGGAACTTCGCAAGACGGTTTTATCGGAAGAATATCTGCTTAAATATATAGACGAGAGCAGTATGTACTTAGGCAGCGCAGCGATTAGAAATTGTGATAAATGGTATGATGGAGATTATTCTCTCTATTATGGTGATATAGAAAAGATGAAAACATTCGTTATAGAAAGAGGCAAATGGATGGATGAGCATTTGAAAGAATATATAGCGATTGTAAGGTAAGCGAAGATGAAGAACATGAAAAAAGGATTTACAATCAGCGTCATGACAGCTGTTTTGTGTATTGTTTGTATATGCTTGATTTTTCATTGTTTTGATGGAAATAAAAGTGAAAAAGATAATATATTCAGAACCAATCAGAAAAAAATAGAAATTCTGCAAGATGGAAGCTGGACGGATTATGAGATAAAAGGCGTCAATATAGGAACCGGTTATCCGGGAGTGTTTCCAAATGAATTCGGTATCAGTGAGGAAACCTATGCTCGATGGTTCAACCTGATCGGGGAAATGAATGCCAATACGATCCGGGTTTATAAAATACAATCGCCATGGTTTTATAAAGCCTTTGCCCAATATAATGAAACTCATGAAAATAAAATTTATCTCGTTCAAGGTGTAGATTTTAGTGAGGATTTGATGTTTTCGGAAGAAAATTTGCTGAATCCGAAGCAGAAAAACAAAGTCTTTCAAGAAACCAAAAAGACAGTTGATGCATTACATGGGGAAAGTATAACGTTTGATACAGACACAGGAAAAATGTGTTACTATAGTAATGATGTTTCCGACTATGTATTAGGATATGTTTTAGGCGTGGAATGGGACGAAATGTTTGTAGATTATGTATGTCGTTTTAATGAAGGGATTGCGCCTTATCAAGGAGCCTATATATCCAGTAGGCAGGAGGCAAATGCCGTCGAGATTTTCTTCTCTCAGTGGGGAGATTATCTTTTAAAATATGAAGATGAAACTTACGGAACCCAGAAACTTCTCTCCTTTGCCAACTGGCCGGAAACAGATCCACTGGTAAATGAGGTATCCCTCAAACTATCGGTTGCATTAGTTATAGAAAATACAGAAGCCTTTATTGACCTTGAAAACCTACAACTTTCCGATAAGGTGGAGAGTGGGATGTTCGCTTCTTATAATGTCTATCCCTACTTTCCTGCCAGCCTTCAGTATGGAAAATATACGGAGTATATTGATGACGAAGGTAATCGAAATCCCTATCGGAAATATCTGATGGAGCTTGTTGATCATCATTCCTGTCCGGTTATTATCACCGAATACGGAGTTCCTGCTTCCAGAAGCCCAACACAAAAAGATGTGTGGAGAAATTTATCGCATGGTGGAAATAACGAAACCGAACAAGGTATTGCCTTGATGAAGATGTATGAGGATATTCAGAAAGCGGGCTGCGCTGGAGGGATGGTATTCACATGGCAGGACGAATGGTTTAAGAGTGCATGGAATGAAAAAAGTTTGTCCAATCCGGATGGCAGAGCAAGCTGGAGTAATGCACAGAATGTAGAGCAGTTTTACGGATTGCTTGCATTTGAGCCGGGAGATGGCAAGGCTGAAAACTATCCGGATGGAAAAATTTCAGAATGGTCGAAAGAAGATGTTGTATTAGAAAATAATGATACGAAACTCAGCATGAAATCGGATGAAAAATATATTTATTTTATGGTGCAAGGGTTATCTGATATTAAAAGTGGCAATTCAATTAATCTTGCACTGGATGTTCTGCCAAACGCAGGAACAACCTATACAAAAAACTTAGACTTTGCCTTCCCGGTGGATTTTTTGATTCAAATCAATGCAGAAAAAGGCAGTAAGCTATTGGTTCATGACGATTCGGATTTGGCTGTTTATTCGATTTCGATCAAAAACAAAAGTGCGGCCGATATTTATAAAATAGCTGAGAAATTGATGCTGCCGTTGAAAAATAATACCGATACATTTCATGTTGCTTCCAGAGCATGTGGCAGTGTAAATAACTTCCTTTTGAATGAAAGGCATCTTGAAAATGTTGGGATGTTAAAGCATGGGAACGCTAATCCGAACAGTGAGAATTATGATTCCAACGCAGATTACTGCATCAACGGTGATATCGTAGAGGTTAGAATCCCGTGGTCGCTTCTGAATTTTTATGACCCTTCTAAATGTATGGTAATTGATGATTATCACAAAAACGATTTTAATATCAAGGGTTTGAAAATCGAGGAGATTTATGCGGCTGTCTACTATGACAATCAGGAAAGCGTGACTGATTTCGGTACATATAAATTAAAAGGCTGGAAAAACCCGCAGTTTCATGAACGGTTAAAGGAATCATACTATATGCTTCAAAAAGCGTTTGGAGGTGACTGATATGGTGATTCATAATTTTTATATGGTTATATTGTATACTCTGTGTGGATATAGTTTACTTTGTTTATGTGTTAAATTGCTTTTGGATAGGATCAGAGAAAAAAAGGCAGAGAAAAAGGAAAAAAAAATTTGTGATTTTTTCCTTTTTCGTTCCAAAAAAGAACCTGCAGAAGCATCCCTCATTATGAGGTTAGCACAGGACGATTTCCTGTTCGCTTATATCTGTGAATGTTACATAAAACTCAGTCCGCAATATACATTGCATAAACAACAAAAAATGTCAAAATATATGCAGTCTCTTATGGAAAATAAAATTGACTCTCTGGTAAAAGAGGATGTGCAGACACGCTGCTTGATTCTGAGATACCTGTGTCAAATGGGAATTCATTCGGACACAATTAACCAGTTCGTCAATGGATGCAGGAAGCAATCTAAGCTGGAACAGACATGGGTAAAAGCAATTGGATTAAGCGAAGACAACGTTTCCGAAGAGATTCCTGTAAATGCTGTGTGTAAGGTGGGATAAAAAGATGATGCTGATTTATATGATACGTGTTTTATTTGTCTTGTTTTTTGTATATACAGTAATCTATCTTTTCCAAATGGGAATCAGTCTCTGTATCTCGATTTATCGCCTTGAAAAATATAAGAAAAATAAAACGCTTAATCGAAAACTATTTCCCACAGCATTTGCCAAACAGGTTCCGGTTAGCGTTATTATTCCCGCATACAACGAGGCGGCTTGTATAACAGAAACAATCGAAGCTTTATTTGAGGAAGATTATCCGGGTCTGGAGATTATTGTAGTAGATGATGGTTCAAATGATAACACCGAATCTCTTGTAATAAAGAGATTCGGACTGATACAAGAACCTGTTTTGTCTGAATTTGAATTGAATACAAAACCGATTCTTCGCCAATATCGAAAAGCATTTGATGAAAAAACGCTTATTTTTATACATAAGGAAAATGGTGGAAAATCAGATGCGCTTAATTGTGGACTGAATATTTGTCATAGTCCATACTGCGTTATGCTGGACGCTGATACAAAGGTTCAACGAGACTCCATCCGCATAATGATGAGTTACTTTTTGACGAATCCCAAAACCATTGTTTGTGCAGGCGCTGTTGGCAGTGAAAATTTGAAAAATTATCCAAAACTTACTTTGGGGAAGAAAGCACTGGTTGTTTTCCAAATATTAGAATATTATCGGACATTTTATATGCAAAGAATTATGTTCGATCATATCAATGCGAATATTATCGTCTCCGGTGCGTTCGCTATGTTTGATACTGATTTAGTGAAACGGGTTGGTGGCTACCAAATAAATACAATTGGAGAGGACATGGAACTGACCATGCGTCTCCATGCGTTTTGTGCTTCACAGGGAAAAGAATATCACATCGCATATGCTCCGGAAGCAAAGTGCATGACACAGCTGCCGTTTACATATAAAGACTACTATCATCAAAGGCGGCGTTGGCATATTGGGCTGCTGCAAAGTATGAAATTTCATAAATATATGCTTGGAAATAAAAATTATGGATGGGCTGGAATCACATCCGGTACATTTTTCATTTTGTATGAACTTCTTGCACCATTTTTGGAGATCATTGGGGTGGCTACTTTAATCGCAGCCAATTTACTGGATATTTTGAATCTTCAATTCACCATACAGGCAACTATCCTATATACGTTGATTGTTATATGGATACAGGCAATTCTTGTAAGTGCTGTTAATCGGTATAAAGTGGAACCGATTAACGGCAAACAGCGATGGATTTTGTTTCTGATTTCTATATTTGAGATAGTATTTTTTCATCCGCTCAATATTGTAATAAAAATAATAGCGACAGCTATGAACTATTGGCACAGAAAAAGCTGGGAACATATTCAGCGTATTGAAACGAACCGGTAAAGACTTTTTGATTCTTTATCACATCCGCTCAGAGATTTCGAAGATAAGCTAAATAAAATAGCTATAAAAAATCCATCAGATTTCATTTTTCCTATTAGGATGAAGTCTTATGGATTATTTTATTTTTTGGAGAATGTATGAGCTGTTTCATCGATTTTATAGATATAAATTTGTGGGAGAAATACACCTTGACAAATCTCGTCTCAGAAGCGTATTCTTGAAACCTATGCAAAGCAGAACGGCTTTTCCAATCTGCGCTGGTACACGGACGACGGTTATTCTGGTGCGAACTTTCAAAGACCCGGTTTTCAAGCCATGCTTGCGGACATTGAAGCCGGAAAAGTCGGGACAGTTATCGTAAAGGATATGTCGAGGTTAGGGCGAAACTACCTGCAAGTGGGAATGTACACGGAAATGATTTTCCCACAGAAAGGTGTCCGCTTCATCGCTATCAATGACGGAGTGGACAGCGCACAGGGCGACAATGACTTTGCCCCGCTGCGGAATATCTTTAACGAATGGCTGGTGAGAGATACGAGCAAGAAAATCAAAGCAGTAAAACGCTCAAAAGGCATGAGTGGCAAGCCCATCACAAGCAAGCCTGTGTATGGCTACCTCATGGACGAGGACGAAAATTTCATTATTGACGAGGAAGCTGCACCCGTAGTCAAGCAGATATACAACCTCTGCCTTGCCGGGAACGGTCCGACCAAGATAGCCCGTATGCTCACAGAGCAGCAAATCCCCACGCCGGGGACGCTGGAATACCGCAGGACGGGCAGCACCCGCCGCTACCACCCCGGCTATGAGTGCAAGTGGGCGACCAATACCGTTGTGCATATCCTTGAAAACCGGGAATACACAGGCTGTCTGGTAAATTTCAAGACAGAAAAACTTTCTTACAAAGTCAAGCACAGTGTAGAAAATCCCCCGGAAAAGCAAGTGATTTTCGAGAACCACCACGAGCCTATCATAGACACCCAGACATGGGAACGGGTGCAGGAGCTTCGCAAGCAGCGCAAACGCCCCAACCGCTATGATGAAGTGGGCTTGTTCTCCGGCATACTGTTCTGTGCGGACTGCGGCAGCGTCATGTACCAGCAGCGATACCAGACGGACAAGCGCAAGCAGGACTGTTATATCTGCGGCAACTACAAGAAACGCACCCATGACTGTACGGCGCACTTTATCCGCACCGACCTCTTGACCGCTGGTGTACTCTCCAATCTGCGGAAAGTGACCAGCTATGCGGCAAAGCATGAAGCCCGGTTTATGAAGCTCTTGATTGAGCAGAACGAGGACGGGGGCAAACGCAGGAACGCCGCCAAGAAAAAGGAACTGGAAGCCGCCGAGAAACGCATAGCCGAGTTATCCGCTATCTTCAAGCGGCTGTATGAGGACAGCGTGACCGGGCGCATATCAGACGAGCGTTTCACAGAGCTGTCGGCAGACTATGAAGCAGAACAACGGGAGCTGAAAGAAAGAGCCGCTGCTATCCAAGCGGAGCTTTCCAAAGCACAGGAAGCCACCGTGAACGCAGAAAAGTTTATGAATGTTGTCCGGCGGCATACCAGCTTTGAAGAACTTACCCCTACTCTGTTGCGGGAGTTTGTAGAGAAAATCGTTGTGCATGAGTGCAGCTATGACGAGAACAAGACCCGCAGACAGGACATTGAGATTTATTATTCTTTTGTTGGCAAGGTGGACTTGCCCGAATAACCGCCCGACCTATCCGACACAAGAGCTAAGTGCCGGATAGGAACGGCAAAATTTTTTACACTTCTATTACTTCTTTATCGCACATCAGTAAAATCGCAAGGAATTAAGCAATTGATGGCAGGCGGTGGCATTGTGCTGATCGGAATGAACCTGATTCCACAGCTTGCAACCCTGTTCGGATAATTTATGGGCGGGATTATTGAAAAGATAACGGATTTCATAAAGGAACTTCTGACGGGATGGGTTACATCGAATTTGGAAACCATGTTCACGGATGTAAATACGAAAGTAGGTACCATTGCAACAGAAGTTGGCAAGACACCCCAGGATTGGAACAGTGGCATTTTTTCGATGATTAAAACGTTATCGGATAATGTCATTGTCCCCATTGCGGGGATGATCATTACGTTTGTCCTGTGTTATGAATTGATTTCCATGATTATGGAAAAAAACAACATGCACGACACAGATACGTTCATGTTCTTCAAGTACATTTTCAAGATGTGGGTAGCCGTTTATCTGGTGACACATACCTTTGATATTGCCCTTGCAATTTTCGATGTGGCAAATCATGTGGTGACCAGTGCCGGAGGTATTATAAACGGCAGTACCTCCATAGATGTGGCGGAAGCATTACAAACACTGCTGGAGAGCAGTATTGAGGATATGGGCATCGGAGAGCTTTTAGGGCTTGGCCTGGAAACAATGATTGTGAGTCTTTGCATGAAAATCATATCTGTCCTCATTACCGTCATTTTATATGGACGTATGATTGAAATTTACCGCGCGTCCAGAAGCGCCGCTTTTCATCCAAAGGCAGTGCGCGGACATTTTGGGA
>OCAT01000835.1_pt1 | contig 22729 bp, 19 predicted proteins | sample 1538311 | NCBI WGS metagenome assembly OCAT01 (sample SAMEA2580287, study PRJEB22360) | human gut metagenome | biome: human gut; feature: human-associated habitat; material: faeces | place: Denmark | collected 2008/2010
TATTAAGTCAAAAGTATATTTTTTATTATCTCTGGAATATTTTAATCCATCATCGCCAAACGTTTTATAAACATGAATCCAATTTCGTATATCCTTTTCTGAAGGTATACTAAATTTTTGCAAGAAAATAATAGTTTCTTTAAATATTCATTTGTATAACATTCAATTAATGCCAATTAATTAATTTATTATCAACCAAAAAACATATATATTTACAAAAGTATTCCTCTACAATTTTCTTTTGTTTATCTTATACAAATTTTGCTTTATATTTTATTGATATTAACTATCTGCTATGTTATATTAACAAATGAGAACTATATATTTATTTTTAAAGGAAGATTTAAGGATAAATTTTTTAAAACTTCTCCGCAATCTTTACTATTGTGATACTGGATTATATTCTCTCAAATAATATATACTCAGAAAGATGTTACAACGAAAACATTGCCCCATTGTGATAACGAGAGCAAGTTTCTTTATCCTATTTCTTTCAAAATAAAATACTATTTAACAGTTTATTATAACTTGGAGAAAACGCAGTGGTGACCAGAAATAAATAATAATATTGATGATATTTAATTCCAACAGTTTTCATTACATACTTTTAACAATTTACTCGGGGAATACTCCATATTTAATTAGGTATAAACAACAGTTTTTTCTTACTACGCCCTAACAGCTTAAGCAACAAGAATGGAAATTCCCTTATTACCCCTAACGGACATTTTTTACAAATGTCTTGTAAGAGAAAGGAGTTATATTTATGAAAAAAATTTTACCTTTTAGTAATCCAACTATTACATCATGGACTTGGACCGCTGCAACTTTTTCCATTTTAGGAAACTATCCTAAATGTTTACCTTGGCTATATAATAATTTTATACAATTATTTTGTGAATGTTACGAAAAATGGGTTTCTTTACATTATATTCCTCATATAGATGTATTTTCTGTCTGTCCATTTTTTCATTCCTCCCTAATACCTCGTTCATTCCTTCTTGATCTTAATATAAGTCTTAATAGTTTTATTAGAACTTGTATTAATCACAATTATTATGTCTATTCTATAATTGACGAATCCTATATTAGTAGGAAAAAACGATTTTTACACGAATTACTGATTTATGGATATGATGATTCAACACAGACATATAATATTGCTGACTTCACCCTAACATCAACCCAAAAATATACTCAATCGACCACCTCATATGATAGTATAAATAAAGGTTATGTTTCTATTAGACCACATGAAGATGGTTTGACTGATGGTTTAGGTGGTATAGGTGGAATTTATATTTTTTCTGTCAATCCAAATTATAATTATGATTTTAATATAGATTTAATGAAAAACTATCTGAATGATTATATTTCCGGTTCTGATAGTGGTTATCCTTACCGTACCTATAATTTAAAACGGCAAACAGGATCTAATACCGGTTTGCAATCAATAAGCTATGGATTAGATATTTACGACATGCTTCAAAAATATTATAAAGAGGTGAAACAAGAAGAAAAAACTTTTTTCATACAACCATTACATGTGCTCTATGATCATAAGTATTTGATGCTACAACGTTTATTATATTTAAATAAAGAATTAAAATTTAAAATTCCTAATTCCCTTTTGAAAGAATATTCAGTGCTTTTTTCTGAGGTAAACATTCTTCGCAATTTGGGAATAAAATACTGGGTTTCAAGGAAAGTTTCTGCTTTAGATACAGTAATATCGCGTTTACCTGGCATAAAACAAAAGGATTTAGACTTGACTACCGAACTTATAAACTTTCTAGAAATAATGTAATAAACAATTACTTTCCACATTAACTGCTACACTCAATACTAGTCAAGATGTACGGTAAATTTCTCTTGAAAATTTACTTTTATCAAATTCCGAGGCTTATAATAAGCTATATCTAATGAAGGGTTCAAACAATTATAAGCCTCCGATTCTTCATCTTTTCATCATTTCTAACTCTTTGTCAATGAGACAATTTATTCCGAATATATATTTTTTCTTAGCTACTATATACTTTCCCACCCCGCACTCTCTACTCCCACCGTTTCCAGAAGTATACAGACAATTCTTTCTATCACTTCAGTCCCTTTCCTTCCATAATAACTCATTTCTGCCTTTATCTCTGCCTGTCCTTTTACTGTATTCTTGCTTTCCAGGTTTGTCAAAAACAATTTTTTATGATGATTCCCGTGAATAAGTAGACTCCGTACTATCTGTTCTTTTTCTTCTGTGCAAATTATACTTACTTTATAATTTCTTTCATTTTCTTCGTTTCCTACAATCGGATAAATTTTTCTGGATAATGGTCTGAAAATCAAATTAACTAAAATCAGCACTCCGGCTGCCAACACAGCAAATATATACTTTCCGGAACTCGTTAAAACACCGATTGCCGCAGTACACCAAAGTGTTGCCGCGGTGTTTAACCCTCTTACATTTCCTCCTTCTTTAAAGATTACCCCACTGCACAAAAATCCCACTCCGGAAACAATATAGCTGGCAATCCTCTGAATATCGTCACTCCCTAAAATCATGGGGAATTGAAGAAACATACAAGCTCCCAAACAAATCAACACATTAATCCGTATTCCGGCAGGGTGTCCCGTTATCTGCCGTTCTAATCCAATGCAAAAGCCCAGAAAAACAGCCAGCGAAATTCTCATTGTAAAATCTAATATCCCATCTTCCACACCTTCTTCACACTGAAGTCATACAGATTATTTTCCCTGCCTTTTCGTCTGATCGGCGGGCTTCATTCCCCAGAACACAAGATTCATTCCTACCACTACCAGCAAACAAATCCCCATAGCAATCCAAAATCCCAGGCTAATTCCAAACAATTCTGTTACTCCAAAAAGTTTTAAAAAAATCTGTGTCCAATTCATGCCTCCCTGCTCCTTTCCGTTCTATAAAAGTTCTCCATAATGCCTTACATATGCTTTTTTCAAACTGGTAGCCAGCGCCATATACAATAAAATACAAGGTATCAAATAGGCGAAAAATACTGTCGGAGGCGCAAGAAAGCCCAGCAAACGTCCAAATCCTGTAAACGGAATGAATGTCAGAACTGCAATACCTGTAAACGTCAATAAAGTTACAGGCGCCGATGCCATACTCTGAATAAAGGGAATCTTCGGTGTCCGAATCATATGAATCACAAGTGTCTGGCTCCACATAGATTCAATAAACCAGCCTGCCTGGAACATTGCCGCATAATCGCTCTGTATTCTCGCCAGCTCCGCTCCTGTATAATAAGCAGCCAAATCATTATACAGGATTCCATGTGATACAAACTTTGGACAGAATACGAAATACATAAAGGCATAGGTCGTCCAGTCAAAAACAGAACTGGTTGGCCCGATCCAGATCATAAAACTTCCAATGGAAGATGCATCCCATGTCCTCGGCTGTATCAAAAATTCCTCGTCCACATTATCCCATGGAATTGCGGTACAGGATAAATCATAGATCAAATTGAGTAAAATCAGGTGCATGCTCATCATCGGTAAGAATGGGAGCAATGCCGACGCTGCCAATACCGAAAACATATTTCCAAAATTGGAAGAAGCTGTCATCTTAATATACTTGATCATATTGGCATAAGTCTTTCTTCCTTCAATGATCCCTTCCTCCAATACCATCAGATCTTTTTCCAGCAGGATAATATCGGCGGATTCCTTCGCAATATCAAACGCCGTATCCACTGATATTCCAATATCCGCTGATTTCATTGCCGCCGCATCATTAATTCCATCTCCCATATATCCGACCGTATGTCCGTTATTTCTTAATATCGTTACCACACGGGCTTTTTGGTCTGGAGAAAGCTTTGCGAACACGTCTGTTACTTCCGCTGCTTTAGCAAGCTGGCTGTCATTCATATGTGCAATATCTTTTCCAAGCAGCATATTCCGTACTTCCATCCCTACTTGCTTACAGATACACCGGGTTACTTTTTCATTATCCCCTGTCAAAATTTTTGTGGTTACTCCGTATTTCTTTAAAGCCAGAATTGCCTCTGCAGTAGATTCCTTTGGCGGGTCTAAAAATGCCAGATAACCTAACAGCACCATGTCACACTCATCCTTTATTCCAAAGGCTCCCACCGGGGAAGGGTTGGTTTTCTGTGCCACAGCAATCACTCTCATGCCATCTTCATTCAGATCTTCTACTTTCACTAAAATTTTCTTTTTCAGTTCTTCGGTAAGCGGCTCCACTTTTCCTTCATACTCTACGCTGGAGCAAATAGACAGCATTTCTTCGACTGCTCCTTTTGTAATCATCTGTGTTTTTCCCTGTGTATCCCGGACAACCGTAGACAGCCGCCTTCTGCTGAAATCAAAGGGAACTTCATCGATTTTTTCATACGCCTCTGACAAATCTAAAAGCTGCGGATTTTCGGATTCTTCCTCCTCTGTCTTTTGAATGATTGCCAGATCCATCAAGTTCTTATACCCGGTCTGGAAATAACTATTTAAATACGCATGGCGCAGAACCCTTACGTCCTCATTTCCAGTAACGTCCATATGATACTCTAATACTACTTTATCCTGAGTCAAAGTGCCTGTTTTATCTGTGCATAAGATATCAATGGCTCCAAAATTCTGTATAGAATTCAAATTCTTTACAATCGTTTTCTTTTTTGACATGGAACCCGCTCCCTTTGCAAGGCACGTCGTTACAATCATAGGCAGCATTTCCGGAGTCAAACCTACCGCAACAGAAATTCCAAATAAAAATGCTTCCAGCCAGTCTCCTTTTGTCAGTCCATTAATCATAAAAACAATGGGAACCATGATCAGCATAAACCGGATCAAAACCCAGGAAACTGCATTTACACCCTTGGTAAAATTTGTTTCCACCGCCTCCTGGGCTACGGATGATGCCATAGAACCAAATAACGTATCATCTCCCACCGCCACAACTACGCCCACAGCACTTCCGCTGATCACATTACTTCCCATAAAAGCAATATTCGTAAAATCCGTAACGGAAGCGGCTTTTCCAGAGCAGACGTCCGCCGTCTTTTCAATAGGATCGCTCTCCCCTGTCAGAGAAGCCTGACTGATAAACAAATCCTTTGCCTCTAAAATCCGCAGATCTGCAGGAACCATATCGCCGGCAGACAAATGGACAATATCGCCAACTACCGTTTCCTCTAATGGTATTTCCATCTTCGTTTTTTCTTTTCTGTCTACCGTACAAGTCGTGGTAATCATTGCCAATAATTTTTCCGCTGCACTCCCTGAACGGGATTCCTGCACAAACCGCAGCGTTCCGGAAATGAACACCATGGTACAGATAATGATAACCGTCAAAGGATCCACATCTTCCGGTGTTCTCTGCATGATTGGCATAATAATATCCGTAATGGCAGATACGACAGCTAAAAAAAATAAAATCGCCGTAAATGGATTGACAAAAGCACCCACAAGCCTCTGAAACAATGTTTTTTTCTTTTCATGGGTCACTTTATTCTTTCCATAGGCAGAACGGCTCTCCAGAACTTCCTCCTCTGAAAGTCCCCGCAGCGTTGTATTCATATTCAGTAAAACCGGTTTGATTTTATTGGTCGCCGCAAATTCCAGAATTTTATCTGCGTGATCCCTGCGCACCCTTCTTTCCGCAATTTTTTTCGTATTGATTCTCTTATCTTCTCTTTTCATAGCACGCCTCCTGTTCTTCCTGGTTTTTCAATAAATATCTTTTCGATTTTTCCATATCGTATACATCAATTCCTGTCAAAACAAGCCATGCAATCATACACCAGACAAACGCCTTTTCCTGAAATCCCGGAAACCAGGCTGACATTTCAAAAATGATTCCCGCACTCATAAGTACTGTACCGGCATTTTTCCCTAAAAGACTCATATTGATCCCTTTTTGTTCCTTTTCTGAAAGATTTTTCCAGCCTTTCAGCATTGGAATTGCTTTTCCAATAAAAAAGAAGAAGCCAATTCCGAAAAAAAGTAAGCCTAAAACCATACATTGCAGTCTCATCTCTATTTCCTCCTCTCTTTTGCTTACGGGAAAAGTATACAGAAAGCAAGGCGAGAATCCTATGGATAAAACCTTGCGATTTTCTTGCGATTTGGCATGATTTATATTGACGAAGAATGAATGATCAATTTTTAAACATATATTTTTCTCTGTCTTATTGTAAATCCCTCTGAATCCTGCTTCAGAACGCAAAAAATAACGGGGTAAATCCGACTGCCTGCTCTGTACAAATCCTGTGGTGTTTAGTATAATTATCATCAACCTTTAAGAAATGAGATGATAGTTTGCAAGTATAAATCCAACCTACAAGAAAAAACCATTCAAAGAGGTATAAAATGATAACCGAAAAAAGAGAAAAACTGATTTTAAAGATGTCCTTTTTTTCTGGACTTTTATTTGCAATAACGGAGTTTATCTTTGCCATATACAGCCATTCCCAATCGTCCTTGACGGACGCTGTGTATGACACGGCAGAGCTTGTATTTATTGCCCTACTGCTGTTCCTTACCCCACTCTTTCATCGACCAGTTTCGGAAAAGCATCCTTTTGGCTACTTTCAGATTGAAACGGTATTTATTATTGTCAAAGGTATTATGATGTTATCTGTTACTCTGGGGGTGTCTGCTGAGGTGCTTCATTCTACCCTGTCCGGCGGGAATCCTGTGTATAGTGCACTGGTTTCCATATTCCAGTGTATTCTGGGAATTGCCAGTATCATTATTTTTGTAACCATGAAAAAGCTGAACCGAAACCTTTCGTCGCCAACCATAAAGGCAGAACTTCTGGGCTGGAAACTGGATATTGCTTACAGCTTAGGTATGTCCTTTGCCTTTTTTCTGTCGCTCTATCTGGAAAAGACACCTCTTGCTTTCCTTGCCCCCTATTTTGACCAGATTATCGCTGTCATCATCATGGCATTGATTCTTCCAGAAAGCATTAAGATTCTGTTGCGGGCTATCAGGGATATATTTTTATTTTCGCCAGATAAGGAGCTCATTGAAGAAATCAAAGGGCTTTGCAATCCGATTATGGAACAGTACCGATTTGTTCCTGTTTTCTACGATATTACAAAAACAGGCCGGCATTTATGGGTAGCCATTTACTTTCAGATTGAAATGGGCAGTCTCGCCGTCCATGATTTCTCCGAAGCATTAAAAGCAACCAATAGAACGGTCAATGAGAAGTTCCATAACTGCACCTGTGAACTGATTTTAGAGCCGTAGGCAGGATAACAAGAGACGGCCGGTTTATTAGATCTTCCATGTTCCTATCACTTAAACGGTATAGAAGAAAAGTGCTATATGGATGATAAGTTACCGGGAAAGAGGCTTTTCCTAGGAGTAAGGTCATAGAAGCAATCCTTATTTATATAGTCGTTTTCATACTGACGGAATTTTTAACAACAGTATTACTACATGGATCATAAAGAACCGGAACACTAGCCTGCGATTTGACAGATTCGTGAAATACAGTTTCCACTTTTCTTCTGTCATATAAGAAATATGGATTTTGAAGTAAATAACCAGTATCAGCAGTAATTTTTCAAAAAAATTACTGCTTTTTTTCATAAAAAAAGACACTCTATTTCAAGTGTTCTTTTTCCTTTAACTGATTGCTGATAGATACTGTATTTATACGGGTGTTCTCCACTTTTCAACTGTTTTTATATAGAGAATAGCCTTACCCAGATTCGAGTCATTTCAATAATCTTTTTCTTTTATACTATTTTTTACCTTTAATAAACCTGCGGCAATCTCATCTTTTGTTGATTTTCTATACTTGCACAGACTGTATACGAAGCCTGCAAGAAAAATCATCAAAGCAAGAAAGAATGGATATAAAAAGTTCAACCAACATAAAAGCAAATAACAGATAAATACAGAAATAATAGCCGATAAAAGATAGAGAGAGATTGCAAACTGGAGAACTTTTCTTTCTTCTAGGCTAAGAAAATATTTATCCCACTCTGACGAATTTTTATGTAAAGATTTTCCCTTTATTGCCATACACAGGAGCAAGAAACCTAACATAAGTCCCTTTGTCAATAATATCTTTACACCGATAATCAGTAATAAAAGAATAACCTTACTCATACTTGTTTTTTCCTCCTTGTTATTGAAGTCAAGACTGTTCAACAATTTTAATCATAACCTGTGTGATGTACTCTTTTTCGCTGGCAATCGTATAATCGGTAAGCTCACGCTCAAAGGAATATCCTGTAAGCCTAAGTCCATGTTCGTCGGCATAGCTTAACATTTTTTCATATAGCTCTGGAAGTCTGCTCCACCTACCTTTCAGATACCCGCACAGGTACGCTCCCTTGGGTTTTGTCATAGAACCGTTTTGCAGTCTATGCTCTGTTATCACAGTGTATAAACCGTCATATTTGTCAAACTGTCCTGCCTGTATCTTATCTAGGGAAAGATAGCTCCCCACGCCTGCTCGATACTGTTCAGGCGTCCAGACGCTTTGTATATATGCAAAAACTTTCATAGGATTATCTTCTTCAAATTCATAAGGGACAGTCAACAGATATTCTTCTTTTAAATCGGATATTTCTATACGCATATCACTGATTTGCCGGCAAAACAGAAGATGTTCCTTTTTCTGTTTCAGAACAGACTTTACCGTTTTCAATTTTCTGATTTCCCTGTCGATTTCCTTTTGCTTACTGGATACAATTTCAAGAAATTTCTGTTCGTCAAAGGAATGTATAAAAGCTTTGATTTCCTCAATGCTTAAATTGATTTCTTTCAGCATACGAATATACTCAAAGTCTATACTCTGGGAATAGTCGTAATATCTATATCCGTTCTCTCCCTTGTGACATGGAGAAAACAAACCGATATCATCATAATAATGCAGTGTCCTCTTATTGACGTTGTGCAATTTTGCAAACTGCGCTGTCGTAAGTCGTATAGTTTCCTGTTGCATGAAATACCTCCTTGACATTACACTTACTGAATAGTTTACGATTAGTATATACCAAAGGAGAACAAAAGAAAAGGAGTTAGACAGAATATGGAAAACAACATAAAATTAAGAGAGCTAAAGAAACAGGATTTACCAGCATTGGAAAATGTAATAAGAAAAACATGGGACTATGATAAGTTCGCAACACCAAAGACAGCCCGTAAGCTGGCAAAAGTCTATCTTGCGACCTGTCTGACAAACCAGACCTATACACGGATTGCGGAAGTAGACGGCGTTCCTGCGGGACTGATTCTGGGAAAAAATATAGAAAAACATCACTGTCCTTTGAAATACCGTCTACGTCAAATCTCGGCATTATGCGGACTGCTGATTTCTAAAGAGGGACGTGGTATTCTGAATTTCTATAAGAATGTGGACGAAATATACAGCCAACTCTTAAAACAGTGCGACAAGGACTATCGGGGGGAGATTGCTCTATTTGCCCTGTCCCCCGAATACAGGGGGCTTGGGATTGGAAAAATGCTGTTCCACAGTGTTTTAGCCTATATGAAAAGCCAGAGCATTAGCGACTTCTACCTTTATACCGATACAAGCTGTAATTTCGGCTTTTATGAACATCAGGGCATGGTGCGCCAACAACAGTATAAACATCTTGTCAATATGAAAGGGCAAAAAGTCGAACTGGAATTTTATCTTTATGATATGGCTGTATAGCGGCATTGCAGGCTGGTGCAAAGGCGACCTACGCCAGAGGAATATATACACCATATGGCAGGAAATACCCTTCTCCGGTTAATATATTCCTCTGCTAAGTTTGTGCCTCCGGTAAATGCCACTTTCCCATCAATCACAATTTTCTTCCATTCCTCAATCTTCATTTCCTTTTATTTCTCCGCATGAACACCTACCAGGCCAATTCCCAGACCTCCCGGTCCGATATGAGCTCCAATACTCATGGTAAGCGGCATATAGATACATTCCATATCCGGATAATGTTCTTTTAATTCCTGCCGGAACATAGCCAGTTTTTCCGGTTCCATCCAAGTACTTGCGATTCCCGCCTTTAGCCGCCCCTGCTTATACAAATCATAAAACCTTTCCTCCAACTCTGCGTCCAGCGCCTGACACATCTTTTTAAAGGCCGCCTTCATTCCCCTGCATTTTGCGTATGCATCCAGCTTACCGCCTTGTATCGTAAGGATTGGTTTCAAATTTAACGCTGTCCCCAGTAAAGAGGCCGCTGTTGTAATTCTGCCGCCTTTCTTTAAATATGTCAAAGAATCTACGGTAATATAAATCGTCGCATTCATTGCCTCTTTTTCCAGTGTTTTTCGTATCATTTCTCCGGAGTATCCCTGCTTTGCCATCCTTTTTGCGTCATAAACTGACTGGGCCTGCGTAACAGAAATTCTATGATTATCTACCACATGCACCCGGCCCCGAAACGGTTCCTCTTCCGCAAGTAATTGGGCGGTCTGGCAGCTACCGCTCAAACTGCTTGACATTGGAATATAGACAACCTCCCCATAATGTTCCAAAAGCCGTTCCCAACTTTCCATTACCACACCGGCTGATGGCTGAGAAGTTGTTACAGAATTACCGTTTTGCAGCCGTTCGTAAAACTGCTGCTCGTTAATTTCGTATCCTTCATAAAATATCTGTTCCTGTATGATGACCGGCATAGGGAGAATATAGATTCCCTGCTCTTTCCCCTCTTGTGGCGAAATCCCGCAATTACTGTCCGTTAAGATTGCTATTTTTTTCATCTGCGCCTCCTGCTTTCCTTAATATTGGATTCATATATTCAGGTATATAAGTAAAATATTATGCTGTACAGTTAGTGTAAAGTCAATGTTTTTCCCGTGAATTACTATTAAAAAAGTATAAAATTTTCATGCCAGATAGTTTTGCAAAGAAGATCTGCAATACGAATGATACAAAATCAGAAAAGTTTATGGTCATCCTTGAATTATTTAAGTCCAGATCAAAAAACAATCTGGACTTTCTATTACAGTCTTTCATTATATTTATATCCCACACCCCAGATTGTCAGGATATATTCCGGCGCATCCGGATTCGGCTCAATCTTTTTGCGGATCTTCCTGATAAATGCCATGATATTACTGTCCGCCATCATATATTCATCTGCCCATACAGCCTGATAAATCTGCTCTTTCGTAAACACTTCCCCCTTGTTTTGGAAAAGGAAATAAAGAATGTCAAATTCTTTGGGAGTTAGATTTACTTCCTGACCTCTGCATAAAACCCTTCTGCTTTTTGGATTAATCATCAATTCCCCGGACTGATATTCTCTGTTTCCGTCCGATTCTTCCGACTTTTCTAAAAACAGGGCGTTTTCCTGGCTATGTAAAAGCCCTTTTAAACCCTGTACAAATTCCTCTGCCTCCTTTATGTCCTGATACTCTGTCTGCACTTTTTGTGAAATCCACTGAATTAAATCAGAAGGAAGGGTAATATAAGTAATATCTTTTTTCATGGCGACCCTCCTTAAATTAATTCATGGTATTGTTTTACATATCTTCGCTTGATCCGGTTTGTCAGGAACATATACACTAAAACAACTACAAAAAGGAAAACAAAATATCCTGCCGGAAGTGTTGTTAATCCTAAAATGGTTCCTAATGGAAGCATTGTAATGCCGGAAAATACAACAACTCCAAGCGCGGTAATAATGACCACACTTTTTGACGGCCTGCTTTGGATAAAAGGTATCTTTGCTGTCCTTAGCATTTGCAGAATCAATATCTGTGACCACATAGATTCGAGAAACCATCCTGTCTGGAAAACCGTAATATATCTTGCAATCATTGCCGGATCTGATAAACCCTCAAAAGTCACACCTCCGCAAACTGAAGGACACAAGATGAAATACAGGAATAAAAATGTCAATATGTCAAACGCAGAACTGATCGGTCCAAACCACCGCATAAATCTTCCCAATGTTTTTCCCGACCACTCTCTCGGTTTCCGGTAATCTTCCGGATCTACAAGATCCCAGGGAAGAACGATGCAAAGCGTATCATACAGTAAGTTCAACAAAAGAAGCTGTATGGCTGTCATAGGTAAAAAAGGAAGGAACGCACTGGCGCATACAATAGAAAAAATATTTCCAAAGTTAGAACTGGCCGTAATACGAATGTATTTTGACATATTGATAAATGTCTTTCTGCCCTCTAAAATTCCTTCTTCCAGTACATTTAAGTCTTTGTCCAACAAAACAACGTCCGCAGCATCCTTTGCCGCATCCACCGCAGTATCTACAGAAATTCCCACATCAGCTTCGCAGATTGCCGGAACATCGTTTAGCCCGTCTCCTAAAAAACCTACTGTATGCCCATTTTCCCTTAATACTTGAATAATTTCTACTTTTTGGTTCGGTGTCAACTCCGCAAATACTTCCCCATACTCTACGGCTGTTTGAAGCTGTGATTCTTCAAGATTTTCTATTTCCTGCCCAGTTAAAATCCTGCTGCAATTTACCCCTACCCTCTGACAGACAGATAATGCTACATCTTTTCTGTCTCCCGTCAAAATCTTTGTCCTGACCTCTAAGTCCCTTAATTTTTTTATTGCTTCCTTGGCAGATTTTTTAGGTGCATCAAAGAATGTAAGATAGCCTAATAAGATCATATGGTTTTCGTCCGCACAGGTAATTTCTCCGGTAGTTATCATCTCTTTTTTCGCTACGGCAATGACTTTCATTCCATCTTCCAGCATTTCTCCGATGATTTCATCCATATTCTTTTTTGCATCGTCCTGTATCGGAAGTATCTGATTCTGGTATTCTACTCTGTCGCAGCATTTTAGCACCGCGTCTGGTTCACCCTTTAAGACTAACTCCTGCCGTCCTTTCTGATCCTCGATCAAGACACTGACACACTTTCTTTCATAATCAAAAGGTATTTCATCTTTCTTTTGATAGGTTTTCGTCAGTGTTTCGTAATAGTCCTGCTTGTCCGGCATTTCAGAACATTTTAATACCGCTTCATCAATCGGATTTCGGATTCCCGAATGATAAAAGCTATTCAGATACGCATAGTTCAAAACCATTTTGCTGTCATTCCCCAGAATATCCATATAATATTCCAGTATCATGGTTTCATTTGTAATTGTACCTGTCTTATCAATACACAAAACGTCCATGCTCCCAAATCCCTGCATGGAATTCATATTTTTTATCAGGGTTTTCTTTTTAGACAACTGCAAGCTCCCTTTTGCAAGGCAAGCCGTAATAACCATCGGCAACATTTCCGGCATCAGACCGACTGCCACTGACACCGCAAACAAAAAAGCTTCCAGCCAATTTCCTTTTGTAATTCCAGAAACAACAAATACGATGGGAACTAATACAAACATAAATTTCAGCATCACTCTTGCAATCGAATTAGCGCCTTTTTCAAAACCATCAGAGCTTCCTATTCCCTCCATGTAGGATTTTCCATATAGTGTATTGCGCCCCGACGCAAGAACAACCCCTTCTCCTTTTCCACTAATCACAGTAGTTCCCATGAATACCAGATTGGGATAGTAGATTGGCGATCTCTGAATTTCTCCTTCGTATTTTCTGCTGTTTTTTTCTACAATCGCACTTTCCCCACTTACCGCAGCCTGAGAAAGGAATAGGTCCTGTGTATTCGTCAACCGTAAATCCGCCGGAATCCTGCTCCCTGGCATTACATACACACAATCTCCCGGAACTAATTCTTCTGCTGCTACTTCTAAAAGAACTCCCCCTCTTTTTACTTTCACATCCGTATGAATCAGGCGCTCCATTTCCTCGGATGCGTGGTGTGATTTCATCTCCTGAATCAAACGTATCCCACCGCTGACAAAAACCATAATCAGCAAAATAAAAGAAGAAAATAAATTTCTTTGTTCATCTGCCTGCATCCAATGATTTGTAAGAAAAGAGATTCCTGCTAAAAAAATTAATACCCCGGTAAATGGATTTAAAAAAGCCCTCCTTATGCGATACCATATAGTATCTTCTCTCTTTTCCAACAAGGGATTGTCCCTTTTTCTTCTTTCTTCTACTTGTTTGATACTTAACCCCTGCTCAGACGTCTCTAAAAATGTATATACTTCTGAAACTTCTTTCCACGCTGCCTGAATCAAAAATTTTTTAGATTCTGTCTGTTGTTCCATATCTGCCTCCTTTTGGATTCTATTTTAACATAGTCAAAACAAAAAGTTATTTTCCGACCTATCAAGCATCTCTTTAAGTTTTGAAGTAGCTTGTATTTCTGAAAGCATCCCCTTATAAAACGTCTGTGCGTGATTATTTCTTATTCTCTACAACTCATGCGCTCGTTTTGTATAGAGTTGTTGTCCTATTTTAGAAAGTTTAAAGTTATACTCTCGAATAAAAGAAGGAGCGTCATAATCTATTTCAAAAGTATCTTTCTTAAAAGAATATATTGGTTCTCCGATAGCTCCCTTAAAAAGAAATGTTCAGGCAATCCTTATACACCCTGGGGAATCCAACTTATCTACGTCAAAAAGTATTTTTGCCTCGATACTTTTCGGATAATTCCCTCCAAGAAAATGATGGGTACGAATACATTCTTGAAAATGCTTTATTTGATAAACTGTATAAGGAAATCTGCTTAAAATATCTTTTGCAAGTTCTGCTCCTCGTTCCGCATGACAAATAGATACTAAAAAATTATCTATATCTCCTTCCTGCTACAATATATTTTCAATAAATAGTATAACCATTTATTGAACTTGATTCAATCCAGATTTACTGTTTGAGCCACTTCTTTTGAAAAAGATATAACGGCCAAGCCCCATTATTCTATTTCATCGATATCCGTCTTTCTGATATACGCAATAGTTTCTGTTTATAGATAAGGTTCCATTGATCCGGACAATGTGTTCACGGGTTTTATTCCGATCCATGTGGGATACAAACTTGAATGGTATCCTTTACAGTACCATCTTGATTTCTGTCTGCCAAAAGTTCAAATGTCTGGAATTTTTCTTTCCTCCTTTTGATTTTCATTGACTTTTTATTAGTCTACAAGAAATTTAGATATCTCTAAACACAAAAAGGACGAATCCCTTTTGTGCTTATAAGGGTTCGTCCTTAATAGAGTGTCAAATATAAATATTTTATACTATCTTCTATTTTCCTGCATTGTTGATAGCTGCCTGTGCTGCTGCAAGTCTTGCGATCGGTACACGGAACGGTGAGCAGGATACATAATCTAAACCAATCTTGTGACAGAACTCTACGGAGCTTGGATCTCCACCGTGCTCTCCACAGATTCCAAGATGCATCTTGTCGTTTGCACCCTTTCCTAATTTAATCGCAGTTTCCATCAGCTTGCCAACGCCTGTCTGGTCAAGTTTTGCAAACGGATCGTTCTCGTAGATCTTAGCGTCATAGTAAGCGTTGAGGAACTTACCAGCGTCGTCACGGGAGAATCCGAATGTCATCTGTGTCAGGTCGTTTGTACCGAAGCAGAAGAAGTCAGCTTCTTTTGCGATCTCATCTGCTGTAAGAGCAGCTCTTGGGATCTCGATCATAGTACCAACTTCGTATTCAAGGTCGATTCCAGCCGCTTCAATCTCAGCGTCAGCAGTCTCAACAACGAATTTCTTCACATATTTCAGCTCTTTTACTTCTCCAACAAGCGGAATCATAATTTCCGGTTTGATGTTCCAATCCGGATGAGCTTTCTTTACGTTGATAGCAGCACGGATAACCGCTCTTGTCTGCATCTTCGCGATTTCCGGATAGGTAACTGCAAGACGGCATCCACGATGACCCATCATCGGGTTGAACTCGTGCAGACTGTCGATGATCGCTTTAATCTGCTCTACAGTCTTGCCCTGAGCGTCAGCCAGTTTCTTGATGTCCTCTTCCTCTGTCGGAACGAACTCATGCAGCGGCGGATCCAGGAAACGGATCGTTACCGGGTTGCCTTCCAGAGCTTCGTAAAGAGCTTCGAAGTCTCCCTGCTGATATGGAAGAACTTTTTCAAGCGCTTTTTCTCTTTCTTCTTCTGTCTCAGAACAGATCATTTCACGGAATGCATCGATTCTTCCTTCACCGAAGAACATATGCTCTGTACGGCAAAGTCCGATACCCTCTGCACCAAGTTCAACTGCTTTCTTAGCGTCTTCTGGAGTATCTGCGTTTGTACGAACTTTTAATGTTCTGTATTTGTCAGCCCAGTTCATAATACGCTCAAACTCTCCAGCGATTGTAGCGTCTACCGTAGGGATTACTCCGTCGTAGATGTTACCTGTTGTACCATCGATAGAGATAAAGTCTCCTTCGTGGAACTCTTTTCCACCAAGTGTAAATTTCTTGTTTGCTTCATCCATCACGATATCACCGCATCCGGATACACAACATTCACCCATACCACGAGCAACAACGGCTGCATGGGATGTCATACCACCACGAACTGTCAGGATACCCTGAGCGCTCTTCATACCTGTAATATCTTCCGGGGATGTCTCAAGACGTACAAGAACGACTTTCTCTCCTCTTTCCGCCCATTCTACAGCATCGTCAGCGGTGAACACAACTTTACCACAAGCAGCCCCCGGAGATGCTCCAAGACCTTTCCCCATCGGTGTAGCAGCTTTTAGAGCCGCTGCGTCGAACTGCGGATGAAGTAATGTGTCAAGGTTACGAGGATCAATCATAGCAACTGCTTCTTCTTCTGTTCTCATACCCTCATCAACGAGGTCACATGCAATCTTCAAAGCAGCCTGAGCTGTTCTCTTACCGTTACGTGTCTGAAGCATGTACAGTTTACCGTGCTCTACAGTAAACTCCATATCCTGCATATCTCTGTAGTGTGTCTCCAGAGTCTTGCATACTTCTTTGAACTGTTTGAACGCTTCCGGGAATTTGTCTTCCATCTCGGAAATGTGCATCGGAGTACGAACACCGGCAACAACGTCTTCTCCCTGTGCGTTTGTAAGGAACTCTCCGAACAGCCCGTTTTCTCCAGTAGCAGGGTCACGGGTAAATGCAACACCTGTTCCACAGTCGTCTCCCATGTTACCAAATGCCATCATCTGTACGTTGACAGCCGTTCCCCAAGAATACGGGATATCGTTATCACGACGGTATACGTTCGCACGTGGGTTGTCCCAGGAACGGAATACAGCCTTTACAGCACCGATAAGCTGCTCTTTTGCGTCAGACGGGAAGTCTGTTCCGATTTTCTCTTTGTATTCAGCTTTGAACTGTGATGCAAGAGTTTTAAGATCCTCAGCCGTCAGCTCAACGTCAAGCTTCACGCCTTTTTCTTCTTTCATCTTGTCAATGAGTTCTTCAAAATATTTCTTTCCAACTTCCATAACAACGTCAGAATACATCTGGATAAATCTTCTGTAGCAATCCCATGCCCAACGTGGATTTCCGGAAGCCTCTGCCAGAGTTTCAACAACTTCTTCATTCAGACCAAGGTTCAGGATCGTATCCATCATACCTGGCATGGAAGCTCTCGCACCGGAACGTACAGAAACGAGAAGCGGATTCTCTTTGTCTCCGAATTTCTTTCCTGTGATTTCTTCCAGCTTTGTCATTGCCTCCATGATCTGAGACATAATCTCGTCATTGATCTGTCTTCCGTCTTCATAGTACTGTGTACAAGCTTCTGTGGTAACTGTGAAGCCCTGCGGTACAGGAAGTCCAAGGCTTGTCATCTCTGCAAGATTGGCACCTTTTCCGCCAAGAAGGTTTCTCATGGTAGCGTTACCTTCTTTAAACATATACACCCATTTCGTAGCCATGTTTCAAAGTCCTCCTAATATAATTTTTGTAATATTGACACGCAAAACACGACTTTTCGATCTGTTTTTGCAAAAGCCGTACGTTTCTGTCTCAAATATCACGTTCTTTCGCAGTTTCCTGCTGGTAATATTGTAAATGTTTTAACATAGTTCGTCAAGAAATTTATCGCATTTCTAGCCGATCTTTTCGATAAATGCCTTGTATCCTTTGACTGCTTCATATACGTCTGCCTTACTGGAGATTTCGTACAATGCATGCATACAAAGAACTGCCACACCGCTGTCGATGACTTCCATTCCATACTGTGCCATGATGTATGCAATCGTTCCGCCGCCGCCGACATCAACCTTACCAAGCTCTGCGTACTGATATCCGACTTCTGCCTCGTCCATGACTTTGCGAATCTGTGCAAGATACTCTGCGTTTGCGTCATTGGACCCGTTCTTTCCGCGGCTTCCTGTGAATTTGTTAAATACAAGCCCTTTTCCGAAGAATGCGGAGCTTCTCTTTTCAAATGCGGATGCAAACATCGGATCATAAGCAGCGCTTACATCTGAGGAGAGCATCTTAGAATTCTGAAGGGCACGTCTTACTTTCAACTCAGATTCCCCTTCCGTCATAGCGATCAGCTCTGCTACTGTGTTCTCAAAGAATTTGGAGTGCATACCTGTTGCGCCCACGCTTCCGATCTCTTCCTTATCTACGAGGATGCAGCATGCAGTACGGCTGATCTGCGGATTATCGAGCATTGCAAATAAAGAAGTAAACGCACACACTCTGTCATCCTGTCCATAGGATATAATCATGCTTCTGTCAATCCCACAGTCTCTTGCTTTCCCCGCCGGAACTATCTCAAGTTCAGCGGACGTGAAATCTTCTTCTCCAATGCCGTACGTCTCAGCAAGAAGACGAAGCACACCTGCCTTTACTGCCTCTTTTTCTTCTTTATCCAGTCCCTCTGCTTCTGTGAGCGGTCGGCTTCCGATGAGAAGATCCAGGTTGTCTCCTTCTACCACCTCAGACGCTTTCTGTGACATCTGTTTCCCTGCCAGGTGAACTAATAAGTCTGTGATCACAAATACCGGATCATTCTCGTTTTCACCGATATTAACACGCACTTTTGTTCCGTCTTTCTTTACAATCACTCCATGCAGAGAAAGCGGGGTGGCAAGCCACTGATATTTCTTAATCCCCCCATAGTAGTGGGTGTCAAGATATGCCATCTCATCTGTCTCATAGAGCGGATTCTGCTTAATATCAATTCTTGGAGAATCAATATGCGCTCCAAGAATGTTCATTCCGTTTTCCAGAGGTTCCTTACCGATCTGGAAGAGAAGGATCATTTTTCCCATGAAAGATGCATAAACTTTGTCCCCTTCTTTCAGCGTTTCGCTCGCTGCTTTATAGGCGCAAAGCGAACGATATCCTGCTTCCTCCGCAAGGCGCTCCGCAACTTCCACACATTCTCTCTCTGTCTTCCCTTCATCCAGACAGCGTTTGTAACGTGTACTGATGTCCTCCATCTCTTTCAATTCTGCCTGTGTATAGGTCTTCCATACATTTCTTCTGTCCACTGTTTTGTTCCTCCTTCAGACATATAAATTGGAGCGCTTGGCTCCCCATTGGCTTCATTATACCTCATTTTTATCAAAAGTCACAGAGATTCTTTCATTTTCTTTACATATTCTTTTACATAAGGCACACACTTCTCTTTGTACTGTCGGCAAAGCTTTACGATTGCCGAGCCGACGATCACACCGTCCGAGAAACCTGCCATCTTTTTGGCCTGCTCCTCCGTAGAGATGCCAAATCCCACCGCACATGGAATCTTGTTTATTTTTTTTACCAGTTCAACCATGCCCTGAATATCTGTTGTAATCTCTGAACGCACTCCCGTAACTCCAAGAGATGAGACGCAGTAAATAAATCCGGCGGCCTCTTTTGCTATGTTACAGATTCTCTCTTTTGATGTAGGAGCGATCAGAGAAATAAAGTCAATCCCGTACATTTTACAGACATGGTCAAACTCTTCTTTCTCTTCAAAGGGAACATCAGGCAGGATCAACCCATCCATACCCACTTCCGCGGATGTCCTGATAAACCGCTGTGTTCCGTAAGAAAATACCACATTGGCGTAAGTCATAAATACAAGTGGAATTCTCGTCCGTTTCCTCAGCCTTCTCACCATCAGAAAGATGTCATCCGTAGTAACACCTCCGGACAGAGCCCGTAAATTGGCTTCCTGAATGACCGGGCCTTCCGCTGTAGGATCAGAAAACGGGATCCCAAGTTCTATAAGATCCGCTCCTGCTTCTTCCATGGCAAGAACCAGCTCCTCCGTCACATCAAGCGATGGATCGCCGCAGGTGATAAATGGGATAAATGCCTTTCCCTTTTCAAACGCATGTCTGATATTACTCATAAAGATCCTCCCCTCTGTATCTCGCAATAGCTGCACAGTCTTTATCCCCTCTCCCGGACAGATTGATCACAAGACATTCTTCTTTTTTCATCTCTTTCGCAAGTTTCATGGCATATGCCACGGCATGAGCGCTTTCAATGGCCGGAATGATCCCTTCCGTTCTTGACAGATATTCAAATGCGTTTACTGCCTCGTCATCCGTTACCGCCACATATTCTGCACGTCCTTTATCGTACAGATCCGCATGTTCCGGGCCGATCCCCGGATAATCCAGTCCGGCTGAAATCGAATAAACCGGCGCAATCTGACCGTATTCATCCTGGCAAAAATACGATTTCATTCCATGAAAAATGCCGGGTTTTCCGGTGGCAATGGTTGCCGCTGTCTCTTTTGTACTTATCCCTCTTCCTGCCGCTTCGCATCCGAACAGCCGGACGTCTTTATCTTCAATGAAATGATAGAACGCTCCGATGGCATTGGATCCTCCGCCTACGCAGGCCAGAACGGCATCCGGCAGTTTCCCCTCCATCTCCATCATCTGCTCTTTGATCTCTTTGGAGATCACTGACTGAAAATCCCGTACAATCGTTGGGAACGGGTGTGGTCCCATCACAGATCCCAGAACATAGTGAGTGTCGTCAATACGCTTTGTCCATTCCCTCATAGTTTCGGATACCGCGTCTTTTAAAGTTGCCGTTCCTGTCGTAACCGGATGAACCTTTGCTCCCAGAAGCTTCATCTTATAAACATTGAGTGCCTGTCGCTTCATATCCTCTTCTCCCATGAATATTTCGCACTCCATTCCCATCAGAGCGGCAACTGTTGCCGTTGCTACTCCGTGCTGCCCTGCTCCTGTCTCGGCAATGACCCTCATCTTACCCATCTTCTTTGCAAGCAGCACCTGTCCCAGGACATTGTTAATCTTATGTGCTCCCGTGTGGTTCAGATCCTCCCGTTTCAGATAAATCCTGGCTCCTCCCAAATCTTCTGTCATATGTTTTGCAAAATAAAGACGGGATGGTCTTCCGGCATACTCGTTCAGAAGGTCTGTCAGTTCCCGTTGAAACTCCGCTTCCCCTTTGTAGTAATAATACGCTTCTTCCAATTCAATCACCGCATTCATCAGGGTTTCCGGAATATACTGCCCTCCATGGGCGCCAAATCTTCCTTTTGACATCTCTGTTTCTTCCTTTCTTCTATCTTCTCTTATTCGGCCAGCGTCCGAAGCATCCGAACTGCCGCCAAAATTTTCTTTCCATCTTTTTGCCCGTCCGTCTCCACGCTGCTGTTTACATCAAGCGCAAACGGTGAAAAACGTCGAAGGACTTCTTCCATATTGTGCGTCCCGATCCCTCCTGCCATAAAATACGACCTCGGGATATCCTCAAGCAGATTCCAGTCAAAGGTCTGTCCTGTACCGCCCTCTCCACAATCAAATAATAAGTAATCAGCCGGAGACAACACCGCTGAGCGTACATCCTCTTTGCTTCTGACAGAAACTGCCTTAATGACAGGCACCTGTGCCTTGCTTTGAATCGTATGGATGATTTCACCATTTTCCTGTCCATGAAGCTGAACCATCCGGATTCCGGATTCTCTTACAATTCTCAGGATAACATCTGTCTTCTCGTTGACGAAGACTCCGATTGGGACAATCTCCGGATTCAGCATGTCCACCAGTATGTTAAGCTGCTCAGCCCCGATGCTTCTTCTGCTTCCCGAAACATTGAAAATAAATCCACAGTAATCCGGCTCCGCCACATTGACAGATATTACATCCTCGATTCGTTTCAGGCCGCAGATTTTGATCTTTGTTTTCATCTATGTTTCCCTCTCAGCACATCCAGTGCTTTCCTTTTATCTATTGCCCGCATTAACGTCTCCCCAATCAGTATCGCGTCTGTTCCATTTTCCCGCAGAAGCCGGACGTCCTCAGGGTTGCGGATACCGCTTTCAGACACATACACTGTCTCCGGCGGCACCAGATCTCTCATCCGGATACTGGTTTCCAGATCCACCTGAAAGGTGTGCAGATCCCGGTTATTCACTCCGATCACCCTTGCCCGACACTGCTTTGCCATCTCCACCTCTTCTTCTGAATGTGCCTCCACCAGAGCCGAAAGACCGAGCTGCTCCGCCAGTTCCAGATATTCCATCAACTCTTCTTCGCGAAGAATAGTGCAGATCAGAAGGACGGCATCCGCCCGCATGGCTTTCGCTTCATAAATCATATATGGATCGACGGTGAAATCTTTTCTCAGGACAGGGAGCTTTACTTTCCCTGCGATCTCTTCCAAAAACACATCACTTCCCTGGAAATAAAAGGGTTCTGTCAAACACGAAATTGCCGATGCCCCGGCTTTTTCATACTCCCTTGCAATATCCAGATACGGAAATGTTTCCAAAATGACCCCTTTGGAGGGAGAGGCCTTCTTCACTTCACAGATAAAGGAAAGTCCTGGCTGCTTCAGGTTTTTCTCAAACAAAAAAGGCTCTTTTTCTCCGGCCCGTTCCGCAATTCTTTCTTTCAGAAGTAAGACAGGGACTTCCCGCTTCCTATGCTCTATCC
>OCAT01000843.1_pt1 | contig 22560 bp, 17 predicted proteins | sample 1538311 | NCBI WGS metagenome assembly OCAT01 (sample SAMEA2580287, study PRJEB22360) | human gut metagenome | biome: human gut; feature: human-associated habitat; material: faeces | place: Denmark | collected 2008/2010
TGGCCTGCCACAACCCCGCTTACATCCACATGGGCATGAAGATGGTCCAGGATGTTAAGCCCGGCGGCGTGTTCATGATCAACTGCCAGTGGTCCGATGAGGAGCTGGGCCAGCACCTGAACGCCGAGGCAAAGAAGTATATCGCTGACAACAACATCCAGCTGTATACCATCAATGCAATCGATAAGGCTATCGAAATCGGCATGGGCAAGCGCACCAACACCATTCTGCAGTCTGCATTCTTCAAGCTGGCTGACGTCATGCCCATCGAGGATGCCGTCAACTTCATGAAGCAGGCAGCTCAGAAGAGCTACGGCAAGAAGGGCCAGGACGTCGTTGAGATGAACTGGAAGGCTATCGATGCAGGCGTTGACGCCATCCACAAGGTGGACGTGCCCGCATCCTGGTCCAACCCCGAGGCTGATCCCGCACCCAAGGCTCTCACCGGCCGTCCGGAGCTGGTCAAGCAGATCCGCGATGTCATGGAGCCCATTGCCCGTATGGACGGCGACAGCCTGCCTGTCTCTTCCTTCGTGGCAAATGCAAACGGCGAGTGGGAGCAGGGCGCTTCTGCATACGAGAAGCGCGGCACCGCTGTCAACGTCCCCGAGTGGGATGCTGCAAAGTGCGTTGGCTGTAACCAGTGTGCATTCGTCTGCTCTCATGCTACCATCCGTCCCTTCCAGCTGACCGCCGACGAGCTGGCAGCTGCTCCTGCGCAGACCAAGAGCCGCGACAACAAGCCCGCAAACGAGTACAAGTTTGTTATGGCTGTGTCTCCTCTGGACTGCATGGGCTGCGGCGAGTGCGTCACCGTCTGCCCCACCAAGGCTATCACCATGGTGCCGCAGGACAGCCAGGCCGATCAGCAGGCAGTGTTCGACTACTGCGTGGCCAACATCTCCAAGAAGCCTTCCAAGTTTGCTGACGATACCGTCATCGGTTCTCAGTTCAACCAGCCGCTGCTGGAGTTCTCTGGCTCCTGCGCAGGCTGTGCCGAGACTTCTTACGCTCGCCTGATCACTCAGCTGTTCGGCGAGAAGATGTACATCTCCAACGCTACCGGCTGCTCCTCCATCTGGGGCGGCACCGCTTCCATCTCTCCGTACACCGTCAACAAGGACAGCGGCCATGGTCCTGCATGGTGCAACTCCCTGTTCGAGGATAACGCAGAGCATGGTCTGGGCCTGTACATCGGCCAGAAGACCGTCCGCGAGAACCTGATCAAGGAGATCGCAGAGGTTGCTGGTTCCGACAAGGCTTCTGCTGAGCTGAAGGCTGCCTTTGAGAAGTTCCTGGAGACCAAGAACAACACCAAGGCCAACGACGAGCCCGCAAAGGCCCTGATCGCTGAGCTGGAGAAGGCTGCTGCTGCCGGCTGCGAGAAGTCTGCAGAGATCCTGAAGAGCAAGCAGTTCATCGCCAAGAAGTCCGTCTGGATCTTCGGTGGTGACGGCTGGGCATACGACATCGGCTTCGGTGGTCTGGACCACGTTCTGGCTTCCGGCGAGGATGTCAACGTGATGGTCTTCGATACTGAGATGTACTCCAACACCGGTGGACAGGCATCCAAGGCTTCCAACATTGGTGAAGTCTGCCAGTTCGCTGCTGCTGGTAAGGAAATCAGCAAGAAGAGCCTGTCCGAGATCGCTATGACCTACGGTTACATCTATGTTGCTCAGATCGCACTGGGTGCTAACCCGGCTCAGGCTGTCAAGGCCATCGCTGAGGCTGAGGCTTACCCCGGCCCGTCTCTGATCATCGGCTACGCTCCCTGCGAGCTGCACGGTGTCAAGGGCGGCATGACCAACTGCCAGAACGAGATGAAGAAGGCAGTTGAGGCCGGTTACTGGAACCTGTTCACCTTCAACCCGGCAAACAAGGCTCAGGGCAAGAATCCGTTCACCCTGACCTCCAAGGCTGTGGATAACGAGAAGTATCAGGCACTGCTGGCTAACGAGACTCGTTACAGCCGCCTGACTCGTGCATTCCCCGACCGTGCTAAGGAGCTGTTCGCACGCAACCAGGAAGTTGCTAACGACCGCTACGAGCACCTGACCCGTCTGGTCGACCTGTACAAGTAAGCATTCTTCTGCGCTTTGGATGCAGATATTTGCGGCACCTTAGCCCCACAATGCAAGAGGGCGGCTGCCCCGTACCGGCGGTTACTGCGCAATGCAGCGGTACGAAGCGGAGAAACGCATCCATCCATGCAGGTGATGTGCTGAAGTACAGCATTCGCCATACGAGTTCTATCTGATTTCACTTCCCGGGCGGTGCTTTGTTCCGTGCGAAGCGCCGCAGCGGGATATGAGATACCAAAGCGCCCGCGAGGGTCCTTGAAAGCACACCCCGCGTGTGTCAGGAGCATAAGGTCTGCTTGCAGATACCTTGCTCCGCCTGCTGCATAAGACCTGCTTTGCAGGGATCTTGCCGCAGTAAAAACGAGCTTCGTTTTAGCGCCCCGCTCACCGCAAGGTGACCGGGGCGTATTTTTTGTATAAAAGAGAAGCGGCTGCTGTGATCTGGCATCACAACAGCCGCTTTTACAGTTCCATTTTAGCATGTGAAAAAACGAAGGTCAATCAAAAAATGTTATCACAAAATCTTCCAAAAGATACCATTCCCTTTTTACAGTTTCTTCATAGCTTCTTAACGAATTCAATTGTGAAAGCTGTTATACTTTTGCCATGGGAAGCGGGGCCGCAACCGCTTACCCAAGTAACATGATTCCTCCTCACACCAAGGCAATATCCAAGCAAAACACCCTTTTTCGTGTGCCGCAACACGGAAGAGGGTGTTTTGTTTTGCAAAATTCTGGTAAATCGGTGGTTTAGGGTTGACCCCGTTTTTTTGCGGCGCTATAATAAAAATGAATATGAAAACTTGGAGGTGAACGCAGGAAAATGGACCCGGATCATAGTCGAAGTAGAACCACCGGCGCGGTGGATCAGAAAACAAAAACAACTGCGTTTTCCCCAACTGTTCGTCTCCTTCGCTGAGTCCTGCGGAAAAGCACCGCTTCAACGGTGCATCTTTCCGCAAAACAGAGCAGAGGAAGGCGCGGCTTTGTGTGCGCAGAATGCGGCGTTTGCGGCATTCCGGCAGGCAAGGCGGCGCGTTTTTTGTTTCCCGATCTGCTGCGTCCTCCGGATACAGGAGCTGCTCCTGTTCCGTAAAAACTGAGGAGGTACGCCCAATGGATATGGAAGAAAAAAAGCTGACGGCTGATGCTGCGGAACAGGCGCTGCCGGTGCAGGAGCTGCCTGCTGATATCCCCGCCGAGGTCCGCCAGAAGCTGGCTGAAGATCTGAACGAGGAAGCTACTGAAGACCTCAAGCAGGACATGCGCGAGGCCGAAAAAGAGGAAGCCAACGACGAAGAGGTCAAGGCCAACCCTGAGATGCTCACCAAGAGCCGCCTGCTCAAGCTGCTCATCAAGAAGCAGTACGTCAAGCTGCGCGAAGTCACCGAGGAAGAGCAGCCCGCCGACCTTGCCGAGCTGCTGGAAGAGCTGGACGAAAACAACCGCCTTGTGGTGTTCCGCCTGCTCAAAAAGGAAGTGGCCACCGAGGCCTTTGCCTATATGTCCGACGAGGCCCGCGACGATCTGGTGAACGCCTTCTCAGATGTGGAGCTTGTGGGCGCTATTGAAGAGATGAGTCTGGACGATGCCGCCGACCTGCTGGAGGATATGCCGGCAGGCGTGGTGAAGCGGGTGCTGGAGAAATCCTCCAAGCAGACCCGTGAGAGCCTGAACAAGCTGCTGAACTACCCCGAAAGCTCTGCCGGCAGCCTGATGACCCCCGAATATGTCCGTCTGCGCGAGGATATGACCGTGGCGCAGGCTTTTGAAGCCATCCGCAAGCAGGGCGAAAACGCAGAGACCGTGTACACCTGCTACGTGGTGGAGCGCAACCGCCTGAAGGGCGTTGTTTCTGCCCGCAGCCTGCTGCTGTCAGAGCCGCATACTCCCATCAACGAGATCATGGATGATAACGTGGTCACTGTGAAAGTGACCGACGATCAGGAGTACGTGGCCCGTGAGATGCAGCGCTACGACTTTACCGCCATGCCTGTTCTGGACAACGAGGGCATGTTCGTGGGTATCATCACCATCGACGATGCAATCGACGTTCTGACCGACGAGAGCACCGAGGATATGCAGAAGATGGCTGCTATTCTGCCGGACGACGATGCCACCACCTACTTCGGCACCAGCGTCTGGACCCACGCAAAGCAGCGCATTCCATGGCTGCTGATCCTGATGCTGTCCGCCACCTTTACCGGCATGGTCACCACCCACTATGAGGAGGCCTTTGTCAGCCTGCCGCTGCTGGTCTCCTTCATGCCCATGCTGATGGATACCGCCGGCAACTGCGGCAATCAGATCAGCACCCTGATGGTGCGCGGTCTGGCTCTGGGCGAGGTAGAGCCCGCCGACTTTGTGCGGGTGCTGGGCAAGGAGCTGCGGGTGTCGGCCATCGTGGGCGCGGTGCTGGGCATCGTGAACGGCCTGCGCATCTACCTGATGTACACCTTCCTGTTCCCCGGCCAGTACGCCAACGTGATGGGCTATGCCATCGTGGTCAGCGTGTCGCTGTTCTTCAGCGTCATTCTGGCAAAGCTGGTGGGCGGTATGCTGCCGCTGGCAGCCAAGAAGCTGGGTGCCGACCCGGCCATCATGGCTACCCCCTTCATCACCACCATCGTGGATGCCTGCAGCCTGATCCTGTATTTCCAGATCGCACAGCTGGTGTTCCACAATATGATGTAAATAATAGAGCAATGCCGGACGGTCTTGAAGTGACTGCCCGGCATTTTTATAGGACGAACCCTCTCAGTCGTCGCTGCGCGATGCCAACTCCCTCAGTCAAAACCTGACGGTTTTGCCAGCTCCCTCAAAGAGGGAGCCTCTGGCGGAGCCGGAAGCGTCCTAACCCTCTCAGCCTGCTCCCGTTGGTCGCAGACAGCTCCCCCGAAGGGGGAGCTTATAGCACTGCCGGAAGCTTTTAGCATTCATCCGATACGTTTCGGTTATCGCAAAAAGCTCCCCCTTCGGGGGAGCTGTCGCCGCAGGCGACTGAGAGGGTTCAGCCGGGATAAAACAGTGTGGAAAACTGCATGTTTCCCCGCCTTTTCCACACAGAAAAACGGCAGCGGCCCGGTGTTGAAAACTTGTGACCGGTTCATTCCAGATTGGAGAAAAATAAATCGCCGCTCGGGAACGGTTTGTAGAATGCAAAGAAAATCCTTCGACTTTCTTTTTTATAAAAGGCAGAATGCCCGCATTTTTGCCCAAAACTTACCAGAAAGCTGCGGCCTGAATTACGGTGTGTATAGGGCTGATGCCCTTTTGTTGTGGAAAACCCGGTGGAAAAAGTGGAAAACCTCATGGAAAACTTGCCCTTTTCTTCACAAAAACGGTGGAAAACCCGGTGGAAAAAGTGAAAAGTTCATTCCAGACAGGAAACTCCATACACTTTCCGGTTGTGCTTTTATGCCGCAAGATCCGCTTGACAGCTGTATTTTTGGGCGGAAGATGCGGCAGTTTTCCACACTGGGGCATTGCCTTGAATGCCCCGGCCAATCATGGTACAATAACAGCAGAAAAATGCGGCAAAACTCACCGATATCGGAATACAATGCGTTGGAGGCACCCTATATGAACAATTGGCTCAACCAGCTGGAGCGCAAATACGGCCGCTTCGGCATCCCGAATCTGACCAACATTCTGGTGGGCGGGCAGATCCTTGTGCTGGCCATCGAGCTGTTTGTCAACCAGACCGTCAGTGTCTGGCTGGCACTCAGCCGCTATTTTCTGCTGCGCGGCCAGATCTGGCGCATCATCACCTTTGCGTTCATCCCCTCTTACGGCGGCAGCATCCTCAGCGCGGTGCTGGGCATCTATTTCACATGGTTCATCGGCACAGCGCTGGAACGGGAGTGGGGCGATTTCCGCTATACGGTGTATCTGCTCTCCGGGATACTGGGCACTGTGCTGGCCTGCCTGCTCACCGGCGTGACCGGCAGCACCTACTGCCTGTCCCTTTCGCTGCTGCTGGCCTTTGCCATGCTGTACCCGGAGGTACAGGTGCTGCTGTTCTTTGTCATCCCTGTCCGGGTGAAATACTTTGGCTTTTTTGCGGCAGCACTGTGGGTGCTCAGCTTTCTGGGCGCGCCGCTGCCGCAAAAGCTGAGCCTGCTGCTCAGCATGGCGAACGTCTGGCTGTTCTTTGGCCCGATGGCTTATCGTTCCGTCCGCGCATGGGTACGCCGTGAGCAGTGGAAGCGGAGAAACAGAAGGTAAGGAGAAATACCATGATGCTGGACCGCATGGAGGGCAATGCAGAACTGAAAAGCAGCGTGCAGCTGATGCTGGCAGCCCGCCGCCTGACCCACAGCGTGCTGCTGGTGGGAGAAGAGGGCCTTGGAGCCGGTTTTGCGGCCCGCTGCATTGCGGCAGATTATCTTTACCCTGCAGGCGGAGCGCCCGCTGAGGCCCTTCTGCGGGGCGAATGCTGCCGTGCTGTGGGTAAGCCTGGCGACCGCGACAGCGGCCATGTGGAGACTGGCATCGTGCGTGAAGCGATCAGCGTTGCCGGTATGGGCGCAGGCGGAAAATATCTGGTCAGTCAGGTCAAGGCTATGCGCAGCGAGATCTTCAACACCAGCCTTTCGGCCGAGGGCCGTGCCGTGCTGCTCTACCACGTGGAAAAGATGAACGAGGAATCCGCCAATGCCCTGCTGAAGGTGATGGAAGAGCCGCCGGAGGGGGTGCTGTTCCTGCTTACGGCGGATTCGCTGGCAGGCGTGCTGCCCACCATCCGCAGCCGCTGCGTCAGCTTTGCAGTAGCTCCTGTCTCGCCGGAGCAGTGCGCCCGCTACTGCGCCGCACAGGGGGTGGACAAAAAGACGGCCGCGCTGTACAGCGAACTGTTCGATGGGCACATTGGCACGGTGCTTGCCGCCGCACAGGACGAAGCCCGCACCGCACAGGTGGAAAAGGCCCTGCAGCTGGCAAAGGCCGCTGCTGACCGTGATAGCTATGCCGCAGCCTGCCTGCTGGCCGCCTACGAAAAGGACAAGGCCGGTGCCGCCGCCCTGCTGACGGACTTCCGTGCGGTGGCCGCTGCGGGCCTGCGGCAAAGCCCCCACGCACCGGTGCAGGGCATTGCCGCCCAGCGTGCCCTGCGTCTGGCCGAAGCCGCCATCCAGCGCCTTGGCGCGCAGGTGAACCCTAAAATCGTGCTCAGCGTGTTTGCGGCAAAGTTCCGCGCGCTGTAAACAAAAACTCCCCCGAAAGGCTTTTTACGGCATTTCAGGGGAGTTTTGCTGTCAGGAAACGGTAGAGGAAGGGTCGCCGATCAGGCCGTTAAAAGTAAAGGTGGCCGTTTGCTGATTAAATTTACCCAGCGTGATGGTTATGGCTCCTCTATAGAATTTATCGAAAGAAGAGGTAGTGACGGGGCCGATGTCGATGAAAAGAATAACGTTTCTGGGCTGGCCTGCAGGAACAGTAATGGACTGGTTGAATACATAGGCGGTTTTGCTGCTGTTCAGACCTTTGTATCCAAGACCACATACCTTACCAGTGCCGCCAGCGGAATGCTTGAAAGCAAAGTTGCTGATGTTGACAGTGACAGCACTGGTGCCGCTGCTATTATCCAGTTTGAAGCCGGTGTAGAAATAGTTGTGGCAGGTATCAGATTCATAGATGGAGCTGGAAGTCCACTGCCCGCTCAAGGGGCCGATATCTGCGGTAAAAGAGCCAAAATTAGCGAAATCGCTATTATCGATGGGAGGGGCAACCAGATTTTCGGGAGTGGAAGCATACGCTCCATCGCCGCAGCCTGCCAGCATACCGCTTGCGGCAACGGCCAGTGCAGCAGCACCGGTGGTCTTTAAAAAAGTACGGCGGGTGATCAGTTCAGACATAAAAATCGCTCCTTTGATTGCAGGAAATCATAAAATACAAAAGCTGATGCAAACAGAAACTCCCTCCGGCGCTTGCGGTACACCGGAGGGAGTTTCTGTTTGGGGTATTGCTTTGGTGTGAGGAGGAATCATGTGCGGAAAGACGGTTGCGGCCCCGCCTCCCCGCAGGATATAGTATACCCGATTTTAAGTGAAAAGTCATTACTTTTTTGTGAAAAAACATCCTGCAATGAACTTTTTACAAAATTCTCCCAATGATAAAAACCAAACAGCGCGGTGTACAAAAGATTCTGGTATTCCAGAATGCGGCAGACTGTCACTTTCACTATAGTAGATAAGGTGCAAAGTGTCAATCTGAATCGCAGTTTTTCCCTTATGCCTTTTCTACTTCGCCCACCACCAGCTCACCGGTCTCGGAGGAGTAGCTGCCGGTCACCTTCTGGTGGCCGCTGGTAAAGGTGAGGCTGACAGTATGAACCTGCTTGAACCAGCTGTTGTAGGCACTCTCGCTGATGCGGTAGATCAGCACAAAGGTCTTTTCTTCGTTCGGCTGCAATTCGTAGTCCTTCTGGGTCCACCAGCTGTCGCCGCTGGCGTTGTCCGCAAAGCCAAAGTAGATGGGCGATGCAGCAGAATGATCGATCTCAGCCGGGAAGTTGTCGGCGGTCAGGGTGACGGCACGGCTGCTGACGTTTTTCAGGGTGACAACCACCTTGACCACATGGATGGTGCCGTATTCCTGCGTGCCAAGGATCGTGCGGTTTGCGCTTCCGCTTACGTATCCGATGCCGTTCACAGTGCCGGGGATGTCAATGCTGCCTGTGCCGCCGCAGGCGGTCAGGGTGCCGGTGAGCCCTGCCGCAAGCAGTGCTGCGCCGGAAAGCTTAAGGAATGCGCGTCTTGAAAGATTTTTCATGTTTTTTACCTCCTGCCCCCAAAACAAGGGCTTTTTGTACAGTATACCATGGCTAAAAACGGGGGTCAATCCATTTTGCACTGTGCTGCGTGCACTCTGCCGTGCTCTACGTAGTGGGCGGCATTGTGCAGGTTGGCCTCGATCTGGGCCGCGCTTACCTGCTTGATGACCCTTGCGGGCACGCCCACGGCCACCGAGCCGTCCGGGATGACCATGCCCTCCGGCACCAGCGCACCCGCGCCGATGATGCAGTTTTTGCCCACGACACAGTGGTTGAGCAGGGTGGCGTGCATTCCGATCAGGCTGCCGTCCCCTACCGTGCACCCGTGCACCAGCGCACTGTGGCCCACGGTGACGCTTTTGCCCAGCATTACAGCACCGCCCACATCACAGTGCAGCACGGCGTTATCCTGCACGTTGGAGTTTTCGCCAATGGTCAAAGTGCCGTCGTCGCCGCGCAGCACGGCCCCGTACCACACCGTGGAACCGGCTTTCAGGATCACATCTCCCTGCACGGTGGCGTTGGGCGCAACAAAAGCAGCCCCCTCGTCGCGGGGAACTTTTCCACAAAAGGACAGAAACATTGTTAAAAACCGCCTTTCTCTCTTTCTCTTTTGGCTGGTTTATGGTATTCTTTAAAGTAGTATAGCAAGCCAGAGCCTTTCCGGCAAGTAGGAGCTGTTTCAAAACAAAAATTTTTGCCGTACGTCGGCAAGCAGATACAAGGGGGCACGCTCATGTTCAAAAACACCATCTTCCGCCGCATGACGGCGCTGGTGCTCACGCTGGCACTGGCCGCTGCTGCTGCACTGCCGGGCCTTGCGGTATATCCTATGCCCATCCAGACCGCCAGCGAGACCGAGGCGGTGTACCTGTTCAACGCCGACACCGGCAAGACCATCCTGAACCAGAATGCTGACCAGCAGCAGTATGTTGCCAGCCTGACCAAGCTCATGACGGCCCTGCTGCTGCTGGAAAGCGGCAAGGATCTGAACGGTGAAGTGACCGTGCCCACCGCGCTGACCCAGGAGTTCCGGGATATCCAGAACGCCAACGGCACCACCATGGGCCTGCGCATCGGCGAGACGGTGCGCCGCATCGACCTGCTGAACGCCATGCTCATCGTCAGCGCCAACGATGCCGCCAGCGTCATTGCCTACGATGTGGGCGGCAGCGTGCTGGATTTCGTCAAGCAGATGAACGCCCGTGCCCAGGAGCTGGGCTGCACCGGCACGAACTTTACCTGTGCCCACGGCCTGTTTGACTACGGCAACGTGTCCACCGCGCAGGATCTGGCAAAGATCGCCGCCGCCTGTGCGGCAAACCAGACCTTTGCACAGGTGGCGGGCACCGCCAGCTATGTCCTGCCGGCCACCAACCTCCGCAAGGCTGAGCACACCATCAGCAGCTCCAACAGCCTGATGAACAGCGAGAGCACCAATTACCGGGAGTATGTCCGGTGGGTCAAGGGCGGCTTTACCACGCTGGCAGGCCGCTGCATCGTGGCCTTTGCGGAAAAGGACGGCCACACCTACGGGCTGGTGATCCTTGGCTGCGATACGCTGGATCACCTCTTTGCCGAGTGCGATGATCTGTTCGACTGGGCCTTTGCCAGCTTTGCGGACCGTCCGCTGGTGGATACCCAGACCGTGCTGACCACCGTAGACCTGACCAAGTGCCGCACTGAACCGGCAGTGGAGCTGTATGCTGCCGCACCGGTCAGCGGCTACGGCCACGCAGACGATATCGTTACCTACTCCTTCGACCTGCCGGAGAGCATTGCGGCCACCGTTAAAAGCGGCAGTGTGGTGGGTACAGCCACCGTGTATCTGGACGGCGATGAAGTGGGCACGGTAGACCTTGTGACCCACCGGGAGTACGTCTCCGACTTCCGCACCGACACCAAAGCTACAGCGCTTCTGCTGTGTGCACTGCTGTTCATCCTCGCTGCATTAACGGCGGTCACTCTTGCCGCGGGCGGCGGCTCGCTGAGCCTCAAAAAGAGAAGGCGCAGAAGATAAAATGCCGTGGCCGCAGATGCGGTAGATTGGAGCAGCAAAAAAGAATAAGAAAAGCGGCGCTCAGTGCCTTGCAACAGGCTCTGAGCGCCGCTTCTTTTGCGCTTATTGGTTGAGGAACTTGATAAAGTGGTAAGATTCCACGATCTGGAAATACTTGATGATGCGCGGGTACAGGGGTTCGGCCTTTTCGCCGAACTGCTGCTTCATGCAGTCAGCAAGCTGTGCAACGGTCTTCTGGCCGTCGATCAGCGGCCAGAGATAGCTGCCGGTCTCGTCCAGATGCACCTGTGTGGTGCGCGGTTTATGGAACACTTTTTGCGCGATCGTATTGAACACACCGGTGTTCTCCACCTCAAGGGTGATAAGGCCGGTGGCTTCGTCTGTGTGCCAGCGCAGGGTTTCCGCCCGCTGCGGAATGAGGTCCAGATAGTTGATGGACTGCTTTTTCTTACTCATCAGTTCTTCTTTTTCTTCATGGAGAAGGCCAGCAGGCATGCGATCATCACGATCATCAGAACCACGCCGCCAATGTTGCCCAGATCAATGCTCAGGGCAGTGCTGATGCCGAACACGGCAAACACAGCCAGCAGGATGCCCACAAGGCCCTCGCCTGCGATCATACCGGCACAGAACAGGGTGCCGCGGGTGGTCTGCTCTTCCTTGAGCTTCGCGTCAACATTCTTGCGGCTGTCCATGAACCAGCGCACCGCACCACCGATCATGATGGAGGTGTTCAGGTAGATGGGCAGATACAGGCCGATGGCAAACGGCATCACAGGGATGCGCAGGACCTCCAGAGCAATGGCAAGGAACACACCGGTGAACACCAGGTTCCAGGGCAGGTTGCCGCCCATGATGCCCTCGACGATCATCTTCATCAGGGTAGCCTGCGGTGCGGGGACCTCGGCACCGCCGTAGCCCCATGCGCTGTCCAGCAGGTACAGCACACCGCCGATGGCCAGACCGGCGGCAATCACGCCGATCAGCTCACCGATCTGCTGCTTGACCGGGGTCGCACCCAGCAGGTAGCCGGTCTTCAGGTCCTGAGAGGTATCCGCAGCAATGGCAGCGCAGATGCAGATGACAGAGGCGATGGCCATGGAGCCGATCATGCCCTCGATGCCAACGTTGCCGGTGGCCTTCAGGATCATGGTAGCGATCAGCAGGGTGGCAATGGTCATGCCGGAGACCGGGTTGTTGGAGCTGCCAATCATGCCGACCATACGTGCAGAGACGGTGGAGAAGAAGAAGCCGAAGATGACGATCAGCAGAGCACCCAGCGGGCTGACGGGGATGGCCGGAGCCAGCCAGATGATGAGGATGATGAGCAGGATGCCGCCCAGAATAAAGGGCATGGGCATGTCCTTATCGGTGCGGGAGGTGCCGGAAGCGCTGCCGCCCTTCATGCTCTTCATGGCGTCGCGGAAGGTGGATACGATCAGAGGCAGGCTCTTGATCAGCGAAATGATACCGCCGGTAGCAATGGCGCCTGCGCCGATATACTTGACGTAGTTGGACCAGATGGCGTCTGCACCGCCTGCTGCATACAGATCAGCAATGGTGGTGCCGGCTGCTGCCGGGTACAGGGAGATGTTCGCACCGAACAGGCAGATCAGCGGGATAATGACCATCCAGCCTACCAGAGAACCGGCGAACATGTAGGAAGCGGTCTTGGGGCCGACGATGTAGCCCACGCCCAGCAGAGCGGGGTACACTTCCATGCCCAGAGCACCCTTGAAGGAGCTGAAGGCCATGGCAATGTCGGCGGGGATCATCTTCAGGCCATCCACGATGAACTTGAAGATGGCTGCCAGACCCATGCCGGAGAACACGGTGGAGGCGTTTGCACCGCCCTCTTCACCGGCCAGCAGAACGTCTGCACAGGCAGTGCCTTCCGGGTACAGCAGGGTGGCGTGTTCCTTGACGATCAGGGCGTTGCGCAGGGGCACCATGAACAGAACGCCCAGAATGCCGCCGCACAGGGCGATCAGGGTGATCTCCAGGATGCTGGGCTTGTCGCACAGACCCTCTTTTGCCCACAGGAACAGTGCGGGCATGGTGAAGATGGCACCGGCGGCCAGGCTCTCGCCTGCGGAACCGATGGTCTGCACCATGTTGCTCTCCAGAATGGAGTTCTTCTTGAGCAGGACGCGGATCACGCCCATAGAAATGACTGCTGCCGGGATGGAGGCAGAAACAGTCATGCCGACGCGCAGGCCCAGATAGGCATTTGCAGCGCCGAAGACCACAGACAGGATGATGCCCATGATCACAGAGGTCGCCGTCATTTCTGCGGTGATCTTTTCCGCAGGAATATACGGCTTGAAGGATTCTTGATCTTTCATGTTTGCTCTCCTTGCGACAGCACAAGCGCCTTGCTTTTTGGGGCAGGGCGCTTGTGCTGTCCGTTTTCCGATTTCCTAAACACGCGCATCCCATCCAAAAGGACGCGCTGGCACGTACTCCATTATACTAAAGTATGACTGAATTGGCAACTGGAAATGTACACAAGAAATTTACAAAAAATTCGTTTATTCAAGCATTTTGCGGGAAATTCGGGCAAAAGCGTGTAAAAAATTTCCATATAATTCCAAAACTGTACGCATATGAAGAACAGTTCTGCGGGAAAAGAATGCCTTTTAACAGCGTGCGCGCCTGTCCGGAGGATAGCAAAAAAGCTCCCCCTGAGAGGAAAGACTTCCCCCGCTCCGGGGGAAGATGTCACCGCAGGTGACAAAAGGGGGAGTCTGGCACGGCGTAAGCCGTGACTGAGAGAGTTTACCTATCGCGGCTGTCCTGCGCCCTCATCAGTTCCCTGCGGTGATATTTTATGATAAAGAGTGCTTTTACACGGCACCGTAGATGCCGTGCACCGATACTTCGCCGGTAAAAACGTGCACTTCGCCGCTGTCGGTGCGCACCACCAGACGGCCCTCTTCGTCCACATCGACGGCTTCGCCTGCACCCTGCCCGCCGTCCGGCAGGTCGAAGGTGACCCGGCGGCCCAGATTGACGCAGGCGGCCTTGTATTCCTCCCGGAAGGGTGCAAAGCCATCGCGGGCAAACACATACATGTTGCGGTCAAAGCCAAAGTCGGTCAGGCCCTCGGCCAGCCATGCGGGGTCGGTGGAAAGATCCACCTTTGCGCCCTGCAGCGCCAGCGAGGTGCCGTTGGGCAGACCGGCGGCATCAAAGTAGCTCTGCGGCTGGGCCAGATTGATGCCGATGCCGCACAAAATACCCCGGCCCTGCTGCTGGTAGCCGTAGCTCACGCCCTCGCACAGGATGCCCACGATCTTTTTGCCGTTGAGCAAAAGGTCGTTGGGCCACTTGATCTGGCAGTCCACGCCGTAGCGCAGCTTGAGCTGGGTGCGCACGGCAAGGCTTGCCAGCAGCGGCAGGGTGGCAGGCTGGGCCAGCGGTTCCCGGATGGCTGCCGTATAATACAGGGCCTTGCCCTCGGCGTTCACCCAGCTGCGGCCCAGCCGTCCGCGGCCGGCGGTCTGGTTCTCGGTATACACCGCGCCCACCGGGCCGAACTCCTCAAAATGTTCTTTGGCGTAAGCGTTGGTGCTGCCGCATTCCGGCAGATAGCGCACCTCATTGATGCTCATTGTTTGGGTACCTCTTTGTGTTCGTATGTGATCACTTTGCCTTCGTCCAGCGTCAGGATGCCGTAGGTGTCCGGCCCGGTGTAACACCGGCCGCAGGAGCCGGGGTTGAACAGGAACACCCCGCTGCGGGCCTCTGCATGGGGGATGTGGGTGTGGCCGAACAGGGCCACCTCGGCACCCCGGGCAGATGCGGCATCTGCCAGCGTATCCAGATCGTATTTCACACCGTACATATGACCGTGAGTGTAAAAGATCACCACGCCGTCAAAGGCGGCAAGGCCATCGGTGGGTTCCAGTGCGCCGTAATCGCAGTTGCCCGCCACCGAGTAGGCCCGCAGCTTGGGGCACAGCGTCAGAGCCAGTTCCAGATCCCGCAGGCCGTCGCCCAGAAAGATCAGGGCATCGATGCTTTTGCTCTCTTTCATCAGCACGCGCTCAATGGCGGCACGTCCGCCGTGGCTGTCGCTCAAAACCAGAAGCTTTGTCACAAAAAGGGCCCTCCTCTGTTTACCAGTTACGTATCATTCCGCTGCCTGCTGGCCCTGTTGCAATACCAGCAGCTGCTTGTACACTTCGCTTTTAGAATAAGGTGTGCCCTGTGCCGCCGCCTTGGCTGCGGCGGTGGGGCCAAAGCCCTGCCCGGTCAGCTCCAGCGCCCGCTGCGCTGCCTGCTCCAGCGTCAGCTCCTGCTCCGGGTCGGCGGTCTCCGGCGCACCGGCCATCACCAGCACATACTCGCCGCGCGGCTCGTTGGTCTTGTAGTGCTCCACCGCCTCGCCGAGGGTAGTCTTCCAGATATCCTCGTGCAGCTTTGTCAGCTCCCGGCACAGGGTGATGCTGCGGTCTGCGCCAAAGGCATTGGCCAGATCGTCCAGCGTGGTGCGCAGCTTGTGGGGCGCTTCGTAAAAGATGGTGGTGCGCTTTTCCTGCAAAAGCTCAGCCAGCCGCTCTTTTTTCTGCTTGCGGTTCACGGGCAGAAAGCCCTCGAACACCCAGCGGGAGGTGTCCTGCCCGGACACGGCCAGCGCTGTGACGCAGGCGGAAGCCGCCGGCACCGGCACCACTTTGATGCCCCTGGCCAGTGCGTCCCGCACGATCACCTCGCCCGGGTCGGAGACGCAGGGCATGCCCGCATCACTGCACAGGGCACAGCTCTCGCCTGCTTCAATGCGGCGCAGGATGCCCTCACCCTTCTGCAGGGCGTGCTCATAGTAGCTGACCATGGGCTTTTTCAGGCCCAGAAAGTTCAGCAGCTTCATGGTCACACGGGTGTCCTCGGCGGCAATAAAGTCTGCCGCGCCAAAGGTGGCCGCTACGCGCGGCGGCATATCGTCCAGATTGCCGATGGGCGTTGCCACGATATAAAGAGTTCCTGCCATAGTTTACCTCCCATATAACGCCGCACCGGCGCTGATCAACACATCCGGCTCCACCCGCAGGCCGGTCTTGCGGTTCTTCTGCGCTTCCACAAGGAAGAGCCATGGCGCGCCGTCCGCCTTGTTCTTTACAAAGGCCAGCCGCTTCGGCTCCAGCCGGTTGGCCCGCAGCACCGCCAGCACCTCCGCCAGCCGTTCCGGCCGGTGGCACAGCGCAAAGCGCCCGCCGTCCTTCAAAAGGCGGAACGCACACTGGCACACATCGTCCAGTGTGCAGGTGTTCTCGTGCCGGGCAAGGGCGTGGGCTGCGTTTTGGCTTTGGGGCCCATCCGTGAAATAGGGCGGATTGCACGCACACACGTCAAAACTGCCCTCGCCCTGCCGGAAAGCGCGCAGGTCGGCACAGACAGGCTCAATGTGCCCGATGTCCTGCTCCTGAACCGCAGCGGAAAGCAGAGCGCTGCCCTCGGGCTGCAGCTCCAGCCCCATGCAGGGGCCGCGGTGGCCGCGGTCGTGCCATTCCAGCGCCACGATGCCGCAGCCGGAGCACAGGTCTGCGGCCTTCTGGGCGCGCTTTGGCTCACAGAAACGGGCCAGCAGCAGCGCGTCGGAGCCAAAACGATGCTCCGGCGAGCAATAAACCATAGTTCTATTATACAAGACTTCGGTAGAATGTTCCATAGATAAGTGTGCCGTACCCTCTCAAAAAAATGCGTGGAATTGCTCGGGGAATTTGTGCGAATTACTGCAAAACAAAAAAGCAGCAGACCTGCTTTGGACAGGCCTGCTGCTTTTGATGCGTTTTTTGTGCAGCTGCTAAAATTATTCAGCAGTGATAGCACCGGTGGGGCAAGCACCCTCGCAAGCGCCGCAGTCGATGCAAGCGTCTGCGTTCACAGAAGCAACACCATCAACGGTGATAGCGCCAACCGGGCAAGCGCCCTCGCAAGCGCCGCAGCCAACACATGCGTCAGAAACCTTGTGTGCCATAATAAACTCTCCTTTTTATCTCCGTGCCCGAAGTATTGTATGAAGAGTCATGTATGGCACGGCTGTGCATGTCTCTCCGGAAATCATATCCTTGCCTGCATTTTAACAAAGCAGGTGAGAAAAGGCAAGACTAACCGTGACCCGAAAAACACAAAAGTCTGTTTTTTGTTGGGTTGCACAAAAGCATAGGCTAACTTATGGCCAAATTTGCAGGAGTTTTTTGGCAAAAATCACGAAGAACGGTTAGTTTTAGCAGACTAACCCCTCAGAACCTCCGGCGCGTCCCTCACTCCTTTTCGGCAGCGCGCTTCCGGGCGCAGCAGCCGCCCGCGCAGCGCTTTTCGCCATCGTCGGAGGAAGCCACCACCGGGGCCGGGTTGCGCACGCCGGAGTAATCGTCGTCCGGGTCCGGGCGGCGGGGCGCACGCTTGCCGCCGCTGATATATTCGCACACACCCACCTTATAGTAACGGGGCGAAAGGCTCTCGGTGCCGCAGCGCACCCGCAGGTAGCCGGAAACCGGGTTCACCTCCAGCACGGTGCCAAGACCGTCCGGCGTGCGCACGGTGCTGCCCACCATGGGCATGATGCTGTTCAGGTACTCGTAGGCGCTTTCCTCGTAGGCAAGACAGCACATCAGCCGGCCGCAGGCACCGCTGATCTTGGTGGGGTTCAGCGAAAGGCCCTGCTCCTTGGCCATCTTGATGGAGACGGGCTGGAAGTCCTTTAAAAAGCGGCTGCAGCAGAAGGGCTGGCCGCAGATGCCAAGGCCGCCGATCATCTTGCTCTCGTCCCGCACGCCGATCTGGCGCAGCTCGATGCGGGTGTGGAAGATACCGGCCAGATCCTTGACCAGCTCGCGGAAGTCCACGCGGCCATCGGCGGTAAAATAGAACATGATCTTGGAGCGGTCTAAGGTATACTCGGCCTCCACAAGCTTCATTTCCAGGCCGTGGCGGGCAATGCATTCCTGACAGGTGCGGTAGGCGCGCTTTTCGTCCTCACGGTTCTGGCGCATCCGGCGGATATCCACGCTGTCGGCCATGCGGGTAATGGGCTTGAGGGCCTTGGGCACTGCCGCATCGGCGATCTCCCTCACGCCCTGCACCACCTCGCCGCACTCAACGCCGCGGGCGGTCTCCACGATCACATATTCGCCGGTTTTGATGTCGGCCCCGGCGGGATCAAAATAATAGCTTTTGCCGTTCTCTTTGAAACGGACGGAGATGACTTTTTTCATAGTGTTCCTCGTTTTTATCGGTCGAATCTATAGGATAAGGCCCGAAAAAGAGCCTGCTGATCCATTCTGTACTCTAGTATAACATATTCAAATGCACATTTCCACGCAAAAAACAAAAAGCGGCTCTGGCGCTTTGGCAGAAAAATTTTAAAAAGGTGCAACAATCTGCCCTGCTGCCGCGTATCCATAAAGGAAGACTGACCGAATTTGGTCGCACCCGCAGCCGGAAAATGGAAAAACGGAACGGCAAATGTTAAAATCTTGCGAAAGTATCTAAAGAATCGCAAAAGAATCCCACCCCGCTCTTGCAAGGCGGGGGCTTGCGTGTATAATAAAAATGTTGAAGTGTAGCCTTTCCCGCAGGGAAAGCAGCTGTCCTGCTTTGCGGCAAGGCAGAGAAACGGTAGGAGAAAATGGAAAAATTCAGTGTCAAAAAGCCGTTTACGGTGCTGGTTGCAGTGGTCATGATCCTGATCCTGGGCTTTGTGGCGGTCACAAAGATGGATACGAACCTGCTGCCCAACGTGAACACACCGTATCTGATGGTGGTCACCGTGTATCCTGGTGCAAGCCCGGAGCGCGTGGAGAGCGAGGTCTCGGATGTGCTGCAGAACTCGCTCACAGTGCCGGGCGTGTCCAAGATCACCGCAACATCGGCAGAAAACTACAGCCTGCTGCTGATGGAGTTTACCGAGGATACGGATATGAACAGCGCGCTGGTCAAGGTGTCCAACAAGCTGGATCAGGCCAAAAGCGACCTGCCCAGCACCTGCCTGACCCCCTCCATCATTGAGTACAGCCTGAACATGAACGCTTTCATGACGGTGGCTGTCAGCCGCGAAGGTGCCGACCAGTACGAGCTTTCTGAGTTTATCCAGAACACCCTTGTGCCGGAAGTGCAGCGCAAGGGCGGTGTGTCCAGCGTTTCGTCCAGCGGTCTGGTGGAAAAGCTGGTGCAGGTGCAGCTCAATCAGGATAAGATCGACGAGATCAACGCAAAGCTGCTGGAACTGATCGATACTCAGCTGGCTGCAGCCCGCTCCCAGCTGGAAAGCGCCGAGGCACAGATCACCGCCGGACGCAGGGAATACGAAAAGCAGCTGAAAAACTTTGGCAGTACGGTGTCCAACTCGGTCATGAGCCAGATGAGCACCGAGGTGGGCGCCGCAGTGGAAACGGTGCGTGCGCAGGCGCAGGCTCTTCTGGAAAGTGTGAACAGCCTGATCGCTGTGGTCAAGGAGCCTGAGATCCAGCAGGCCCTGATCGAGGTGCGCGACGGTCTGCAGAAGGTCATGGACAAGTTCAACGAGACCGGTATGCGGGATATCGACTCTCTGATCGATATTGTGGCTGAGCTGCGCACCATTACCGATAAGCTCACTACCGCCCTGCAGAAGCTGCAGGAGCGCGTGAACACCGAGACCGGCTCCGAAGGCAGCGCCGCAGAGGATCTTGCCAATGAGATGCAGCTGCAGGAAAGCCTGAATGTGGTCTATAACACGCTGGAAAGCACCATCAAGGCCATGGACAATGTGCCCCAGCTGATGACCGAGTTCTCCGGCGCACTGGGCAGCTTCTCCCAGCAGCAGCTCAACGCCTATATGCAGTTCACCGAAGCGCGTGAAATGCTGAACGAGTACGAAAAGCAGCTGGAGGCTGCCAAGGCAGAGTACGAGACGGCCAAGACCAATGCTCTGGCACAGGCCGATGTGACAAAGCAGCTGGACATTGAAACGCTGGCGCAGCTCATCTATGCCCAGAACTTCTCCATGCCGGCCGGTTACGTGCAGGATAAGGACGGCGAGTCCTGGCTGCTGAAAGTCGGCGAAGAGTACGACAGTGTGAAGGATATCAGCGGTGCCCTGCTGCTGCATGTGGAGGGCTACGGCGACGTGCGCCTTTCGGATGTGGCGGATGTGGAGGTCATTGATAACTCCGCCGACAGCTACACCCGCCTGAACGGCGAAAAGGCATCCATCCTCAAAATCTATAAGAATGCGACTTCCAGTGCAGGCGAGGTCTCCGACAACTGCCTGACCGCATTTAAAGAGCTGGAAAAACAATACGACGGCCTGCACATGGTGGTGCTGTCCAATCAGGGCAACTACATCACCATTGTCATCAACAGCATCCTCACCAGCATGGTGGTGGGCGCTGCACTGGCCATCATCGTGCTGGCCATCTTCCTGAAGGATATCAAGCCCACCCTCGTGGTCGGCATCAGCATCCCGCTGTCCGTTCTGTTCGCGGTGGTGCTCATGTACTTTACCGGGCTGGACCTGAACGTGATGACCCTGGCCGGCCTTTCCCTCGGCATTGGTATGCTGGTGGATAACTCGGTGGTCGTCATTGAGAACGTCTACCGTCTGCGCAGCCGCGGCGTGCCTGCGGCCCGCGCTGCCGTGCAGGGCACAAAACAGGTGGGCATGTCGGTGGTGGCCTCCACCCTTACCTCGGTGTGCGTGTTCCTGCCGGTGGTGTTCTCGGCCAGCATTGTGCGCAGCCTGATGATGCCCATGTCCCTGTGCATCGGTTACTGCCTGATGGCCTCCCTCATCGTGGCGCTCACGGTGGTCCCGGCGGCATCCTCTACTGTGCTGAAAAAAGCTGAACCCAAGCGCCTTGCCTGGTTTGAAAAGGTGCAGGAAAAGTATGCCCATAGTCTGGAATGGTGCCTGCAGCACCGTGCCCTGCCCCTGATCGCGGCGGTGGTGCTGCTGGTGTTCAGCGGCTGGCAGGTGCTGAACATGGGCGTGGAGCTGCTGCCCAGTATCACCAGCAACGAGGCGCAGATCACCCTGTCCACCGCCGACGGCCTGACCAAGGAGGAATCCTATGCCATTGCGGGTCAGGTGGCAGAGGTGGCCCTGAATGTAGAAAACGTGGAAGAGGTGGGCATCACCCTCGACACCAGCATGGCCGGTCTGGATATCAGCCAGCTGGGCCTGCCCACCGCCATTACCGATATCCTGAACTCCGCCAATGCCTACGGCAGATACAAGATCAACGTTATGATGAGCAAGAGCCTTTCCTCCCGTGAGGTGGAAAAGACCCGGCAGGCCATGGAGGATGCAGTGTCCCAGATCGAGAATTGCACCGCTGAGGTCAAGCTGTACGGCATGACCGATGATCTGACCAGCCAGCTGGCCACCGGCCTGTCGGTCAAGGTCTACGGCAAGGATCCGGAAACGCTGACCACCGTTTCCGAGAAGGTAATGGAGATCGTCAACGATACCGAGGGCTTTGCCAATGCGGACAACGGCCTTGGCAGCGGCGATGCCACCATCATCCTGAAGGTGGACCGCGACAAGGTGCGCGCCTACGGCCTGACCGTTGCGCAGGTGTATCAGCAGATCGCGGCAAAGCTCACCACCACCGCCACGGCCCAGACCCCCGTCACGGTGAACGGCACCACCATGGATGTCCAGATCACGGACAATCTGGACCCCGTCACCAAGGAAAACATGATGGAGCTTACCTTTGAGACCACCGAAATGTCGGCAGACGGCACAGTGACCAATGGTACCTGCACCCTGAACGATATCGCCAGCTGGACCACCGGCACCGCACCGGATGCCATTACCAGCGAGAACCAGACCGAGTTTGTCACCGTTACGGCAGATACGCTGAAGGGCTACAACACCATGGTGCAGTCCCGCGTGCTGCAGAAGAAGCTGGATGAGTACGCAGCCAGCGGTGAGATGCCGGAGGGCTGCAGCACCACGCTGGGCGGCGAGACCGAGGGCACCGACTACATGGTGAACGAAATGGTGCAGTGGATGGCTCTGGCCCTGCCCTTCGTATATCTGGTCATGGTGGCACAGTTCCAGAGCCTGCTGTCCCCCTTCATCGTGCTGTTCACGGTGCCGCTGGCCTTTACCGGCGGCCTGCTGGGTCTGCTGGTCACCGGCCAGCAGCTCACCATGATCTCCCTGATGGGCTTCATCGTGCTGATGGGCACTGTTGTCAACAACGGCATCGTGTTCGTGGACTATGCAAACCAGCTGCGCATTGGCGGCATGGAGCGCCGCGCTGCGCTGGTGGCTACCGGCAAGACCCGTATGCGCCCCATCCTCATGACCACCCTGACCACCGTGCTGGCCATGCTGCAGCTGGTGTTCAGCGGCGATATGGCAAGCCAGCTGATGAGCGGCATGGCCATCGTCATCATCTGCGGCCTGAGCTACGCCACCCTGATGACCCTGTATATCGTTCCGGTGCTGTACGATATCCTGTTCAAGAAGCCGCCGCTCAACGTGGATGTTGGCAGTGACGATGATCTGGACGACATTCCGGACGATGCAGCCGAGTTCATTGCGGCGCAGAAGTCTGCGGGCACGGCACAGCCGGAAACCTGACGACAGCATGACGATTTAGAATGCGCGCCGCTTTGCTTTGCGTATCATCAGCGGAAGAATTATTTATATATAATAGAGCAATGCCGGGCGGTCTGCGGACCGCCCGG
>OCAT01000888.1_pt1 | contig 21715 bp, 21 predicted proteins | sample 1538311 | NCBI WGS metagenome assembly OCAT01 (sample SAMEA2580287, study PRJEB22360) | human gut metagenome | biome: human gut; feature: human-associated habitat; material: faeces | place: Denmark | collected 2008/2010
TGACATCGCCTTTGCAGGGGTACGGCTGTATCAGAAAACCGCCGTATCTGTAATGAATACGGATACGGCGGCTGGATTATTGCAGAGATCCTATTTTAATTTTCGCTGGGATCTTTTTCCTCAAGGATAGCCATGAACTCGTCGCCGGTGATGGTCTCCTTTTCATAAAGGTACTTCGCCAGCTCGTCAAGCTTTGCGCGGTTGTCGGTGAGGATCTTGACGGCCTTTTCGTGCTGGGCTTTTACCAGCTCCACGACCCGCTGGTCGATCTCCCGCTGGGTCTGGGCCGAGCAGGCCAGCGAGGTGTCGCCGCCCAGATACTGGTTGTTCACCGTCTCCAGGGCCACCATGTCGAACTCTTTGCTCATGCCGTAACGGGTGAGCATGGCGCGGGCAAGCTTGGTGGCCTGCTCGATGTCGTTGGACGCGCCGGTGGTGATGGAGCCGAACACCACTTCCTCGGCAGCACGTCCGCCGGTGAGGGTGGCGATCTTATTTTCCAGCTCTTCCTTGGTCATCAGGTAGTGGTTGCCTTCTTCGACCTGCATGGTGTAGCCCAGTGCGCCCGAGGTGCGGGGGATGATGGTGATCTTCTGCACGGGTGCGGAGTGATTCTGAAGCGCCGCCACCAGTGCGTGGCCGATCTCATGATAGGCCACGATGCACTTTTCCTTGTCGGTGAGGATGGAGTTCTTCTTCTGGTAGCCTGCAATGACCACCTCGATGCTCTCCTCGAGGTCGGCCTCGGTCACGCTCTTGCGGCCGGCGCGGACGGCCCGCAGGGCGGCTTCGTTGACGATGTTGGCCAGCTCTGCGCCGGAGGCACCGGAGGCCATCCGGGCCACGGTGTTGAAGTCGATGCCGGGGGCAAGAGCGACTTTCCTGGCGTGGACCTTCAAAATCTCTTCGCGGCCCTTGAGGTCGGGCAGCTCCACAGGAACACGGCGGTCAAAGCGGCCGGGACGGGTCAGGGCCGGGTCAAGGGAATCCGGACGGTTGGTGGCCGCGAGGATGATGACGCCGCTGTTGCCCTCGAAGCCGTCCATCTCGGTGAGGAGCTGGTTCAGGGTCTGCTCGCGCTCGTCGTTGCCGCCCAGCTGGCCGCTGTTGCGCTTCTGGCCGATGGCGTCTATCTCGTCGATGAACACGATGCAGGGGGCCTTTTCCTTGGCCTGCTTGAACAAATCACGGACTTTGGAGGCGCCCATGCCCACGAACATCTCCACGAACTCCGAGCCGGAGATGGAGAAGAACGGCACGTTGGATTCGCCCGCCACGGCCTTTGCCAGCATGGTCTTGCCGGTACCCGGAGGGCCGACGAGCAGGATGCCCTTGGGCATCGAGGCGCCGATCTCTTCGTATTTCTTGGGGTCGTGCAGATAATCGACGATCTCCTGCAAGTTCTCTTTGGCCTCGTCCTCGCCGGCCACATCCGCAAAGCGGATGCCGTGGGTGGATTGGACGTAGACCTTGGCGTTGGACTTGCCCACGCCGCCGAACATCATCGAGTTCGCGCCGCCGGCCTTTTCTATGAGCTTTTTGTTCATGAGATTGCCCAGCCAGACGAAGAGGACGATGGGCAGCACAAAGCTCAGCAGAAAGCTCATCAGCGGCGAAGCCTGCTCGACGATCTCGCTGGAAAACTCGGCCCCCGCGTCGTAGAGGCGCTGGGTCAGGTCAGGGTCGTTCATCAGGCCGGTCTTGTAAATTTGCTTTTCGTCCTTATCGGTAAAGATGATCTGGTTCGATTCCACATCCACCCGGCCGATGTCTTTGTCCTCGGTCATGGACATGAAGGTGCCGTAGTCCACTTCTTTTACCTGCCGTTCGCTCATCCACGGCACGAGCACGAAGTTGAGCAGCAGCAGCACCAGTAATACAATGGCATAGTAAATAGCCAATGGCTTTTTGGGGGTCTTGACTTCTTTCATGGGGATTCCTCCTTGTGTTGCAAACAGCATACCACGACGCTATTTCAGAAACCAGCGTTTCGAGGCGAACTTTGCAAAAACTTCGCAGATTCTTAACAAAACCGAGGAACAAGGAGGCCGTCCGCTTGACAAATCAAATCACTTTGACTATACTGAAAATACAAGAAGGTGCTGTCCGCAATGGTCAGCTTCCCTCGGCTAAGTCAAACAATAAGAATGACCGCTTTGCTTGGTAGGCTGGGGCGGTCATTTTTTGTTGCAAATTTTGAAAATTTATGCTGCTATTTATGTGAAATCGTTTCATTTTCATTGTGAGCAAAACTGCTTGACAGGGGCGGCGGGTTTTGCTAAAATGAAACCACTTTGAACAAAGCGCAAATGCGTTGACGGGGAAAAAACGATTTTCTTCTGCGTACAGAGAGCCGCCGGATGGTGCAAGGCGGTGCAGAGGGTCTCGGTTACTGGCCCCTGAGCGGCAGGACTGAAGCAGACAGTAGGTCCTGACGGAAGCCCACCGTTATAAGGGCAGCGATTCGCCCCAAAAAGCCGATCGTGCAGAGCGGCTGTGCTTATGGCACAGCAAAGAGAGTGGTACCACGGGTGCCCTGTAACAGAAATTACAGGCTCTCGTCTCTCAGGGGATTTCGTCCTTTGAGAGACGGGAGCCTTTTCGTTTGTTAAAAGGAGTCAACATCTCTGTCAGCGCTGACGCGCTGCCGCAGCCCGGCCCTGTCGAGCGAATGCGAGACTGAGAGGTTGACACAGTAAAAATGGAGGACAAGAATTATGATGGACGCTACCAAGTACGCACCGGGATATTACCCGGTCCCCGCCGGCTATGACAGCTGGGTCAAGAAGGACCACATCGAGAAAGCTCCCACCTGGTGCAGCGTGGACCTGCGCGACGGCAATCAGGCCCTTATCGTCCCCATGAGCCTCGAGGAAAAGCTGGAATTCTTCCAGATGCTGGTCAAAATTGGCTTCAAGGAGATCGAAGTCGGCTTCCCGGCCGCCAGCGAGACGGAGTACGAGTTCCTCCGCACCCTCATCGAGAAGAACATGATCCCCGACGATGTCACCGTGCAGGTGCTGACCCAGTGCCGCGACCACATCATCCGCCGCACCTTCGAGGCTGTCAAGGGCGCACCTCGTGCGGTCGTCCACTTCTATAATTCCACCTCCGTCGCCCAGCGCGAGCAGGTGTTCCACAAGTCTAAGGAGGAGATCAAGCAGATCGCCGTGGACGGCGCAAAGCTGGTCAAGCAGCTGAGCGAGGAGTATGAGGGCAACTTCCTCTTCGAGTACAGCCCCGAGAGCTTCACCGGCACCGAGGTGGACTACGCCGTTGAGGTCTGCAACGCAGTCCTGGACATCATGCAGCCCACCCCCGACCGCCCCATGATCATCAACCTGCCGGTCACGGTCGAGATGAGTATGCCCCACGTTTACGCAAACCAGATCGAGTATTGCGACAAGCACCTCAAGTACCGCGACAGCGTCATCATCTCCACCCACCCGCATAATGACCGCGGCACCGGCGTCGCCTGTGCCGAGCTGGCCGTTCTGGCCGGCGCTCAGCGGGTGGAGTGCTGCCTCTTCGGCAACGGCGAGCGCACCGGCAACGTGGACGCTGTGACCCTCGCCATGAATATGTACAGCCACGGCGTAGACCCGAAGCTGGACTTCTCCGATATGCCCGCCATCTGCGCTACCTATGAGCGGGTCACCCGGATGCACATCTACGAGCGCACCCCCTACGCCGGCCAGCTGGTGTTCGCCGCCTTCTCGGGCAGCCATCAGGACGCCATTGCAAAGGGCATGGCCTACCGCAAGGAGAAGGGCGACCACCGCTGGACCTGCCCCTATATCCCGGTGGACCCCCACGACATCGGCCGCACCTACGACGCCGACGTCATCCGCATCAACAGCCAGAGCGGCAAGGGCGGCATCGGCTTCGTGCTGGAGCAGAACTACGGCTACAACCTGCCCGCCAAGATGCGCGAGGCTCTGGGCTACAAGGTCAAGAGCGTGTCCGACCACAGCCACAAGGAGCTGAGCGCAGGCGAAGTGCTCCACATCTTCGAGGATACCTTCCTCAACAAGTCGAAGCCCCTGTCTGTCGTCGAGGCCCACTTCGCACAGGTCAACGGCATCACCGCCACCGTCACGCTGGATCTGAACGGCCAGCGCAAGGTGGTCACCTCGGTGGGTAATGGCCGTCTGGATGCTGTGGCAAACGCTATCCAGAGCGCCACCGGCATGGACTTCCACCTGGAAACTTACTCCGAGCACAGCCTGGACGAAGGCTCTACCTCCCGCGCCGCTTCCTACGTCGGCCTCGAGTGGGGCGACGGCATCGTCACCTGGGGTGCAGGCACCGATACCGATATTATCGTGGCCGGTATCCATGCACTGGTCAGCGCGATCAACAATAAATAAAGAGAGATTTTTGAGAGAGTATCAAAAGGAGAATGAACCATGGGAATGACCCAGACGCAGAAAATTCTGGCCGCACACGCAGGCCTCGCCGAGGTCAAGGCCGGCCAGCTCATCAACGCCAAGCTCGACATCGTGCTGGGCAATGACATCACCACCCCCGTCGCCATCAACGAGTTCGAAAAGGCGGGCTTCAACGGCGTGTTCGACAAAGAGCACATCGCCATCGTCCTCGACCACTTCGTTCCCAACAAGGACATCAAGAGCGCGACCCAGTCCAAGCAGTGCCGCGAGTTCGCCAACAAGTACGACATCCTCAACTTCTACGATGTGGGCCAGATGGGCATCGAGCACGCTCTGCTGCCCGAAAAAGGCATCGTGACCGCCGGTGACTGCGTCATCGGCGCCGACAGCCACACCTGTACCTACGGCGCACTGGGCGCATTCTCCACCGGCGTTGGCTCCACCGATATGGCCGCCGGCATGGCTACCGGCATGGCATGGTTCAAGGTGCCTGCCGCCATCAAGTTCGTGCTGAACGGCAAGCTGCCGCCGAAAGTTTCCGGCAAAGACCTCATCCTCCACATCATCGGTATGATCGGCGTGGATGGCGCGCTGTATAAGTCGATGGAGTTCACCGGCCCGGGCGTTGCCTCCCTCTCCATGGACGACCGCCTGAGCATCTGCAACATGGCCATCGAGGCCGGTGCCAAGAACGGCATCTTCCCCGTGGACGACGTGACCAAGGCTTATCTCAAGGGCCGCAGCCAGCGCGAGCCGGTGTTCTATGAGGCCGACCCGGACGCCGAGTATGAGAAGACCATTGAAATCGACCTCTCTGCCCTCGAGCCGACCGTCAGCTACCCCCACCTGCCCGAGAACACCCACCCCGCCAGCGAGGGCAAGAACATCAAGATCGACCAGGTGGTCATCGGCAGCTGCACCAATGGCCGCCTCGAGGATATGGAAGCCGCTTACAACATCCTGAAGGGCAAACACATCGCAAAGGGCGTGCGCGGCATCATCATCCCCGCCACCATGGCCGTGTACAAGGAGTGCATCCTCCGCGGCTGGACGACGGCCTTCATCGACGCGGGCTGCATCGTCTCCACCCCCACCTGCGGCCCCTGCCTCGGCGGCTACATGGGCATCCTCGCCGAGGGTGAGCGCTGCGTCTCCACCACCAACCGCAACTTCGTGGGCCGCATGGGCCACGTCAAGAGCGAGGTGTATCTGGCTTCGCCCGCTACCGCTGCCGCCAGCGCACTGACCGGCTGCATCACCGACCCCCGCACGGTCTGAGAAAAGGAGAGTCACCCATGAACAACGCAAACGGTTCTGTTTTCAAATACCCGGATAACGTGGATACCGACGTCATCATCCCGGCCCGTCACCTGAACACGCAGGATGCCAAGGAGCTGGCCAGCCACTGCATGGAGGACATTGACAAGGACTTCATCCACAACGTCAAGGACGGCGACATCATGGTGGGCGGCTGGAACTTCGGCTGCGGCTCCTCCCGTGAGCACGCACCGCTGGCCATCAAGACCGCCGGAATCTCCGTCGTCATCGCCAAGAGCTTCGCACGCATCTTCTACCGCAACAGCATCAACATCGGCCTGCCCATTATGGAATGCCCCGAGGCCGTGGACGCCATCAGCGCAGGCGATACGGTCAGTGTGAATTTTGATACCGGCGTCATCACCGATGAGACCACCGGCAAGACCTTCCAGGCCGAACCCTTCCCGCCGTTCATCCAGAAGATCATCGCCGACGGCGGTCTGATGAAGTCGCTGACGAAAAAGTAAAGCAGCATTGCCTCTTTGCTGGACGTAAAGTTTATCAGAGACGTAACACCATCGGCGAAGCCGTAAAACGGAGAAACGAGAAAAAAGCGTTTAGCGAAGCGGCTAGCTTTTTTCCGTTTCGACTTCTCCGTTGGGGTCTGAAAGGGGCGAGCAGCCCCTTTCTCGTGGGTCCAGCGCGTCGAAATCGCTGGTGGTTTTCTGGTTCTCTTTTGCCAGCAAAAGAGAACATAGCCTGACGAAAGATGCTGTTGTCCAATAAAAGAAAGGATGCCCATAAGAATGGAAAAAAACATTGCTGTCATCTGGGGCGACTGTTCCAGCCCCGAGATCGTGAAGCAGACCCTCCGCGTTCTCGACAAGGTGGCCGAAAAGTACGGCCACACCTTCCACTACACCGACGCCGCGATGGGCGGCGAGGCCATCGACAAGTACGGCGACCCGCTGCCCCAGCATGAGCTGGACAAGTGCCTCGCGGCCGACAGCGTCCTTCTGGGCGCTGTGGGCGGCCCCAAGTGGGAGGGCCTGCCCGGTGAGCAGCGCCCCGAAAAGGGTCTGCTCCGCCTCCGCGCCGGCATGGGCCTCTACTCCAACAACCGCCCGGCCAAGATCTGGCCCCAGCTGGCCCCGGCCAGCCCCCTCAAGCCCGAGATCGTGGCCAAGGGCATCGACTTCATCATCGTGCGAGAGCTCATCGGCGGCGTCTATTTCGGCAAGCACGAGACTTACACGCTGGAAAACGGCGAGAAGCAGGCGGTGGATTCCATGCCCTACTCGGAGCATGAGATCGAGCGCATTGGCCGCATCGGCTTCGAGACGGCCATGAAGCGCCGCAGGAAGCTCTGCTGCGTGGATAAGGCCAACGTGCTGGATACCAGCCGCCTCTGGCGTGCGGTCATGCACCGCCTGCAGGCTGAGTACCCCGAGGTGGAGTACAGCGAGATGTTCGTGGACAACTGTGCCATGCAGGTCGTCAAGGACCCCAGCCAGTTCGACGTCATCGTCACCGAGAACATGTTCGGCGACATCATCTCCGACGAGGCTTCCATGATCACCGGCTCCATCGGCATGATCCCCTCGTCCAGTCTGGGCGACGGCACCCGGGGCCTGTATGAGCCCATCCACGGCTCTGCCCCCGACATCGCGGGCAAGGACATCGTCAACCCTACTGCCTGCATCCTCTCCGCCGCTATGATGCTGCGGTACTCCTTCGGTATGGCTGAGGAGGCTGATGCCATTGAGAACGCGGTGAATAAGGTTCTGGACAAGGGCCTGCGCACCGCCGACAACATGAGCGAGGGCTGCACCTGCCTCGGCTGCACCGCCATGGGTGACGCTATTCTGGCCGAGCTCTGAGAGGGCTCAAAGGGTCCCGGAACTCATAGCCCGCAGCCCCCGGCAGCCATAGAGAAATAACAGCAAAGCGCCTGCTCCCTTCGCCGGTATCCCGGCGGGTAGGGAGCAGACGCTTTGTTTTTTTTTGCAGGCTCAAAGGCAAAATGACCAAAGAGCCCCGGGGTACTGCAGCAGAATGCCGAAAATGAAAAAACTGGGGAAAAGCTATTGACAGATATGTAGGGGGGGGGGTATAATCGAGCCGACCATCAAGTGACGGAAACGCTCTTTTCGCCATGGAAAAACAGGGAGGAAAACTATCATGAAAACAATGAAAAAACTGGCCGCCGTTCTGCTGGCCGCAGCAATGGCCCTGACTCTGCTTACCGCCTGCGGCGGTGGTGGTGGCGGCGGCAGCACCAGCGGTGGGGACTCGATGGAAACCGTGTTCAATTTTACGGGTGAGGAACTGACGGCGGAGCTCAACAAGGAGCTGAGCAGCAATGCAGTGTACGATAAGTACCTTGGCGACCGATTTGCAGCAGCAATGAATGCCGCTATGGACGCAGGAAGCCAGTTTGAAGACTCTGACGAGGCGGAAGAGGTAGCTGAGGGCATTCTTGCAGCAGCGGGCTTCAGTGATGCTGAAGTGGCGGCAACGGTTGCGCCCAAAGGTGCAGAGATTAGGCTGGTTGCAAGCGGTTTGGAGTCAGCTATTATTAAGCAGGGATTTTCTATCGAGGGAAAGAAAATTGGCTATGCAGGTGCAAAGCTTAAAGGAAATGGAAACAATTATATGGTCTTTGCGGTTATTCAGTAAAACATGAAAAGCCGCCGCACGGTGTTTTGCCGTGCGGCGGTTTTTTATATGTCTTGTGCTTTGTCGAAATTTATGTTATGCTGTAACCAATGTCAGTGATGGCAGAAAAAAGCGCTGTGTCTAAAACGCAGGCGGCTGACTCCTTACCGGCACCTAAGCGCCGGGTAAGGCAGTTTTTCTTGAAGTTGCCACTCCCCGAGTGCTCAAGGGCAGGAAGGGGGTGTGGACCATGACGTTCTCCGATGTTGCAATATTACTGACGCTTCTTGGCGGAGCAATTTTTGTTACATTCCAGATCACATGGACGATCGCACATGAGAACCATGACGATAAAAAACGCAAGAAAAAATGACCGCCTCAGAGTTCCCCAACTTGAACGGTCATTTTCTCTTGACTGATCTGGTAAGGAGCTAGTCGTTTGCAGACACAGCGCCTTTCTAGTTGTAGTATAGTCAAATTTCTCCGGCTTGTCAAGCACGGCGGGGCCTGCGCAGACAAATACAATGTCAGCAAATTCCGCTTTCTGCCTTAAACTGTGAAATAGATTCATTTGACAAATCAATTTATGTAAACTATACTAAATCCTGTCTTTAACAATAAAAATAGCCCGTGTGCCGGGATGGATAAACAGAGATAGGATGGGAAAAACGATATGCTGACACTGGATAAGATCTACCACGCCGCCTTTGTCCTCAAGGACGTAGCCCGCAAGACCGACCTCATCGAGGCACCCCGGCTCTCCAAAGACTGCCAGCTCTACCTCAAGACCGAGAACCTGCAGGTGACCGGCAGCTTCAAGGTGCGCGGCGCTTATTATAAGATCAGCCAGCTCTCCAAGGAGGAGAGCGACAAGGGCGTCATCGCCTGCTCGGCGGGCAACCACGCACAGGGCGTGGCGCTGGCCGCTACCCGCCGCGGCATCAAGAGCATCGTCTGTATGCCGGACGGCGCGCCCATCATGAAGGTGGAGAACACCAAGAACCTCGGTGCGGAGGTCTGCCTCGTACCCGGCACCTACGACGACGCCCACGACAAGGCCGTGGAGCTGCAGGAAGAGACGGGCATGACCTTCATCCACCCCTACGACGACGAGCAGGTCATTGCCGGTCAGGGAACCATCGGCCTTGAGATCCTCGACCAGCTGCCCGATGTGGACGCCGTCATCGTGCCTGTGGGCGGCGGCGGACTCATCTCCGGCGTGGCCTTCGCCATCAAGAGCCTGAAGCCCGACGTCAAGGTCTACGGCGTGCAGGCCGAGGGCGCACCCAGCATGTACCGCTCCCTCCATGAGCACAAATACCAGACCCTCTCTGCCGTCTCCACCTTCGCAGACGGCATTCAGGTCAAGACCCCCGGCGAGCTGACCTACAAGCTCTGCGAGGAGTATGTGGACGACATCGTCACTGTTACCGAGGACGAGACCGCAGCGGCCATCCTCTCCCTGATGGAGAACCAGAAGCTGGTGGCCGAGGGTGCAGGCGCAGTGCCTGTGGCGGCGGCGCTCTTCCACAAGCTGCCCATCGAGGGCAAGAAGGTCGTCTGCCTCGTCTCCGGCGGCAACATCGACGTGAACATCCTCAACCGCGTCATCACCCGCGGCCTCGTCATGAGCGGCCGCAAGGCCAACCTGACCATCGCGCTGGAAGACAAGCCCGGCCAGCTGCAGCAGGTGGCCGACATCGTCTCCCGCTGCGGCAGCAATGTGGTGTCCGTCCTCCACGACGGCTCCGACCCCAATATGCCCATCTCCAGCTGCTTCCTCAAGCTGACTCTCGAGACCCGCGACAACGCCCAGATCGAGCAGATCCGGCAGGAGCTCACCAAGGCAGGCTTCCAGCTGGTGGCCGAGCGCGTATAACTTTATCAGAAGATGCAGAAACGCCGCCCGAATGGGCGGCGTTTCGTTTTGTCAGCCGATGATCTCGTACTGGAAATATTCGCACTTGAGCTTGCTGCCTACGTCGATTTCCGGCGGCAGGAGCGCCAGTGCCACCGGGTTCAGCTCGTCGCTCTCGATGTCGGTGCGGCGCAGGTTGACGTAATCGCCGTCAAAGCTCACGACTTCGTAATACCAAGGCCCCATACTGTTTCCTCCTGTGATTCATTCCTGTGTGTTCTCTTTTTCCTGCTTCCGCCAGTGGTAGTACGGCCCGAGGATGCAGACGGCGGCGAGTATCATCACCGCGAGGATGATGCTGGTGACGGTCTGATTGTCGGAGAAAAAGTAGAACAGCAGCTGCCCGCCGCCCACGATGAGCTCCAGCACACCCAGAAGCCTCTGCCAAAAGCGGCGGGCCTCTTCGCTGGACGCTTCCAGCCGCCGTGCCAGCACCCCGGGCAGTTGGAGGCGGAGGACGTCTGCAACGCCCCAGAAAAGGAAGATGATGCCGATGACAAGATGGTGTACCATAAGTTCCGCTCCTTTCTGCGTCACGCGCTGAACAGGAAAACTTTTACAGTGCAAGTATATCATATCGGTGAGACCCCGGCAAGGACGGGATTTGCCTGCCCGGCTCAGAAAATTTGGGTGGAACCGCCCGGCGGCTCTTGTGGAAGTTTGAAAAATATGCTATACTATTCTCTACTGATGCGCCATCGCCAAGCGGTAAGGCAGGGGACTTTGACTCCCCCATCGTAGGTTCGACTCCTGCTGGCGCAACTGCACAAAAGACCTGCACGAAAGCTGAGATTTAGCAAATCGTGCAGGTCTTTTTGTGTGCAAAACAGGAATGGGGGACGGCATCGGAACCGTCCCCCCTCGAAAAGCATTTGGCAGGCGTGGCGTTCTCCTGCATCTCTCAGGGCGAAAGCCCTTGTCGTTACCATCGGCGTGTGGCTGCCACGAAATTGACCACCTCAAATGCCCCGCTCGTCCAGTATATCATGCCGGATTCATTTTGTACATAAAAACCGTCTCGCTGAGACGCAAAAAGCCGCCCGGCTTTTGTACCGGGCGGCAATGGAGAAGAAAAATCGCAAAAGCGATGAAAATATCGGTTTTACAGCAGCTTACAGGATGTCGATGTACTCACCGGCCAGAGCCTTGTTCATGCTGCGGACGGCGCAGAACTTGCCGCACATGGAGCAGGTGTCGCTGTGGTCGTCCTCGGGCAGGCGGGCGTCACGGATGGCCTTTGCCGTCTCGGGGTCGAGGGCGCAGGCGAACTGCGCATCCCAGTCGAGGACGCGGCGGGCGTCGCCCATCTTGTCGTCGATGTCCCGGGCGTGGGGGATGCCCTTTGCGATGTCGGCGGCGTGGGCGGCGATCTTAGAAGCCACGATGCCCTGCTTGACGTCGTCCACATTGGGCAGAGCCAGATGCTCGGCGGGGGTGACATAGCACAGGAAGGCTGCGCCGCTCATGGCCGCGACAGCGCCGCCGATGGCAGCAGTGATGTGGTCATAGCCGGGGGCGATGTCGGTGACGAGGGGGCCGAGGACGTAGAAAGGTGCGCCCATGCAGATGGTCTTCTGGATCTCCATGTTGGCGGCGACCTGGTTCAGAGGCACATGGCCCGGGCCTTCCACCATGACCTGGACGTTGTGCGCCCAGGCCCGCTTGGTCAGCTCGCCCAGACGCACCAGCTCTTCGATCTGGCAGACGTCGGTGGCGTCGGCAAGGCAGCCGGGGCGGCAGGCATCGCCCAGAGAGATGGTGACGTCGTGCTCTTCGCAGATGTCCAGGATCTCGTCAAAGTGCTCATAGAAGGGGTTCTCGTTGCCGGTCATGCACATCCATGCAAACACCAGCGAGCCGCCGCGGCTGACGATGTTCATCTTCCGCTTATGCTTGCGGATCTGCTCGATGGTCTTACGGGTGATGCCGCAGTGGAGGGTGACGAAGTCCACGCCGTCCTCTGCGTGCAGACGCACCACATCGATGAAGTCCTGTGCCGTCAGGGTGGCGAGGTCGCGCTGGTAGTGGATGACCGAGTCATACACCGGCACAGTGCCGATCATGACGGGGCATTCGTGGGTCAGTTTCTGACGGAAGGGCTGGGTATTGCCGTGGCTCGAGAGGTCCATGATGGCCTCTGCGCCCATGTTGACGGCGCTCATGACCTTCTGCATCTCGATGCTGTAGTCCTTGCAGTCGCGGGAGACGCCGAGGTTGACGTTGATCTTGGTGCGGAGCATGGAGCCGATGCCCTCGGGGTTCAGGCACTCGTGGTGCTTGTTGGCCGGGATGGCGACCTTGCCCTCAGCGACCAGCTGACGGATCTCTTCGACGGTGCGGTACTCCTTCTTGGCCACCGTTTCCATCTGGGGCGTGACGATGCCCTTGCGGGCGGCATCCATCTGTGTGGTGTAAGTCTGCATTTGAAAATCCTCCGAAAATACGCTCTCTTTATTTATGAACAGCGTCCGGGACGCCGTGCATCCAGTTTTCGACCCCGACGCCGCCCAGAGTGTGGTCCAGCGGGCCGGAGCCGCGGCCCAAATCGAGCTGCGCGTTCAGCGCGTCGGTCAGGTAAGCCTTGGCCCGGGCGATCGCTTCTTCCAGCGCAAACCCTTTGGCAAGGTTGGCCGCAATGGCACTGGACAGAGTGCAGCCCGTGCCGTGGGTGTTGGGGTTGGCGATACGGTTACCCGGAAACCAGATCTCCGTGCCATCCGGGAAGGTGAGCAGATCGTCGGCGTCGGTGTCACTGTGGCCGCCCTTGAGGAGGACGGCACAGCCGCAGTCGGCGGCGATGGCCCGGGCGGCGGCGCTCATGTCGGCACGGCCCGAGATGTGCAGGCCGGACAGCACTTCGGCCTCGTGCCGGTTGGGCGTGATGACCTCGGCCAGAGGGAACAGCTCCCGGCGCAGGGTGCGCACGGCATCCGATGCAATCAAATCAGAGCCGGAGGTGGCTACCATCACGGGGTCCACGACGATGTGCTCCGCCTTGTAAAAGCGGAGACGCTCGGCAATCGTCTCAATGAGCGGGGCAGAGGACACCATGCCGATCTTGACGGCACAGGGGCGGATGTCGGTGAAGACGGCGTCTATCTGCTGGGCCAGAAATTCAGGGCTGACCTCGAAGATGCCGGATACGCCGGTGGTGTTCTGGGCCGTCAGGGCGGTGATGGCGCTCATGGCGAAGACGCCGTTCATGGTCATGGCTTTGAGGTCGGCCTGAATGCCGGCGCCGCCGCTGGAATCGCTGCCCGCGATGGTAAGTGCAGTTTTCATGGGTTTGCTCCTTTATCGCAAGTCAAGAAATTCGTGCAACATTCAAACAGCATATTTGCGATATGCAATTCAACGCTGTTGCTGCTGCATTAAAAAGTTGAATTGCTATAGATGATTTGTTCGGTCAGTGCCTTCAGCTCTTTGCACTCAGCCTCAATGTCCTCGGCGCTGAAGATCGCGCTCACGAGGGCCACGCCGTCCGCGCCGGAGCCTTTGAGTTTGAGGATGTTGTCTTTATGGATGCCGCCGATGGCCACGACCGGTACATCCACGGAGTCGCAGATCTCTTTCAGTCTGCCCTCCGGCAGGACATCTACATCGGTTTTGGTGTGGGTGGAAAATGCCGCGCCGACGCCCAGATAGTCCGCGCCGTGGGCCACGGCCAGCTGTGCTTCCTCGACGGAATGGGCCGACACACCGATGATCATGTCAGGGCCGACCTTGGCGCGGACGTCTGCGGCAGCCATATCTTCCTGCCCGACATGGATGCCGTCGGCATGGCATTTTATAGCGATCTCGACGTTATCGTTGATGATGAAGGGTACGCCATAGCTGCGGCAGAGGGCGGAAAGCTCCATGGCTTCCTGCAAAAATGCCGCGTCGTCCAGCTCCTTTTCCCGCAGCTGGACGCAGGTGACGCCGCCTTTCAGCGCGTCTTCCACCTGCTGGCGGAGGGTCTCGCGGCCCGTCCACGCCCGGTCGGTGACGGCGTAGAGAAGCATGGTGTGTTTATCGCATTTCATAGCGTGCTCCCTCCTCGAGCTGTTCGGGGGTCATGTTGTAGATCGCGTCGATGATGTAATTGCGGTAGGTGGCGTTGCCGTCCAGCCTGGAAAGGCGGCTGTGAGCTGCTTCGCCCGCAAGGCCCATAGCGCAGACCGCCGCAGCAGCGGCTTTCAGAGGCTTGTCCGGGTTGGCCGCACAGAATGCCGCCGTCAGGGCCGAGAGCTGACAGCCGGTGCCGGTGACGGCGCTCATCATGGGGTGGCCGTTGCGGATGCAGAAGGCCCGCTCTCCGTCGGCCACGATGTCGATGGCACCGGTGACGGCGATGACCGCCCCTGTGCGGGCCGCAAACGCTTTGGCGAATGCCACGGTCTTGTCCAGCGTCTCGTCCGTCACCTTGTCGGCGGTGTCGGCGTCCACGCCTTTCGTGGTGCCGCTGCCTGCCGCCAGCGTCCGGATCTCGGAGATGTTGCCCCGGATGACTGTGAACTTCACTTCCCGCAGGAGGCGCAGTGCCGTTTCGGTGCGCAGATGGGAAGCGCCTGCGCCCACGGGGTCCAGCACGACAGGACGGCCCAGCCGGTTGGCGGTGTGTCCCGCCAGTAGCATGGAGGGGATGGTGCGGCTGTTCAGCGTGCCGATGTTGAGGTTCAGCCCGGCACACAGCGAGGTGATGTCCTCGACCTCGGCGGCATCATCCGCCATGATGGGGGACGCCCCGCAGGCGAGGACGATGTTGGCACAGTCGTTGACGGTGACGTAGTTGGTGATGTTATGGACAAGCGGGCTTTTGGCCCGGACGTTGGCAAAGAGGTTCCGAAACATGGCTTCTCCTTCGAATCAGCTCAGGCTGGCCTGCATGGCGCGGAGTGCGCCTGCGCGGGAAAGTGCGGCCAGCAGTGCGCCTGCAATGATGGCACCGCCGGCGGTGGAGACGAGGAAGGGGACGATGTAGGCGTAGAACGCGATGTCGCCGGCGCTCTTGCCCATCAGCAGGATGGCGACGGGGTAGGCGCACAGACCGCCGAGGATGGAGGTGCCGAACACCTCGCCCACGAGGGTGGGCAGCAGCTTATTGGTCTTATGGAAGACGATGCCGCAGAGCAGTGCGCCGAACATGCTGCCGGGGAAAGCCATCAGACTGCCCAGACCCAGCAGGTTGCGCAGCAGGGAGGCGACGAAAGCCACGCCCACGCCGTAGTAAGGCCCCAGCAGGACAGCGCAGAGGATGTTGACCATGTGCTGCACAGGGGCGCATTTGCTGCCGAAGACCGGGAAGGAGAAGACGCTGCCCACGACAGCGACAGCGCAGAACATACCGGCGAGGGCCAGCTTTTTGGCAGAATAGTGTTTCATAGTGAGTGCTCCTTTTCAATAAAAAATAAGTGCAGGGGCAGACCGCCGCTCCCGCACACGAACAGACCCGGCACCCGCGCAGAGATGCCGGAAACGGAAGAAGCGGTCGAGGCTCACTGGCCTCCTCTCACGCCGGAACACGGCTTCCCATCGCATACAAAACCCCAGACTCAGGGCGCTCCCCCTCAGTCGGAGACAACAAAAAGGAGACGCCTTCTGCGGCGTCTCCTGTAAAAATCCATAAACAGTGTTATGACTTCCTACGGCGGCATTATCCGCATCAGGTGCAGAAACTGTCCGAAAACAATTTCTAAAGGGTCGAAGTTCGAGAACTCCCTCTCAGCCTGCATCCACAAGCTCCCCTGTATTTGTTTGTCGGGAGTATTCTACACCCATCGGGGATAAAATGCAAGAGTTTTCTTTTTTCGCGGCGCGTTTTGTGGTATACTGAAAAAAGCCCGCATTTGCAAAAACGGGCAGATAAAGGAGATATGGCTTATGGGTCTTGTCAAAGCGGCATTGGGCGCAGCATCCGGCGTGATGGGCGACCAGTGGAAAGAATACTTTTACTGCAGTGCTCTCCCGGCGGAGGTGCTGGCTGTCAAGGGACAGAAGAAAGTCTCCGGGCGCTCTTCCAACCGCCGCGGCGCCGAGAACATCATCACCGACGGCTCCATCGTGGCGGTGGCCGAGGGCCAGTGCGCCCTCATCGTGGAGCAGGGCAAGGTGGTGGACCTCTGCGCCGAGGCCGGCGAGTACACCTATAACACCGGCACCCAGCCCTCTCTGCTGAGCGAGGGTCTGGCCAAGAACATCGACGAAGTCTTTGCTGAGATCGGCAAGCGGTTCAGCTTCGGCGGTCAGGCTGCCACTGACCAGCGCATCTATTACATCAACACCAAGGAGCTGATGGGCAACAAGTACGGCACCCCCAGCCCCGTGCCGTTCCGCGTCGTGGACCAGCGTGCCGGCATCGACATCGACGTCAGCATCCGCTGCTTCGGCGAGTACAGCTACCGCATCGTCAACCCTATCCTGTTTTACACCAATGTCTGCGGAAATGTGGAAAACGAGTACACCCGTGACGCGCTGGAAGGCCAGATGCGCACCGAGATGATGACCGCATTGCAGCCCGCCTTTGCCCGCATCAGCGAGATGGGCATCCGCTACTCGGCTCTGCCCGGCCATACCACCGAGCTGGCCGAGGCCCTGAACCAGGAGCTGTCCGGCAAGTGGAGCAAGCTGCGCGGCATCGAGATCGTCTCCCTCGGCGTGTCCGGCGTCAAAGCCAGCGAAGAAGACGAGCAGATGATCAAGGAGCTGCAGCGCAGCGCCGCCTTTATGGACCCGACCCGCGCCGCCGCCCACATGGTGGGTGCACAGGCTTCGGCGATGCAGGCAGCGGCTTCCAATACCTCCGCCGGCCCGGCCATGGCCTTTATGGGCATGAATCAGGCCGCTGCTGCCGGCGGCATCAACGCCCAGGCCCTCTACCAGATGGGCGCACAGCAGCAGCCTGCCGCTGCTCCTGCCCCCGCAGCCGCCCCGGCGGCTGGCAGCTGGAGCTGCTCCTGCGGCCAGACCGGCAACACCGGCAAGTTCTGCACCGCCTGCGGCAAGCCCCGCCCCGAAGCAGGCTGGGTGTGCAGCTGCGGCGCACACAATACCGGCAAATTCTGCTCGGAATGCGGTAAGCCCCGCCCGGCGGCCAAATGTCCGAACTGCGGCTGGACCCCTGCCGACCCGGCCAACCCGCCCAAGTTCTGCCCCGAATGCGGCAAGCCTTTCGGAGCCTGAAAGGGGAGCTGAGATATGGCAGAAAACACCACGAATTACCAATGCCCGGCCTGTACCGGCCCGCTGCGGTTCGACAGCGCCAGCGGAAAGCTCTGCTGTGATTACTGCGGCTCTATTTATGATGTAGCACAGGTCGAGGCTCTTTACGGCGAGAAGCAGGCGCGGGCCGATAAGGCCGCCGAAGCCGCCGAAAAGGCCGCTTCCAGCGGCCCCGTCTGGGGAGAAATGGAGACGGGAGATCTCAGCAGCCGCACCTGCACTTCCTGCGGTGCAGAGCTGGTCTGCGGCCCCGAAACAGCTGCCACCACCTGTCCCTACTGCGGCAACCCCACCGTGCTGGGCGGACAGCTTTCCGGCAAGCTCAAGCCGGAGTACATCATCCCCTTCCGGATGGACAAAAAGACCGCCATCGAGAACCTGAAGAAGTATTATAAGGGCAAAGCCTTCCTCCCCAAAGCCTTCAAAGAGTCCAACCACATCGAGGAGATCCAGGGCGTGTATGTGCCGTTCTGGCTCTACGATGGCCGGATGGAGGCCCGGGGCGCTTACAAGGCCGAGATCAGCGAGAGCCACCGTGAGGGCGACTACATTGTCACCACCACCAGGCACTTCGACGTGGCCCGCGTGGGCGATGCCGACTTTGTCCGGGTGCCGGTGGACGGCTCCAGCAAGATGCCGGACGCCCATATGGACGCCATCGAGCCCTTCGACTACAGCGACCTCAAGCCCTTCTCCACGGCCTACCTGCCCGGCTTTCTGGCGGACCGGTACGACGAGGACGACAAGAAGTGTGCTGCCCGCGTCCTGACCCGGATGAAGAACAGCACCGCTGCGGCCCTCCACGATACGCTGGGCGGCTACACCGGCGTCCAGACCCTCTCGGAGCAGCTCGACCCGCGGACGCTGGAACCCCACTACGCCCTGCTGCCGGTCTGGATGCTCCACACCCGCTGGAAGGAGCAGGACTTCCTCTTTGCGATGAACGGCCAGACCGGCAAGCTCATCGGCGATCTGCCCGTGGATAAGGGCAGAGTAGCTGCATGGTTTGCCGGCATCAGCATCCCGCTGATGATACTGACGGCGCTCATCATGCTGCTGTGAGAGGGGGAGACGGGAATATGAAATACTGCAAAAAACTGTTTGCCCTTCTGGCTGCGGCCCTGCTCTGCATGGCCCTGACCCTGCCGGCCGGGGCAGCGGCCCCGCTGGTGCGGGACGAGTGCGGCGTCTTTGACGCCGACACGCTGGCCGACCTCGAGGAGCAGGCCGAAAGCGCCTCCGACGGCCACGACGTGGATGTCTACTTCCTCGTGGTGGACGACATCGGCGATGCCGACCAGCGCGACTACGCGAAAAATTATTATATCTCCAACGGCCTCGGCTACGGCGACGAACAGAGCGGCATCCTCTTCCTGCTGGCGGTCGGCTCCCGCAAGTACGTCACCATCACCTACGGCGAGGGCGTCACGGCTTTCACCGACTACCGCATCGAGCAGCAGGAGGACGAGATCGTTCCGGAGCTCTCCGATGAGGAATGGGCGGATGCCGCCTATACCTACATCGATATGTGCGACGATGCACTGGACTACTATGCCGACTATGGCGAGCCCATCGATGTGGATAACGACATCGGCCTGGAAGACCTGCTCATTGCCATGATCTTCCCTCTCGGCATTTCGGCATTCATCTGCCTCATCCTCTACCGCCGGATGAAGACGGCCCGGCAGAAGACGGAGGCCGACGAGTATATGCCCGGCTTCACCCTCCGGGTCAAGCGTGACCGCTACACCCACACCACCCGGGAGCGCACCTATGACCCGCCCCAGAAGGAGTCCAACTCCTCCGGCGGTTCGTCCGTCGATTCCGACGGCTTCGGCGGCTCGTCGGGCGGCTCGTTCTGAAGCATAAAAATAAAAACACCCCGCTGCATGATACAGCGGGGTGTTTTTGCTTTTACAGTCTCAGCCGAGGCTCACGCCCATCCGGCGGGCGACGGTGAGCAGCTCACAGCCCTCGGGGATGTTGCGGGTCTTACCGGCGATGTCCTCGAGGCGGTTGGCGACGACGCGGTTGTTGACCATGGCGACGGTGACGCCGTAGCGCTCCACTTCCACCAGCTTGGCGGCGTAGCTGCCGAACTCGGTGGCCAGCACACGGTCGTAAGCGCTGGGGCTGCCGCCGCGCTGCATATGGCCCGGGATGCAGACGCGGGTCTCCATGCCAGTCTTTTTCTGGACGGTGGCGGCGATGCGGTTGGTGGCGGTGACGCCGTAACCGGCTTCGGTGCGCTTTGCCATCCACTCTTTCCGCTTCATTTTGGCCTCTTCGGTGTTGATGGCACCCTCGGCCACGGCGATGATGGAGAAATTGGAGCCTTTGCGGGCGCGGCGCTCCACAGCGGCGCAGACGCGGTCGATGTCGTAGGGCTGCTCGGGCAGCAGGATGATGTCAGCTCCGCCGGCGATGCCGGAGTAAAGGGTCAGCCAGCCGGCCTTGTTGCCCATGATCTCGATGCACATGACGCGGCTGTGGCTGCCGGCGGTGGTGTGGATGCGGTCGATGACCTCAGTGGCGATGTCCACCGCGGTGTGGAAACCGAAGGTGACGTCGGTGCCGTAGATGTCGTTGTCGATGGTCTTGGGCAGGCCGATGATGTTCAGACCCTCCTGGGAGAGGAGGTTGGCCGTCTTGTGGGTGCCGTTGCCGCCGAGGCAGAGCAGACAGTCGAGCTTGGCGTCCTTGTAGGTCTTTTTCATGGCCGCGACCTTGTCGATCTTGTCCTCTTCCACCACGCGCATCAGCTTGAAGGGGGTGCGCTTGGTGCCGAGGATGGTGCCGCCCAGCGTCAGGATGCCGCGGAAATCGTCCTCGCACATCTCCTTGTATTCGCCGGTGATGAGGCCGTGGTAGCCGTTCAGGATGCCCACGATCTCGACATTCTCGCCGAACCGTGCATACAGGGCTTTGGCCACGCCGCGGATGGTGGCGTTCAGGCCGGGACAGTCGCCGCCGGAGGTCAGGATACCAACACGTTTTTTCATATCGAACAACCCTCGTTTCTTCCGTTCTCCCTCAGAGGGGGCAGGTGAATGATACTATAAGAGTATTCCCAAAGGGGGCGGGTGTCAAGAGCCGGGGACGAAAAAGGCGTGAAAACGCAGAGGTAGGGAAGACAGAAAAAACATGGACGGAAAAATCAAAAAAAGTGGTTGACAAATGGAGACGGAGGCTGTATAATATTCCTCGTCAGCGGCGCTTCGGTGCTGAGGGTGAAACCGAATAGTGGGGATTTGCATAGTGGTAGTGCGGTAGACTCTGACTCTACTTGTGGGAGTTCGATTCTCTCATCCCCAACCAGACCGCAGCCCATTGGGTTGCGGTATTTTCGGGGCATAGCGCAGTTGGTAGCGCGCCTCGTTCGGGACGAGGAGGCCGTGGGTTCAAATCCCGCTGCTCCGACTGAAAAAGACCGGTACACATTCGTGTGCCGGTCTTTTTCTATCTCCGCAGCGGGATTTGAACAGCACGGCGGCACAAAGTGCTGCAAAGAAAGCCCCAGTGGGGCTTTCTTTAGTGCGCGGGTCCCAATCTTCAGGAATGTCAACAGTTGGTGACTGCCGTTTCGATTCGGGCGCGGGATGTGCCGGTACACATTCGTGTGCCGGCCTTTTTCTATCTCTGCAGCCGAAGCGACCGCTGCCAGCGGCAGAAACAGGGAGCTGAGGCTGGGGCCGCGGCCAGCAGGATGTGAGGCCCGCCCAAGGGCCGAAACAGACGCTGGGAGCCGCAACCCGGGTCCCGCTTTATTATTCACACAAATCCCTATCTCTTTCTTCTGAAATATGCTAAAATAGTACCACTACGACACAGGAGGTCTTTCTATGCTCAAACGTCTGCGCAGCGCCCACCCGATGCTCTACTGCCTTGCGGCTGAGGTGCTGTTTCTGGGGATGCTGTTCGTGGCATCGCTGCTGTCGCTTCTGCTCATCTTGTTCGTCGTGCGGGATATTGATGCCGTCGATGATTATATGCTGACCTTCATGCAGGAGGCAGTAGGCGTGCTGGCGGCGGTCTATTTCCGCACCGGAAACATCTGGGTGACGGTGTTCATCCACGCCGCGATGGACATCACGTCCATGCTCATCGGCGGCCTGTACGGCACCCAGACGGTGGCCGACAGCATCAGCACCTATGACATCACCATGCTGACGTCTATCGCGGTCTACCTCATCCCGACGGCATTCCTGCTGCGGAAAAAGAAGCTCAGTGAAGTGGAGCTTTACTTCGGATGTGATATGAAATAAACGGAATGGCCGCGCACAGCTGTGCG
>OCAT01000893.1_pt1 | contig 21613 bp, 19 predicted proteins | sample 1538311 | NCBI WGS metagenome assembly OCAT01 (sample SAMEA2580287, study PRJEB22360) | human gut metagenome | biome: human gut; feature: human-associated habitat; material: faeces | place: Denmark | collected 2008/2010
TCCTTCTGTCCGTCAAAGATCACAGTGTCATGGTAAAAATGATCCCCAACCGCTACCATATGAAGCGTATGTTCTTCTTTCTCTTTTGCCTTGGCTTCGGCCTTTTTCCTTTCCTCTTTTTCTTCCTTTTCCTTCCGAATCCGTGCCTGCGTTTCTACCGCCTCCTGATGGCAGGACCGGATAGCAGAGATCACAAAAATGATCAGTGCCAGAACAAGCATCATCCCCGCAATTACAATTCTTCTCTTCCAGATCAGTCTCCTGCGCCGCTTCTCCTTCTGAATCTTTCCGCGCCTTGCGGCTTCCCTTCTTTTTTCTTCTTCTGTCAATAGTACTCCTCTTTTCTCTTTTGTAACATTCCTTTTTCTGATCGTGATAGCATGACTCTGTTCTGATTTGTCATGTTTCACGCACGGGAATCAAATAATGCTTCGCGCCGCTTGATTCCATGTGTCACATATATTATACCATGGCTGCTTTCCAAAATGTGGGTTATTTTCCGTAACAGTTCAGACATGCAAAAAGCAGGGCTCCGGCTTCTGGATCCACCCCTGCGGATCTGTCTGCCGGCCCCCTGCCAATGAGCTTTCATTTATTAAGATTCACTTTAAAACACGTATTCGTTGAGACGGCGAAATGCTTCCTGCACTCTGCTAAACGGCAGTGCAAGGTTCACACGGATGCCGTATTCTGCATGGAACGGACGGCCGTCCTGCCATGCGACTCCGACATCCCATCCGGCTCTTAAAAGCTCGTCCGTTGTTTTCCCGTGCTTCTTGCACCATTCCTCACAGTTCAGGAACAACATGTAAGTACCCTGCGGCTTCGCAAGACTGATGCCCTCAAAATGCTCCAGAATGTAATTGTACGCATAATCTACATTCCTGGAGAGTACCTGGCGCAGTTCATCTACCCACTCCTGTCCTTCCTTCTGGTATGCGCCCACAAGTGCATGCATGGATAGAACATTCATGGAATTGTAGTGACATTTGCTGCTGCTTGCCAGCACCCGATCCCTTAAATACGGATGATAGATGATGTGGTAGCTTCCAATTAACCCCGCAAGATTAAATGTCTTACTCGGCGCATACAGTGCGATCGTACGATTTTTTGCGTCTTCACTGACAGACTGTACCGGTGTATGATGGTATCCTTCGAGAATCAGATCCGACCAAATCTCATCCGCAATGACAATACAGTCATTCTCCTTGTAAACTTCCATTGCTTTCTGAATCTCTTCCGGCTCCCAGACTCTTCCTGTCGGATTGTGCGGATTACAGAATACTGCTACGTGGATCTTGTTCTCCTTGAGCTTGGCATCCATATCTTCATAGTCCATTCTCCAGACTCCCTGCTCGTCCCGTTTCATCCGGCTATGTACAATCCGATATCCCGCTCCTTCAATACTCTTTGTAAATCCGATATAAGTCGGACTATGAACAAGCACGCCATCCCCGTGGGAGGCAAACGCATTCAGTGCCGAAACAAGTCCGCCAAGGACGCCGTTTTCGTATCCGATTTCTTCTTTTGTCAGCCCTTCAACCCCATTCCGCACTTTCTGCCAGTTGATAATCGCATCGAAATAAGCGTCTGACGGTCCAAAATATCCGAAAGCTGGGTGGGAAATCCTTTTCTGGATGGCCTCAATAATCGACGGTGCTGTGGCAAAATTCATATCCGCCACCCACATCGGGATCAGATCAAAACCTTCTTTCGGCCCACCCGGGGCAAAGCCGCCTCCCTTCCCCGGAAGATCCACCGCAATGGCGTCCTTTCCCCGTCTGTCCATAATGGTTGTAAAATCGTACTTCATGTTGCTAAACCTCCTCCATCTTTGTATCATATAAATGACATGCGGTCCAGTGCCCTTTTTTGACTTCCCTCATCTCCGGCTCCTCTTGGCGGCAGATCTCCATACAGTTTTTACAACGTCCGGAAAACCGGCATCCCGCAGGCGGATTTACCGGACTTGGAACATCGCCCTCTAAAATGATCCTCTTACGCCTTCTGGAGACGTCCGGATCAGCAATCGGAACCGCCGTCAGAAGCGCTTTCGTATAAGGGTGGAGCGGACTGTCGTAAAGCTGTGACGCTTGTGAAATTTCGACCATCTTTCCAAGATACATTACGCCAATCTTGTCCGAAATATGCTTCACTACCGAAAGATCGTGTGCAATAAAAAGCATCGTTAGTCCCTGTTCTTTCTGAAGCTTCATCAGAAGATTGACAATTTGCGCCTGAATCGATACATCCAGCGCAGAGATCGGCTCATCACAGAATAAAAACTTTGGGTTCACTGAAAGTGCCCTGGCGATCCCAATCCGCTGTCTCTGTCCACCAGAAAACTCATGCACATTTCTTGCCGCATGTTCCGCAGTCAGTCCTACCATCTCCAGAAGCTCAAATACTCGTTTTCGCTCTTCCTCTTTATTTGCGGCGAGTCTGTGGATCTGGATTCCTTCTGCTATTATATCATAAACTTTCTGGTGTGGGTCAAGAGATGCGTACGGATCCTGAAAAATCATCTGTACGTCTTTTGTAAACGCAAATCTGTCCTTTGTAGACATACTATGGACGTCTTTTCCTCTAAAATACACCTCGCCGCCACTCTTTTGGAGAATTCCGATGCAGGTTTTTCCACAGGTCGTCTTTCCGCAGCCGGACTCCCCGACAATCCCAAGCGTTTCTCCCTGAAAAATAGAAAATGAAACGTCGTCCACCGCTTTTAGATATCTTCCTTGACCAGCCTTATAGTACTTTTTCAGATTCCTTACTTCCAGCTCGATCTTTTTTGATGTACCATCATTCATCTTCAGTCCTCCTGTCTATCTCAAATGGCACGCCTTCCCGGTTCGCCCGACGATCCAAAAGCCAGCAGGAAACCTCGTGTCCGTCTTTTAAATCCCATGTCGGCGGCTCATGCTCTTTACAGATCCTCATCCCATACGGACACCTCTGACAGAATGCACACCCTTTCGGAGGGTTTGTCATATCTGGAATACTGCCCTCTATTGTCATCAATGTCTGACCATGATAGTCGATCCGGGGAACGGATTTCAGAAGCGCCCATGTGTACGGGTGAGACGCATGATAGAAAATATCTCTGCACCGCCCTCTTTCTACAATTTTCCCCGCATACATGACGACAATACAATCCGCAACGTCCGCTACCACGCCGAGATCATGTGTAATCAAAACCACAGACATATGTAGTTTCTTCTGAAGATTCTTCAAAAGCTCCATAATCTGCGCCTGAATGGTGACGTCCAGGGCGGTCGTCGGTTCGTCCGCAATTAAAAGTTTCGGCCGCGTCACTAGCGCCATTGCGATCATCACTCTCTGACGCATCCCTCCAGACAGTTCGTGTGGATATTTCTCCAGGCAGTTCTTTGTGTCCGGAATCCCGACCAGCTGCAGCATCTCCTGTGCCCTTGTCCGTTTCTCTTGTTTGGACAGCATCGTCTCGTGGTTATCCAGATTTTCTATGATCTGACGTCCTACTTTCATGGTCGGATTCAGGGAGACAAGAGCGTCCTGGAAGATCATTCCGCACTCTTTCCCACAGAACGTATTCCACTGTTTTTTCGTATACTCCACCAGATTCTCTCCCTGGAAGAAGATCTGACTTCCTTCTTTTATTTTTCCCGGCTTTTTAATCAGCCCCATAATTGATTTTGCGGTCACAGTCTTTCCACAGCCGGATTCTCCGACAATGGCTGTCGTCTGGTTTTTCTCTACGCTAAACGATACGCCCCGGACTGCCTGGACTTCCCCCGCATAAGTAAAATAGGATACCTTAAGATCCTGTACTCTTAATAATGTGTCCATTCCTCTTCCCTCCTATTTCACGATCTTGGGTTCCAGAGCCGTTCTCAGTACGTCGCCCAGAAGATTGAAACTTAAGACAGTCAGCATGATCAGCACTCCTGGCAGAATTGCAAGTCTTGGTGTGTCCAGAATATGCACCTGAGCACTTTGAAGCATACTGCCCCAGGATGCCACCGGGATCTGTACCCCAAGTCCAAGGAAACTGAGCGAAGATTCCATCAGAATCGCGCTCGCCACTCCGAGACTCGCCGCCACAACTACCGGACCTAAAATGTTGGGGATAATGTGGTTAAAGGCAATTCTAAGACTTCCCGCTCCCAGGTTTTTTGTCGCGATCACATAATCCCTCTCTTTGACTGACATTGTCTCAGCCCGTGTGATTCTTGCCACCTGCGCCCAGGAAAAAAGGCTCAGTACGAAAATGAGCGTCACCAGTCCTGGCTGCAAAATCGCATTGAGTACGATCATCAGAAGCATACTTGGAAGGGCCAGAAAAATGTCAGTAAACCGCATCAGAATCATATCCAGCTTTCCTCCGATATATCCGGAGAACACGCCGATAGTTGTTCCTATGATTACCGTAATAAACATGGAGCAAAATCCGACAAGCAGAGAGACCCTTCCACCGTAAAGTGCTCTTGTCAGGTAATCTCTTCCATAATCATCCGTCCCAAAGATGTGACTCGCTGACATGCCCTGCATCTTCTGAGAAATGTCGATTTCGTATGGGTCATACGGGCTTAATGGTGCCAGCAAGACAGCGATCAGAATGACCGATAAAAAGACCATGCTGAAAAGCGCCGCCTTATTGGAGAGAAATTCTTTCCGGATTTCTTTCCACACACTGTGCCTGTAGCCTGTCACCTGTTCTGTTTCTTTTTCTTCCAGTCTCTGGAAGGATTGTTCTGTAATTGTTATCTTATCTTCCATTTGAGCTGTCTATCCCCCGTTTTATCCTTGGATCTGCAAATGCATAGAGCATATCCGCCGCAAAGTTTCCAATAACAAGGATGAATCCGGAAAGCATGACATACGCCATGATAATCGGATAATCCCGTTTCCCGATCGCCTCCATTGCAAAGGTGCCGATTCCCGGCCATCCAAACACACTTTCAATGATAAACGAACCACAGACCAGCGTAGCCAGATTCATGCCGATCAGAGTGATAATCGGGAGAAGTGTGTTTTTCAGCACATGGTGGAACAAAATCTTTGATCCCTTTGTTCCTTTCGCCTGCGCCGTGAGCACATATTCCTCTCCCAACTCTCCTATAGTACTGGAGCGGATATACCGAATAAAGGTTGCCAGATTTCCCAGACTTAGCGTGATACACGGCATGATCATATGAAGGAATGTATCCCATGGGGTGTTTACTCCTACCGTATTCATTCCGCTGGATGGCAGAAGATGCAGCTTTGCGGTAAAGACAATCACCAGCACCATCCCAAGCCAGAAAGACGGGATGGACATTCCGATATAGGACAAGGAGCTGATAGCATTATCGACCCAACTGTTTTTCCGATACCCGGACCAGAGTCCTAGAGGGATCGCAAGTACAATGGACAAAAAAAGCGCCGTCCCCATCAAAAGCAGAGTTGCGGGAAGCCGGCTTAAAATCTGTGGCGTCACGGAAGTACGATTGGCAAGGGAGACTCCGAAATCCCCTTTTACCGCCTGTTTCAGCCACCCGAGATACTGCTCCGGCATACTTTTATCCATCCCCAGATGCTCCAGTACCGCCTCTTTCTGCTCATCTGTCATCTCCTGTGAAATATACATACTGGAAATATCTCCCGGCGCAATATAAATCACGGCAAAGGAAAAAAAGGAAATCAAAAGAAGGACGATCGCTAGTTCTACAATTTTTTTCAAACAGTATTTCCACATGTTGTATCCTTTCTGTTATAAAACGGGGGATGTCTTAACCAAGCAGTCAACACAGCCCCCCGTTTTCTCTATTCTACTTTCATAGAAAGCCAGTCCGCAAATTCCGGAACGATTGGAGAAGCATCCAGACCCGTCACATTTTTCTGTGATACCATAACATAGTTCGTATAGGTCAGTGGGTATTCCCAGTACTCTCCAAGCGCCTGATCCTGAAGCTCATACCAGAGCGTCTTGGATTCGTCGGCATTTGCCGTTGCGTTTGCTTTGATTGCCATGTCTGTCGTTGCCTGACTGAAGCCCCATGCCTCTGAGTTCTTCAGATAGGAAGCCGCCTGACCTCCACTGGTTCCCCTCTCAGAGTCCCATCCGTTCGTTCCAAGATCCCATGTATTCTCTTGTCCGCTGTTATACATGATTGCGAAGAATCTCTGGAAGAAAGATGTGGAATCCAGACCTTCAATGCTCAGATTGACGCCGATTTTGGCAAGCTGCTGCTGGATCACGGTTGCAACCGCCTCCATATTCGCACGATCCGCATTGTAAATGTAAGTAAGCGTTTTCCCTGAGAGCCCGGAGGATTCGGCCAGCTCTTTCGCCTTGTCAAGATCCTGTGTATATCCCGCACAATCCGGGTTGTAGTCTACCTGGTCCGGTGTAAGCAGGCTGTTTGCCGGAGCGGCAAGCTCGTCGCTTCCGTAGGCCGCATCCACGATTTCCTGTCCGTCCAGCGCCAGGAAGAGCGCCTTTCTGCCCTCATCTGTTAAGACATCTTTGTTTGGTCCATGGGGATTTACCTGTAAGTAATTTAATCTGGATTCTGTGATGGAGTAAGTATTATATTCGTCAGAATCACTGTATTTTTCCAATTCCTCTTTTGTCGTAACACGCATGTAGGAAATTTCTCCATTTTCAAATGCCACCTGTCTCGAACTTCCGGATCCTGTATTTCTGAGAACAATCTTTTTCACGCTCGGATCGCCCCGGTAGTAGTCGTCTCTTGCCACGTAAACAATACTGTCGTCATTGATCTCGGAGACCGTATACGCTCCTGACGTCGCCATATCTATTTCATTAAAATAACCGCTGTCATCCACCTTGGACGGATCGTTGTCAAACGCATGGGACGGCATAACCAGTACCCTGTTAGATAAGGTGGTTACATAGCTGGCGTAAGGCTCAGGCAAAGTGATCTCCAGCGTCTTCTCATCGATCTCATTGAATTGTACCGGTTTTCCATTGATGGTATTGTAAGACGATTTTCCGCCGGATGAACGTCCCGCATAATTAAAGGAAAACAGAATATCCTGTACTGTCACAGGTTCTCCGTCACTCCAGTTAGCGTCCTCGTTCAGATGGATCTTGTATGTCAGTCCATCTTCGGATATCTCCAGACTGTCCGCCAGGTAGTACTCAATTCCATCTTTCGTATCCAAAAACAGCGGATCGTAGATCGGCCTCACCATAGAAGTGTAGTCGTCACTTGCTGTATCAGGTTGTAAGGAATCCGGCATATAACTGATTGCCATTGTAAACGTTCCTGCTTCCGTGTTTTTCTTGGTACTGCCTCCGGATCCACCGTCACCATCTTGCGAATCACCGCATCCTACCAGCACCCCTGCTGTCATCGCTGTTACCACGAGTATAGACAGCAATTTTTTCTTTCTCATTCGTCGTGTCCTCCTTTTGTGTTATAATAATTCTTATTTAGTATATATTGTATCCCTCTCCGTACACAAATTGATTTTTTCTCTGAATCATTTTACTTATTTGTCAAACAAATAAACAGGGTGGAAATTCCGTAAAGTTTTCACTCACAGAACTTCCACCCATTTTCTTTTCTAATTATTCACCTTTCATCTCATAACAGATTATTTCGCCATTTTGCTCCATAAATACCTGATATGCCTCCTAGGCTCTTTCATCTGTCTCATAAGTATAATTCTTATTCGCAACCCATTGATAGAGATCTGTCTCTACCCGGATTGGAAAATCCTGCTCCCTGGACAAAATTGCTGCTGTCTGTAAAGCTCTCGTATAAGAAGAAGTCAAAATCTCTCAAAATCGTCCTTTTCGTTTAATATCGCTACACTTGCGTCTTTCCACTCCTCAAAGAAATCGGCAAATGTCATATATCGATCCTTCTTGTCAGGACTGACAGCTCTGGCCGCAACCTTGTAACTTTTCTCGTTTAATTGCCAAGCAGAAAATGAACATGGAAGAAATTGATTGTTTTTATATCTCCGGGCAATTTCTTCATCAGAAAAGTAACCAAAACATTCAAAAATCAATGCACCAAGAGTAAAAATATTTGTCTGCTCGTCGATAGCACTTCCTTTTATATATTCTTCTGGTGCTTTAAGGCGTTTTGTTCCAAACCACTCCAATCCTTTATCGTTAATAACAGGTGCCATCTGAAAGAAATCAATATCACAAATCGTAGTTGTGTCTGTCGAAAAATCATACATAATACTTCCATCATAAAAATCAACAGCAACATAACCCCTTTTACTTACATTCTGTAAAAAAGAAAACAACACATCTACTGCATCTAATTTTTTACCAACTGGTAATTGCTTGAATTTATCTTTAGGGCTTTTCAGAGTAGTATCTCTTTGGTATTTATCAAAATTCCAGTGATCAAATAAGCACTCGCCTTTTGCCCATTCAAAAATGGTAACATAGAACTGATTATATTCATAATCTTCTATTATTTTCACTAAATGAGGATGTCTTAAATCATAGTACAGATGGGCAGACTGTTTTAATATTTCAACAGATTCTTTTGGTGAAACCTCTGCCTCAAGTGTATTGACTCCCGCAATTTTGCAAAAATATTTTTTGTTTCTATTCTGCATACCAATACAAATACATCCCGAACCCGTCTGATCAACAACCCAAAAAGCCGTACCATATTTTTTCAGCCAGGTAAAATCATGTAACTCTTTCAGTCTGAATTCGATAGAATCAAGTTTATTTATAATCATTCTTCCTCCTAAATCTGACGGAGGGTTATGCCATGCTGTTCCCCCTCCAATTATTTTTCATGTAACAAATGTTTTTCATATTCATTTACAATCATCCCCTTTTCAATTTCATATCTATCTTAACGCTATCAGAGAATTAAAAATATAGTAATTTTTTCTCTCAAGCGTGAGCTGATTATACCACAGATCTATATCATTATCAATTAAAAGTATGAGGTAGCATTGCCATCGGAAGAACAGATTAAAAAAGTAATATTACAACTCACTCTCAACACAGAGCACCGTCCACATGTCCCAAGGAGATATAGAAAAATAAGCGGCACTCTGTTTTTACAAAGTACCGCTTATAATTAACAAATAATCAACTAATGAACGAGTATTTCCCGTTTTTTACTACTTTCACCAGCTTCTAAAAATCCCGTAAATCCGGCGTTTATTAGAATTTGCCAGCCTTAGCGGCTTCCTCAATGGCAACTGCTACCGCTACGGTCATTCCAACCATCGGGTTGTTTCCTGCTCCGATAAGCCCCATCATCTCTACATGGGCCGGTACAGAAGAAGATCCTGCAAACTGTGCGTCAGAGTGCATACGTCCTAATGTATCTGTCATACCGTAGGAAGCCGGTCCTGCTGCCATGTTGTCTGGATGAAGTGTACGTCCTGTACCACCGCCGGACGCAACAGAGAAGTATTTCTTTCCTGCTTCTACACACTCTTTTTTGTATGTTCCTGCAACCGGATGCTGGAAACGTGTTGGGTTCGTGGAGTTTCCTGTGATAGATACGTCTACGCCCTCTTTCCACATAATCGCAACACCTTCACGTACATCATTTGCTCCGTAGCAGTTTACTTTGGAACGAAGTCCGTCAGAGTATGCGGTACGGGAAACTTCTTTGAGCTCTCCTGTATAATAATCGTACTCTGTCTGTACATAAGTAAATCCGTTGATTCTGGAAATGATCTTTGCAGCGTCTTTTCCAAGTCCGTTTAAGATAACACGGAGAGGTTTTTTCCGTACTTTATTTGCTTTCTCAGCGATACCGATGGCTCCTTCCGCTGCCGCAAAAGATTCATGTCCCGCAAGGAACGCAAAACAGTCCGTCTCCTCTTCCAGAAGCATCTTTCCAAGATTACCATGTCCCAGACCTACTTTTCTCTGGTCAGCTACAGATCCCGGAATACAGAAAGCCTGAAGACCTTCTCCGATTGCTGCCGCTGCGTCTGCCGCTCTTGTACAGCCCTTTTTGATTGCGATAGCGGCGCCTACGATGTAAGCCCAGCAAGCATTCTCAAAACAGATCGGCTGAATTCCTTTTACCTGATTATAAACGTCAAGTCCTGCATCTTTTGTAATTTTCTCCGCCTCTTCGATGGAAGCGATTCCATAACTGTTCAATACAGCGTTGATTTTATCAATTCGTCTCTCATATGATTCAAATAAAGCCATTTCTAAAGTCCTCCTCTCGCCTATTCCTGTCTTGGGTCGATGATCTTCACTGCATCATCCACACGGCCATACTGTCCCTGCGCCTTTTCCCATGCTTCGTTCGGTGTGTCACCTTTCTTGATGAAATCTGTGAATTTCCCAAGGCTTACAAACTTGTAACCGATGATCTCATTGTTTTCATCTAATGCGATTCCTGTCACATAGCCTTCTGCCATCTCCAGATAACGAGGACCTTTTGCAAGGGTTCCGTACATCGTACCAACCTGGGAACGAAGACCTTTCCCTAAGTCTTCCAGTCCTGCACCGATCGGAAGTCCATCTTCAGAAAATGCGCTCTGTGTACGTCCGTAAACGATCTGTAAGAAAAGCTCTCTCATAGCAGTATTGATTGCATCGCAGACAAGGTCTGTATTTAATGCTTCGAGGATCGTCTTTCCCGGTAAGATCTCGGAAGCCATGGCGGCAGAATGTGTCATACCGGAGCATCCGATTGTTTCAACCAGTGCTTCCTGGATAATTCCGTCTTTGACATTGAGTGTCAGCTTGCATGTACCCTGCTGAGGAGCACACCAGCCTACACCGTGTGTTAAACCGGAAATATCTTTAATTTCTTTTGCCTGTACCCATTTTGCTTCTTCTGGGATTGGAGCTGGTCCATGATTCGCACCCTGTGCTACTGGACACATCATTTCTACTTCGTGTGAATAAATCATCTCAAGGACTCCTTTCAACTATATGTAATCTCTCTTGGAGGCCGTCTTTTGTACAGCCTATATCCGTGTTAATTTTCTCACAAAAAGGAGGTTTCGTCAATCAGCTAGTTGCACAAAACATCTCTTTTTTTACCTATATAGATACCACTATCTTACCTGTCCGCAGCGAGCAGACATTCCCGCAGAAGAATGAGTGCTCTTGCCACTGCGTACTCACGATTCTTCTGACGATTCCCCGTAAAGCGGAACTTCTCTACTTTTGTCCGTCCCTTGACCATGCATCCAATATAAACAAGTCCCACCGGCTTTTCCGGCGTTCCACCTTCCGGACCGGCAATTCCTGTCACCGCGATGGAAGCATCCGCCCCGGATAACCGGCAAGCTCCTTCTGCCATAGCCCGTGCTGTCTCTTCACTCACTGCCCCATACTGCTTTAAAATCTCATGTGGCACATGAAGAATCCGTTCCTTTGCCTCGTTAGAATAGGTAATGTGGGCTTCATTAAGAACACTGGACGCACCCGGCACATTTACAAGCCTGCCGCAGAGCAGTCCTCCGGTACAGGATTCTGCCGTCGTAACTGTCATCTTTCTTTCCTCCAGCATCTGGATGACAGCTTCCTCCAATGTCACTTCCTCTTTCGTCGTATAAATGTGATCGCCAAAACGTTTTTTCAGTTCCTCCAGCATGGGAGCCATCAGACACTTCGCCGACTCCTCGTCCTTTGCCTTGGCTGTCACCCGAAAATGTACTTCTCCGGTTTTTGCGTAAGGGGCAAGGGTCGGATTCGTCTGGGCGTCCATCAGGTCCGCCACCATTGTTTCTGCCCTGCTCTCTCCGATGGCGCATACCTTTACCATACTGGAGTAAATCCCTTCCGGTTGAAGGTCGGACAGATACGGAGCAATCTGAGTTTCAAACATGGGAATACACTCATTTGGGGGGCCGGGAATCAAAATTGCCCTCTTTCCTTCGTAGCCGCTGCCTTCGTCCCCAATTACAATCAGCCCTGGCGCCGTTCCATTCTGATTCTCTACAATGATCGCTCCTTCCGGGATAAGCGCCTGTTTCCAGTTATTCTCTGTGATCTTCTCCCCGTTATGAATCTTTTGGAAGAATTCCATGATCCGCTCTTTTGTGTGGGCATCCTCACAGAGCGCTTTTTTGAATACCTTTGCCGTCACTTCTTTTGTCAGATCATCCTTGGTTGGCCCAAGTCCTCCTGTGAGAATTACAACGTCGGACCGCTCCAACGCGCGGCGTATCGTATCTTCCATACGCGCTTCGTTGTCCCCTACCACACTTTGGTGATATAAAGACAAACCTAGCAGAGCACACTTCTCTGCTAGGTAAGCTGCATTGGTATTTACGATATTGCCGAGTAGAATTTCAGTACCGACGGAAATCAACTCTGCAACCATCTTACATACCTCCTTTTGTCAACACTTCTTTGTTCTTTGCAATATAATCAATCAGGGATACTACAGTCAGGATCAGAGCCAGGTAGATCAGCACTGTCTCAATCATTACCGCGGTATGTCCCGGAAGATCCAGAATCAAAAAGATAATCATAAACATCTGTGAAACCGTTTTAAACTTGCCCCAATAGCTTGCGGCAATGACAATCCCGCTGTCTGACGCCACCAGCCGGAATCCGCTGATGATGAATTCACGGCTGATAATGACAATGACGATCCAGGCCGGAAGTTTGTCCATCGGAATCAGGCAGATCATAGCCGCTCCCACAAGAAGCTTGTCCGCAAGCGGATCCATAAACTTTCCGAAATTTGTTACCAGATTGTATTTTCTTGCGATCTTTCCATCCAGCATATCCGTAAGACTTGCCACACAGAAAATCACAAGAGCGATATAATTGCTGTACTGTCCGCCCAGATCCGTCAGCATAAAGACAACGAAAAACGGAATCATAATCACACGCAGTACCGTAAGTTTGTTTGGCAGATTCATTTACATCAACTCTCCTATCAAATCATATTCGCACGCGCCTGTCACCCGGACTTTAGCAAAGTCACCTGACAACAGTTCCGTGTCCGTATTTACGAAAATCAGCCCGTCTACATTCGGCGCGTCTTTGTATGTCCGGCCTACATAGGCATTTTCGTCCGCAACCTTTCCCTCGATCATCACAAGCACTTCCCGGCCAATCATCTGCTCTGCCTGGTCAAATGCAATTTCCTGCTGAAGCTCCATCAGCTCTGCCCTGCGGGCTTCCTTAACGCTTTCTTCTACCTGATTCGGCATCTGTGCCGCCGGGGTGCCGTCCTCTGCTGAGTAAGTGAACACACCAAGCCGATCAAACGCCATCTCATCTACAAAATCCATCAGCTCTTCATGCTGCTCCTTTGACTCCCCCGGAAATCCGGTGATCAGCGTTGTGCGAAGCGTGATGTCCGGGATTTCTTCCCGGATCCTGGAAATGATATGAATAAGCTCCTCCTTTGATGTACGGCGCCCCATCCTTTTCAGGACGTCGTCGCTGGCGTGTTGAATCGGAAGATCCAGGTAATGACAGATCTTCGGCTCCTCTTTGATCGTCTGGATCAGTTCTTCCGTAATCTCCTCCGGATAGCAGTACAAAATGCGGATCCAGCGGATACCGCTGATTTTGCAGAGCCGGCGCAAAAGCTCCGGAAGTTTTTTCTCTCCATAGAGATCCTTCCCATAAAGCGTCGTCTCCTGTGCTACCAGGATGATCTCCTTCACTCCGTCATCCGCAAGCTGCTTTGCCTCCCGGAGCAGATGCTCCATCGGAACACTCCGGAAATTCCCCCGAAGCTTTGGAATAATGCAGTAAGTACAATGCTTATCACATCCTTCCGCAATCTTGAGATACGCATAATACCCTCCTGTCGTCACCATTCGATGAGTATTCACAAGAGGAAGTGTATCCAGCGGCTCCATTTTTAAATAGGATTGCCCTGCCAACGCCCCGTCTACCGCGTCCAGGATATGCCCGTAAGAAGCAGTTCCAAGGACAGCGTCCACTTCCGGGATTTCCTTTGTGATTTCCTCTCGGTAGCGTTCAGCCATACACCCCGTAACGATCAGCGCTTTCAGGCTGCCGGACTTCTTATACTCTGCCATCTGAAGGATCGTTTCAATGCTCTCCTCCATGGCATCATGGATAAAACAACAAGTATTCACAATAATGACATCCGCATCCTCCTCGGTGTCCACAATCTGATATCCTCTGGAGGCAAGAAGTCCCAGCATGGTCTCAGAGTCGGCAAGATTTTTGTCACACCCCAGTGAGATAAATAAGATCTTCATGTATTCTCTCCTAACATTTCATAAGGCAGATACTTGTTTCAAAAGCACCTGCCTTGTTGTCTCTTATTCTTCGGTATCTTCTCCGATTACCTTTAACTTTCCACTGTTCATTTCATCGATCGCAACGGACAACGGCTTTTCCCCGTCTTTTGTCGGTACGAGTGGATCCGCATGGTCGATCAGCTGTCTTGCTCTCTTTGCGGTGGCAAGTACGATGGAATACCGGCTGTTTACAATTTTGGTATCTCCCTCTTCTACGTCCTGATTCACCACTTTCATTAAATCTGTATAAGATGGATGCAGCATAACATCATTCTCCTTTCTTCTACTTTTACAATTCATTTAATTCTTTTCTGATTTTCGAGATGAACTCCCCGTTCCTTGCGACTTTTTTCTTTTCATTCTGGATCACCGAATGAAGCTCGTCTACACAGCTCTCCAGATCGTCGTTCACAATGAGGCAGTCATAATCGTCAATTCCTTCTGCCTCCTCTTTCGCACGGGCAAGCCTCTGTTCAATCACTTCCATGGACTCTGTCCCCCGTCCGATCAGACGTCTGCGAAGCTCTTTGGCACTTGGAGGGGTAATAAAGACTAAGAGCGTATCCGGAAATTTCTCCTTCACCTTCAGCGCCCCTTGGATTTCAATCTCCAGTATCACGTCTTTTCCATTCTCCAACTGCTCCTCCACATAAGAGCGCGGTGTCCCATAATAATGATTAACATATCTAGCATACTCTATTAATTCGTCTTGTGCAATCATTTTTTCAAATTCTTCTGTCGCTTTGAAAAAATATTCTCTTCCGTCCACCTCGCCTTCCCGCGGATTTCTCGTGGTGGCGGAAATAGATAAGGCGTAATCATCGTATTTCTCCATCAGGCGTTTCATTGCCGTCCCTTTACCTGCTCCGGAAAATCCGGACAAAACTGTCAGTATCCCCTTTGGCATCGTTTTCATTTCCCTTTCCTGCTACTCAATATTCTGAATCTGTTCCCGTACTTTCTCGATCTCCGTCTTTAAATCTATCCCGTAATTGGACACCGTCAGGTCATTTGCCTTGGATAAAATCGTATTTGCCTCCCGGTTCATCTCCTGGGCAATGAAATCCAGTTTCCGTCCGATTCCCTCTCCTGTCAGGAGTGTGGCCCTCATATGGTCGATATGGCTCTTTAAACGGACAAGCTCCTCATCTGTACAGATCTTGTCCGCAAAAATCACAACCTCTGCGGCGATACGGCTTTCCTCGATCTGAGTATCCGCTAGGAGCTCCCTTACTTTTTCCTCCAGATTCGCCCGATACTCGGAAAGAATCTGCGGGGAACGCTCCTCAATCTTCTCCACAAGGGCTTTCATGGCATCAAGCTTTCCGGTCAGATCGTCGCGAAGCTTCTCCCCTTCGGTTTCTCTTGCCTTTACAAACTGCACGCAAGCGCCGTCAAGCGCCTCTTTCAGTCCGTTCCACATCTCGTCTTCGTCCACATCCTGTTCTTCCATCGTAAAGACCTCCGGATAACGGGAAAGCGAAGAAATCCGGACATCATTTTCCAAATTGAATTTCTCCTCCATCTGGCGAAAATAATCCAGATATTCCGCTGCCAGCGCCTCATTGTACTTTAAGGACATCTGCCCCTGGGAGAGATCCTCGTAGGATATAAATATATCTACCTTTCCTCTCTGAACGTACCTCTTCAAATATGTCCGAATTGCGGTTTCAAAAAAATAGAGCTTTTTCGGCATACGGATATTGGCATCCAGATAGCGGTGGTTGACCCCCTTTATTTCGACCGTAAATTTCTTCTCCCCTCTTTGAATCTCGCACCGGCCAAAGCCCGTCATACTTCTAATCATGGTATCTTCCTCTATATGTTTATTTTGCTGGTTTTCATTATAATTCATTTAATTTTTATCGTCAACTATGTTATACTGTAAAATAAAATGAAAAAACAACGATTCTGCCATGCGGATCAGATTCGCATGACGACTGAATGGTTGGCAAAAAAGGAGAATACCTATGGCATTAGATGGAATTACCATTGCAAATATTGTAACTGAACTGCGCTCCTCTCTCCTTGGAGGGCGGATCGCGAAGATCGCGCAGCCGGAGGCAGATGAGCTCCTCCTCACCATCAAGACGTCCGGAGGTCAAAAAAGACTCTACGCATCCGCCAGTGCTTCCCTTCCCCTTGTCTATCTGACCGGAGAGAATAAACCGAGCCCTTTTACTGCTCCAAACTTTTGTATGCTGCTTCGCAAGCATATTGCAAATGGACGAATTATTTCTATTATACAACCGTCACTGGAGCGGATCATTGTCCTGGAGATCGAGCATTTGGATGAGCTTGGAGATCTCTGCCGTAAGAAGCTGATTCTGGAAATCATGGGAAAACACAGCAACATCATCTTCTGTGATGCGAACAACCGGATCCTTGACAGTATCAAACATGTTCCGGCACAGATGAGTTCCGTGCGCGAGGTTCTCCCGGGACGGACGTATTTCATTCCGGACACGATGCATAAAGCCGACCCACTGACTGTCAGTGAAGATGATTTTGCGGCACTGTTAACAGAAAAACCGACCGCACTTTCAAAGGCTCTCTATACGAGTATGACCGGGATCAGCCCGGTAGCAGCGCAAGAGATCTGCTATCTGGCAGGTCTCGATTCTGATTTGCCGCCATCTGAGCTATCTGAAGACCTGATGACCCACCTGTACCGACAGTTCACGCTGTTCCTCGATCAGGTGCGCCAGGAAGATTTTCATCCTGCAATATATAATCGGAACAATGAGCCTTATGAATTTTCTTCCGTCCCGCTCACTCATCTGACCGGGTGTTCCCATCAAGACTACAGAACGATTTCAGAAGTGCTCTCCTCCTACTATGCGGTGAAAAACCGGATCACCCGGATTCGCCAGAAGTCTGCGGATCTTCGGCACATTGTTCAGACCGCATTGGAGAGGAACCGAAAAAATATGATCTCCAGGCCCGCCAGCTTCAGGATACACAAAAGCGTGAGACCTACAAGGTCTACGGTGAACTTCTCCAGACCTACGGCTATCAGGCAGATCCGGAATCCAAAGAATTAGAGGCACTCAATTATTATACGAATGAGATGATCCGGATCCCTCTGGATCCTACAAAAACACCTCTGGAAAACTCCAAGCGGTATTTCGAAAAATATAATAAGCTGAAACGGACATACGAAGCTCTTTCCCGTCTCATAGTGGAAACGAAGGATGAAATCATCTATCTCGAGTCCATCAGCAACGCTCTGGATATCGCCCGTACCGAAGACGATCTGGCAGAGGTAAAAGAAGAACTGACTCAGAGCGGCTACGTTCGCCGGAAGTTCACGAAGAAAAAGGAAACATTTAAAAGCCTCCCTCTTCATTATCGTTCCAGCGACGGTTACGATATCTATGTAGGGAAAAACAATTTCCAAAACGAGGAGCTGACCTTTTCTTTTGCGTCTGGGAACGACTGGTGGTTCCACGCAAAAAAAGTGCCCGGATCCCATGTAATTGTCAAGTCCAACGGGGAAGAGCTTCCGGACCGGGTCTTTGAAGAAGCCGGAAAGCTTGCTGCTTTTTATTCCAAAAATAATGGAAGTCCAAAAGTAGAGGTGGACTATGTGGAGAAAAAGCACGTCAAAAAAGTGAAAGGCCAGAAGCCGGGATTTGTCATTTACCATACAAACTACTCCCTGATTGCTGACACCGATATCAGCATGTTGCAGGAAATATCGGAATCCTGACCGGAAACGTTCAAAAAGGAATCAAAAGGTCCTGCGGCTAAACGCCGCAGGACCTTTTCTAAATCCTATTTCTATAACGAACGGATAAAGCGCTGGAATGAAGCTCTTCCCTCTTCCGTGCACTTGTAAACCCCTGCGTCTTCCAGGACATGCACAAAGACTTTTCCGATTTCCTGCTGTAAGATTTCTTCGATGTTTGCTTCGTTGACTTCCGGATAGGACGGAAGGAAAGTTTCTACCCAGTCCGCATGTTTTTCGATCTTTTCGTTGCTTCGGACGTCCTTGCCTGTCAGGATGTACTCTTTTAAAAGCTCCATCTCTTCTTTCAGGCGGGCCGGCAGCACGGCAAGTCCCATGACCTCGATCAGTCCGATGTTTTCTTTCTTGATATGATGGTACTGCACATGTGGATGATAAACGCCAAGCGGATGTTCCGGAGTCGTAATATTGTTCCTGAGCGTCAGATCCAGTTCATACATGCCCTCCCTCATTCTGGCAATCGGTGTAATCGTATTGTGCGGCTCTCCATCTGTCTCGGCAAAGATAAACGCCTCTTCATCCGTGTATCCTCTCCAAACTTTCAGCACATGATCCGCAAGATCGATCAGCCGTTTTTCGTCTTTATGGCGGATTCGCAACACGGACAGAGGCCATTTCACAATTCCTGCCTCCACATCCTCATAGCCCGGAATTGTCACTTCCCTTTCGATCGGAGCCTTTGCCATGGCAAAGGTATAGTGTCCTCCCTGAAAATGGTCGTGGCTCAAAATAGAGCCTCCTACGATGGGAAGATCCGCATTGGATCCGAGGAAATAATGCGGGAACTGTTTCACAAAATCAAAGAGCTTTACAAAGGCAGGCCGGTCAATTTTCATCGGGATGTGTTCTCCGTTGAATACAATACAGTGTTCATTGTAATAAACATACGGTGAGTACTGGAATCCCCATTTTGTTCCATTGATCGTAAGTGGAATAATCCGGTGATTCTCTCTGGCCGGATGATCCAGTCTCCCGGCATACCCTTCATTTTCCAAGCAGAGCTGACATTTTGGATATGCTGTTGCCTTTGCGTTCTTTGCCGCCGCAATGGCTTTCGGATCTTTCTCCGGCTTGGATAAATTGATCGTAATATCAATCGTTCCATACGGACTTTCCACTGTCCATTTCTTATCCTTTTTTACCCGGTAGCGACGAATATAATCGCTGTCCTGACTGAGTTTATAAAAATATTTCGTCGCTGTCTCCGGGGATGTTTCATAGGCCTCCCAGAATTCTCTCTGCACCTGAGCAGGACGGGGTACAAGACAGTTCATCACCTTGGTATCAAAAAGATCTCTGTAAGCAATACTGTCCTCAATCAGTCCTCTTTTCACTGCCTCATCTAATAAATCTGCCAGTACGTTTTCCAGATCCACATGCTCCTTTGTTTGTTCCGGCTCCACGTAGCTTTCCTCACAAAACAGATCCAAAAGCAAGTTTGTCGCGTAAATCTTCTCACACTCCGGGAGCAGTCCGGTCTCGATCCCATATTGTATCAGTTTGCTGATAGATTCATTTAACATTCTTTCTTCCTTCTTTCCTATAATCTTCTTGCGCCGTCACCGATCTCTACCACATAGAATTCCGCCTCATGTCCTGTCTGCTCTTTGTAACCTTTTCCAACCTGCTCGACAAACGTCTCTACCGCGTCATTTTTCACAATGCTGACGGTACATCCTCCAAATCCTCCTCCTGTAATCCGGGAGCCGACCACACCATTGATCTTCCACGCAAGATCTACCAGAATGTCGATCTCTTCACACGACACTTCATAATCGTCCCGCAGGGAGATGTGGGACTGATTCATCAGACGTCCGAACCCGGCAATATCATTCTCCTTTAACGCCTTCACAGCACGAATCGTTCTCTGGTTCTCGTAAACCGCATGTTTCGCACGCTTCTTGCAGATTTCATCTCCAATAGCGTCCTTATGAATTTCAAACTCCTCTTCCGTCAGATCTCCGAGTGTCCTGATATCCACTACTTTCTGAAGATCCTTAAGCGCTGTCTCACTTTCTCTTCTTCTGTCGTTGTAAGCAGAATCCACAAGACTATGTTTTACCTTGCTGTTTGTAATAACAATCTTAGCATCCTCAAGCTTCACAGTCGCATACTCATATTGAAGCGTATTCGTATCAAGGAATACCGCACAGTCTTTTTTCCCCATAGCTACAGCAAACTGATCCATGATACCACAGTTGCATCCGTTATAATGATTCTCAGAATATTGTCCAATCAGGGCGATGTCCTGCATGGAAATTTCAATATCAAATAAATCTTTCAAAATCACGCCTGTCAATACTTCCAAAGAAGCCGAAGAAGAAAGTCCAGATCCGTTTGGAATATTACCATAGACCAGCACATCCATCCCCTGGGCAATAGAATATCCCTTCTTTTCAAACGCCCAGATGACACCCTTGGGATAGTTGGTCCACTTTGCAGCCGGAGACGGTACGAGATCGTCAAGGCTTGTCTCCATGACGCCCAAACCGCTAAAATTGTCGGAATAGAAACGAATCTTTCTGTCGTTTCGCTTTCTTGCAATTCCATAAGTACCAAGAGTCAGCGCACACGGGAAGACATGGCCGCCATTGTAGTCTGTGTGCTCTCCAATCAGATTGACTCTTCCCGGCGAAAAGAAGGTCCGTATATCCCCCTCTCCTCCATACAGCTTTTGAAATGTCTCCATTAGTTTCTTTTCCATACTTCATTACCTGCTTTCTCTTTGTTTTCTGATTGATTTTCTTTAAGTAAAATTATAATGCGTTTTCCAAAACATAACAACAAGGATATTGCTCAAAACTATAACGATATTGAGTTTTTGTAGGTTGATTTTCTCCGGATACCAGCGTATGATACAAAGGAAGAAAACGAAGTTCTTTCTTCTTGATGAAACAAAACATATTTTCGGAATTTCCGGGCAAACCGGAGCGGATTGTAATTGGAGTTTGACAAATCATGCAGATACAGATTAACGAAGAAAAAAAGGAATTAAAACAACACGGGGATTACACATTTCCGGTTCATCTAAGTGGTGAAATGCTTTCCCGCTATGAGGGAGGCTCTTTTTTCTGGCACTGGCACACAGAGGTGGAGCTGACTCTGATTTTAAAAGGGCAGATCGAATACCGGGTCAATGAGCGCACCTATCATCTCAAGGCAGGGGAGGGGCTTTTTTGCAACAGCAACGCCATGCATGCCGGAAAACGGATCGATAATCAGGACTGCCAATACTTTTCCGTCACCTTTCACCCCCGCTTTCTCTATGGATTTGAAAGCAGTATTCTCCAGACAAAATACGTGGATCCTATCCTGAATACGTCCTCTTTCTCCTCCGCCGCCCTCCTTCCCTCAGAAAACTGGGGTGCAAAAGTCGTGCCGCTTTTAGAAGAGATCTTCGGTCTCTACCAGACGCCATCTCCGGACCAGGAGCTGCGGCTTCATATCTTGCTCTCGGAAATCTGGAGGCTACTGTACGGCCACTTTACAAGCTGTTCCTTTAAAGAGCCTGCCTTCTCTGATTCCATCGGCCGCCTGAAAGACATTCTCTCTTTCATCCAAGCCTCCTATGCCAAATCTATTACCCTGGCGGAGATCGCAGACTATGTTCATCTTTCTAAGAGTGAATGCTGCCGCTTTTTCCAACGGCCTATGAATATCGCGATCAGT
>OCAT01000903.1_pt1 | contig 21483 bp, 19 predicted proteins | sample 1538311 | NCBI WGS metagenome assembly OCAT01 (sample SAMEA2580287, study PRJEB22360) | human gut metagenome | biome: human gut; feature: human-associated habitat; material: faeces | place: Denmark | collected 2008/2010
CCATGCGGCCTTCGCCTTTGAGAACATCGTGCCGGAGTGGCTGGCCATGCCCCGGGCGGCATCCACGGCCCTCTACTTCGGGCTGGGAGCCTATCGCATCGGCGAGGGGGACGGCGGTGCCAACGAGGACAGCCGGAGCCAGTGGTGTACGGGCAGCGCTCTTGCCCGGCAGGTGGAACGTCTGCACAGCCTCGGCGCGGGCGGCTGGGCGCTCTACCGGTACGATTCGCTGTTCCGGTCAGCCCAGCCGGAGCTTGCCGACGCCGAACGTGCGGCGCTGGCCGCTCTGACTACAGCCTGAACTCTTGTATGGGAGCATAAAATGCGGTATACTATATAAATCGTGTAAAACCTCGTGTTAAAACAAAATTTGAGGATAAAAGATCATGAAAAAGATAAAGCGAATCGCCCTGCTCGTCGTGGCGGTGCTGGTGCTGCTTGTGGCTGCATCCGGCGTCAAGACTGTGCTGGACATGAAGAACAGCGCGGACAATGAGGTGCAGGAAGAGGACAGCACCCGCTGGGCCGAACCGACCAGCGACCCGCTGAACATCGAGGGCATTGCTGACGCCTCGGCCAAGTACGCCTCGGCGGCGGTGAACGGGAGCCTGAATATCGTGTTCAACGGCATCTGGAGCCGCCAGACCGATTACTTCACCGTCCCGGGCGGCAGCCTGACCATCACCGGCTACGGCACCGCCGAGGGTACCCAGCGGTACAAGGTGTCCGTCTGGCAGAAGGTGGCCGGCGGCGCACAGTACGTCAACGGAAGCACCTATTATATCAAGACCGATGGTCAGAACTACCGCTGCGTCATCTCCGGGCTGGACCCGGCGGCCAGCTACCGCCTGACCATCTCCTACGATTCCAGCCGCTACTACCTCTACGGCGGACTCAAGGTGGAGGGCATTGCAGGATGAAGACACAGACCAGACATTCGCTCATGCTGATGCTCTGTGCCTTTATCTGGGGTACGGCTTTCGTAGCTCAGAGCGCAGGCTCCGGCATGGGGGCCTATTCCTTCCTCGCAGGGCGCAGCTGGCTGGCTGTCCTTGTGCTGATCCCCACCGTGTTCGCTTTCGATGCCGTGCGCAAAAAACAGGGCCAGCCCTACGGCTGGCCAAAAGAGAAGCCGGAGCGAAAGACCCTGCTGGCGGCGGGCCTCGTCTGCGGCACCTTCCTGTTCGCGGCCTCTGCGGCTCAGCAGATCGGCATCACCATCAACCCGTCCACGGCCAAGGCCGCGTTCCTGACGGCCATGTACGTTGTGCTGGTGCCGGTGTTCGGCCTCTTTCTGGGCCGGAAGGGCAGCGCTCAGCTCTGGGTCAGCATGGTCATCGCCGTGGCGGGCCTGTATATGCTCTGCATGAAGAACGGCTTCGGCGGCATTGAGACCAGCGACTGGATACTTCTCAGCTGCGCCGTGCTGTTCAGCTTCCAGATCATGTCCATCGACCACTTTTCGCCGCTTGTGGACGGTGTGCGGCTGAGCCTCATCCAGTTTATCGTGGTGGCTGTGGAGAGCTCTGCGGCGGCGCTGATCTTCGAGACGCCCACGCTGGCAGAGTACGGCGCAAACTTTCTGCCCGTGGTCTACTGCGGCGTCATGTCCAGCGGCGCGGGCTATACGCTTCAAATCCTGGGCCAGAAAGAGCTGAACCCCGCCATCGCCAGCCTTATCATGTGTTTGGAAAGCGTATTCAGCGCGCTGGGCGGCTGGCTGCTGCTGGGTCAGAACCTTTCGATGCGGGAGAGCGCAGGCTGCGCCCTCATCTTCGCCGCCGTCCTGCTGTCTCAGCTGCCCCTTGCGGAGCTGCACAGATGCAAAAAGAGCGCGTGATGCTGCGGGCGGCCGGGGGCATCCCCTATGAGCTGACGCGGGGGCGGGTCAAGCGGCTCAACCTCCACGTCCGGCGGGACGGCACCGTGGCCCTCAGCATCCCTCTGCGCACGACGCTGGAAGCGGCTGACGCCTACGTCATCGCCGAGGCGGAGTGGATACGGGCCGCACAGGCCCGGCAGGCCGCCCGCGAAAAGCGGCAGGAGGAGCTGCCCGACAAGGCGGCCGCCCTGGCCCGCTTCACGGCCATGAGCGACAAGGTCTACCCGGCCTTTGCCGGGGTGCTGGGCGGGCAGAAGCCCACCATCAAAGTGCGCAGCATGACCAGCCGCTGGGGCGTCTGCCACATGGCGAAGCGCCAGATCACCTTCGCGCTCCAGCTCTACAATATGCCCGAGGCGGCACAGATCTATGTGGTAGTGCATGAGTACTGCCACTTTTTGCAGCCCAACCACAGCCCGGCTTTCTGGGCCGAAGTGGCGAAGCTGATGCCGGACTGGAAAGCCCGAAGAGACTTATTAAAAGGATAACGGCCTTGCCCTCTCCGTCACCTTCGGTGACACCTCTCCCAAAGGGAGAGGCAAAAAGGCTCCCCCTTTGGGGGAGCTGGCAGACCCGAAAGGGTCTGACTGAGAGGGCAAGCCAGTAAAAAATAGAGGAGAAAATCTTTTGGAAAGCGAAAAGACCTCCGGCGGCGATAAATATTCAAAGCTCGCCGGCAATACCATCATCTTTGCCATCAGCAGCTTTTCGTCCAAGCTGCTGACGCTCATCGTTCAGCCGTTCCTGACCTACGCGATGGCCGAGATCTCCGACCTCGGCCTGTCGAAGATCCTGAGCCAGTACGCCAACCTGCTCATCCCCTTTGTGTCGATGGGCATGTCCAACGCCATCATCCGCTTCGGCCTCGACAAGGGCAACAGCGAAAAGCAGGTGTTCACCAACGGCCTGCTCACCATCCTCGGCGGCTTCGGCATCCTCGTGCTCTGCTGGCCGGTGGCGCAGTTTTTGCCCGATATGGCTCAGTACGGCCTGCTCATTTATATTTACGTCCTGATGAGCTGCCTGCGCACCCTCTGCACCCAGTTCGTGCGCAGCCGCCAGTGGAACAAGCTGGTGGCCGTGGACGGCGTGCTCTGCACCGTGGCGACCATGGCGTTTTATGTGCTCTATCTGGTGGGCTTCAAGTGGGGGGCCAACGGCTATCTGCTGGCCATCATCAGCGGCGACCTCGTGAGTGTGCTCTTCCTGATGTTCACCGGCAGGCTCTGGGATTTCATCGAGCTGAAGGGCATCAACAAGACCCTCTGGAAGCAGATGCTCCACTTCTCGCTGCCCATGATACCGGCCCAGATAAGCTTCTGGATCATCAACGCATCCGATTTGTTCTTTGTGCGTGAGATGTGCGACGGCCTCGACGGCCACAGCGGCGACGCATGGAGCGGCCTGCTCTCCACCGGCTACTTCCTGCCCACCATCCTCACGACGCTGGGCCTTATCTTCTACGACGCATGGCAGCTGTCGGCTGTCACCGAGGAAGAGGGGAGAGCCAAGTTCTTTACCCAGATCTTCCGCACCTATTCCAGCGTGCTGTTCTGCTGTGCAGCGGGCATCATCTGGCTCTGCCGCCCGGTCATGCACGTCATGAAGTCCAACTACTATTACGCATGGCACTTCGTGCCGTTCCTCGTGCTGGCGTCTACCTGCAGCTGCTTCAATCAGTTCATGAACAGCGTCTATGTCGTGAATAAGAAGTCCCAGCGCAGCATGGTCACCATGATGGCCGGTGCCATCAGCAACTGCCTCATGAACTACTTCTTCATCAAGTGGTGGGGTCCTGTGGGTGCGACCTACGCGTCCTTCCTCGGCCTCGGGCTGGTGTTCACTCTCCGCGCCATCGACGCCCACGGCATGATCGGGATGCGCGTCCACCCGGGCCGCGTCCTCGTCAACGCCGCCGCGCTGGTGTTCGAGGCTTTCGTGCTGCTGGCCGATACGCCGCTGTACGGCCTCTGGACGGGCATCATCACCGCCCTTATCATCCTGTACAACTTCTCCGGTGTCTGGGCCATGGCACGCATCCTGCTGCCTAAAATCCTGGGCCGCCGGGGCAAGGCCCTTGTGGCCCTCGTGGACGGCTGGGCAGCCAAAAAGTAAAAATGAATCTATAAGCGCTCTGTCAGGCGGCTTTCGGGCCGCCCGGCGGGGCGCTTTTTGCATCAGTGTGTTTTTTGTGATTCTGTGCAGAAGAAAACGCCGTTTTTCGTCAAAGCTCCAAGAATTGTGAAAAGAATTGACTTCTGCCAGATGCAAAGGCTACAATAAAATTGCCCGGTGGGTGTCCGGGTACTTGCGGAAAATAAAAAACGGGAGGAACATCAATATGAAAAATCTGAGCAGAAGAGACTTCCTGCGGCTTTCCGGCGCGGCAGTGTTTGCCGTGGGCATGACAGGCGCACTGAGCGGATGCGACAGCAGCCACGTTGTCACAACACCAAAAATCATTGATTTCAACGAAGAGGGCAGAACGAGCATCGGCACGATCAAATTCACGGAGTGCTACAGAGTCTTCCATGAAGCAGGCACCATGAATAATAATCTTGCGCAGTGGTTCGTTTCCTGCTATGCAGAGATAACGGCTGAGAATGGATACACGCTGGAGCTGGACAAAGACAGTCTCTGGATCGAAGTGGATGGCAAGAAGCCGGAGCAGATGAGCATTGCCCTCAAAGATTCTCCGGACTTCGTTACTAAGGTCACCGTCGGAGAGAAAAAGGTCACTGTCGGCCTCCACACGAAAGTGATTGGAGGAAGCGATGCAGGCCCTAAGAAGTTGATGGGTGTACTGAACTATAAGGGAATCAGTGTGAAGACGAAGGTCCAAGACCTGAAAGATTTGCCTCGTCGTACATAAATAAGACAGAAAAGTGTCCCGCTGGATGGCTCGAAAGCCGCCCGGCGGGGCGCTTTTCCGTAGTCCAGAAGAAAAAGCCCCCACATCGTCAGGACGATGAAGGAGCTTTGGATTCAAAGATGCAGTTGTTTTTCGAGCCAGCCGGCGATGTCCGCAAACACCTCGGCTTTGTTCGTCTCCACCAGCAGCTCGTGGCGGGCGCCGGGGTAGAATTTCGACTCGATGTTCCCGACACCGGCGTCCCGGAGGCTCTGGATGGCCCGCCGGACTCCGGCGGTGCGCTCGCCCACAGGGTCGGCGTCACCGGCGAGGAAGAGAAGGGGCAGGTCCTTCGGCACCCCGGCCAGAACGGCGGGGTCGTACAGCCGCAGGATGCCTGTGAACATGCTGTAGTAGGCGTTCAGGGTGAAGGTGAACATGCAGCGCTCGTCGGCGCGGTACTTGTCCACTTCGGCCTGGTCACGGTTGAGCCAGTCCTGAGGCGTGCGGCCCTCGAGACCCCTGTTGTAGCCGAGGAAGGAGAGGTTCGCCACCAGCTTGCTGCGGTGCTCCCAGCCGAAAAAGACGGCCAGCACCCGGCAGAGCGCCCGGGCCGTGGCGACCAGCGCTTTGGGCTGGAAGCCGGTACCCATGATGATGGCTCCGTCAAGCTCACCGCCCCACTCGCAAAGGTACTGCCGGGCGTAGAACGAGCCCATGCTGTGGCCCAGCAGAAAATAGGGGACGCCGGGATAGAGCTGCTTCGTCAGCGCAGTGACAGCGTGGAGGTCGTCGAGGACGGCTCGGTTGCCGTCGGGCTGGGCGAAATAGCCGTAATCAGCCCTGGTGCGGATGGAGCCGCCGTGGCCCAGATGGTCGTGGCCGGTGACGAGGATGCCCCGGGCGGCCAGATACTCGGCCAGAGGCTTGTACCGGTCGATGAACTCCACCATGCCGTGGGAGAGCTGCAGGATGGCCCGCACCTCACCCTCCGGCACACAGCGGAATGCATGGAGCGTCCGGCCCGGTACGCAGGAGGGCAGGGTGAAGTCGATCATCTGACTCATGTGATTCTCCTTTTCCGTTTACAGGGCAGCGATCTTGGCCCGGCAGGCGGGGCAGATGCAGTAACCCTCATACTGGGCCATGTCGGCCGCCAGCTCACCGCAGAAATCGCAGCTGCCGGCGGGACGGTGCTTTTTGAGGATGATCTGATCGCCCTCCACGAAGATCTCGAGCTTCGAGTCCTTGTCGATGTGCATATTGGTGCGCAGCTCCTTGGGGAGGACGATGCGGCCCAGAGAATCGATGCCCCGAACGATGCCAGTTGTTTTCATATTCATTTCTCCTTTTCAGTGTGTCCGGAAAGATGGCAGAATGAGCGTCGTTTACACCGACACAACGCAAAAAATGTTCCTGTGCAGGAAAAACAGGAAAATTCTGTCAACTTCGTGCCTGTTCAGTATACAAAAAGTTGAGCCATTCGTCAATCTAAACGGGCAGATTCGACAAAAACTTCTCAAAGAAGCAAAGAGTGGCGGCCAAGACTGCTCCTCTTTGCTGTCTCCGTTGACAAACAGGGCCGGAGAGGGTAAACTTAGGCAGAGATATTTGCAATTCATTTGCCTATGATAGATTAAAACCTATGATAGATTAAAAGGAGAAATCATTATGCCGAACAATAATATCCGCACCCGTTTTGCTCCCTCGCCTACGGGTTATATGCACGTTGGCAACCTGCGCACGGCCCTGTACACCTACCTGATGGCCAAGCACGATGACGGCACCTTCATCCTCCGCATCGAGGACACCGACCAGGGCCGCTACGTGGAGGGCGCTGTGGATGTCATCTACAACACCCTGCGGGAGACCGGCCTGCTGTGGGACGAAGGCCCGGACATCGGCGGCCCCGTCGGCCCCTACGTCCAGAGCGAGCGCATGGGCATGTTCAAGCAGTATGCCGAGCAACTGGTGGCTGAGGGCAAGGCCTATTACTGCTTCTGCACCGAGGAGCGTCTGGAAGCCCTCCACGCCGAGCAGCGCGCCCACGGTGAGATGACCCACTACGATGGCTGCTGCCGCGACCTGCCCAAGGAAGAGGTGGAAAAGCGCCTCGCCGCCGGTGAGCCTTACGTCATCCGCCAGAAGATCCCCCGCGAGGGCGTGACCGGCTTCGACGATATGGTCTACGGCCACATCGAGGTCAACAACAGCGAGATGGACGACCAGATCCTCATCAAGACCGACGGTATGCCCACCTACAACTTCGCAAATGTTGTGGACGACCACCTCATGGGCATCACCCACGTCATCCGCGGCAGCGAGTATCTGTCCTCCACCCCGAAGTATAACCTGCTGTACCAGGCTTTCGGCTGGAACATCCCCAACTACATCCACTGCCCGCCGGTCATGAAGGACGCTCAGAACAAGCTGTCCAAGCGCAACGGCGACGCCAGCTATCAGGATCTCGTTGCAAAGGGCTACCTGACCGAGGCGATCCTGAACTACATCTGCCTGCTGGGCTGGAGCCCCAAGGGCGAGTACGCCGAGCAGGAGATCTTCTCGCTGGCTGATCTGGTCAAGATCTGGACGCCGGACGGCATCTCCAAGTCTCCCGCCATCTTCGACCCTCTCAAGCTGCGGGCCATCAACGCCGAGTATATCCGCCGCCTGTCCCCCGAGGAGTTCCTCGCCAAGGCCGAGCCCTGGATCGACAGCGCCGTCCATACCCCCATCAACAAGAAACTGCTCTGTGCAAACCTGCAGCCCCGCTGCGAGGTCCTGGGCGAGATCCCCGAGCAGCTGGACTTCTTCGACGCCATGCCCGAGTATGACGTGAGCCTCTACGCCAACAAGAAGCAGAAGACCACCCCTGAGTCCGCAAAGGAGGCGCTGGAAGCCCTGCTGCCCGTGCTGAGCGACGAGGCACTGGACTTCAATGACCGTGACACCGTCTTCGACGCCTGCAAGGCCAAGGCCGAGGAGCTGGGCAAGAAGAATGGCTGGCTGCTCTACCCGCTGGGCATCGCCCTCTCCGGCAAGCAGCGCACCCCCGGCGGCGGCACCGACCTCGCCTGCATGATGGGCCGTGAAACGACCCTCGAGCGGGTGAAGGCCGCGATCGAGAAGCTGAATGGCTGAAATACCTTATAATAAAAAGTGAGGAGGCAGTCTGTATGATGTATCCGTTTATGACGCTGGACGATAACACCGAGGTCGTCCATTCGGAGATGCTCCCGGATGGCCGCGTGAAGGTCTATTTTGAAAAGCCGGATGCAGAGGACTGCTTCCATTCTGCTGTCTGCTATCTTCCGGACTACAAATGGGAAGACATCAACGGCTTTACCCCGGAGGAAATTGCCCGGTATCAGGAGCTTGTGGAATCTACGGCTCATCTGATCCTGCAGTTCTCCAAAGAGGGAGGGGTCGAAAATGCCGCAGGTTTTTAAGATAGGCTCTTACTGGGTCTATTTCTGGGCCAACGAGAACGAGCCTCTGGAACCTGTCCATGTTCATGTGGCACAGGGCGCACCCAGCGCAAACGCCACCAAGATATGGATAACACGAGCCGGAAAGTGCTATCTGAGCAACAACAATTCCCAGATACCGCCCCGCGTTCTGCGGAACATCATGGCCATCATTGAGGCGCGAAGTGCCGAGGTGGTCGCAAAATGGACGAGCTTTTTTGGCGAAGCGCACTACTTCTGCTGAGATTTTATCCCATCCCATCACCCCGCCAAAAACTGCGCGCGCCCTGCGCTACAGTATACGCAGAAGGCGCGGGAAACAGAACAACACAGCGTGATATTGCAAAAGATCCCCGCCGGAAAGCGGGGATTTTTTCATGCAGGTGTCTTTTCGGACGATACAGCTCACAGACGGGAAAAAGCGGGTGAACGGTGCGCTCCGGGCGCGGGCGGCAGTGCGGCCCGCCCTGCGGCAGGGGAGCGCGTTCCTGCTGGGGCTGGCCGGAGGCTGGGCCGTGCTGTACGGTGCGCTGATGCCTTTCGGGCTGGGGCTGACACTGGGCTTTGCGGAGGACTGCTTCGCCGTGGGAGCCGCTGGGGCCGCACTGGGGGTGCTGGCCCGGAGCTTCGGCACGCTGACCGTGGAGAGCGTCTGCCTGCTCTGCGCACTGGGTGCGGCGGTAGCGGCACGATGGCTCTGGCCCGGCCGATTCGTCCCGGCGGCGGCAGTGGGCTGCGGCACACTGGTGGGAAGCGCAGTCTGCTTCGCGGCGGGGGAGGAAAACGGCGTTCAGACCATCCTGTTCTGCGGCGGCGACGCCCTGCTGGCAGCAGCGGCGGGATACGGCCTGCGGCGCTTCCCGCCCGAAAAACCGGGCATGGGCAGTCTGATCTTGTCTGCCGCTGTGGCCGCCGCACTGGGCGGGATGAGCTTTGGCTTCTTCCTGCCCGGGGTGATGGCCTGTGCGGCGGCAGAGCAGGCCCTCTGCTGCAAGGGCCTGCCGCTGGAGGCATTGGCTTTCAGCGGGGTGACGGGTGCGGCTCTGGCCGCGTCAGACCCTGCCCTTGCGCCTGCCTTGCCTGTGGGTGTGCCGCTGCGGCGGTGCTTGCCCCGGCGCGACGGGTGGAGGGGCTTGCGGCCTATGCGGGCGGCTGCGTGGCGGGGGTGCTCTGCATCCAGCCGCTGGCGGGGGCGTTCAGCTTTCTGCTCAGTGCCGGGGCGGGTGCGGGGCTCTGCGCCCTGCTGCCTGCGGGCTGGCTGATGCCCGCCCTCAAAGAGGACGACCCGCCCGGCAACGAGCGGCCGCGCCTCTCTGCCGCCGCGACCCGGCTGGAAGCGGTGGCCGAAAGCCTCTCCTCGCTGGCGGAGACGGTGAACGAGGTGTACGACGCTTTTCCACGCCGGTGCGAGGGTTTCCGCTGGGTCATCGACAACATCCACGACGGCCTCTGCGCCAACTGCGGACGGCGGGAAGTCTGCTGGAAGCAGGAGCACGCCTCCACCCTGGAAGGAATGGAGGCCCTGCGCCCCATTCTGGAAGAAAAAGGCCATCTGGAAGCGGCACTTCTGCCCGGTCAGCTGGCGCGGTGCATCCACCCGGCGGCGCTCTGCGCGGCGGGGGACAAGGCGTTTGCACTCTACCGCAGCCGCCGGGAGGCCCGCGTCCACTCCGAGGCCATGCGGACGGCCCTCACTGAGCAGTACAGCGCCGTGGCCGATGCACTGGGCGTCCTCAGTGAACAGCTGGGCCGTCCCGGAAGCCCGGAGCCCTACAAGTCTGGCCGGGTGTCGGCGCTGTTCGCTCAGCTGGGGACGCCGCCGCTGGAATGTGCTGTGACCCTGGACGATTTGGGCCGCACCCGGGCGGCTGTGACGCTGCCCCGCACCCGCTTCAATGAAAAAGAGCTGGCCGCTCTGGCCGTGGAGGTGGGGCGCATCTGCCGCCGCAGCCTCGAGCCGCCGCAGGTGCTCTCCTGCAAGGGGATGACCACCCTGCTCTTTGCCGAAAAGCCGCTGCTCCGGGCCGTATTCGGGACGGCGGGCGCGGCGGCGCGGGGCGAGATCTCCGGCGACGCGGTCCAGCAGTTCTGCAGCGCGGCGGCGGCCCAGATGATACTCTGCGACGGCATGGGGACCGGACGTCCGGCGGCAGTAGACGGCAACCTTGCCGCAGAGCTGACGGCACGCCTGCTCAAAGCGGGCTTTACCGCAGAGCTTGCGGCCCGGCTCGTGAACGTGGCGCTGGCCCTCAAGAGCGACGAGGAGAGCGGCGCGACCCTCGACCTCGTGAGCGTAGACCTCTATACCGGCACAGCCCGGCTCTTCAAGGCCGGTGCGGCCCCGGGCTTTCTCGTGCATGGGGGCAAGGCCCGGGCTGTGGGCGAAGCCAGCCTGCCGATGGGCATCCTCGGCGGCGTCAGCGGACAGAGCCGGGTGGTGCATCTGGCGGCGGGGGACTATGTGGTGCTGGTATCGGACGGTCTCCTGGTGGACGGCCCCGGCTGGGTGATGCAGCAGCTGGAACTCTCCGCTGCCAAGGCAGAACAGCCCGACGTTCTGGCGAAAAAGCTGGTGGAAGCCGCCCGCGCCCGAGCCGTCCAGCGGGGCCGTCCCGACGACATTACCGCCGCTGTCCTCCGGCTCGAAAACAGCTGAGTTGCTTTTTGGGCAGCGAGAGGGTATACTTGTCAGTATCTTGATCGATCATAGGAGAGACATATATGCTGACAGTTACAGTTGCACAGGACGGCAGCGGCGACTTCGCGTCCATCGCGGAGGCGGTGCTGGCCGTACCCTATGAGGAGGAAGCACTGGTGCAGGTCGGCCCCGGCATTTACCGGGAAAAGCTGGTCTGCGAAAAGCGCTGCATCACCCTGCGGGGGGCGGGTGCAGATAAGACAAAACTCGTGTGGGGCGACGGCGGCAAGCTGCCCCACAAGGACGGGCGGCCCACCCATACCTTCCGCAGCTACACCGCCTTTTTCAGCGGCGAAACGCTCTGCGTGGAGGACATGACGATCGAAAACGATGCTGGTCCTGGCGCGAAAGCCGGGCAGGCCGTCGCGGCCTATGTGGACAGCACCCGGGCGGTGTTCCGCCGGGTCAAGCTGCTGGGCAGTCAGGACACGCTCTTCTGCGCCCCGCTGCCCGAAAAGGAGCGGGAGAAGGACGGCTTTCTCGGCCCGCGCAGTCTTGCGCCCCGCAAACCGACCGCCCAGTACTACACCGACTGCGAGATCGCGGGCGACATTGATTTCATCTTCGGCGGCGGCGACGCCCTCTTCGAAAACTGTGTCATCCGCACGGTGGACAACCACATCCCTCACAGCTATGTCACAGCTCCTTCGGGCAAAGCCGATGGACTGGGCTTTGTGTTCTGGAACTGCGATCTCGTGTCGGACTGCCCGGCGGGCAGCGTCTATCTGGGCCGTCCGTGGCGTCCCGAGGGCAAGACGGCGGTGCTGGGCTGCCGCCTCGGCGCCCACATCGCGCCGGAAGGTTTTATCGCATGGAATGACCGCACCGATACCGGCCTTGCCAGCTTTGCGGAAGCCGACAGCACCGGCCCGGGCGCAGCGGAGCGCCCGGCGTGGGTGAAACAGCTTTCCGGGCCGGAGGCGGCGGCACTGCTGGCCCGCGCCCGCACCCTCTGTCGACCGAAAACCAACTGAGGATGTAACAAATGAAAAAACTGCCGAATTTTGTAAAGTGGCTCATCATTGCCGTGGTGCTGGCCGCAATGGCCGCGATGATGGTGGCCGTGAACGACCGTGCCTCCCGGGTGGAGATGCCAATGCCGGACAACAGTCTGGGCATCTATCGCCAGACGCCGGCGGCGTAAAAAACAGAATATATGGAAAAATCGACCGCTGTACTGCACGAAACGTGTGGAACAGCGGCCTTTTTTGTAAGATGTGACAAAAAATCACCGAAAAGATTGTTGACAAAAACTCTTGTCAAACGGATAGGGGGGGGGGGAAAATAAAAGAACGAAACACCACGAAAAAATGGGAGGTTGAATTTATGCGAAGAAAACGGATTCTCAGGCGTATCGCAGCTTCTGCGGTCGCCCTGAGTATGATGGCGGCCCTGTCAGCTCCGGCATTTGCGGCGACATTCAATATCTCCAACGGAGGTCTTGTTATTGAAGCAAACCATGACGGCAGCGTTACTGTCTGGCAGGACGGCTGCTCCGGCAGCAGCGGGTCAATGACCACAGTCGATAGCGGCGAAGAGATCGAGATAACGGGCAGCATCAACATGGCCGACAGCAAGTACGCGCCTACTTCAAATTCTTTGGCGAGCAACTCCGAGATCTACTACCCGACGACGGAGAAAGAGGCAGAGGAGCCTGACACTGAGGAACAGCAGACCCAGAAAGAGGCAGAGGAGTCTGACGCTGAGGAGCCGAAGACCCAGGAAAAGGCAGACGAGCCTGACACTGAGGAGCAGAAGACCCAGAAAAAGACAGAGGAGTCTGACACTGAGGAACAGAAGACCCAGAAAAAGGCAGACGAGCCTGACACTGAGGAGCAGCAGCTCCAGAAAAAGGCAGACGAGCCTGACACTGAGGAGCAGCAGCTCCAGAAAAAGGCAGAGGACAAGAAGGAAGCCTCGGCTTCGGCAGAAGCCACTGCCACTGCAGAAGCAGGTGCCAGCTCTGGAGGGTCCAGCAGGATCCGCACGGGCGTCATCGAAATCATTAACAACACCGTTAATAAGCTCAAGCTGACCTTCAACAATGTTACCGTGCAGCAGGAAAAGGTTGCGGGCAGCGGCGGCGGCGGCGCTGCCGGTGTGGATGTCGCAGGCAACGGTGACGTGGAGATCGAAATCAAAGGCGACAACTCGATCAAGGGAAGCGTCGGCCACGCCGGCATCGAGAAGGACGTGACCAAGGCTACCAGCGGCACTACCACCAATGGCGGCGACACCCTGACCATCACGGCCAAAGACACCAACCAGACCCTGTATGCCGAAGGCGGCAGCGGCGGCGCAGGCATCGGCTCCGGCCAGTATCGCGGCAGTGCCGAGGTTTATGATGGAGAAAAGGTAAGCCGCGGCACCGGCAAGATCGTGATCAGCGGCGGCAAGATCGAGGCCGTCGGCGGCCCGGGGGGCTACCATGGTGCAGGCATTGGCACCGGAATTACGTTGAGCGAAACAGACACATCGAACTTTGTGGACACGGACATCACGATCACAGGCGATGCGGAAGTTACGGCCAAAGCGTCTGGAGACAATGCGATCGGCGGCAAATATGCGAATACAGTCATTACGATCTCCGGCAATGCGAAAGTGTCTGCGGAAGGCAGCTGTTATAGCGCTCTTTACGACAAAGGCTTTGGTATCGGCAGCGGCAATGGAAACCTTAATCTGACGATCAAGGACAATGCGAAGGTGGCTGCAGTTGGCGAACACGGCGGCGTCGGCTCGGGTCAGGAGAATGCCAAGGTCACCGTTTCCGTCTCCGACAACGCCAGCCTGGACGCCAGGTGCGATAAGCTCAGCAGTGACAAGAATTATGTTTACGGCGCTGGCATTGGCGCCAAGGATGCCAAGGACCTGAGCGTCACCGTCTCGGGCTCTGCGCAGGTCACTGCAAAGGGCGGCGCAGGCGGAAGCTCTACTGGAAACTATAAGAACGGTGCGGCGGCCGGCGCAGGCATCGGTACGCCTGGTCAGTACTGGAACGGCAACGGAACGCAGCCTGATCTGGCTGCGGGTACGGAAGCTGCCCCCGACACCTCCAACCTCACGAATGGCAGCGTGGTCATTGAGCCGAGTACGCCTCCGGCCCCTGACCATGTCCACAACTGGAAGACGACTGGGAGCGAGAACGTAGATGAGGGGCTCGTCCGCACGCACTACACCTGCGCCTGCGGTGCCTCCAAGACGGAGCTGGCAGCACCTCGTCCGGCGGCTCCTGCTTCCGGCTCCTCCTCCGCTGTCACCCTGACCGTGACCGGTGCCGAGGCCTACGAGACCTCCATCGTCGATGGCCGGTACATCATCGCAGTGCCTGCTGAGACTGCCGTCCTCTCCGGCTCTCTGGGCAACCTGAAGGAGCTGAAGGCTCAGGGTGTGAACACCATCGTGTTCCGCACCCAGCTCCGTGAGACCGCCCTGAACATCGACAGCATGCTGTCTCTGGGCGTGGACGACACCCTCTTTACCCTCACCCACAACGGTGAGGGCGCAAGCCTGACCATCGGCGGGTTCGAGCACAACGAGCTTATCCACTAAAACGCTATCCCCCCCTGCCCCCGGCACTTCCGCATGGTGCCGGGGGATTTTTGCATGACCCCGCCGCCTCCCGCATATGCTGTACGGACAAATCTGAATGGGTGGGAGGCAAGGGTATGTTTGTGGTCACACTGAGTAAGGCAAGCGTCAAGAAGCTGGGCGTGGGGGCGATGTGCTGTGCGCTGGTGGTGTTCAGTGCCATGCTGGGGCGGTACATCAGCACCCGCTCGGTGGCTGTCGCGGCGGCAAGCAATAAAATCGAGAGTGCGCAGGACATCCAGACCTGGTTCACGGGCTACGGACTGGACGTGGACGGCGCGTCCATCACCGCCGACAAGGTCAAGATCCCCCGCAAGTGGGACGACAGCTTTTCGGCCTTTAACGGGGTGGTGCAGCAGAGCGGCATGGACCTGACCCGCTACAAGGGCAAGACGGTGGAGAAGTGGACAGCGCTCATCCCGGCGGCCAGCCGGGGCGATGTGAGCAGCTACGGCGTGCTGCTGGTCTACAAGAAAAAGGCCGTGGGTGCGTACCTGTTGGAAAAGCCCTCCGGCACCGTCACCGGGCTGAAAGACGCCCAGACCGCGATGGCCCTGCAGGAGGCCGAACAGGTGTCCGGCGAGGACTTCAGCGGGGACTGGGGCGAACGGCACGAGGATGAACTGACCGACGGGCAGGCCCAGCAGACCTCGGGCGAAGATTTCAGCGGCGACTGGGGAGAGCGCCACGACGGCGAGCTGGGCGCGGAGGGTCAGGCCCAGCAGACTTCCGGCGAGCCGGATGCTGCACAGGAGCAGCCCGTGCAGTACACCGACCTGCCGCTGGACGCCGAGGGCTACCCCGTCGAATAACCGTCATTCTGCACGAAAAAGTGCGATGAAACAGAATAATTGTGCAGTAGTGGTATTTTTGCAGAAAGATTCTGTTCAATGTTACTAAAATTTTTGATAAAAAATCGGCAATATGAAAGGGTGAAAAAAGAACGACTAAGGTTTATAATAGAGGTAGACATCCAGCAGCCAGAAGGTTCGAGTGCTGCGTCCCGAGGGGCAGGGTGAGCCGCCCAGGAGGACCGGATGAAGTAAGGAGAAAATGATCATGAAGGAATTCCAGTACACCGTTAAGGATGCCTGCGGCATCCACGCCCGTCCCGCCGGTCTGCTCGTCAAGGTGGCCAAGGGCTTTGCCAGCACCGCCACCCTCGAGAAGGGCGGCAAGACCTGCGACCTGCGCAAGCTGATGGCCCTGATGGGCATGGGCGTCAAGCAGGGCGACACCGTTACCATCAAGGTGGAGGGCGACGACGAAGCCGCCTGCGCCGAAGCGATCCAGAAATTCCTGAGCGAGAACGTCTGATCGCCCAGTGTGATGAGAAGCCCTTGCGGGGAATGTCCTGCGGGGGCTTTTTGTTGCAGAACACAAAACAGCAAGAATAAGGAGAAATTGCAATGCAGGTAGGTACCGGTAAAAGCATCCTGAATGGCATTGCCATCGGAAAGCTGAAGATCTATAAGAAAAAAGATACCGTCATCTCTGCCGCCGAAGTGGCCGACACCGCCGCTGAAGAGGCCCGTTTTGAGGACGCCCGCGCCAAGGCCATCGAACAGCAGACCGCTCTGTACGAGAAGGCTCTGGCCGAGGCCGGCGAGGACATCGCCGAGGTGTTCAACATCCACGCCATGATGCTGGATGACGACGACTTCGTGGACGCCATCAAGGAGATCATCAACGGCCAGCACAAGTGCGCTGAGTACGCCGTCAAGACCGCCGGCGACAATCAGGCCGCCGTCTTCGCCGCCATGGATGACCCCTATTTGCAGGCCCGCAGCGCCGACGTCATCGACATTGCACAGGCCATCCTCGACATCCTGCAGGGCGTGGACAATGCTACTTTGCAGGGGACTGAGCCCAGCATCCTCGTGGCCGAGGACCTGGCCCCGTCCGAGACGGTCCGCATGGACAAGAGCCTGCTGCTGGGCTTCATCACCCGGGAGGGCAGCTCCAACAGCCACACCGCCATCCTCGCCCGCAGCATGAACATCCCCGCCCTCATCCAGTGCAAGGACATCCAGGACGACTGGGACGGCAAGATGGCGGTCGTGGACGGCTACAACGCCTGTGTCTACGTTGACCCCACCCCCGACCTGCTCAAGAGCCTGAAAAAGCGCCAGCAGGAAGACCAGAAAAAGCAGGCCCTGCTGCAGGAGCTGAAGGGCAAGCCCAACACCACCCTCGACGGCAAGACCATCAACGTCTTTGCCAACATCGGCGGCATGGGCGACGTGGGCGCTGTGCAGCAGAACGACGCCGGCGGCGTCGGCCTCTTCCGCACCGAGTTCGTCTACCTCAACTGCAAGGACTTCCCGACGGAGGACTACCAGTTCGAGGCATACAAGCAGGTACTCGAGAGCCTTGCACCCCGCAAGGTGGTCGTCCGCACCTGCGACATCGGCGCAGACAAGACCGTGGACTACATGAAGCTCGACCACGAGGATAACCCCGCGCTGGGCTACCGCGCCATCCGCATCTGCCTGACCCGGAAGGACTTCTTCAAGACCCAGCTGCGCGCCCTGCTCCGCGCTTCCGCTTACGGCAACATGAGCATCATGTTCCCCATGATCACCAGCCTGCGGGAGTTGCAGGACGCCAAGGCCGTGCTGGACGAGTGCCGCGCGGAACTGCGGGCTGAGGGCAAGAAGTTCGACGAGAAGATGGAAGTGGGCACTATGATCGAGACGCCCGCTGCTGTCCTCATCGCCGACGAGCTGGCCGAGGAGTGCGACTTCTTCTCCATCGGCACCAACGATCTGACCCAGTACACCTGCGCTCTGGACCGCCAGAATGCAAAGCTGGAGCCTTTCTTCAACCCGCACCACCCCGCTGTGCTCCGGGCCATCAAGATGACCATCGACGCGGGCCACCGCCACGGCATCTGGGTGGGCATCTGCGGCGAGCTGGGCGCAGACACTGCCCTTACCGAGACCTTCCTGCGGATGGGCGTGGACGAGCTGTCCATGAACGCCAAGAGCGTGCTGCCCGTGCGCAAGATCATCCGCAGCATCGACTTGAGCAAGCCTTCCGATAAGTAAGGCCCTTTGCGCTGAAAACGCCGCCCCCGGCAGGGAACTTCCCCGCCGGGGGCTTTGCATACCCGAAAAATTTTACCGAAATACTTCAAAACCATAAAGTGCAGTGCTATACTGGTAGCATCGAAATACCTGCTGAGAGGGAATTTTATGACACAACTGCTCATCCACCTGTTCGTCCGGCACCCGGACGATACCAAGAACGCCGCCGTCCGCACGGCCTACGGCAATCTGGCCAGCCTCGTGGGCATGGCCTGCAATCTCCTGCTCTGTCTGGGCAAGCTGGCGGCGGGGACGCTGTTCGGCTCCATCGCCATCATGGCCGACGCCCTGAACAACCTCTCGGACGCCTCGTCCAACGTGGTGAGCCTCGTGGGCTTCCGGCTGGCGGCCAAAGGCCCGGACGAAAAGCACCCCTACGGCCACGCCCGGTACGAGTATCTGGCGGGCCTCGTGGTCTGCGTCACCATCCTCGCCATCGGCCTGTCCCTGCTGAAAGAATCTGCGCTCAAAGTGCTGCATCCGACGGCAGTGGTGTTCAGCTGGCTCAGTGTGGGGGTGCTGGCGGCGTCCATCGGCGTCAAGCTCTGGATGAGCCGCTTCAACAAGACCATCGGCCAGCGCATCAACTCCGAGACTCTGATGGCCACCGCCGCCGACAGCCGGAACGATGTGCTGACCACCAGCGCCGTGCTCCTGTCCACCGTCCTCTCCCACCTGACGGGCTGGGACGTGCTGGACGGCCTCATGGGCGTGGCAGTGGCGGCGTTCATCCTCTGGTCGGGCTGGGGGCTTATGATGGACACCCTCAGCCCTCTGCTGGGCGAAAGCCCCTCGCCGGAGCTGGTGGAGCACATCGAGCACACTGTCATGAGCTACCCGGGGGTGCTGGGCGTCCACGATCTGATGGTCCACGACTACGGTCCGGGGCATCAGTTCGCCTCGCTCCACATCGAGTTCCCCGCCGAGGCCGACCCGCTGGAAGCCCACGACATCATCGACAACATCGAGCGGGATTTTCTGAAAAAAGACCACTTACAGGTCACCATCCACTACGACCCCATCGTGACGTCGGACGCCGCCGTAGGCGTCCTGCGGAGCCGTTTGATGGAAAAAGCCCGCCAGATGGACCCTCGTCTGTCCATCCATGATCTGCGCATCGTGCCGGGGGACAGCCACACCAACGTGCTGTTCGACCTCGTGTTCCCGGCGGGCTACACCGGCGACAAGGACGCGCGGCTGGCCGAGATGTGCAATTTCGTCAAGGAGCAGGACCCGGGATACTGCTGTATGGTGAAGGTGGAGCAGAGCTATGCTTCTGCCCTGCCGGAAGAGGATCAATAAAAAAAGAAGGAAAGTATTATGCTGAACGAGACTTACCGCGCCATGCTGGGCCACAAGAGCGTCATCCGCGAGACTTTCATGTACGGCAAACAGCGCGCCGCCGAGATAGGCTATGAGAACGTGTTCGACTACTCGCTGGGCAACCCCAGCGTCCCCTGCCCGGACAAGTTCACCAAAGCCATGCAGACCCTGCTGGCCGAGGAAGAGCCTGTCGCCCTCCACGGCTACTGCCCCAGTCAGGGCGACCCGGGCTTTCGCACCGCCGTGGCGGCCCATCTGGCAAAGACCTTCGGCCTGCCCTATGAGCAGAAGGATATTTTCCCCACCACCGGTGCGGCGGGCGCTATCGCCCACGCCATCCGCGCTGTGACCAAGCCCGGCGACGAGGTGCTGACCTTCGCCCCCTACTTCCCCGAGTACGGCCCCTATGTGGAGGGGACCGGCGCTGTGCTCAAGGTCGTGCCGCCCCAGGCACCGGCGTTCCAGCCGAATCTCGACGCCTTTGAAGAGATGCTGACCGAGAACGTCACCTGCGTCCTCATCAACACCCCGAACAACCCCACCGGCGTCGTCTACTCCGCCGAGACCCTGAGCCGTCTGGCCGAAATCCTGACCGAGAAGAGCAAGGCTTTCGGCCACAACATCTTCCTCGTCAGCGACGAGCCCTACCGTGACATCGCCTTCGACGGCAAAAAGGTGCCGTATCCGGCAGCGTTCTACCCCCACACCCTGACCTGCTTCTCCTTCTCCAAGAGCCTGAGCCTGCCCGGCGAACGTCTGGGTTATGTGGCCGTCCGGCCCGGCTGCGAGGGCGAAGACGTGCTGGTGGACATGATGGCTCAGATCTCCCGCTTCACCGGCCACAACTGCCCGCCCAGCATCATCCAGAAAGCCACTGCCGAGTGCCTCGACGTCACCAGCGATCTGTCCGTCTACGAGACGAACATGAACCTGCTGTACGATAAGCTCACCGAGCTGGGCTTTGAGGTGGAGCGCCCCGGCGGCACATTTTATATCTTCCCGAAGGCGCTGGAAGAGGACGCCAACGCCTTCTGCCTCAAGGCCCGGGAGTTCGATCTGCTGCTGGTCCCCAGCGACACCTTCGGCGTCAAGGGCTATGTCCGCTTTGCCTACTGCATCGACACCGAGAAGGTGAAGCGCAGCCTGCCCGCACTGGAAAAGCTGGCCGCAGCCTATAAAAAGTGAATGTGAGGTAGTTCCATGCATCCGCTCCCCGAATATCCCCGCCCGAGTATGCGCCGGGACAGCTACGTCAACCTGAACGGCCCGTGGGACTACGCCATCACCCAGAGCTCGGAGTTCCCGGCAAAGTGGGACGGCGCTATCCTCGTACCCTATTCGCCCGAGGCGAAAGCCTCCGGCGTGGGCCGGACGCTGCAGCCCGGCCAGTGGCTCCACTACCACCGCACCTTCACGCCCCCGGCGGGCGAGGGCGGGCGCGTCCTGCTCCACTTCGGGGCTGTGGACTACGCCTGCGCGGTGGAGGTCAATGGCCGTCTGGCCGGGGGACACCGGGGCGGCTACTGGCCCTTCACGCTGGACATCACCGACCTGCTCCGCCCGCAGGGCCATAACACCCTCTGGGTGGCCGTGCAGGACCCCACCGGCACCGGAACGCAGGCGAGAGGCAAGCAGACCCTCCGGCCCGGCGGGATGTTCTACCCGGCCCAGAGCGGCATCTGGCAGACGGTCTGGCTGGAGCGGGTGCCGGAAAATTACATTGATACGCTGACCGTCACCCCGGACTACGACGCCCGGACCGTGACCGTGAAAGTCCATACCTCGAAGCCCGGCGGCGCTGTGAACCTCTGGGCCGTGGTGCGGGCCGGCGGCGTGACCATCGCCGAGGACTGGGGCAGCGACGAGGCCGACCGGGACGGCGAAGTGACCCTGAACATCGCCGAAGAGCATTTCTTCCCGTGGAGTCCCGACAGCCCCTTCCTCTACGATTTGACCGTCGGAACGACCCAGGGCGAAGAAGAGGGCTTCGACACCGTCCACAGCTATTTCGCCCTCCGCAAGTGGGAGTGCAAAGAGGATGCAAAGGGCATCCAGCGTTTTTTCCTGAACGGCAGGCCCATCCTGCTCAACGGCCTGCTGGACCAGGGCTATTGGCCCGACGGCCTCTACACCCCACCCTCCGACGACGCCGTGGAGCACGAACTGCACACCGTGCGGGAGCTGGGCTTCAACCTGCTGCGCAAGCACGCCAAAATCGAGCCGGAGCGCTGGTACTACCACTGCGATAAACTGGGCATCATTGTCTGGCAGGATATGGTCAACGGCGGCGGGGCCTACCCGATGTGGTACGTCACCTACCTGACCAACGCCTTACAGCCCCTGATGCGCCATGCCCCGGACGGGAAGCTGCTGTGGGGGTTTCTGGGCCGGGGCAGCGCCCACAGCCGGGAGGAGTACGCCCGGGAGCTGGCCGACACGGTAGCCGCCCTGCGCCGGCACCCCTGCATCGGGTGCTGGGTGCCGTTCAACGAGGGGTGGGGGCAGTTCGACGCGCGGAAAGCCACCGAGACCCTCCGCGCCCTCGACCCCTCCCGTCCGGTGGACGAAGCCAGCGTTCAGCTGCG
>OCAT01000934.1_pt1 | contig 20947 bp, 16 predicted proteins | sample 1538311 | NCBI WGS metagenome assembly OCAT01 (sample SAMEA2580287, study PRJEB22360) | human gut metagenome | biome: human gut; feature: human-associated habitat; material: faeces | place: Denmark | collected 2008/2010
ATTTTCTTCAATCTTTGTAAATGCTTTTATATGCAGCGGATTCTCATAAAAACCGAACAGATGAGATTTACAGGAACAGTCCGTACAGCCGAATCCTTTAATTTCCCAATCTGCAATATCAGATATGGCCGCTGCCAAAAGATGTTCAAAATCGCGCTTTGTTCTAATCGGAATAACACCGATAAACTCAGACTCCTGCCGTAAGTAATCAATATGCCAATGCATTTTCTTTCTCAGATGACGATGCCGTCTGATCCGCTGTTCTAAATTTCTCTTTGCGGACCCGATATATACATAATACCCCTGAGGGAAGTTCATAATCCCTTTGGTTCCTATTTCCACTAATTTGTCTTTATCCAAATAAAGTATCAGTAAGTAGTCACCACAATTCCCCATCTCCTCATCCAAGACCTTTATGGAAGTGGGAAGAAGCTTTACATGATCGGGGTAATCAAATTCAGGCGTCCAATGAAGCGCTGCCACCTTCCAATCAATACGCTCCATATTAACCCGGAATGCTTTTGCAAACTCAATATCCGTATGAAAATCAGGCAAAAACCACTCTGCCCGATTCCATTGCACAAGGATCAATATGCCTGCGCGTCCGATCTGTCCTATTTGCCCAAGATGATCAACATGTTTCTTTCCTCTTGCAGTGACTGCATCAGGAAACATTGCCCCCTTTTCGCCAAAAAGAGTACACGATTTCACTTCTACAGGAAATACTTCTCCTGTCGTTTCATTTCCCAGCAGTAAATCAAATCGGCTGTCACCCATTGTGACTTCTCGCTGTACTACGGAATATTCTTCCCAACCAGCAATCAGATGATGGCTCACTAAGTAATGCGCCACATCATTACACTTAGATGTATCCAGAAGAATAACTTCTCCATCACGTTCCACGCCGATAACACGATATGCCGTGCGACTCAAGGGATTCCTGCTTTTTACAAGATACATTTTGACCCCCGGAAATAAAAGCTCTCTCATTCTTCCGGGATTAGGCATATGGCAGATTTCTATTCTCCCATCTATCTCCGCATGAATTACAAATCTGTTCATCCGCATAACAAATGCACCGGTGACAATATTTCCATAAAGTTTCTTCATTAGTACTTCTCCGCAAAAAAGCCCCCTTATCGGAGGCTCAATTATTTTACCACTATACATTAAAGCGGAAATACGCGATATCTCCGTCCTTAATAATATATTCTTTCCCTTCTACCCGCAGCAGTCCTTTTTCACGGGCAGCTGCAAAAGAACCGCATTTTATCAATTCATCATAGGTAATGATTTCCGCACGAATAAATCCACGTTCGATATCGGAATGAATTTTCCCCGCAGCCTTAGGCGCCTTTGTCCCAGAATGAACCGTCCATGCACGGCATTCATCTTCACCTACAGTAAAGAAATTAATCAAGCCTAACATTGCATACGCCGTACGAATCAAACGATTTAATCCCGGTTCCGTTTCTCCCAAATCCGACAGAAACGCTTTGGCTTCCTCTTCCTCCAATTCTGATACTTCCTGCTCAATCTCTGCCGAAACAGGTACCCATTTGGCATTTTCTTTTTCCGCCTGCGCTGCTGCCGCCTGCACATAAGGATTATCCATGGGATTTGCAATATCATCTTCCGCCGTATTCAATACATACAGAACCGGCTTCAATGTAATCAAATTTAATTCCTTAAGAACCACCAGTTCATCCTCAGCTAAATCCAAAGTTCTTGCCGGTATTCCCTCCTGCAAAACCTGAAAAACCCTTTCATAAATTGGTAAAACCGCTTTTGCTTCTTTTATCCCCGCCTGAGCCAATTTGGCAGTCTTTACTCTTTTCTTATCGACGCTCTCCAGATCCGCCAGACATAATTCTGTATTAATGATGCCCATATCACGAACAGGATTAATTCCGCCTTCTACATGAGTGATATTTTCATCATCAAAACATCTGACAACATGAGCGATAGCATCGGTTTCACGAATGTGGCTCAAAAACTGGTTCCCCAGCCCCTCCCCCTTCGATGCTCCTGCCACCAGCCCTGCAATATCCACAAAGCGAGTAAATGCAGGCGTCGTTTTTTTCGGATTAAATATACCTGCCAAATTATAAATTCTATGATCCGGCACTTCCACAACGCCTATATTAGGTTCAATAGTACAAAAAGGAAAATTGGCCGCCTCCGCACCTGCTTTTGTAATCGCATTAAAAAGCGTACTCTTTCCTACATTAGGAAGCCCGACAATACCGATCTGTAAATTTGTGCTCATATCTTCATCCTTTATTTGTATATTTTTTAACAGCAGTTTTCAAACGTTTCACAGCCATTGCCGTCTTTTCCGATGTATTGAATGCGGTCAGACGGACATACCCTTCCCCGCATGGACCGAATCCTGATCCCGGCGTACATATAACCTGCGCTTCCCGAAGAAGGAAGTGAAAAAAATCCCAGCTGCTCATTCCATCAGGTACAGACACCCATATATAAGGGCTGTTTATTCCACCGGAAGCCCGTAACCCGACTTCTTTTACCCCTGCCAAAATAGCCAGGGCATTTTTTCTGTATATCCCCAAAGTCTTCTGTATCTGCTTTTGTCCGGCTTCTGTATATACAGCTTCCGCCCCGCGCTGCACAACATAAGAGCATCCATTAAATTTCGTACATTGTCGGCGATACCAAAGTTCATTTGCACTGATTAATCCCCCTGATTTTGTTTCCAGCTTCAATTCTTTCGGGACAACGACATATCCGCAGCGTACCCCTGTAAATCCGGCTGTCTTAGAGAATGAATGGAACTCAATTGCCACCTCTTTGGCCCCTTCAATTTCATAAATGCTATGCGGAATGTCTTCCGTAATGAATGCCTCATAGGCAGCATCAAAGAAGATAACTGATCCAGTCTGCTTTGCGTACTTCACCCAAACAGTTAATTCCTTTTTATTTAACGCAGTTCCTGTCGGATTGTTGGGTGAACATAAATAAATAATCATGGGATCATGGGATGGCAGGTTTGCTTTAAAATCACATTCTTCATAACACGGCAGGTACTCAAATTTTTCATATGATCCATTCACAAATTCCCCACTTCGTCCCGCCATAACATTACTGTCCACATACACTGGATATACAGGATCCATAATTGCCACAATATCCGACGTGGCAAATATTTCCTGCATATTACTTATATCACATTTTGCGCCATCACTAATAAAAATTTCATCCGGTGAAACATCACATCCCTTGTCTTTGAAATCGTGCAGGGCAACAGCTTCACGCAAAAATAAATATCCTTGTTCCGGACCGTAACCACGGAAAGTTTCCGCTTCTCCCATTTCCGCAACAGCTTTCATCATGGCCTCAACAACAGCCGGAACTAACGGTTGCGTTACATCACCAATGCCAAGAGAGATAATATCAGCATCCGGGTAATTCGCTTTGTATGTTTCCTGTTCCTTTCTTATTTTTGCAAACAAATACGCTCCCTGCAAATCATTAAAATTTTCATTGCAATGTGCCAAAATAATCACCCCTCATTCCCCATCATTGAACATAAAATATAAGTTATTATAACATAATACTCCTATCCTTTGTCGCAAATAAAAACCGCTCCTGCTTCCAGGAAACGGTCTTCCATCATAACTCAACCACTACAGTTCCAAGTACGTGGTCAATTGGAATCGGCCCGATAAATCGGCTGTCAGAGCTATGATTTCTATTATCGCCCATAACGAAAATTGTTCCTTCGGGCACCGTAAACGAACCGGGCATTGAGAACTCCATCACGCCATTGATGTAGGGTTCATTCAATTTTGTGCCATTTCTGTATACCGCATTATCATGAAACTCCAGCTTATCCCCGCCCTTACCGATCACACGCTTTACCCAAACATTGTGTCCCTGACCGCTTCGGCTGAAAAGCGCCACGTAGTTTAAAGCAGGTTCAGATAAATCATCCGCCCACGACCGCATTCTCTGCGTACGGCTGTCAATAATAACAATCTCACCATAATCAGGTGTCTGACGGAAAACATGCCCTAACTTGGAAACAATTAAATACTGTCCATCCTCTAACGTAGGATACATGGATGAACCTGCCACTTTGGTAGGGACAAAAAGAAATATATGGATAATCATCGCTAAAAATAAAGCGACCACGATAGAATAAATCCAATCAAACAATTCGTGCATAAGTCTCCCCTTTCATCTGTAATACAATATATTTTACTGCAAACAATAAAAAAATTCCATATAAAAACCCCCGCCTCACTTGAACATCATAAGCATTTGTCGAGGGTTCTTCTAATATACTGTTATTAAAACATTCTTACACCGGGTTTATCCTCTCCAAAACGGTGAACTGTATCAATAAAACGGACAGTACCGGTCTTATAACGAAGAACTAAAGTACTTGTCCTTGCCCCGCCGCCAAAAAAACGGACACCACGAAGCATAGCACAGTCTGTAATAGCTGTCTCCGCGAAAATACAGTCATCTCCTTTTACCAAATCATCCAATGTCAGCACTTTATTGGGATCATCAATCCCCATTGTGTGCAGCCGCTGGATCTCCTGTTCCGTCTGCGGAAGCAGTCTTGCCTGCATATCACCGCCAAGACATTTCAATCCTACTGCGGATAAAACACCTTCCGGCGCTCCGCCCGACCCCATAACCATATGGATGCCGCTGCCCTGGATACCGCAGTCGACAGAAGGCACTACATCTCCGTCAGTAATCAGGTATACGCGGGCCCCGGCTTCCCTCGCTTCACGAATAATCTTTTCATGGCGTTCCCTGTCCAAAATAACCATCGTCAGATCGGAAACTTCACGTCCCATCGCATCTGCCACATTTTTAAGATTTTCAGTAACCGAGGCACGGATATCAATCCTCCCCTTCGCACGAGGACCCACGCAGATTTTCTGCATATACATGTCCGGAGCATGAAGCAGACACCCTTTAGGAGCGATAGCAAGAACAGCAATAGCACCATTTTTTCCTTTTGCTACAAGGTTTGTTCCTTCTACAGGATCCACCGCAATATCCACTTCTTCCCCACCCTGTCCTACATGTTCACCAATGTACAGCATGGGGGCTTCATCAATCTCACCCTCGCCAATGACCACGGTACCGGAAACAGGCGTTAAAGCAAACTGCTCATGCATACCATCAACAGCAGCCTGGTCGGCGCCCTCCTTATCACCTAATCCTACGAGCCGCGCACTTTTCAATGCAGCTTGTTCTGTAATACGTGCAAACTCCAATGATAATTGTCTATCCATTACAGCCTCCATAATAGTACACTATCTTCCATCTTAAAATATTATATCACTTTTGAAAGCTCCATGAAGCAGCCATTTAAAAAGAAATCTGACTATTATCTTTGCATATAGCAAACGGTTTTTAACCTTTTGCCGATTTGACAAAAGGACCTTGCTATTTCTATCATTAGTCATATAACATGGGAGGAGCATCATGGACTGGGATATTCAAAATGCAAACTCAATTCATTTCTTTGGGGACAGTCTTACTGCAGGATACGGCACCTTACCGCAGTATGGCTGGATTTACCAAATTTCCAGACGCTGCCCTGCCATCCAATACTACAATCACGGTTTATGCGGTGCAGGACTTGAAGACATTTTTGATTCCCTCTCTCTGTTTCTAAGCAGCCCCCATGAAAATACATTGTTTTTTATGATGGGTGGTACCAACGACATACTTTCCGGAATCAGAGTAACTCATTTGGAAAAAATGATGTTATCCGAGATTAATAAACTTAATAAGAAAATCCCTCTCTGCATCGGTATCCCTCCTTTAATGACACCACTCAGCATTACCACAGGATGGCAGACGCACTTTGCTTTTACGAAAAATAATAAAGATTTGAAAAACTATGGGAGCTTTTTAAAAGCAAATTGCATCGACTTAGATATTCTCTTTATTGATTTTTCAACTGCCTTCCCTCTTGATAATGCCTGGTATTCCGATGGTATCCATCCCAATGAAAAGGGATATTCCAGATTTGCGGAAATCGCTGCCCCTTATATGTCCATATAATTGATCTGCCACTTTCATACTTCCCCCATGCAAAAGCCGCCTGGCGATTTGATTCGCACAAAGCGGCTTTTTTATATTTATTGCTCAATTTTATAAATGTTACAGGCATTTGTCGTTGTCTGAAAAACAACAGCCTCCACGCTCAAATCTTTCAGCCGTGCAATTTCTTCCGCCACATAAATTACATTACGCGGCGTATTCCGTTCTCCTCTATGTGGCGGTGGTGCCAGGTAAGGACTGTCAGTTTCAATTAACAATCTATTCAAAGGGATTCCTTTAGCCACCTGTTTCAGTTTGGTACTTTTAGGAAATACTACCGGTCCCGCAAAGGAAATATAAAACCCCAAACGAATGAATTCTTTGGCCATCTCTAAACTGCCGCTGTAACAGTGCAGTATCCCCCGCAAAGAATCCCGTTTATGTTCCCGCAAAATCCGGAGTGTATCGCCATGCGCATCTCTGTCATGAATAATTATCGGCAAATCTAACTTCCCTGCCAATTCTATCTGTCGGTGAAACCATTTCTGCTGCATTTCTTTATCACTATAGAAATAATGATAATCCAGACCGATTTCACCGATAGCAACGATTTTATGATTTTCTCGCGCCACAGATTCGAGCTCCTGCAAGCTGTCTTCCGTCGCATGACAGGCTTCATGAGAATACCGACTGCTCCATAGAGCCGGGGATACCTGTTTACAAGATCTGTCGTTTTCCTGCTCGTTTCCAAATTTTCAGAAGGACAAACCACATATTTTAAATGTGCAAATACGTCTGACAGAACTTGCTCTCTGTCATTATCAAAACGTTTATCATACACATGCGCATGAGTATCAAAAAGTTCCATTATTTCACACGGCTGCCCGCGGGCATATCAACGAAAGGAAGTACAAGATCATTATCTTTGGACGCTGCCAAAACCATCCCCTGCGATTCTATCCCCATCAACTTCGCCGGTTTAAGGTTCGCTACAAAAATCACATGCTTGCCGACAAGTTCTTCCGGCTTATAGTATTTAGCAATACCACTGACAACTGTCCTAATTTCTTCGCCCAAAGACACTGTCAGCTTAATCAACTTTTCTGATTTTTCTATTTTTTCTGCTGTCAGTATTTCCGCAACACGCAATTCCGTCTTTAAAAAATCATCCATTGTAATGAGTGGAACACTTGTATCATTTTCTGTTTTCTTCACGTTGAACTTTCTCTCCGACTTTACTTTCGCTTTCAAGTCTTCTTTCTCCACTTCAATACGCGGGAAAATAGGCATTCCTTTGGCAACTTTTGTACCATCAGCAATACCGCCCCATACAAGGTTTTCATAATTTGCTTTTTCAAAATCAACCAGTCCCAACTGCGCCCAAATCTTTTCAGCAGCAATTGGAATTACGGGCTCTACCATAAGAGAAACAAAACGCATACCCTCGCAAAGGTGATAAAGCACAGCATCAAGTGCAGCCCTTTTAGCTTCATCCTTTGCCAGTACCCAAGGCATTGTTACATCAATATATTTATTTAATGAACGGATAAAGATCCACACCGCTTTAAGAGCGTCATTAATTTTCCAATTATCCATTCCATTACGGAACCTCTGCAAAGTAGCTTCTGCATTTTTTTCAACTTCCGAAGATACCTCTCCTATGCAAGGATCAACAGACGCGTCACCATGCACAAGAACCCCATTTCTATATTTTTCCACCATGGATAAACTTCTGTGGAGCAAATTGCCAAGATCATTGGAAAGATCTGAGTTAATACGGTTGATAAGCCTTTCTCTACTGAAATTACCATCCTGTCCCAACTGAATATCATTTAAAAGATAGTAGCGAATAGCATCTGAGCCGAACTCTTGCAGCAATGGAATAGGATCCACTACATTTCCTTTAGACTTGGACATTTTTTCTCCGTCAACAATCAGCCATCCATGACCATAAATTTTTTTCGGCAACTCTATCCCGAGACTCATAAGCATAATTGGCCAGATAATAGAATGAAACCGGACAATCTCTTTCCCTACCAAATGAACATCAGCCGGCCAAAATCTTTTAAATTTTTTAGGATTATCAATAATACCCGCTGCCGTTATATAGTTAACAAGCGCGTCAAACCACACATAAACAACATGCTTGGGATCAAATGGTACAGGAATACCCCACGTAAAACTAGTTCGTGACACACAAAGATCTTCCAGGCCGCCCTTAACGAACTGGATCATTTCATTTCTCCGAGATGCAGGTTGGATAAAATCCGGATTTTCTTCGATAAACTTCATCCATCTATCCGCGTATTTTGACATCTTAAAAAAATAGGCCTCTTCACTGATACGTTGCAATGGTCGTCCGCAGTCAGGGCAAAGATGCTCCGGTGTCAGCTTATTTTCCGGCCAGAAAGTTTCATCAGGAATACAGTACCATCCTTCGTATTTCCCAAGATAGATATCTCCATTGTCATAAGCACGCTGAAAAAGCATCTGCACCACTTCACGGTGACGTTCTTCCGTTGTGCGGATGAAATCATCATTGGAAATATTTAGTTCTTTCCAAAGCTGCTTGAAAAGAGCAACAATATTATCCACATACTCAATCGGCGTAACTCCAGATTCTTCCGCTTTCTGTTCAATCTTCTGCCCATGTTCATCAGAACCGGTCAGAAACATCACCTCGTATCCATCAAGGCGTTTGAACCGTGCCATACTGTCCGCAATGGACGTACAGTATGTATGTCCGATATGAAGTTTGGCACTTGGATAATAAATCGGCGTTGTGATATAGTATTTTGGTTTTTCTGTCATTGTAACTCCCCCTGTAAAAGTCTTTATTTCCTTGTATTTTCCATTATATAACCGGGAGCAATTATTTCCCAAATCATTTATTCGCATCAGCTTCTTTTTGATTTAAAAGGTACTGATACACTTCTCGACGAGATAAATGATGTTTAAAAGATACTTGCCTTGCTGCTTCTTTTAACGGCATCTTCAGCGCAAAAGATACTGCCTCTTCACGCCAGCCAGTTTTCTGTTCCTTTTCTTCCGCAGAAATTTCATTCCATCCCTCCACAAGAATAACATATTCTCCACGTGGTGTTTCCGTTTCTAAGTCATCCAACAATTCCTGAAGCATGCTTCTTTTAAAGGTTTCAAATCTTTTTGTCAGCTCTTTTGCAAGAACCGCTTTCCTGTTTCCCAATTCCCGTATCAACGTCTCTAATGTTTCTTTCAACCGATGGGGGGCTTCATAAAAAATTAAAGTAACCGGTATATGAGACATATCAAACAATAACTTCTTTTTCTTTGCGTTAATTTTAGGCAAAAAGCCAATAAACGCAAACTGCCGGGCATTAAGTCCGGACGCTATTAACGCTGTCAATGCCGCATTAGGTCCCGGTAAAGGCACAACAGGAATCTCCGCCTCTATGGCAAGCCGTACCAGATCTGACCCAGGATCAGAAATGACAGGCATTCCTGCATCACTGCACTGAGCCACGGAACGACCGCTTTTCAATGCTTCAATTAATTTATTGCCAGATTCTTTTTTATTATGTTCATGATAGGAAACCACATGCCCGGAAATTTGAAAATGATTCAGTAATATTCTTGTGTGTCGTGTATCTTCTGCCGCGATTAAATCAACCTGCCGTAAAATGCCTACTGCCCGCTCTGTCATATCAGATAAATTTCCGATAGGAGTAGGCACAAGGTACAATGTACCCGCTTCCACCTCATTCATTTGTTTTCTTCCCATATATCTCCATAATCTCCTGTGTGTAAGATCCATCAGTATTATGGATTAATAACGGCGGTTCCAAGATTAATTCCGTATGTCCACCATATCTGAACTCCAGTAAGACACGAACTGCCGAAGCGCCTATTCGGGCATATACGGGGCGTATCCGTTTGGCTTCCATTTTGTACCTGCGGCCAAGCGTAATCAAATCGACTAAACGATCCGCACGGTGGATCATAGTCAGACGGCCGCCATATTTCAAAAGATACTGTGCTGTATGAAAAATATCTTCCAAGGTTACATTTAATTCATAACTGGCGCTGGCTACACCTTCGCAATGGTTCATTCGACCGGTTCCTATTTCCCGATAGGGCGGATTTACCACGACAGAGTCAAAACTTCCCGTCGGATAAAGCTCCTTTACATTCCTGTAGTCACATTCCACGACTTTTATACAATCTGATTTGTTATTCCCATTCACATTTCTACGAGCTAAATCCGCCATTACTGGATTAATTTCAAACGCAGTAATATCTTCACCGCCAAGTGTAGAAAGCAAGAGCGCAATAACTCCCGTACCGGTTCCCAAATCGGCAATCCTGTCCTTTTTGCGAATTGAAACATAGTGAGCTGCCAATATGGAATCCAAAGAGAAGCAAAATTGATCCGGCCGCTGGATAATTTTCATATCGCCCCTAACCAAATCGTCCAGCCGTTCTCCCTCATTTAAAACCCAATTATTCATTTTCCACCGATTCCACCACATCCCATTGCATCGTTTTCGTCCGTCCGCCTTCCAACTGTACTTTCACACTGTGTTTTTGCAGATTTACATAGACAACCTGTCCTTCACCTTCGTCAGTGATAACTTTCATCCCGACACGAAACATTTTATAGGACTCCTGCGCGCCGCAGCAACATTTCTTTCGTGAATGATCTCCTGTATACTGGTCATTTTCATATCGAAGGCAGCACATAAGACGCCCGCAAACGCCGGATATTTTAGCAGGATTCAAAGATAATCCTTGGTTTTTTGCCATTTTAATAGAAACCGGGGCAAATTCCCCCAAATAAGTCGCACAACAAAGCGGTCTTCCGCAGGAACCAATACCGCTGACCTGTTTCGCCTCATCCCTGACCCCCACCTGCCTTAATTCAATGCGCGTATGAAAAACAGAAGCTAACTCTTTTACCAATTCACGAAAATCAACGCGGCCTTCTGCTGTGAAAAAGAATACAATCTTGCTTCTGTCAAAAGTATATTCTGTACGTAAGAGTTTCATCGGTACCTTGAACTTTTCAATTTTCTCAATGCAAATAGCAAAAGCCGAATTCTCTCTTTCTCGATTCCGCTCCAGTTGTACCATATCTTTTACAGTTGCTTTACGAACAACCGGTTTTAGCGGTCCATTATCCTCGGATACTCTTTCTCCCGCCGGTATCGTTACGATGTACCCATATTCCATACCACGGGATGTTTCTACGATAACCCCGTCATTAATTTGTAAATGTAATTCATTAGGCGCAAAATAATAAATTTTACCAGCTTTTTTAAAACGAACCCCCACTACCTGTTCCATAATATATAATCGCCTTTCTGTATGTGCTGTAATTGAATTAAAATCATATCCCATATATTTTTAGTAGAGATATAACGCCGACACGCCGATTCTGCTTTTTGCAAGACAGCTAATGCCTCTATCGCACGGCCGTCAGTCCAATATTTCAACAGCCGCTTCTCCCGATCAGACCATTGCATACATTTCTCCAGCTGATCATCGGTAGTTTCAGCGCCAATCATGAGATCCCGTCCGATGATAATAAGCCATCGAAGCAAAACCAAAAAATCCTCCCGTTCCTTAAATGTCCATGCGGATAAAGAAGAAAATGCTGTTGAAGATGTTGTGACTGTTTCCCAAAACCTCATGGCCACGTCCAACTGCATCATCCCTTTTTCACCACAAAGATCTTTAGCAACGCCAGGATTACCTTCAGAAACCTTGAACGCTGTTTCCTTCCTTACTGTCCCGTCAAAATTAAATTCTTCAGCCTCTGTCTCCACTAAGTAATAAAACTCATTTTCCATTAACGGAAAGAAAGGAAATCTTTCCCCTCGTGAAACAATCGTCGGTAAAAGTGTATTTATATCAGAAGTAACAAGAATAAAATATAGATTTTCTACCGGTTCTTCCAAGGTTTTCAGGAAGGAATTCGCCGCGTATTGGTTCATTTTCTGCGCATCATCAATAATACATACACGCAATTTTTCATCAAAGGAAGCCATTTCCTCCATAAAGGCGCGGAACTGGTCAATTTTAAGTTCCATTCCCATCGGCCGGATATACCAAACACGGTCTCCTTTCAGATTTTCCAGAAGCTTTTCATTTTTACTGCTTTTTATCTTTTTAATTTCCACCCATATTTTTTCAGATGCCCCCGTGAGAAAATCTGCAAAATCAAAAGCAGCTGTTGTTTTTCCCAGCCCATCATCACCGTAAAAAATCATAGTATGCGGTAACCTATGATTTTCCATCAAAAGCTTCAGCTCCCTTTTTAATTTTTCCTGTCCATATACGTGAGTAAGAAATTGGTTCATTCTGATATCCCACACCTATAAAAACTTATTTTATTATTTTATCATCTAAACCCGAACATAGCAAAAGTACAGGAACTTATATGTTCTCCGCATATAAAACATATACTTTATTCTCCTGATATTTTATAAAATCAATCTTCCTTATATGTCATGCATCAACAAGAATAGTGTTGAATAATTAGTATAGCGTTTTTCTCAGTATAAAATTTTAATTTCCTCTATTCTATACGGTATTCCTGTCGGAAGTAATTTGTCCTTCAGTGATGTGGGTAACATCACGATCTTCTCTCTTATGGAAATTCCACGTAAGTTTTGACGAAGAACCGTTTTCATAGGTACATTAAAATATCTGTTCATCGCGGAAGAAAACTTCATCTACACCAAATATGACTTTTCCATAATTTCCTCTACATATGATGTCCATGTGTAATATATCATCAAAATAAATTTATATTTTAGCCTATCAAAAGAGGTGGCAAAGATATCCCTCTGTCACCTCTTTCAGACTTGTAACGTGTCTACTATGCTATTTACATCAGAAATATTATTTTTTTCACACCACATACGTAATTCATCAGTGATCTTTGGAATTGCATAGGGACTTGCTAATGATGCTGTTCCCACCTGCACAGTATCCGCACCGGCCATCATAAACTCCACTGCGTCAGTACCAGTCATGATCCCCCCCATCCCACAAACGGGGATGTGAACAGCATGTGCCACCTGCCATACCATACGAAGCGCCACAGGTTTTATTGCGGGGCCTGATAATCCGCCGGTCACATTACCAAGCACCGGCCTCCGCGTTTTGACATCAATTGCAAGTCCAAGAAGTGTGTTTATGAGCGACACTGCATCCGCTCCAGCATCTTCCACAGCCCTGGCTATAGAAACTATATCCGTCACATTGGGAGACAGTTTCATGATGACAGGCAAATCAGTATTTCTTTTTACGGCTTTCGTCACTTCTGCCGCCATATGGGGATCAGAACCAAAAGCAATTCCTCCACACTTTACATTCGGACAGGAAATATTGACTTCAAAAGCATCTACGCCTTCCACAGACAATGCTTTTGCAGCCATGCCATACTCTTCTATGTTCCTTCCCACAATATTACAAATTACTGGTACGTCGTACTTTTTTAACTCAGGCAGATACCTTTTCTTAAAAACATTAGTACCGGGATTTTCGAGGCCAATGCAGTTCAGTATTCCTGATGACGTTTCTGCGATACGAACGCCTTCATTACCGTCCCAAGGCGTAATAGCAATCCCTTTACAGGAAATTGCTCCAATTTGCGATAAGTCCATGTAATCCTTATATTCCACGCCAAATCCAAAAGTCCCTGACGCCGCAATAATAGGTGTTTTCATCCTTATACCAAGGAAATTCACATTCAGATCAGTACTCATAAGCAAACCTCCTGTGCATTGAATACCGGTCCGTCAAGACAGACTTTGTAATGCCCGCCGTCAGCTTTATCGCAAACACACGCCAAGCATGTTCCCGTGCCACAGCCCATCCGGCGTTCCAGGGAAACCTCGCAGTATATTCCTGCATCCGCTGCCATTTGCGCCGCTGTTTTCATCATGATACCGGGACCGCAGATACAGGCCTCATTTACCTGTTCTTCTGCAAAAAGTTCAGGCAGAACAGATACGGAGAATCCTTTAATCCCATAAGAACCATCATCTGTTGTTACAATTAATTGTTTCAAAGTTTTAGGGAAAAGGTCTTTCCAGAATACTTCTTCTTTATTTCTTCCACCGATGACAACTGTCATTTGTCCCCGTTTTGCACAACGTGCCATGAAAAGGATCGGTGCGATTCCTACACCACCGCCAACCCCTACAATATGTCCTTTATCCATGGAAAAAGAGGTTCCCAATGGCCCAAGGCTGTCAACAATATCCCCTATTTTCATATGAGCCATGGCTTCCGTCCCGTTACCAACAATTCGATAAATAATTTCCACAAGGCCTTTTCCCGGTTCAATGCCTGCGATAGAAATAGGCCGCAACAATTTGCTGGGATCGTTAATTTTTATATGAATAAATTGTCCTGGCAGTGCCGATTTAGCAGTCTGTGGAAGTTCAATCTGCATTCTCCAGATATCATGCCCCACTTTTTCATGAAGGCGAATAACACCCTTTTCTACATAACCGGCCATAATTAATTCTCCCCGATATAATCCTGGATGGCTTCTACATTCCGGTTTTCACCGGCCGCCTCTGCCATAACACGGAGTACTTCTCTTGCCGTATCCAAAGAGGTAAGACAGGGAATCGCCAATTCGACCGCAATGCGCCGCAGGTCGTAGCCTTCCTGTTCAATCTGACTTCCGTAAGAAATAGTGTTCAGTACCATGTCTACCTTTCCTGACTTCAAATACTTCTCACAGTTTTCTCCCTTCTCATGAATCTTCCTGATTATTTCTACCGGAATACCGCGATTCTTGAAATACTCGCCTGTACCGGACGTGCTGATTAGGTGATAACCAAGTTCTACAAATCGCTTTGCCAGTTCCGCCGTTTCTGGTTTATCCCTGTCACTGACGGTAATAAGAATATTTCCTTTGGCAGGAATCATAAGGTTTGCAGCAACAACGGCTTTATAGAGTGCCTCCTGGTATGTATGCCCGATTCCCATAACCTCACCGGTTGATTTCATTTCCGGTCCCAGCTTGATTTCCACAAGTCCCAATTTGGAGAATGAAAATACCGGTGCTTTAATGGCTACATAATTTTTATCAGGAACGAGACCCAGCGGTAGCCCCTGCAATTCCAAAGATTCGCCAAGCGCAATTCGCGTTGCATGCTCCACCATATTGATTCCTGTAATCTTACTCATGAAGGGAACCGTCCGGCTGGCACGCGGATTCACCTCAATAACATAGACTTTGTCACCGACAACGATGAACTGAATGTTGATAAGGCCCTTAACATTCATCGCTCGTGCAATTTCCCGTGTGTAATCGGTCAAAGTCTTTATCGTTTCCTGTGTTAGATGCTGAGGCGGATAAACAGCAATAGAATCGCCGGAGTGAACACCGGAGCGTTCAATTTGCTCCATAATCCCGGGGATGCATACATCGATACCATCAGAAATCGCATCCACTTCTACTTCTCGGCCAACCATGTACTGGTCAATAAGAACCGGATGTTCATGAGAAGCTACAACGGCTTCTTTCAGATACTGGCGCAATTCAGCCTGATCATAAACGATCTGCATCGCACGGCCGCCAAGCACATAACTGGGCCGTACAATAAGCGGATAATCCAAATCCTGTGTTTTTTCCATAGCTTCTTCCACACTTTCTACAAGACAGCCTTTCGGTCTTGCTATACCGAGCTGTCCCATAAGTGTATCAAAGCGTTCACGGTCTTCCGCCATATCTATACTTTCATTAGAGGAGCCGATAATACGGATTCCCCTTTTTGCCATAGGCGTTGCTAAATTAATTGCTGTCTGTCCCCCAAACTGGCAAATAACGCCTTCCGGCTTTTCTTTTTCAATAATTTCCAGTACATCTTCTTCCGAGAGCGGTTCAAAATACAGAGAGTCTGATGTATCAAAATCCGTAGATACAGTTTCCGGATTATTATTGATAACAATAGATTTCTTCCCCGCTCCTCGCAATGCCCAGGAAGCATGAACAGAGCAATAGTCAAATTCGATTCCCTGTCCGATACGGATTGGTCCGGATCCAAAAACAATGACCGCATTTTCTCCCTGCGGTTTCACCTCATCTTCACTACTATAAGTAGAATAATAATAAGGAGTGTAAGATTCAAACTCAGCGGCACAAGTATCTACCATTTTATAGTCGGGATGCAAATTAAATTTCTTCCGGAAGTTTTCTACATCTTTTATGGAGATTTCTGCAAAGTGGGCAATAGCCGGATCAGGCATCTGTATGCGTTTCGCCGCTTTTAATGTTTCTTCCGTCAGCCCTTCTTTAAGCAGTCGGCGTTCCATCCTGATAATATTTTGGATTTTGTAAATAAAGAACAAATCGATCTTGGTGATCCTATTGATCTCTTCCGGTTCAATACCACGACGAAGTGCTTCTGCCAGGACGAAGAGACGTTCATTATCAATTCGACTCAAAAGACAACGGATGTCATATAAGGATTGCCCATCTAATTTTTTCAAGTGAAGGTAGCCTTCTCCTACCTCCAATGACCGGAGTGCCTTCAACAGAGCCCCTTCAAAAGTACGGTCAAGTGCCATGACTTCCCCAGTGGCTTTCATCTGCGTCCCAATTGAACGATCCGCCAGGGTAAACTTTTCAAAAGGCCATCGGGGGAATTTAACGACTATGTAATCAATAGACGGCTCAAAACATGCTTTCGTACTCTTTGTAATACTGTTCGTGATTTCATCAAGATGCATCCCCAAAGCAATCTTCGCCGCCACTTTCGCAATCGGATAGCCCGTCGCCTTGGATGCCAGCGCGGAAGAACGGCTGACACGGGGATTCACTTCGATTACATAGTAATTATTTGTTTTCGTATCCAGCGCATACTGCACATTACAGCCGCCTTCAATTTGGAGATAACGAATAATATCTAAAGAAGCGGTACGCAACATTTGGTACTGACCATCTGTTAGTGTCTGTGTCGGCGCCACAACGATGGAGTCTCCTGTATGGACGCCGACAGGATCGATATTTTCCATAGCACAGACAATAATGCAATTATCTGCACTGTCACGCATCACTTCGAACTCCACTTCTTTCCAACCAGCCACACTGCGTTCTACCAGAATCTGATTAATAGGGGATAATTTAATACCACGATTGGAAATCTCCTCCATTTCATAGCGGTCATGGGCGATACCGCCGCCTGTGCCCCCGAGCGTATATGCAGGACGAATAATAACAGGATAGCCGATTTTATCAGCAAAAGTTACTGCCGGTTCCAGTTCATCAAAAATACCGCTTTCAGGAACAGGCTGATGGATTTCATTCATCGCGCGCTTGAACAGCTCACGATCTTCCGCATGCTTGATAGCATGGAGCGAAGAGCCAAGCAATTCCACACCATATTTTTCTAAGACGCCTGCCTCTGAAAGATCCACCGCCATATTTAAGCCGACCTGCCCGCCCAAGGTGGCAAGTAGAGCATCAGGACGTTCCTTCTTTATAACTTCCGTCACAAAAGGCAATGTAATTGGTTCGATATAGACACGATCCGCAATATCCACATCTGTCATAATGGTTGACGGGTTGCTATTGACAAGAATAACTTCCATTCCCTCTTCTTTTAAAGAACGGCAGGCCTGTGTCCCCGCATAGTCAAATTCAGCCGCCTGACCGATGACAATAGGACCGGAACCAATGACTAAGACTTTCTTTACATTCTTTTTTGTCATCTTTTTGCATCCTCCATTGCCTTTACAAATTCTTTAAACAGGTAAAAATTATCCGTCGGTCCCGGTGATGCTTCCGGATGGTACTGTACTGCCTGAATCGGCAGAGTTTTATGGCAGAACCCTTCAATCGTTCCATCATTGACACTTCTGTGAGTCACTTCTATACATTCCGGCAGGCCCTCATCAGAAACAGCATACCCATGGTTTTGACTGGTAATATAGACACGCCCTGTACGCAGATCTTTCACCGGATGATTTGATCCGCGGTGCCCGAAAGGCAGCTTAAAAGTATGCGCTCCCAATGCCAGAGAAAGCATCTGTATACCAAGGCAGATGCCGAAAATCGGTTTTTCCCCGATCAATTCCTTAACCGTACTGATGACATAAGGTACATCGAGAGGATCCCCCGGACCGGGACTCAGAAATATACCATCAGGGTTATCCGCAAGCATTTCTGCTGCAGTGGTATGGCAGGGATATACGGTTACAGTACAGTCGTTTTTAGCAAGGCTGACTAAGATGTTTTTCTTAAGACCGCAATCAAGCAAAGATACCTTATGTGTCCCATGACCATAGATATAAGGCTTATCAGCCGTTACTCTTTCAACCTGATCCCGATGAAGCTCTTTCGCCAATTTCTCCTGAATTATTTTTTCATCAGTATCGTCTCTGACAATAATCGCTTTCATGACACCGTATTTTCGTACGGCACGGGTAACTGCACGAGTATCCACATTGTAGAGACACGGCACATTATATCTTTCAATAAAATCAGCAATCGTTTCTTTACATTCCCAATTGCTCGGATGAATCGTAATTTGATCCAAGACATACCCAGTAGCTGCAGGTTTGCTGTTCTGCATAAATTCATTATTAGCGCCGTAATTGCCAATCAAGGGATACGTCAACGCAAGAATCTGCCCTTCGTAAGAAGGATCGGTAAAACATTCCTGATATCCTGTCATTCCCGTATTAAAAACAAGTTCGCCAATTCCCTCTGTTGACCCCAACAAATCCCCTTTAAATCGAACGCCATTCTCTAAAACCAGCAGGCCCCTCATTTAACCACCTTTCCTCCTTTCATAACAATCTCCCCATCCACTATCGTAAGAACAGCCTTTCCCTTCAGGCTGATCCCTTCATATGGCGTAAAGAGAGACTTTGTATATAACTCATTTCCACGGACTACCCACTCTTTGTCAGGATCAATAACAGTTATATCCGCTGTTCCTTCTTCTTCCAGCACACCACCGGAAATATGGAGAAGTTTCGCAGGATTAACCGCCATCAGTTCGACAATGCGATCGATAGACATCTTACCGGTATGATAAAGGACGGTCAATGTTGATGCCAAAGATGTTTCCAGCCCTGCAATTCCATTCGGCGCGCAGTTAAAAGGCACATCCTTTTCCTCGTCAGCATGAGGCGCATGATCCGTCATAATAGCGTCAATCGTTCCATCAAGCAGTCCGTTAATCAATGCCTGCCGATCCTTTTCCGTCCGTATAGGAGGCGCCATCTTAAAAGCGGATTCATAATTTTTCAAATAATCGTCAGTGAAATATAAATGCTGCGCTGTCACTTCTGTAGAACAATCAATCCCTTTCTTCTTTGCATCTCGAATCAATTCCACCGCTTTTGCGGAACTTACGTGAGCAATATGGATATGGCATCCCGTTAACTGTGAAAGGAGCAAATCCCGCGACACCGCGATATCCTCCCCTACAGCCGGCCTCCCAGCCACTCCCATCTGATAAGAAATGATCCCCTCATTCATAAATCCATCACTGCACATCGTCATATCTTCTGCATGGTCGATAATCATTTTTCCAAGCTGCCCTGCATATTCCATCGCACGCCGCATGAAATTGGCATTTTCCACATAATGTCCATCATCAGAGAACGCCACCGCGCCAGCAGCAGATAAATCCCCCATTTCAGACAACTGCTCCCCTTCCAGTCCCTTCGATACGGAACCAATAATGCTGACTTTTACTACACCATCCTCTTCAACCCGCTTCTGTACTGCCCGAAGGACAGCCATATTATCAATAACCGGTTTTGTATTTGCCATTGTCACCACATGAGTAATCCCACCTGCGGCGGCTGCTTGTGTTCCTGTATGGATATCTTCTTTTGCTTCCTGCCCAGGCTCACGAAGATGGACATGCATATCAATCAGGCCGGGCGTTACAAAAAAACCTTCCGCATCATATACTTCTGCGCCGGGCACATCAGCTATGCCTCCCAAAGACACGATTTTTCCATCTTCAATCACCACATCACCCTTCTCATGTTGATGATGGACAGGATTTATAATGGTCCCATTTTTAATAATCAGTTTCAATGTCTTTTCCCTCCGTCAGCGTTAAATATAACAATGCCATACGTACTGCAACGCCATTCCGCACTTCTTCCTGAATCCAAGACTGCTCATCATAAGCTACATCATGAGAAATTTCTATTCCCCGGTTCATCGGCCCCGGATGAATGATTGCCACATCAGGTTTGCAAAGTGCTAAGCGTTCCCGATTAATTCCCCACAAACGGGCATATTCACGGGTCGTCGGGAAAAAACCGCCTGCTGCTCTTTCAAGCTGAATGCGCAGGATATTAATAGCATCAGCGTCTTTTAAAGCATCTTCCAATTTATCATCCACAATCGCTCCCATGGCCTCTAACTTTTTAGGTACCAATGTACGCGGTCCTGTTAAATGAACTTCCGCACCTAATTTCGTAAATCCGTAAATATCGCTCCTCGCCACGCGGGAGTGAAGAATATCTCCAATAATTGCATACTTCATTTCCTTGATCTTCTTTCCCGCTTCACGAAGTGTAAAAAGTTCAAGTAACGTCTGACTGGGATGCTCATGCGCCCCATCACCTGCATTAAAAATCAAAGGTGTCTTTACCTTCGGGCTTTTTACTTTGGATGCAAAAAGAGCGGCCCCCTCTGACGAATTACGAATAATCACCGCATCTGTTCCCATTGCCGAAACAGTAAGCAATGTATCACGCAGGCTTTCACCTTTCGTCATTGAGCTGCCGCTCTTTGTAATATTAACAACATCCGCCCCCAAATACTTGCCGGCAAGTTCAAAAGAACTGCGCGTCCTGGTGGAAGCCTCGGAAAATACGGTAACAATAGATTTCCCTTTAAGATAATCCTTTTTCTTATTCCCGGACAACACAATTC
>OCAT01000965.1_pt1 | contig 20393 bp, 10 predicted proteins | sample 1538311 | NCBI WGS metagenome assembly OCAT01 (sample SAMEA2580287, study PRJEB22360) | human gut metagenome | biome: human gut; feature: human-associated habitat; material: faeces | place: Denmark | collected 2008/2010
TCATGTTAGAAATAAAAGACCTGCATGCCAGCATTAATGGCAAAGAGATATTGAAAGGTATTAACCTGACGGTGAATCCCGGTGAGGTGCACGCTATTATGGGACCGAATGGTTCCGGTAAAAGTACGCTTTCCTCCGTATTGGTGGGTAATCCGGCTTTTGAGGTAACAAAAGGTTCGGTCACTTTTTATGGAAAGGATCTGTTGGAGTTGAGCCCCGAAGATCGTAGCCATGAAGGAATCTTCCTTAGTTTCCAGTATCCGGTGGAAATCCCGGGTGTGAGCATGGTGAACTTTATGCGTGCTGCTGTGAATGAGCAACGTAAATATAAAGGTCTGCCTGCACTGACCGCCAGTGAGTTTCTGAAGCTGATGCGTGAGAAACGTGCGGTGGTAGAGTTGGATAATAAACTGGCTAACCGTTCGGTGAATGAAGGCTTTTCCGGTGGTGAGAAGAAACGGAACGAGATTTTCCAGATGGCTATGCTGGAACCGCGTTTGAGCATCCTCGACGAGACAGACTCCGGTTTGGATATTGATGCGCTCCGTATTGTTGCGGAAGGAGTGAACAAGCTGAAAACTCCTGAAACAAGTACAATCGTTATTACCCACTACCAACGTTTGCTCGATTATATCAAGCCTGATATTGTGCATGTCCTTTATAAAGGTCGTATCGTAAAAACTGCCGGACCGGAACTTGCTCTGGAACTGGAAGAAAAAGGATACGATTGGATCAAGAAAGAAGTAGGAGAATGACAAATATAAAACGATGATGGTTGAACAACAATATATAGAACTTTTCTCACAGACGGAAGCGATGATCTGTAAGCATAGTGCCGAAGTGCTGAATGCGCCTCGTGCGTCAGCATTTGCCGATTTTGAGCGACTCGGATTTCCGACCCGTAAGATGGAGAAGTACAAATATACGGATGTGAGCAAGTATTTTGAACCGGATTATGGTTTAAACTTGAATCGTCTGGCTATTCCGGTCAATCCGTATGAAGTGTTTAAGTGCGATGTGCCGAATATGAGTACCGCCCTGTATTTTGTGGTAAATGACGCATTTTATAATAGAGCACTTCCTAAAGTCAATCTGCCGGAAGGTGTGATTTTCGGCAGCTTGAAAGAAGTGGCCGGACAGCATCCGGAATTGGTGAAGAAGTATTACGGTCAGTTGGCAGATACTTCCAAAGATGGAGTGACTGCTTTCAATACAGCTTTTGCGCAAGACGGCGTTGTATTTTATGTGCCGAAGAATGTAGTGGTAGAAAAACCGATCCAGCTGGTAAATATCCTGCGTGCAGATGTCAACTTCATGGTGAACCGCCGCGTACTAATCATCCTGGAGGATGGCGCGCAAGCCCGTCTGCTGATTTGTGACCATGCAATGGATAACGTGAACTTCCTGGCAACACAAGTGATTGAAGTATTTGTAGGTGAGAACACGGTATTCGATATGTATGAACTGGAAGAAACACATACAAGCACCGTTCGTATCAGTAACCTGTATGTAAAGCAGGAGGCAAACAGCAATGTATTGTTGAATGGAATGACTTTGCATAATGGTACTACCCGCAACACCACTGAAGTATTGTTGGCAGGAGAAGGAGCCGAGATAAACCTCTGTGGCATGGCAATTGCCGATAAGAACCAGCACGTAGACAATCATACAAGCATCGACCATGCCGTACCGAACTGTACTAGCAATGAACTGTTCAAGTACGTACTCGACGATCAGTCGGTAGGTGCGTTTGCCGGACTGGTATTGGTGCGTCCCGATGCGCAACATACGAACTCCCAGCAGACTAACCGGAATCTTTGTGCTACGCGTGATGCGAGAATGTACACACAACCTCAATTGGAGATTTACGCAGATGATGTGAAATGTTCGCATGGAGCAACGGTAGGCCAGTTGGATGAGGGTGCATTATTCTATATGCGTTCACGAGGTATTGCAGAGAAAGAAGCCCGTTTGTTATTGATGTTCGCATTTGTCAATGAAGTGATTGATACCATTCGTCTGGAGGCACTGAAAGATCGTCTGCATCTATTGGTAGAGAAACGTTTCCGTGGCGAGCTGAATAGATGTCAGGGCTGTGCCATTTGTAAGTAACCACTAATAATTAATAAACGTGGATATTCAAAAGATACGTGAGGATTTTCCGATATTGAGCCGTACGGTTTACGGTAAACCTTTGGTTTATTTCGACAACGGTGCGACAACACAGAAACCCCGTCTGGTGGTTGATGCGTTGGTGGATGAATATTATTCCGTCAATGCCAATGTGCATCGCGGCGTACATTATCTTTCCCAGCAAGCTACGGAACTGCATGAAGCTTCCCGTGAAACGGTACGTGAGTTTATCAATGCCCATAGCACGAATGAAGTTGTCTTTACACGCGGAACAACAGAAAGTATCAACCTGCTTGTTTCCAGCTTCGGCGACGAGTTTATGGAAGAAGGGGATGAAGTGATTGTTTCCGTGATGGAACATCATAGCAACATCGTTCCCTGGCAACTGTTGGCTGCCCGTAAAGGAATTGCCATAAAAGTCATCCCGATGAATGATAAAGGCGAACTTCTGCTGGATGAATATGAAAAACTATTTTCCGAACGCACGAAGATAGTCAGCGTAGTTCATGTATCGAACGTACTGGGTACAGTGAATCCGGTGAAGGAGATGATCGCAACAGCTCATGCGCATGGTGTACCTTGCCTGATAGATGCTGCACAGTCTATTCCTCACATGAAAGTGGATGTACAGGAGTTGGATGCCGATTTTCTGGTATTCTCCGCCCATAAGATATATGGTCCGACAGGTGTCGGAGTACTTTATGGAAAAGAAGAATGGTTAGATCGCCTTCCACCTTATCAGGGAGGAGGAGAGATGATTCAGCATGTCTCTTTCGAGAAGACCACTTTTAATGAACTTCCTTTCAAGTTTGAAGCCGGTACGCCCGACTATATCGGAACTACCGGACTGGCAAAAGCCCTTGATTATGTGAACGGACATGGCATTGAACAGATAGCCGCCCATGAGCATGAACTGACAACTTACGCTTTGCAACGTCTGAAAGAAATCCCCCATATACGTATATTCGGTGAAGCAGCCGAACGGGGAGCGGTCATTTCTTTCCTGGTGGGAGATATCCATCATTTCGACCTCGGCACGTTGCTGGATCGTCTAGGTATTGCCGTGAGAACAGGGCATCATTGTGCACAACCTCTCATGCAACGTCTTGGCATAGAAGGAACTGTACGTGCTTCGTTTGCCATGTACAATACCAAATCGGAAATAGACACTTTGGTGGCAGGAATTGAACGTGTCAGCAAGATGTTTTAAAGATATGAGCTGCTATTCCTGTGGAGTAGCGGCTTTTTTTATTCTTTAACTAAAAAAAGAGGGCCTCGAGTGCAGTGATTTGAGCTTTCGTGCGTCTAATAGGTAAAGAAACAAAATGTTCATTGAATATCAGGAGGGTCGTGAGACCATGCTTATATTATATAAATTCTCTCTCTTTAACATTAATGCAGCTATATCGTAAAAAGTTACGGTGTAGCTGCAACTTTTTTAGAGACTTCCTCCGTCTAATAGAATAGTTGTAACCATTGAAACAGCTGTTGCGATTGAAGATGAATTGAATATTATTGTATGTAAAAAGAAAGGGGAAACGCTGATAACAGCGAATCCCCCTTTTTTATCGATTATTTCCTTCCTTTTTATTCAGCAGTCAGCTCAATTACGCGGCTGAAAGCCTGATTTGTTGTGAAAGCATTGATTCCCACTTTCATCAGATAATCTCCTGAATAAGTTTTCTCATTGGCAGCCAGATTCGATTTGGAATTCGGCATCAGGTTGATTTCTTTCACCTTATACATTTTCTTCGCATCCAGTCCCTGAAGTTTTACCGGGAGCAGTTTCTCACCGAAACGTGGGTGGATATCGTAGGTATAAAGCACAGCTTTGTTCTTATCCGGTGAGGCATACATGAGAGACATGTGATTGCCATCGTAGGGAGAAACCAATCTGTATTGATCGCCGTCCAGAATCACTTTTTTCAGACGCGTCCAGTTGGCAACTGCATTCTGGCAGTAAGTCTGTTCGTCTGCATTCAGTTCCTTCAGTCCAAGGTCAAAGCCCAGTTTGCACATACTTGCCACATCCGTACGGAACTTCACGCTTGTGTTCTTGTTCCAGCTGGTTACGTGTGCACACATGGCTTTTGCCGGGAAGATTTGTGAGAATCCCCACTGGATAAACAGACGTTCTATCGGGTCTGTGTTGTCGCTGCACCAGAATTCTGTGTAATATTTCAGAGCTTCGTAGTCGCAACGGGCGCCACCGCCGGAGCAGAGCATCATTGGCACGTTTGGATATTTGTCTTTGATACGTTTCAATACATTGTATATACCACGTACATGGTCGATATAAAGCTGTCCCTGTTTATTTTTTAAATATGGAGAATAAACATTTGTAATTGGAGAGTTACAGTCCCATTTAAAGAAAGCCACTTCCGGATTCTCTGTCAGGATCTTATCCACTACACCATATACAAAGTCCTGTACTTTCGGATTGCTAAGATCGAGTACCAGCTGATTACGGTAATAATATGTTTCGCGGTTAGGCAGTTGGATAGCCCAGTCGGGATGTTTTTCGAACAACTCACTTTTAGGGTTAACCATTTCCGGTTCAATCCAGATACCAAATTTCACTCCGGCTTCTTTGGCAGACTGTACAAGGGCAGGAATACCGCCCGGCAGTTTGGATCTCATCACTTCCCAGTCACCCAGTCCGGCATTGTCACTGTTGCGTGGGTGCTTGTTGCCAAACCAGCCGTCATCCAGCAGGAACATATCTACACCAAGATGTTTAGCTTCCTTCATCAGTTCGGCAAGCAGTTCCTCATTGAATTTGAAGTAAGTATTTTCCCAGTTGTTTAATAAAGTCATACGGTCGCCTTGTCCGTCTTTCAGCTGATAGTTGCGTGCCCATGCGTGAAGGTTGCGGCTGGCTTCGCCCGTACCGTTGTTGCTGAAAGTAAAGATGAATTCAGGAGTTGTAAACACTTCATTCGGCTTCAGTTCATAATCAGATGCATAAGGATTGATGGCGGGGATTACACGGAGGTTACCTACGTTGTCCACTTCGAAAGTGAACTGGAAGTTTCCTGTCCATCCGATAGTACCTAGCATGGCACGTCCCTGCGCTTCCTGTGCCGGTTGTTCAAAACCAAGCTCAAAGAACGGGTGGGTGTGCATGGCAGCACGGCTTCCCAGTTTGGTGTCGATCACCTTTTTACCGAACAACAGAGGTTGTGTGCTCATTTGTGCTTCTTTTGCCCAATCGCTACTGAATTCTGTCAGGTAATATTCGTTTCCGGAGAAATAAAGCATGGTGGAAGCATAACGCCATAAGGTCACAGGCTTCTTTTCAGCATGTTTGATTTCGCTCCACGTCTTGATGACGTTTTCTTTCGGATAAGCGATGTAATGCAGTGTGACTTCCACCGGGTACTGATCGTCTTTCAGTTGGATAGTCGTTTCCGTGCCGCCTGCCACTGCTTTTTGTTCGGAAGATACATAACGGAGAATCGTGCTCGGGTTTCCATTATTGTGCGTGATTGCTACAGCCGGTTCAAAATAATCCTCGGCGCCGGAGCCCGGATATACTTCCCATCCACGGGTGGATACACTTCCGTCACTTCCTCCTTTCACGTATGGAGAAAAGTTGTTGATGTCTTTCTCGTTCAGTAACTTATCGCCCAGATAAGCCTGATAAAGTCGTCCGTTGGGAGCTACTTGGAGAATTAGGTCTGTGTTGTCCGTTGCGATGCGGATAACGTTCTTTTCCTGGGCGTCCATTTGTGCCAGGGTAAACAATGCCGTAAGTAATACGAAAAGTTTCTTCATGGTTTTTTAATAATTAATTAGGTATTAGTTAGTTTGTGGGCATAGAATGCCGCAAAGATAATTATAATTCGTCAGGAATGAACTAGAATTTAATGCTTGCGCTAAATTCTACGGTAAATGGGCGTAAATAATTTCCACTCATATAGTTGCCTGCATACTGGGCAGCTTCTTCTTTGGTAATCAGTTCCGAACCGTTGATGGTTCCGCTGGCCCCCTTCTGATTCAGGAAGTTGATGACTGTTGCCCCTAAAGAAAGATGCTTGTTTACATTCCAGTTGATCCCCCCGAAAGTTTCCCAGCGACCGTTGAAATAGAGGGCTTCCTGGAGATTGGCGTAAGTCTTGCCGAAATAGCGGAAACTAAGCCAAAGGCGTAAGTCCTTCGTGATATTATAGCTTGGGTCGAGTTCGACAAGAATCTGCGGAATCTCTTTTACAATCATCCCATTGGCGTTGACAGACATTTCCGAACCATCGTTGAATGTGACGCTTGCGTTATAGTTCTTGTAAACAGGTTTCTGATACGTGAACAGAGCGTGCAGGTGAAAACCTTTGAACGGGTCGATTTCGGCAGATGTGGTCCATCCCAGTGTTTTGATATTATAAATAAGCAATACGGTCTTTCCTTCTTCCGTTCCCGGTTTCGTCAGGTTTTGCTGGTCAATATTATTAGATTTAGAGATATAGGTAACCATAGAGGTGAGGTTGATCCACTTGTTCTTGTAGAACAAACCGCCACGGATTAACGGTATGGTGACACGTTTGTATTGCTCTTCCGTAGGACCTGTTCCGGCATATTCGTTGATACGTGGGAAGCGGGTGGCTACTGTTCCGTCGGCAGTCAGGCCGAATTGCCCGGTTACGTTGTAAGCGGCGCGGAGCGTGGCGGCATAGTTCAGTTTATCCTTTACCACTTTGGCGGGATGAATGCTGCGTTGTGTGGCAATGATATTTCCTGTTTCTTCCTCTTTGCTATAAGTGGTAAAGTCGCCGATGCGGAAACCCGGGAAACGGGAAGCGGATATTTGATCGGCACTCATCCGGTAATATTCCAGGCGTCCGCCATAATAGATATTGAATTGGGGAGTTACTTGCCAGTTGTCTGTAAAGTAAAGGGCGAGTTTATTTTCATATCCCTTTGTATATTCGGGACTAAGTTCGTTGTACCCGTATGTCTGTACGCGCTGACCGGTCAGGGTGGGGTCCAGGGAACTTGTAGTTGTGGAAGTCAGCAACTGTGGATAGTTCTGTACGGTGGCCATCCATTGCAGAGAAGAGGAATAATAATCAAGATGGTAATACCATTCGTTCACTCCCAGACGCAGATCATGGTTGCCAAAGGTCTTGTTTAGCTCGGAAGTGATTAGGAAGTTTTTCACTTTGCCTACGTGCAACCAGGTGCGGTGACCTTCTGCCAGTCCCTCATACGGATCACCGTTTGATAACGTAAAACCATCGTTGGCGGTTACTTCGCTGATGGTGCTGCCTCCGAAGTCGACATAGTTGGCACGTGGAGCATCCATATATTTCAGATTGAATTTCCATAGCAGATCGTTCCTGAAACGATAATCGGAGATCAATGCAATCTCATTGGCACGGTTTTCAGAACCATTGCCCAAGTTCCATGTTTTCATCTTTCCGTCTCTTACGTCCATGTATGGGAAAGAACCGTTCTGCGGAACATAAGAATTTGTTCCCAGTTTGAAACCGTCTATCTCTTTAACCGAGCCGTCGCCGACATAGATAAAAGGAGCTGCATTGGCATAGCTGGCCGGATTTTCACTGCGGGAGTGTTTGTAGAGCAAAGATATTTTGCCGCGTCCGTTGTTGAAGAGACGGGTCAGGCCGGCATGATAAATCTCTGTGCGGTCTGCATAGTTCGTAAATTCCAGGTCGAAACTTCCCGGGTCGAAGTTCTGGTAAATGCTTGCCGTGTAAAGCCATTGGTCATTGATGGCTCCTGAAACATTGAAGTCGAAGTTCTGCATACCGAAATGATTGGTGCGGTAGTTTAATATACCTTGGAAATCCTTTTGTCCCAGTTTGCTGAATGAGTTGACGGAGTAAGCAATATTACCGGTCGTGATGGCCGATTCGGAAGGAGATAAAAGTCCTACTTCTCCCAGGCTGCTGTCGCTACGCCAATGAGCGGCAAGTTTGTGAACGGTAGAGGAATATACGGCAGGAAGTCCATTCTCATAGACATTAACGTCCTCGCTGGGAAGTCCGATTTGAATTTCGCGGGGTTTGTTGGCGTCAGAAGCATTCAGCATCACATTGCGTTCGCCTTCTTCTGATTCTTTTTTAGTAGAGTTGGCAGGAATCGTATCCTGCTTCATTTCGGTTCGGTTCGTCTTTTTCTTGTTCACCTGAATGTTCGCTGCATTCCCGTTGGAAGGAATCAGTTGCAACAGGGTTGCTAGAGTAAGGCAACTAAAGGTTACTTTTTTCATCACTTGTATTCATTTAAAGATTTGGAAGTTCACATCGGTTGTGTCATTTTGACGAAGGCAAAGATAGGAGGAGGAGAAACAAGTGGCTATACTCTTTTTTGTCAAGATGTGCAAGAGATGTTTCAAGTGTGCGATAGCCCTTTGCAGTGCGACATTTATTGCCATCCGTGCAACAAATGTTTCATCCTTCCTATGCATTTAGCGTAAAAAAAACTATATTTGTCGCTATCTAATATCTGTGTATGAAAAGGAAATTGCTGCTTTTTCTCCTTTCTATTTGTTTTTTCCTTCCGGATTTTGCCGCGACGGGACAGTATAACTTTATCCGTGTAGATGGAGGAAGCGGTCTTTCGAACAGTCATGTCAAGTCCATTATTCAAGATAGTTACGGTTTTATCTGGCTGGGTACGCGCAACGGTCTTAATCGTTATGACGGCGTGTCGATGAAGCTTTATAACTGCTATGACGAAACTTTGCAGCATGGCAATCAGGTCATATCCGCTCTTTTTGAGGATAATCACCGTCAATTATGGGTAGGTACGGATGATGGTGTTTATATTCAGGAGCTTGCTACCGGGAAGTTTTCGTTCTTTGATGCCCGCACAGAGAGCGGAGAGCAAATCAGATACAACTGGATTGAAGATATTCTGGCAGATCATTCAGGAAATATCTGGGTGAATGCACCGAATCAGGGAGTTTTCCGCTATCAGGTGGAGACGGGTAAACTGTTCCGCTATATTCCCTGTCCCAGTAAGGATAAAAGCAAGGACTTTCCGCAGTCTATCTGTGTAGATAAAGAAGGTACGGTCTGGGTGGGTACGTATGGAGCGGGAATTTACCGTTACAGTCCGGAGCAGGATAAGTTTGTGCCCTATGCAACAGAAGCCCTTAAAGGGGATTTCATCTTTACTCTGTGCGATTATGGCGATGAACTGATTGTCGGAGTGCATGAAGAGGAACTGAAACGGTTCAATAAAAAGACTGGAGAAGTGAGTATATTCCCTGCGCCCAAAGTACATCGAAAAATTATCCGCTACGCTGTTTGCTTCGGAGACGAGCTGTGGGTGGGTACGCAGAATGGCGTTTATGTGATTAATGAGAAATACAACAGTGTGCAACATATTCCTGCCGATGCCGGAGGGAAGTATGGGCTTGGAGATGCTATCGTCGATAAGATTTATCGTGATCGTGAAGGGGGAACCTGGATCTGTACGCAATTTGGAGGAGCCAGCTATCTGCCTGTACGTACGCTCGATTTTTCGGTTTATCTTCCGGGAGCGCCCGGTACAGTCAGCGGACGACGCATCAGTGAATTGGCGGAAGGAAAAGACGGAGTGGTGTGGGTTAGTACACAGGATGGCGGTGTTTGCTACTGGAATCCGGGAACACAGACTTTCACTAAAATTCCCCAGTCGCCTGACCGTCAGAATGTATTAAGCCTGTTCGCTTCGGATGATTTGGTTGGCGCAGGTTACTTTAAAGGGGGCATCGACCTGATTGTTCCTCAAGATCAGGTTCAGACGTTCTATCCCGCACAACTTGGTATCAGTGAAGGTTCCGTGTTTGCCCTTTACCGCGATCGTGGGGGAGCAATCTGGTTGGGTGATGGCTGGAACATCTTCCGTTCGGCCGACAAAGGACAGACTTTTGAGAAAATGGAGCAATTCGGGTATGCTTATATGCGTGATATTCTCGAAGATAAATCCGGCAATATATGGGTGGCAACGATGGGTAGTGGAATATTCCGGTATCATCCGCAGACAGATCAGATGGTCAGCTATAAATGTATACCGGGGGACAGCACTTCTATCGGAACGAATGAAGTGACAGGTATTTCGGAGGATAGTAAAGGCTTTATCTGGTTTTCTACAGACCGGGGTGGATTGTTGCGTTTTAACCCCGAAACCGGAAGATTCAGGACATACACCAAAGCGGACGGGCTTCCGGACAACGTAACATATAAAGTCGTGGAAGACTGGCAACATCGTATCTGGTTCGGAACAGACCGTGGACTGGTTTGTCTTTATCCGGAAACAGACAGCCTGCAAGTTTTCAACCGAAATGACGGGTTACCTGATAACCAGTTTAACTATAAATCGGCCTTGGCTGCCTCTGATGGTACTATTTGGATGGGAACTATCAATGGGCTGGTCTCTTTTAATCCGCAAATTGTCCATCCGAATACTTTTGTGCCTCCAGTCTATATCACCGAAATGTACGTGCAGGGACGTGAAACTCCTTTCACGGCAGATGGTGTGCAACTGCCTTACCGTTCTAACGTCAGCTTTGATTTTGTAGCTTTAAGTTATACCTCACCGGGTGCAAATCGCTATGCCTACAAAATGGAAGGGATAGATAATGACTGGAATTATACATCTGATGTGCATACAGCGTCTTATGCCCAGCTCCCGCCGGGAGACTACCTGTTCCGTGTGCGGGGCAGTAATAATAATGGTGTCTGGAATCAGGAAGAAGCTACTTTATCAGTGCGTATTCTTCCACCTTGGTGGCGTACAGTGTGGGCTTACCTTATCTATATCATTGTAGTGTCCGGCAGCTTTGTCTTGACTCTTCGCGCCTATCGCCGCCGGGAAGTACAAAAGATCCGTGAGCAGCAATTATTGGCAGAACTGGCGCGTGAGCGTGAATCCCATCGTACGCATGAGATGTTTATTAATCAGATCACTTACGGAGCTTGTACTCCGCAAGGGGGTGCGATGTCACGGGCTGATGAACAACTGATGTCCCAACTGATAGCCAAAGTGCGTGAGAATCTTTCCGACGCCAATTATAATGTAGAAGCATTGGCTGCAGCCATGAATATGTCCCGCTCCAGCCTGCATCGTAAGATTAAGGCGCTGACCGATCTTTCTTCACTCGACTTTATCCGTATCATCCGATTAAAACGTGCGGCAGAACTATTGCAGGAGGGAGAATTGCGCATCAACGAAATCTCTGACAGAGTAGGTTTCCAGTCGCCTTCTTACTTCGCAAAGATATTTCAGAAGCAATTCGGAGTTACTCCTACAGAGTTTGCCCAACAAAATAAGCAGAGAATGGCAGAGGGTTAGTAACTATGGGCTATTATTCGTTATTTTATCATGGGGTGGTGAACAGGTTTTAGCTCCTTTCGGTACTGGAATGAACTAATCTTAGTTCTTCTAAGATTTAATTGGTAATATGCGATGATTTAATATTCATCATATATAGATTTATTCGTCTGACAGTTGTTGAACTTTCGTCTGGCAATTGTTGTTCTTTCGTCTGACAATTGTCAGACGAAAAAGAAACAGCTGTCAGACGAATAAATTCATGTATCATTAGCCATAACCCCATTAGGTATCAAAAATAAATCTGCACAAGCTCGAAATTAGTTCATTTCCGTATAGAAATGAGGGAATGAAGTAAATAACTACAGTGTGCCCATTTTGTTTAAAGAGATTAAAAGATAGAATAATTCAGCTTTATAAATTCTTTCTTTTTTACTTGCTTATTTCATTTGATTTCCATACTTTTAGCCTCCGTAAACCCTTTAAAAATTGATCCTATGGACAACATTCTTTTCTGGCTGGTTCCAGTCGCTTCCGTGTTAGCCCTCTGCTTTGCTTATTACTTTCATAAGCAAATGATGAAAGAGGGTGAAGGTACACCCCAAATGATAAAAATAGCTGCTGCTGTGCGCAAAGGAGCTATGTCTTATCTAAAGCAACAATACAAAATAGTAGGTTGGGTATTCTTGGGGCTGGTTATTTTGTTTTCAATTATGGCATACGGCTTTCATGTACAGAATGCCTGGGTTCCCATTGCTTTCCTTACAGGTGGATTCTTCTCCGGGCTTTCCGGATTTTTGGGGATGAAGACGGCAACATACGCGTCCGCTCGTACCGCTAATGCTGCCCGTACTTCTCTGAATGCAGGATTAAGAATTGCTTTCCGAAGTGGTGCCGTGATGGGACTGGTGGTCGTTGGCCTGGGGCTGCTCGATATTTCTTTTTGGTATCTGTTGCTGAATGCAGTGATTCCTGCTGATGCACTGACACCTACTCATAAACTCTGTGTAATCACTACCACCATGCTGACATTTGGTATGGGAGCTTCTACCCAGGCGCTCTTTGCCCGTGTAGGCGGTGGTATCTATACAAAGGCAGCCGATGTCGGAGCCGACTTGGTAGGCAAAGTAGAAGCCGGAATCCCGGAAGATGACCCTCGTAATCCTGCCACTATTGCCGATAATGTGGGCGATAATGTAGGCGACGTGGCCGGTATGGGAGCCGATTTATACGAATCTTACTGTGGCTCGATTCTGGCAACAGCCGCTCTGGGTGCTGCTGCTTTTATCCATTCGGCAGATACAGTGATGCAATTCAAGGCAGTGATCGCCCCGATGCTGATTGCGGTTGTTGGTATTATCCTTTCTATTATAGGTATATTCGCTGTCCGTACCAAGGAGAATGCGACAATGAAGGACCTGCTCGGTTCGTTGGCTTTCGGTACGAATCTTAGTTCCGTATTAATTGTTGCTGCTACATTCCTTATTCTGTGGCTTCTGCAACTTGATAACTGGATTTGGATTTCTTGTGCCGTAGTAGTCGGACTGGTAGTAGGTATTATCATCGGACGTTCTACAGAATATTATACTTCCCAATCCTATCGCCCTACCCAGAAACTAAGTGAAAGCGGTAAGACCGGACCCGCCACCGTAATTATCTCCGGTATCGGTTTAGGTATGCTTTCTACGGCTATTCCGGTAATTGCAGTCGTAATTGGTATCATTGCTTCCTATCTGTTGGCTTCCGCCGGCGATTTTGCCAATGTCGGTATGGGACTGTATGGAATCGGTATTGCGGCTGTCGGCATGCTTTCTACTTTAGGTATCACTCTGGCAACGGATGCTTACGGCCCGATTGCGGATAATGCAGGAGGTAACGCAGAAATGTCCGGCTTGGGTGCCGAAGTCCGCAAACGTACCGATGCGCTCGATTCATTGGGGAATACGACTGCTGCCACCGGAAAAGGTTTTGCAATCGGTTCTGCTGCATTGACAGGGTTGGCTTTGCTGGCTTCTTATATTGAAGAAATCCGAATCGGCCTTACACGGCTTGGTAATGTAGATTTGACCTTTGCGGATGGTAGTTCCATCAGTGTGGCGAATGCTACTTTTATCGACTTCATGGATTATTATGAAGTACATCTGATGAATCCGAAAGTTCTTTCGGGTATGTTCCTCGGTTCCATGATGGCTTTCCTGTTCTGTGGATTGACAATGAATGCCGTAGGACGTGCAGCAGGGCACATGGTAGATGAAGTACGTCGCCAATTCCGTGAAATAAAGGGTATTTTGACAGGAGAAGCGGAGCCGGATTACGAACGTTGTGTTGCAATATCAACAAAAGGTGCGCAACGTGAAATGGTTGTGCCTTCCTTAATCGCTATTATTGCCCCTATCCTTACAGGTCTTATTTTCGGTGTTCCCGGTGTACTCGGTTTGCTGATTGGTGGCTTGAGTAGTGGTTTTGTACTGGCTATCTTCATGGCTAATGCCGGCGGTGCATGGGATAATGCAAAGAAATATGTAGAAGAAGGAAACTTTGGAGGAAAAGGCGGTGAAGTTCATAAAGCAACCGTAGTAGGAGATACTGTGGGCGATCCGTTTAAAGATACATCCGGGCCGAGCTTGAATATCTTAATAAAGCTAATGAGCATGGTAGCCATTGTAATGGCAGGGCTTACTGTTGCTTGGAGTTTATTCTAAAAAAAAGCAGGAAAGAAGTAAGAAAAAGGAGGCAAAACAAGTCTCCTTTTTTAATTTGAATTACCTTTGTGTCAAAATAGAAGCGATAAATATGTTATTACCTTATTTAAACGAGAATCTGATTGAAGCCGGATGTGATGAGGCCGGTCGTGGATGTTTGGCGGGAGCAGTATACGCTGCTGCGGTTATTCTTCCGAAAGATTTTAAGAATGAACTGTTGAATGATTCCAAGCAACTGTCGGAAAAGCAACGTTATGCACTGCGTGAGGTAATAGAGAAGGAAGCGATAGCCTGGGCGGTTGGCGTCGTGTCACCGGAAGAAATTGATGAAATAAATATCCTGCGGGCTTCTTTCTTAGCCATGCATCGTGCAGTGGATCAACTGACTACCCGCCCACAGCATTTACTAATCGACGGAAACCGTTTCACTAAATATCCCGACATCCCCCATACCACGGTAGTGAAAGGAGACGGGAAATATCTTTCAATAGCTGCGGCTTCTATTTTAGCCAAGACATACAGAGATGATTATATGAACCGTCTCCACGAAGAGTTTCCTTATTATGACTGGGATCACAATAAAGGCTACCCAACTAAAAAACATCGCGCCGCCATTGCCGAACGTGGAACCACTCCTTACCATCGAATGACGTTCAATCTATTAGGAGATGGACAGCTAACTTTGAACTTCTAAAGTTACTTTGTTTCATTTTGCACAAACATTCTACATTTTTTTGCAAAATAAGCACGATTTTGTTACGGATAACCCTAAAATTGTTCTGTTTAGGCTGAAAAAGTGTTGCCTAGTGCTTTTATTTGTTATTGAAATACTATATCTTTGCAAACAATAATAAGAATTAAAAAGTTTAAAATCATGGCAACGAACAAACTATTGTGGTCTTCTAAAATTATTGGGGTATTTTTTATGATGTTGATTTGCACTCTTTCTGCAAATGCACAGTTTTTACGTACTTCTTATTTCATGGAAGGTACTCATTATCGTCAACAACTAAATCCGGCTTTAACACCAACGAAAGGTTATTTCAACCTTCCGGTAATTGGTGCAGTTAATGCAACTGTTGGTTCTACTTCATTAGGTTATCAGGATATCATCGATATTATTGATGATGGTGACGATTTCTATACTAAACCAGATTTTATGAATCGTCTGAAAGATAATAATAAGTTGAATGTGAACTTCAGTACGGAGATTCTCTCTGCAGGATGGTACAAAGGTAAAAACTTCTGGTCATTCAATATCGGTCTGCGTACAGATATCGGTGCTAACTTGACTAAGAATATGTTTACCTTCTTGAATGAGATGGAAACAGTTGAAGAAAACTGGAGAAACAGTAACTATGATATTAGTGGTCAGCGATTGAACATTAATGCTTATACAGAAGTCGGTTTAGGACTTTCACGCCAGATTAACAGTCGTTTGACTGTTGGTGCTAGAGTGAAAGCACTATTGGGTATTGGCAACATGGAGTTGAAACTTAATAAAGTTGCGATGAATGCTAACTTGCCTAGTGACGCAGAAATTGCAAAATGGTCCAGTGAGAGCTACTGGAATTCTATGAGTACTCCCGAAGCAATAAGAGCTGCACAGGAACTGAAAACTAAGTTTGATAATTATCATGCAAACTTGACTGTTGGCGCAGAACTGAAAAGTTCTTTCAAAGGTTTGGAATTGAAAGAAGAAGAAGGTAAAGACTATGTTACAGATTTCGACTTTGACAGTGGTAAATTGGGTATTGCAGGTTATGGTTTTGGTATCGACTTGGGAGCTTCTTATAAAATATTGGATAATCTGACAGTGTCTGCATCTGTTCTTGATCTCGGTTTTATTTCTTGGTCGAAATCAAGCACAAAAATCGCGTCAGCTAACCCGGATCCGATTGATATTAAAGGAAGTACCTATGCAAATATGGTTGATCCGAATAATCCGAATACTGTTATGAACGCTGTAAATCAGTTGCAGAATGACGCTCAAGGATATATGGACCGTGTAACAAATGGTGATGTACTTGACTATGACATGTTGCAACTCGAAGTAAGTGATGCTAAAGAATCTCGTAAATCTCGTCTTGCTTCTACTCTTGTACTAGGTGCAGAATACGGATTCTTCAATAACAAATTAGCAGTCGGTGTATTGTCAACAACTCGTTTTGTACAGCCTGATGCTCTTACAGAATTAACATTCTCCGCAAACTACCGTCCGAAAAGCTGGTTCAATGTAGCGCTTAGCTATTCTGCTATCCAGTCAGCTGGTAAATCTTTCGGTTTGGGTCTGAAATTAGGTCCTCTGTTTGTCGGAACTGACTATATGTTCTTAGGAAAGAACTCTAACTCTGTTAATGGATTCGTTGGGGTATCTATTCCGTTGGGTGGAAGAAAAGCAAATAAAGAAGGATAAAATATTTTAATTTCTCTCTCTAAACATTCTCTTTTAATTAATTCTCTATAGAATAAAAAACGTATAATTTACAGCTTACCGTCTTAGAATCCTCTAAAGGATCACAGATGGTAAGCTGTTTTTTGTATTAGAACCATTTTATCTTCCGGAATATCACAAACGCAAGAGTTGACAATCCGATGGAAAATAGTACGATCAAAGAGAAAGCAAAGGGTACCTCTTCCAGATGAATATCCACATTCATACCATAGAAACTGGCAATCAATGTCGGGAGCATCAGGACGATGGACAGACTTGTCATGCGTTTCATGATTGTATTCACGTTATTGGAGATAATGGAGGCAAAAGCATCCATCGTTCCCGTGAGAATGTCACTGTAAATATTCACCGTGTTAAGTGCCTGTTTCAATTCGATAATCACATCTTCCACTAGTTCAGTGTCCAGATAATCCGTATCCTGGAAAATAGTCCTTAATTTTCCTATCATTACTTCATTTCCACGGATGGAAGTATTGAAGTAGACCAATGTTTTCTGCAGTCTCATCAGCCGGAGCAGGTCCTCGTTGCGGATGCTTCGTTCCAGTTCCTTTTCTGCGGCGCTGATGTCTATGTTTATCTGCTTTAGGTATTTCAGGAACCATACGGCAGAAGAATAGATGATCCGAAAAATCAGATCCAGCTTGTTGCGTACAACAATCCCTTTTCGACGGGTATGCTCTATGAAATCCGGTAGCAAATCGGTGTTGTGATAACAGACGGACACAATAATCTCGTTATTGGTGATTATTCCAATCGGTACAGTGTCGAAGGGCAGGCTGCCGTTCTGCTTGTTCTGCACAGGGATACGAAGAATGGTCAATAACCAGTTACCTTCCGTATCCGTACGCGGACGTTCGTCCGTATCGGCTATGTCATTAAGAAATGATTCGGGTACGTTGAGAGTTTGAGTTAGAAATTCAAAGTCATCATTATTTGGGCATACTACATTTACCCAGCTGTTAGGAAGCCATTGAGCTTTTTCCACAAAGCCGGCTTCACAATAAAGATACGTTCTCATCTTATTGCCTCCTTTCGTTTGTTTTACACGAGCAGAGGCATCAGGTTTCAATGACTCTGTTCGCTTTAATTAATACTAGTTGTGCACGTTCGCGGGTTTGAATCGTCCATATTTCTATGATTTTAATTTAAAAGCGATGCAAAGGTACGGAAAAATGAAGAGGGTTCCGCCCTTTGTATCGCTTTTTTTGATATTCTTTTATTTGTGCCCTTTATTTAGAGGCTCCGATCCTATTCTGCTTTTCCTTCGAAATGATTATCCAGATATTTCCTGATATTGTAACTGCTTAAACGCTCTTTGGATATGCTGCCATCTTTTTCAACAAGTTCATAGTGTGGAATACCATTGAACTGGAATAGTTGACGCAGATAATTGAACTCTGCCTCCGAAACATAATAACAGGCTTCTCCTTTTAGATTCTTCTCTATATATTTTTTGTAGTCTTTCTCGGGCGAATCTTTCTGACTTGTGATATAGATGAATTGAAACTCCGGATGATCTTTATATTTTTTGCGTAAATCGGCAGTTGCCTCTATTCCTGCACGACAAGGGCCACAAGTCGTTGCCCAGAAATCGACAAACAGAACCTTACCTGAATGATTCTTTATGATGTTGCGGAATACTTCAGTCGCTTTTCCATCAGGCAACTGATAAGATCTTGCCCTATCTTTCGGGTGTGTCTTTTCCAGCACTCGTTCAGCTTCTGATGCGAGAAACGGTTCGGTGAATATTTGTTTGATGCTATCCACATATTCATGAGCTATTTGGCTGTCTTTGATATTTCCTAAATTAAAATTAAGGCTCCGCACTTTGGCTATTTGCCAGAGCAAAGGGTTGGGAGTAGGATATAATTGTGCAATGATGGAATCTTTCTTGAAATCATATTTCTGGTTCATTTTTATAAAGATTTTATCCTTATCCTGCTGGGATTCTTCCTTTTTCTCGGAATATAATGCCACATATTCTTGTATGAGTTTTTGTTCTTTTTCATAGAGCGATGCCATCTTCTCGTTCTCTGCAATTAACTGCCTCATTATAATTTTGGCAGTAGTTCCGGCCAACTTCTCCTGTCTAAGTCTTATTGCTTCCTGCTCCTTATTTAGTTTCACACCTTTTTCTTTAAGGAAAGTCAATAGAGGTTTCTTCGGATAAGTATAATCAATGCTGTCTGATGGAGAAAAAGACTGGTCGGAATATGCTTTCCGGAACAGGTCCATATATTCGAAACGGTTGATAAATGTACTTGCGTTTGTGTTTGCAAGTACGGTTACATCATTGAGTGGCATATCTTTCAAGAAACTGTAATAGGAATCGTCTTCCTTTACTTTCAGCGCCTGATTGGTGCTATCTTGCTTTGCGTAATAATCTCTGCTCATCAAGAAATCAAAAAGCATACTTCCGGCTTGCAAATCTACCTTGTTCTTTATCAGATGAACTGCCTTGAGAGAGGGCTGATAGATTTGGCTTACAGAGTCTGCAACCTGTTTCCATTGTGCAATGATAGGCTTCATGTGCTCCTTGTATTGGTCGGGAGTTAATGTCTTTTGTGATTTCGATAAGTCCTCATAGCGATAGGTTATCAGGTTATCAAAGTCTTTCAGCAGGTAGGAGAGAGAGGCGGATGGACCCATATATGCTGTGTTCCTGATAGGGAAGTAATGATCGCGTGCACGGCTGCGTGCCATTACAGCTTCCCAGTCGATATACATGGTGAGAGTTTGTCCGGGTTCAATATAGAATGGAATCCAGTTGTGTCCTAGTACTACCGATGATTCTATCGGATGATTAATGATAAATCGACAGCTAAAACTACCGTTCGGGGCTATCTGGATGACGGTCGGATAATCTTCACGGGTCAGTTCATTTGACAGATAAATAAGACCGGTGTCAAATCCTAAACGAGGATCGTATCCGTTTATATACCCTTGCAGATAAGTTGAATCCTGGCGGAAGAATTGCTTAAAATCAGGTTCTGCAGCAACCTGTGTAATCGGAGTTCTCTCCTTGCTGTACACTAATTCTTCCGCTCCTTTCTGCTGAATCTTACACGTGCCGTCTTTTTGCGGGGTGAATGATAAAGTCATTTCCTCCTGACTCTCTCTATCTTTTAAAGTCATTTCAATCCGCTTTCCCTTTTTTCGGATATTTTCATTGATGTATATCCGGTTATTCAGAATGCTGATGGAGTCGTAAACTCCATATTCCCATGAACCGGAACCGTCTGTCTTGAACCAATTGCATTTGATGGTGGCTAGTGGAGAAGAATCTTTCTTCTTTTGCAGGACTAGCGATATGTCATAAATATTGCCTTCGGGATCAGTAGGATTGAGAAAATGAATGGTCTGTGTTTCTGACGGTAACGGCTCGAAAACCAGCACATAATCCATTGTTCCTGAATCCGGCATATAGACTTCTTTTTTGAGTTCGATACCTTCAGCACTTTTGAACAGATATTTCTTGCCGGTTGCGGCATCTTCCAGATAGGTATCTCCATCCTCCATGATCCACCAGTGCGGGCGGAAGATAGCATGAATATATACTCTTGTGTTCTCGGGAGTGCGCTCTATGCGGGTGATGTTGGAAATACTTCCTGATCGGGCTTTGAAAGGAGGATGGTCGATTGTTTGTGCGGATACTATACCCGATAACAAAAGTAAGATACAAAATAAAGTTGTTTTCATAATAATAGTTTTTCGATCAACATATTGAAAGTAATTTTACAAAGTAAGAAAAATATTCATAGCCTGGTGCACTTCTGCCCTGTAACTTAACATAGATTAAACGTTTACGTAACCATCTTTTTTGT